>Ga0315312_1000078_pt1 | contig 175095 bp, 147 predicted proteins | sample TDP7_MG_FD_203629 | JGI IMG/M metagenome (GOLD analysis project Ga0315312, IMG submission 203629) | Freshwater sediment microbial communities from Lake Towuti, South Sulawesi, Indonesia - TDP7 | ecosystem: Environmental > Aquatic > Freshwater > Lake > Sediment | place: Indonesia: South...
GATTCGTGGTTCGTGATTCGTGGTTCGTGATTCGTGGTTCGTGATTCGTGGTTCGTGATTCGTGGTTCGTGATTCGTGGTTCGTGATTCGTGGTTCGTGATTCGTGGTTCGTGATTCGTGGTTCGTGATTCGTGGTTCGTGGTTCGTGATTCGCCCGATTCACTATACACGATACACGATTCACGAACGTCGGCACGCACTACTGCCCCTCCGAGGGGCGGGGCACGCACTACTGCCCAGCGAGGCACACAACACTTCCATCCTCCAAGCAAATGAACAGATGACCAGCGGCTGCGATCATGCCGTCGAACACGGGGGGATACTCAAGTGGTATTTGCGACAATTTCTTTCCGTCCCCGGCCGAAACCGCTACAAGCTGTGCTCCTTTGTGTGCTTCGAAAGCGGCATAGGGGTCCTGGGGGTCAAAAACATCTGGTGCACCGGCCACGAACAAGGTATCGCCTGCTTTGACCATTGCACGGATTCGCACCGGCAGCCACAGCATCCACAGCGGCGGCTCCGCTCGCGTATAGCCTATCATTTTGTCCAGCCCAAAGGCCTCGCTTTCCAGCGTCCTTATCTCATCGCTGCGTGCGCGTGAAAAGTCGGATTGAGGCAACCATCTGACCGGCTGGCGCGATCCTTGCTCGCCAACAATCTGCGGCTCGTTCAAATTAAGGTCGGCAAACAGCAGATAACCTTCCTTGCCCGGAAAGAACATTGTGCTGTGCACATTGCGACGATAGAACACGCTGACGGCATAAGTCTTCTGGTCGTCGACGACAAGAATCTGTCCGGACTTCGGGGCCTGGTTCGCTAACTGGAAGCCGGGCCACCGCTTCGAGTACATCCAGAACGTACGATTGTACCAGGAGCCGTCCAAAAGACTGGCTGTCGAGAAGACATGCAGGCCTATATCCTGATCGCCTTTGCTCGACAAGACCTTTACTTTAATCTCCTCCAACTCGGGCGTCATTTTCTTCTGACGCATGTATAGGAAGCCGCCTTCGCTGACGAGCACGTCCGAATTGGCCCCAAGTATGAAGAAGGCAACGTCACGCCCCATTCCAGACTCCAGACCTCCAGCATCTTGTGACTTGAGTTTGGCCTCCTGGAAAGGATTTGGACCTTCCAAGATACCTTTGTGGAGAATTCTGCCGGTAGCTGGTTCGAGCCCGTATAGGCGGATTCCACCATCCAGATATGTGGAGCGTCCGGCCGTAAAGTACGCCGTAGCTTGCCCGCCAGACGTACGGCGGGCTTGCCCTGAGCTTGTCGAAGGATTGTCCACGAGAATACTGCCGTGGACTGGCCAGGATGATTCGAGCTGGTCGAAACAGGCAATTCGCCTATCGGTAGGCGCCGCCAGGAACCGCCACACGAGTTGGCCATCGGACGCTCGCAGGCAATACACATACCCGTCCTTAGAGCCGATAAGCACCATCCCTCTGTAGATTGTCGGAGGTGAGTCGATGCGCCCGTTTGCAGTAAACCGCCACAGCTCTTGGCCATTTGCCATATCCAACGCGTACAGGCTGTGGGCGTCGGACTTGGCAACAAACAACTTGCCGCCGGCAGCCACCGGAGCCGTTAGCGTACCGGCCAGCGAGACCTTCCAGTTGATGGCCACATTGGAAGGGACGCCGGTGCGGGTCGTGCCGCTGCGAGCCGCATCGTGGCGGTAGGTCGGCCAGTCCCCTTGCTTGTTATCGGCAGAGGCGGATTGCGTATCAGTAACCGCTCCGTAAGCGGGGCCTTTCTCAAGACGCTCCCCGTCAGGGACCGCCTCAAGGGCAATATTCGGACCGGCTGTCACTGCTGAAAATCCCAGAAACTTCGCTCCGGGTTGACAGAAGCACTGATCCGGCGGGACATACAACATGCCGTTACACGGCATCATTCCATACATGCACGCACCGCGAAGCCAGTTATTCTGTGAGTGGTTGTTATGCTGGAAATCGAGGAACTCAGCACCTTCGTAAGAACTGATTAGATACCTGACGGTCGCCTTATTACGATAGCATCGATGGTGATGTTCCGGACTTCGCAGGTTTTTGACGAGGATTCGCTTTTTTTCTTCGCCCGAGCAAAGGTCCCAACCAATGACCAGCGCATTTGGGCTCTTATTTACCGGCAAGCCGTTGTCGTCCACGCTGAGTATGCCGCGCCAAACCAATCCATCAATTACGAACAGGTCGTCCCCTTCGCCCCCGCCGATCGGTGGGACGGTTTTCTCCCAGAGCAGCTTGCCGTCGGTTGCATCGTGGGCAGCGACTAACTTTCCACCTTGCATAACGATAACATCATTGACGGTAAGCAGCGTCCTCGGTGTGGTCAACTTCGGTTGAACCCTCCACCGCTCACGGCCGTCCTTCAAATCGAGCGCGACCAGGTCTTTGCCGCTGTGATAGATAATGCGTCCGTTGTCAATCGCCAATGCCAGAGGGTGTATCTGACCGATCTGCTTTTCCCAGAGCACCTTTGCGGTCTGGCCATCGACGGCAACCACCTTTGGTGTAGCTACATCCTTAGCTCCCCTGCGCCGGGCAGTACCTTCCAGTGCCTGTCGAGTATAGGCAATGACGATGCCTGCCCGCCGTACAAGACTCTGGGCAGGCGGGCCGTTACTGACCAGGATTTCACTGGTGCCCTGCGTCGCTTGGACCGTAGCAATGATATCGCCCGTGGCCGCATCCAGGATCGACATTGGAGCCTGGTATGCAAGCGTTGTGTAAACCCGGTCACCGTCGGCCACGATTCGACGCTGGTTCTCGTCAGGCACATCTGTGCGCGCACCACGCAACGTCGTCCAGTCTTTTCCCTGGTATTTATCGAGGCTCCACTGCCGCCAGCCCCAAGCGTCGAGCGGCCGCTTCCAGAGCAACCTGCCATTGAAAGCGTCCCGGCAAACAAGCGACCAGCGATCGGGCAGACGCTCGTCAGTGATGCCGATGAGGCCCTCGTCGAAGAAGTAGAAAAGTCGCCCGGCAGCGGAGACGGCCGATTGAATCCCCGACGGCGTTTCATGGCTTCGAAGCCACAATGGTGGCGCAAGCCACTGGAGACTTTGAGGCGGCCCGACGACAGTATCGTTGGCAACGGCGTTGTTGCTTGCGTCGTGTAGGAAATGAGTCCACTGGTCAATATTGTCGGGCCAGGCTTTGACGATTCTTTCCCATTTGCCGCCGCTCCGTCCTATGGACTCCTTATGGAGAACACAGGCTACCCCTCCAGGAGCCAGTACCCGCATCACCTCGTCCATGGGGACATTGCCCGCATCCCCTCGGCCTTGCTCGGGGCAGGCCTGGACGACCATCAGGTTGATTAGATTATCCGTGTATGGAAGTACCGACCCCGAATACCGCTCAACGGAAACGGACCCGTAGATGCCCTGGGCCTGGATATAGCTTCTCGCCTGGGCAACGCTGGCGGGGTCTGCTTCGAGTCCATGAACCGTAAAGCGGTCATTGACTCGCAGGGCCGCCGTAAACTTCCCGTCACCACAACCAAGATGGACCACGATGCCACCTTGCACGCCGGCGATATTGAGAATCTCCCTGGCCCACTCGTCTGGGCGAAGACCGCCGTAGCCCGGTGTTATCTCATCATTCTTTTTCGCCTGCCCGCCTCCACTTGGGGACGCCTTACGGCGAGACGGGAGGCGGGCCTGCGTTGTACCAGCCAACAGGCAAACGGCCATCAGTACCGGTACCCACGACTTTATTGCAGGATAGCGCTTCATTTTGTATGCCCCCTTTCTGTCTAAATATTCATACGTGCCGTCTGATGAAAAAACATCATAGCAATAGTACTTGAAATGTCAAGCTTTACTCGCTATCGTGGTTCGTGGTTCGATTCACGATTCATAATACACAGCCCCGACTCGCTCCGCCGTCCGGGCTTGGGCCGAAAGACCGTCTTAAAAAAGAATTTAAAAAGTGATTTTGGGGCGGAATGCTTGTTACCGGCCCCCAAGTTGCTGCCTTTAATAGATGGAGCAGGAGCCGTAGGATGTGCCTGCTCGACCTGCCCGCCGTACGAGACCTGCCCGCCGTACGAAACTCTGGGCAGGCGGGCTCTGGGCAGGCGGGATGGAAATAAGCGTAGGATAGGGTTGCTGAGGAAAGGAGATGTATTATGACAATGCTAAAATACAGAGGAAATGCTAAGATAGCCTTTGTAACACTAACTGTGGCCTTAATGCTGTCCGCCGAGCCCGTCTTAGCAGAAAAATCGTCCAAGAAGGCCAGTAGCACCAGCCAGGGAGCTGTTCGCCTTCCCGGCTACGGCTCGGCCCTTCGCCGAGACGAGCAGCGGGGTGATTCGGGCGCCAGCAGCCCAAAAAACCAGCAAGCTTCAAGGCCATCCTTTACCCTAAGCGACCAGCGACCCTCCCCCGCTGCTTCGCTTTTACGAAGCAAAACGGCGGGGACCGGTAAAACTCTTCCCATAGTTACTTCTCCATCGCGAGCCAGTACACCTTCAACGAGGGCGAGCAGTTCAAGGTCTTCAGACCTAAGTAGTTTCAGCAGAACCACCAGCCCAAGCCTCTCAGGCTCGGCGAAGGCCTACGCCGGAGCGGGCCGCCTACCCAGCAGCATAGTAAACAGCCGTCAGTCTCCTGGAATAATACCCAGCCGTCCCACTACACAAACGCCAATCGCCTCTGGCGCACGCGAATCATTCAGCAGCTATCTTGGCAGCAGAAAGCCGGCAGCGGGCAGCTCCAGTGTGGGAAAACAGACATTTACAAGTCCAGGTAATCGTATAAGCTCAGAAATAACCTCGCGTATTGACAGCCTAATCGGTGCGAGAGAGCCATCTGCTCCCGTTGCTGCAAGACCACCAACTTTAAGCCCAAGCATTCGAATAAGCCCGGATAGAGCTTCGCGTATCGGCTTCCAAATCAACGCGAAAGAAAACCAGCCCACTGCCGCCCTCCGTCCCCAAGGGACTGCGGAGGACGGGACTCGTAAGTTATCGACTGTAAGTTCCGATAATCCTATAAGCTCAGGCGAAACGTCGCTTATTAGCAGCTTGAACAGTATAAAACAGCCAGCTATCGACATGGTTCGACAGACTCACCATCCCGAGCGCAGTCGAGGGACCGAGGGCAGACTTGTTCACGACAGTAGGCTGAATATTGACCCCATTAGAAATTTCAAAGGGGACAAGCCCCGCCCGTCAGAGACAGAACGGGGCGAGAATACGAGAGAAAAGGCGAAGATTTCTAACGAGGTTGACAGCGCCAGAGAAGGGGAGAGGGGTAGCTTTGAATTCCTTAGACGTTTGCGAGCAATTCATAAGGAGCCCGAAAAGACGGCTGAGGATTCCCGCTCATCTTGGCTCGGCATAATCTCAGCGAAGGGCCGAGCCATAGGTAGGCAAGCCCACCATACAAACGGCGAGCAGGCCGAGGCAGGCAAGGAGGGGTCCCAAATCAGCCGAAGAAGTAAAGACATAAACCTTAGAGTCGGTGACGGTACATTGCGCGATTCAAATGTGGAAGAGGTCCTTCCAGAATCTCGGACAACAACTACTACTGCTACCATAAACACTGAAGAAGTAAACGATGCCGACACAGGTGGTCGAGCCCGGGCCGCCGGCAGGCTTGACCACCAGACGCACGGTGGGCGAGCCCACCAGCCAAACGGCGGACAATCCCGTCAGAGGCATGGCGGGCAGGCTTTTATATCCCATCACGAAAGGTCAGGGCCTTCGCGCGTGATATACCATGACCGTCCGCACTTGGTAAAACATACCCCCCACTATCATCACGTGTACAGGGACTGGCACAACTGGCTATGCTACAGACCGGTCTGGCCCAGGTATCGCTTTTGTTTGTACTATAGCCGAGGGCCGTGCTTCACGTTTCGGTATTTCCATCCGTACTATCACCGCAAATACATCTTCGTCAGCCTGGGCGGCTACTGGCCGATAGGGTACAGGTATGCCCGCTATTACTGGTATGGCTGCCATCCTTACTATTGGTACGGCTACTATCCTATCGCTCGTGAAGTAATGACCGACACGTATAATTACTACACCTACAACTATTACGGCGTTGACGCCCCCGTGCTTTCTGCGAAAGCAGAAACGGGGGGTGAATCCGGGCAGACAATAGACAATATAGGGGTCGTTGACCATAATACCTTTGCAGACGTTCGCGAAAAGTTGGCGCAGCAAGCAGCCGAAGAACCTGCAGAGGCGACATTGGCCGATAGTTACTTCGAAGACGCCGTCAAGGCCTTCGAAGCCGCTGATTATGATAAAGCTATTGAGATGTTCGCCAACGCAAGCAAAGTTGCACCTGATGATATAATACTTCCCTTTGCCCATTCGCAGGCCCTTTTCGCCAAAGAGCAATATTCACAAGCAGTTGAGGTTCTCCGTGCGGCTCTGACGAAGATTTCACCCGAAAAAGAAGGAGCACCGCCTAAGGAAGAACAGGAGGTCTTTTATCCACGCGGGTTGTATCCGGATAACGATACGCTCTTTGAGCAAATCGACCGCCTTGCCGAAAAAGCCGAGCTCTACAGCTTTGACGCAGACCTGCAACTGCTGCTGGGCTACCAGTTGCTTGGTATCGGGCAGACCGATGAAGCCCTTGAACCGCTGCTGCTGGCCAGCAAGGATATGAAAAACGCAGATGCTGCTGCGATATTGCTGAGACTTCTGGAGAAAATCAAGGCCCAAGACAGCGAAGGCGAAAATACCGACTAATGGTTCGACAGGCTCACCATCCCGAGCGCAGACGAGGGATAGCAAACAGAAGTTAGACGCGGCAGCCTAATTTTATGGAGGTACAAAATGGTTAAAGACTTAGTGACAATTCTAATGGTAATTACTGTGAGCCTCGGCACGCTGTTCATTGCCGGCTGTGAGAGCGACGCACAGGTTGGCTCTGCCATTGGTGCTCTTACTGGAGCCGGCATAGGCCAATTAGCGGGCCGCAATGCGGAATCAACTTTGATTGGAGCGGCAGTAGGCGGTACCGCCGGTTATATGATCGGCAATGAAAGCGACAAGAAAAAGGCACAAATTGAAAGGGCTTGCCTCCGTCAGGAGATGAACACCGTTTTGGTGAAAGTTACCAACAGCAACGGCTCTATTATACAGGTGCCGCTGAGAAAACAAGGCATTGGTTATATCGGCACAAGAGGCGAATATTACAGCACCCTGCCAACCGAAGACCAGCTAAGACCGGTATATGGTTTTTAGCAGCAGGTAGTGTTTGCCAAAGCCCTTGAGAAACTGGGGCTTTTGGGTTATAATGGTTCGACAGGCTCACCATGCCGAGCGCAGTCGAGGGATTGCTGTTACCAACAGTCAAGTTGGTGCCTTTAATTCAATGGAAGTGAAAAGGCAACTCTTTGCCGGGCGGCGTGTTTCTGACGCGATACGAGGTAGAAGTGAGAGGTCGCGAACCTAAAATAGATAAGACCCTGCAGAAGGCCATAAAAGACCTGAGGGCAAACGACATTGAATCCAGACGTCGGGCTATGGACAAGTTTGAAAGAGCTACGTATGAACGTTTTTATTGGTATATGTACCGCCATCTCGGCGACGAAGCGGACTCTGTAGACGTATTACAGAGTGTCTACCTTGGGATATGGGAGAAACCGGAACGCTTTCGCAACGTCGCAAGCTGGAGTCAACTTCTCGGGACAGTTTATTATTACTACGCTCGCGGTTTGTTTAGATTCGTCTATAGGAGCAAAAAGCGTCAATCTCCTTTGTTAGAAAAAACCCTCGAAAGTCTGCTTCCCAACGAGCCAAGTGTTATTGAGAAAATCGAACAAAAAGAGCTGTGCGAGCTTGTCCGGCAGAAGCTGAAGAAGCTATCTGCGCTCGACCGAAAATGTATAAAGCTTTGGATGAAAGGAGCATCCTACCGCCAGATTGCCATTGAGGTTAAAACCACTGTCGGAGCGGTAAAGATGCGAATATCCCGAGCTTTTTTGAAACTGAGGCGTATGTTTGACCACGATAATCCTAATGATTGATAGTAAATTTACCATCGGAGGAATTACTAATGCCTAATACAAATCGTACAATCGATGAACTGCTGGCCGACTATGCAGCGGCCCTACGCGACGGCTGCATACCGATATTCCTCAAATCTCTCACCCGAAAGGAGGCATCGCTGATTGCTTCGTCAGAAGAATTTCGTTATGCTGCACAGATGGCCAGAGCCCTTAACGGCGTTGCCTTCGCCGACAAGGCCAAGATATCAAACGTGAGCCTGTTTATAGAACGTGTTAATGCTGAGATTGCATCTCGAATTAGAAAATCCAAGGCACCACAACGCTCTAAACACAGTGCTAAATTAAGGTCCGAAAGAGAAAGTGAACTAAAATACTTAAAGTGAGCTTTAAAAGGATTCTCGATACTGGATACTCGATACTCGCAAGCATCGAGAATCGAGTATCAAGTATCAATTCAAACTTTATTATATGATTTTAGAATGCTACCAGTGTTCATCTTGCTATTTTGAGGACACAGAACCGTCCTCTAAGATAGACTCCTCAACAATAGAAGCCCGCCAGCAGAGAGTCGATTTTAAGGATGTCATCGTGGTCTTTGTATGCGTGGAACGGTACGACGACCACGAGGAATTAAACCAGGCTGCGCTGGAATTTAGTGCCTTATCCGACCTGATAGGCAAAAGGCCGATAGTCCTTTGCCCGAATGTTCACCTGTCGATTGACGCAGAACCACAAGAGCAAGCAGCCTTGTTAATAACCGAATTGGACAAGACGTTAGTCAGTGCAGGCTATGATGTGCATCGTCTGTCATTCGGTTACCACAAAAGGTTCGGCATGGAGTGTAATGGCAACGTCGGCAGCGTCGTCGGAAGGAGGTTTTATGGTTCAGGGGAGAAGCAGTTTCTAAGACTGATAACACGGCTTGGTGTTTGTCCCCCCGGCTCTTTGCCAAAAGATATACCAACCTGGGCAAAGATTCTCCCGGAAAGGCAACTGAGGATGCTGGGCAACCGAAAAGAAACCTACAGTGTTGCTAAGAAAATGCTCGAGGAGCAGCTCAGTACCGGCAAGCCCGAGCTTTGGACATGTATGTTGTTTGAAGGTGAGAGACATCCAATGGATGATTATCTCACCAAGCTTTACGAAATTCTTAATGAATACCCCAGTGTGCGAGTTCATAGGGCCCTTAATCTGTCTGTCCGCGGTCTATCTGAAGAGGCACAATTCCTTTTCCGCAAATATCCCAGCGCAATCAAGTCAGGTAAACTTATGATTTACAACAGTAAAGTCTCCGATTTAGAGTTTCTATTAAACAAGACGGCAGTTCTTCTTGCCTTCCCCAAGAAACCCCAAAAAGCAGGCGTGTATGCAGGAGAAATATCGTTTGGCATCTATTGCAAAGACCAAGACTTTGCCAAGAAACTAATCCAGTGGTACCATACCTTCCTTGTTGATTCACAGTTCGGCCAGATATGCAGCGAGTCAGATTTAATCGCGGCAATCAACAAACTTGATGAGGAAAGGTCCAAGAATAAAAGGTAAGCGTAGTTTGATAATTAGAATCCTTGTATGTATTGACGTCCGCATATACCAGAGCGAGTTGGAGTCTATGTTGTGAGTGTACTTTCGTCCAGCTTTGCAGTTGTTGTATATGTGGTCGTACTTGTTTTTGTTGCTATCCGTGCGCGTGCTGCTCGAGAGTATGAAGAGTTTTCAATAGCTAAGCGGGCATTACCTCTGGCGTTGATATTTGGCAGCATCGCTGCTACGTACGTCGGGCCGGGTTTTTCAATAGGTTTTGTCGGAAGAGGATTCAAAAGCGGTTTTCTTTTCTTAATTGTAGGATTAGCTTATGCGGCCCAGAACATCCTGGTCGGCCTGCTTGTTGCTCCACGATTGCGAGAGTTGAAAGACTGCTACACATTAGGTGACGCTATAGGTCAAAAGTATGACCGCAAATGTCATATCCTCGCCGGAGTCATTTCTCTCGGCCTTTGCACGGGCTTCTCTGCGGTTATGATTAATGCAGGCGGAGTTGTCCTAAATGACATACTCGGCCTGCCTCCCTGGCTATCTGTATGCATAGTCGCGAGCGTCACGGCATCATACACAACGTTCGGCGGACTGCGAGCAAGCGTGATAACCGACGCCTTTCACTTCGCATTATTTGCCTTACTGCTGCCTACAATTCTATTGTTTGCGCTACTATTTCACCCCAATGGTAGCGCAGCAACCTTCTTCAATGAGGCATTTGCGTCCACTGCAGATGGGTTTAATTCGACGCCGCCAATAAAAATAGTCAGTCTGGTAACGGCTTTTTTACTCGGTGAAACACTCATACCACCCTATGCAAATCTGGCACTTGCATCGAAAACAACCAAAGTGTCACGAAACGGCTTTATTCTCGCTGGTACTTTCAGCACCGTGTGGTTCACTGTGATGATAGCACTGGGTATCTTAGCCCGAAGCATCGTTCCCAAGAATACTGCTGAGGACTATGTTCTTTTAAACCTGGTTAAATCAATAATGCCTTCTGCTGGTTATGCACTTCTATTAGTGGCGCTAGTTTCGATAGTTTTGTCCAGTCTTGATTCGCTCTTGAACGCAGGTGCCGTGGTGTTCACTCAAGATATTGTTAAACCGTTTGCAAAACTGTCAGATAGAACTGCTTTGAATATTGGTCGTCGAGCAACGGTGGTTATAGCAGCTATTGCCGCCGTTGGCGCCCTCTTTGTTCCAAGTATTATCAGCGGTTTACTTATCTGCTACACGATTTGGGCGCCAGCGATTCTTCCGGCTCTTATAATTGGTTTATGGCTTAAGTGTCCTCGTCCGCTCGCCGGTATCCTCTCAATGGGTGTTGGCACATTTGTTGCAATAATGTTTCAGTTCGTCCCACCTTTGGCGGACAAGATGCCTGCTATTATTCCAGCTCTTGGGTCGGCAATTCTGGCTTACGCATTTGGGCACTGGATTAAATCCAGCACTAATTGTTCCTCCGGTACCGAAAGCAAAAATCGGGCGTTCTGTACAATTAGTGCTGGGAAAGCTGGAGTGCGAAGATGAAGATAGCTCTCTTAGTTCTGGTGGTAAGTGGGGCCTTACTTGTTATAGCAAGCGGCGTCTGGGTAGCATTTGCGCTTATAAGCGCCATTTCCTGGCATCGAACTGAACCGACTGCCCCGATTCGTCATAGCTTCGCGGCGGCGAGCACCCCGACCGTCACAACTAATAAGGATTCCGCAAGGCCGTGCTCTGGCAGGCTCCGCCCAGAGGAGCAGGAATCAAAAAGCGGTGATTAGGATACAAGCCCCTCATTTCTGAAATTTCAATTCCTACTTGATTTCAAAAGTACCTGCTACACAGCTACTTTGAAAAACGTCCGACGAAACCGCCACCGTTGACCATCTCGATTGTGAGCATATCGCCGCACCGCACGGTCCTGTCTTCGAGGACCACTGAGGCGTCGTTTTCTTTGTCATCGCGGACTAACGACGCATTATACTGTCCCTCTCCCAGGAACGACAGCGGTACCGCAATTGTCTTAGCCTCCGGGCCGCACATGACGGCCAAGAACCACATCTGCCTGCTGCGACGCGCGAAGACCGCCAGCTCGCCGATCCGGGATTGCGGCAGCACGATGGTTTCATCCCACACCGCCGGAATGCTTTTAATAACGTCCACCGCTGGATTGTCGAGAACAGACTGCGGATGCGCAGCGACCGTCAGCAGCGGGCTGGCGAAGATAGCAAGACTGGCAATCTGGTGAGCCCAGGTTGTGTCGCGGCGGCGCTGCCCGAAGTGCATCGTTGTATAGTCGGCGTGACCAGCTAAGTAACGGGTAAACGGCAGAATCGTTTCGTGCCTTGCACGCTCCATAAGACTGCTGCTTTCCATCCCTCGAACCGCTTCGCGGACCAATTCATTGGGCCAGGTGCGGGCCCGGCCAGTCGGTTTATTCGCCCCATGGAAGTCGACAACCATCTGATTCTCCGCGGACTTTTCGAGCAAGGCCTCGTAATGGTCGATGACTTCCTTGGCTTCGTGGTCGAAGAAGTCGATTTTGGCACCAGCGACCCCCAAACTATGCAATCTCGTGAAAAACTCCTCGCGCGCCGGAGGCTCGCGCAGTCTATTGCTGTGCACCCAGAGCAGCAGACGCACGCCCTGCTGCTTGGAGAACTCCACAATCTCCCTGAGCTGCTCGTCACTCCAACTGCTCCAGAAGCCCTCAATGACGTGATATTCAAAACCCAGTTGTCCGGCCAATCGTGAGAACTCTTTCATGCCTTCGAACGACCTATCGCCACCGTCAAGATAGCGCCACACGGCCCGTCCCGGCTTGAGCCATGAGGTTTTGATGCCTTCTGGGAAATACGTGGTATCAGGCGAAGGGCAGAGGTTGGGCACGATAGTGCTGTTGACAAGCGTATTCATGTCTCGGCCGACCATTACGACGCGCCAGGGGGTCGTAATCGTCCCGCTGACCGATGCCGGCTTGCCCAGCCGCCTTGCTTCCTCTCGCCCGTAGCGAAGCTCATACGGATAGTTCAGCGGCTGACGGTGGCCAAGGGCTGTGATGAAGCCGCGCCGACCATCGGCCTCCAAAGCCATGCCGCTGTAATTGACCAGGTTGGCCTCGGTGATTGAGGCGTAGCCCGCGTCGGCTGGAAGCTCGAACGTCACCGGCGGCCCAGCCCATTGTCCGGGCAAAACCTCGGAAATGTCCTTCTTCTCGTACGGAGCCTCATAATGTCCATCGAGGTCATGGTACCAAACCGTCGAACCGGTCGGGATGACGAAGGTTGTATATTCGTCCGGCACGCGTGAGACGCCTTTCTGGCTCCGGCTCGGGCCTTTGCCGAGACGAGCATCGCCCGGGATGATATGGCGCAGGGCCACACCGTCGTTAAAGACGCGGATTTCCAGGACGTATTCGATGAACGACAAATCGTTCTGCAGCGAGATGCGGACGCCGTTGCATCGATTGACCGCCGTGCTGTGGGCACCGTGCCAGGGATAGGTCTCGTTTATCTCATAGCTATCTACGCTTCCGAAAACAACTCCCGATGAAAGATCATAGCCATCCAGCTTCATAACGATTGTAGATGGGTCAAGCACTGTCATGCTGCCCATTGTTACCGTGAAGGTCAGACGCTCCGCGTTGGGCAGGACTGTCAACTTAACGCTCCCATCCGGGCTGGTTACCTGGACCTGTTCCATCCGTACCCGTTGTGACCGTCTCGTCCTGGCGCTCTGCCCGGGCGCCAAGCTCGCCTCCGTGAGACATAATGCCACGGCGAAACCGACAATCGTTATCAAGAAACTGTTTCTGTTCATAGGCACACATCCTTTCTGCAGAAGGAGTTTTGTTCTGTTGAAAAGATATTATTTCGACCGTAGTGAAACCCGACAAATCGGGATGAACGAAGTAGAGAAATCTGTTTTTAATAGATTTCTCGACTCCGCCCCTGCTTTCTTGCGAAAGCAAGAAGGGGGGCTTCGCTCGAAATGACAATCTCAACTGCTTCAACAGAGCAAAAGAGTTTGAAAAACTATGCCGCCATTGTAACAAAGAGACCTCTCTCCGACAACTCAGTTGTACGACTTTAATTGTCAAAAAGCTTGTCGGAGAATAATATAGAGACAAAATGGGTACCGGCGAGAAAATTGTGGACATAAACTGGCAAATTACCCACGAAATAGATTAGAATGGACTGGCCGATTACGCCGTCATGAATCGCAACGTGCTCGGCATCAAATAGAGCATATCCAGACCGAGAGTATAAATTGAAAGGAAAGTGAATAGTCATGCTAACACAAACCAGGCGAGAGTTTCTTAAAATCGCCGGAGCTGCCGGCATCGGCGCCTCTGCGGCCCTGGCTGAGACCAAGAAAGACAATGGTAGCCCAGGCTGCTTCGCTTTTGCGAAGCAAAACGGCGGGGGCAAAGAAAACGAACAAACCAAAGCCCAAACGAGAAAAACAATCTCCAGAATCCGCGTAGCACAGATAAAGGTTTATCCGGATAAAGGTAAGATAGAGACAAACCATACAAAACTGATGGAGGTCCTTGGAGACATTGAGAGGAAAGATGAAGTGGACGTTGTGGTTACACCTGAGGGGTTTCTTGAAGGATACGTGGCAACAGAGAAATCGGTCACGAAAGACGATATGGTCAAATATGCAATTGACCCTCAGACGTCTAAGGAAACGTCGGCCGTATCGGACTGGGCAAGACGAAACAAGACATGGATTATCTATGGGTGTGCGAGAAAAGCGGCAGATGGAGTATTTAATACCGCCTTGATTTATGACCGCAGAGGTACTCTGGCGGGAATATATGACAAGCTCCATCTTCAGAAACACGACCGCAAGTATACACCGGGCAAGCATCTTCACGTATATGAGTCCGATTTCGGATTGTTCGGCGTGATGATATGTGCGGACCGCCGCTGGCCCGAAACGGCACGAACGCTGACGCTTCAAGGGGCGCGGGTGATTTTCAATCCGACATACGGAATGCACGGGGACTTAAATCTTTGCATAATGAGAACCCGCTCCTATGAAAATGGAATTTTCATAATATTTACCCATCCGGGACAATCGCTCATTACCGGCCCCGACGGAGCTATTGTGTGCAACAATCAGGACAAAAGTCAAACTTACATCGTTACCGAAATCGACCTTTCCAAGGCACTTGCAGACATGAGCGACCACATCATTGATCGTCGAAAGGATCTTTACAAAACAACAAAATAACTACTACGGTGAGCCCCGCACTAATTGTCCCGAAGCGAAAGAATCGAACTTTCATTCTGTTCAGCCGTCATTTCTATGTTCAATTAGTGCGGGGGTCGGCTTTCGTCAGATACAACAACCAATCATCACCACGTGGCGGTGCCGTGAGATTCTTGCCGTCATTCGTACGGCCTGTGTCGTACGCTTCGCAAGGATTCTGGGCATTTATCCACTTTACACCATATGGTCCGCGGCACAAGGAAAGATTTACAGTGCCCCCCAACGGCAGATATACAAGATACTGTCTGGCGGGTTCGGCAAGACAGAAACCGTTGTCAACTAAATCCTGCCTGGGAGTCATTTTGTAGAATGGCACCGACTCAAAGAAATCCCATACCATCTTTACGATGTCATGCAGCGATTGATTTCTATCTGTCAAATCAAGAGTACCAGAAAATCCGGACGAGCTATCGCCGTTGTTCTCAGCAAAGTTCAATGTTGCACCGGACATCAGGATTACGTAAGCGTTCTTGCGAATATTATCGCAAGAGTATTTCGGATGATATTTATTGTTTGCCCAGAGGGTTTCCTGGGCATACAACGGTTTTGACCGATGATGGTTGCGTAAAAGGCCGTTACTGAGTTTGGATAAGTCTGTCGTTTTGGGTCCCTGCAATGTTACATAGCTAATGTAAGATTTGTTTCCAAAGTAATCATCGCCTGTTTTGTTATGCACCGTCAGCGGATGGCCGAATACGTCCAGACGTGCTATTTCACTGCCCAAGCGGTCAATGTCGTCCACGAGAAACTTCTCTCTGCCGCCGAGCGGTTCGGGGCCTGCAACATTGAGTAATATGTTCCAGTAAGGGCCGATTCTTGCCAGTGTGTACCGAATGTATAGACTCTGATCCGATGGTCTCTTTGGATAATTGGAGTCCCTTCCGAAGAAACCGGCGAAGGGAAAAATCATCATTCTGCGGTCTGAAAGATTGTCCAGAATCGACTCCATTTTTCTATACTCAGATGGGTTTGGTTGTCGGCTGTCTGAGTCCCAGAGATCCGGAGTCTGCCAGCGGTTTCCACGCCCTTCGACATTGCGGTTCAGGTAGTGACTTGCAACAGATAGCATATTGTAGCCCTGCTGTTGAGCCCAATCGAGAAAAGCAGAGCGTTGACTGTCGGGGAAGTTTTCGGCAAAAAAACGGTCACCCACATGGAAACTTCTTATGAGTATATGTGCACCTGCCTTGAAGCCAAACCAGATGGGATTTTCTTCATCGGTTGATACCATGCCGGGTATGCCGGACTCGACACATCGAAACTGTCCGCTCTTGCCCGGTTGCCCATCTGAAAAAATTGCCTCGTACTGCCACAGGCCAGTGACGTTAGGCATGAATCGAATCTTCCACATTTTTGAATCATCATAGAAACCGCAGGATTCAGCTTTGCTGCCGTCCGGCCGGGTGTAGACGACGTTGAGTGTTACGTCCTTGTACGGATTGGAATATACGCTTGTGTTCTCTATGGATTCCTCGAAGCGGTCCCACTGACCGACCGTTGTAGCCCCTGCGTCTTCCTGTCGGAAGACAGGAGCGGGGGCGTCCTCAGTCTCAATGTATGCTTTGCCAGGAATCTTGCTGCTGAAATGAATACTGGGGTCAGCTTCAGGAGGAGGGTCCCCTTCGCAGTCTGTGGCTATGACGCAAAGTAATATGACAGTTACAGCAGAAATGACTATCCTTCGAACAATGGTTTTTGTAGATGCTTTCATTCTTGTATCCTTGAGGGTAATAGTAGCAGCAATTTAATCATACGCAATCATAATCTGGTACCCCCCTTCGCAGACACAAGTTTCGCGCCAATGACAAAACCACGGAATAAATTAGGGTCGGTGAAAAGTTTTTTAGCCTTAAATTCTCACTTTTAGCTAAAGTGTTCACAAGAATACATCGAAAAAAACATATACATTGTATGACGAATTGTTACCAGAATCAGGGTTTATAAGATGGCGACGTCTCAGACAGAAATTGAGTCACAGGCGATAGAATTATCGGCTGAAGCATTGAAGACCTTTTGTGAGGACATTTCCGGCATATTCGGAGCAAGTACGCAATGCAACCAGCAGCAGGCCGTCGCTGAAACTGTCACGGCTCTGAAGGAACGTTTTAAGAAGCTCGTAGCTGTCTTTTTTGTCAAAGCCGAGGGTGCCTTAGAGGGGACTTTGCAGTTACTCCTCGACCGGGAGGGACTATTTACTCTGGCCGGCGTTATACTCAACATGCCGGAACAGAAGATTCTCGAAAACAGAGAGCATGGGTCACTGGAAGATGCCCAGAGTATGAGCGATGTCATAGGACAAGCAGGCGACCTGATGGCCAGTGCATGGCAGAGGGTCTTCGATGAAAAGTCGGACGGCCAAGGCCATTTTGTTAAAACCAATACCTTTATCGGCGACCCATGGGACAAATCAGAGGAAAAGATAGGCCTGGCCAGCGATGAAAAATTGCTGTTCGTTCCCTATGAAATAAAAATCGAGCCTTACTCCGCCTTCAAATGTGGTATCATTTTCCCGGAGAAAATCTTTGCTGGCACGTCTATTTCTGCACCCGAAAAAATTGCCCCGGCTGAGGAAAAAGCTGAACAGAAAGCCGAAGAAAAAACCGAAGAAAAAGCCGAGGCAGAGACTGAAGAGAAAGCTGATGAAGAAGCTGAAGAGAAGACCGTTATAGAGGCCGAAGGGAAAGCTGATGTAGAAACTGAAGGAAAAGCTGAGACAGAGACTCAAGAGAAAAGCAGCGATGCAGATGAAGGCGTGGTGAAAGAAGAGGCTAAAGCATCCTCCGGTGACAAAGACGCCGCGTCTGACGCAAACACTGCTGATGATGTTGCCCAAGAACAAGTAGTGGCGACAGACCGCAGCGAAGAGTCCGCTACGGGCGGAGTTTCCGAAACCATCCAGAAGATGACTCAGTCGTCGGCTGTCCTTCCGGGCGAGTCTGCCCACATATCCTTAGCAACGTCCGCAAAGGACATTATGCAAAAAGACATTGTCTGGTGCAGCCCTGACGACAGTGTACAAGATGTTCTTACAAAAATGCAACAGCATAATGCCGCTTATTTATTGGTAGGCAGGGATGGCGCACTGGAAGGCATCGTATCAAAATCTAACATAACAGGAGCAATCAGTCCTTATCTGCGACCTGAATTTGCGAAGTGGCGCCGACCGCTGGATGACGCCACACTCAACATCAGAGTTAAATGGATGATGAGCAGACCCGTTCGCACTATAAAACCGGAAACACCACTTGCAGTAATAATTGAGAATATGCTTCAGTTCGGCTGTCGATGTTTGCCTGTTGTGAATGACGAAGACAAAGTAGAAGGCCTGGTAACTGCATTTGACATCTTAAAAGCACTAAACAAGGGCCCTAATATCTCCAGCAAAGAAAAGACACTCCAGGCACCTCCGTTGGCATAAACATTATATGTTGAAGATTTTAATACGCTTCACAATCACCCTAAGGATTTTTTGTTTTTATTTTCTTATTTAGATTTAATTATTCCGACTTCTCATTTCAAGTTATTTTGCGCTCTATTTAATTAGTTGTTCAAGTCTATCAATACAGACCTTTTTAGAAAAATGAGCAACCGCATAGTTATATCCGTTTTGACCATACTGGGAGATTTTATCTCTTTCATTAAAAATCTTTTTGACAAGATTTGCTGCTTTTTCGTAATCATCGGATACCGCTGAATATCCACACTGGACTTTATTGATTAGCTCGTGGCCGTTATTGTTTTCATTCAGGAAGGCAAGAATTGGTATTGACGCAGCCATAAAGCCTAAAATTTTCCCAGGTATAACGGGCGCCCAATTTTTGCTGCTCAGGCAAATCAAGCCGACATTGACCTCTTTTAATAAAGAAGCGTATTCTTCCTTAGATACAAATGGGTGAAATTCTACGTTCTGCAAATTGTATTCTTCAACGAGCCTTTGTAATCTTTTTTTCTCGACGCCGTCCCCCACTAAAAGAAAATGAATATCCGGTATGTCTGTTAACTTTCGCGCAACATGAATAATAAAATCAAGATTTTGCGAAGGCCCCATAGTACCGGCAAATAGAAAGATGAATTTATCTTTCAAACCATATTTTTCACGGAATGCTCCCGTTGCTTTTATATTTTCAAAATTGCTTACATCAATCCAATTATGAATAGTTGCGATTTTTTCAGGCGGGATATTTTTTCCCTCTATTAAAAACTTTTTGCCGTCTTTTGTGTGAGATGTGATTTTATCAGCACCTTCGTAAGCTTTCTTCTCCATCCACTCAAAGAATTTTATGAGCAACTTACTATTCATAATGCCGAGGTCAATTGCATTTTGAGGAAAGATATCCTGAATGTTCAAAAGATACTTGGCGCCGTGCATCTTTTTGAGCTTTATTCCTAACATAGCCAGCGGAAGAGGGGGACTGTAAACAACGACCGCATCAATCCTTTGCTTAACGAATCTCTTTATTTCTTTCAAAAAAAGATAAGGAATTATTAACTGAGAAATGCCTCTTACGATAAAATTCGTGTTGTGATGAGGAAGTGTTTTAACCCGAATCGTCCTAACATTGTTCTCAATCGAAAATTCAGAAAAGGTCTTGCGTTTTGCTTGAATAGTCAAATTGTATTTGGGCCAAGAAGTGACTACTGTTACCTTATGACCTCGTGAAACAAATTCTTCTGCCAATTCCTGCATCATGAAAGAGATAGTACGAATTTCAGGAGGATAGGAGTCGGTAATTAGTAGAATATTCATAAACAATCGAATACTTATAGTAACTCTGCGCCAATGCTGCGCCAGAACAAACTAAAACGGACAACCCTCGTCCAGTACTTCTGCATCTTGTCTATCTTACACAAGCTGATGTAGCATAGCCGAAAAGAAATATTTATGATTGTGTTTCCAAGACTTGAACCATTGCTTTCTCCAATCTTTTATGCAGGACAAAGTACTGTTTTCCATCTTCAATTATTTGAGGGTAGCTCTGAATGGACTCATCACGTATGGAAACCACACATTCAACAATTGACTGAAGCGATATTAATTCAAGTCTTTTTTTAAAATGGGCTATGGATTCATCAGGTTTTCGTTGGACAGGCTTGACCTTAAGAATAAGGCCATTATCTATTCCTTTATCCATATAATGAAGAGTAATCCCTGTGGGTTGCTTCTCCCATTCTGCCCATACGACCGTGTCCATGCCTCTGTACCTTGGTAGCAATCCCCAATGACAATTCAGAATTCCGATGGGAACACTCTCAAGAAGCACTGGACGGACCAAACCCCCACCCGAAAATACTATCAGATCAATTCGCTCCTTTTTTATGATAGCTGCTGTTGCCGAAGAATTTAGTTTCCTGACAGTCTCAAAATGCAATCCCTGTTGTTTGGCGAAAACTAAAAGCCTGCAAACTGGAAGTCCCTGCTGATCGCAGAAAGCATCCACCATAGTCTTGTCCCCGGCCTGGGAGCTATTACGCACCAGAATTTTCAGCCATATTTTCCTTAGAAGATCGAGCCTTTCCCTTTTCCAATATGTAATCAGTCTTTTTACACTGAAAATAGAAGGACATATTATCAGAGTAAGTTCTATGTTTTCCCTTAACAACATAGCACAAATAGCCATAGAATACTTACTAAAGGGGGTTGGTGCAAGTAAACAAACGTTCATGGTTTTTCCAAGTTAGAAAATGTCCTTTCTTGTATGGAAAAAGCTCTCCACGCCATCATAGCTGTCAAACATTTGACCTGGCCTTTTGCTCGAGTCCAGCGTTTGAACAGTTGACGATATAAGATATCGTTAATCTTCAGGGCTGTGTTAAAAAATCGCCAATCTTTTTCTTGCTCAAAACGATTTAAGAAAAGACAGGACAGGACAGCAATGGCCAATAATCTATTTTCTAAACCTGACACCGAGAGCCTAATATTCTTACGAACCTCAAAATGCAAAAGTAGCTTTTCACAGATATACGAAAAAGTTCCAAAGGAGTCCGACTGCAATGAATTTTCGGATGCTGCAAGAACAATCAATATATCCCAAGGGCTGAGTGGGTTCTTCTGCGATATCTTGCACTTAATCCTGTCCAGATGTTCTCTAACATCAAGCCCATACAAAACCTTTATAGACGTGCCAATTTTTCTATCGTTGTTATGGTGTGGGAGTTCAGTTAGAGAGAAAGGAGTATGCGAGACTTTTGCAAAACAGTTTTGCCACCAAATGTCCAAGAGAGGATTATTGGTCTGTACCGGCTCAATTACAGTAGTGAGCTTAATGAAGTCAGCGGCACTAGGTCCTCTTTCCAGTCGGTCCAGTAAATTCATAACCCAAACGTGAAGCAATTTAATCAACACTTATGGCCACTTTCCATACACACATATCGCAGTCCACGAAGGCTTGTCCGGAGAGCCAAATTGAATCAGAACCTACAGGAGTGCCTGCTGGGAAATTGATGACCCCGAACTGAAATACTGACCATGGCCTCCAATTATCTTTGTCCCACTTATATATGGATTTCCAGCTCAAACCATCTACTGAGGCGTACAGCTGTCCCCTTAAATTTTGTGGATTGTGCGAATATTCCACAGTAGAAGCAAAAAGCATTATGCCGTCAGATGTTTGATATCCATACCAAGCTGGGCCAGAGATCTCAAAAATCTTCAGGGCTGACATAGTCTTTTTATCTAATCTTTGGATGAAATTCTGTCCATACGGATTGTCATTAGCAAAATAAATATATCTTTCGGTAATCAGAAGATTCACAGCAGATAACTCTGCGATAAATTGAACATCAGTAAAATCCAAGTTGCTTCTTGCAAGAAAATTTTCACCACCGTTATCGCCTGTAGTAAACCAAATGCAGTTTTCCCAAGGGTCATAGAAACATCCGTGGTAATGTCGAAATTTCTTAGCATGGTTAGAATAGGACTTTGACCATGAAGAACCGTCGTTTATTCCTCTATAAATGGAAACAGCCCCCCTTTCAGGATTAGAGTAATATTCTCCCAAATACATATTTCCAGTTGAATCTATTGCTATGCCACGGTGCAGCGTTCCCCTGCATCTCTTAAGATTAAATACCTGCTCAGGCCTGTCGTTTCCTTGGATCCTGTAGATTTTCCCACTTATAACAGCAATAACCGTACCACTCGGCAATACTACAAGGTTCTCTACACGTTTCCTAAATACACGTCGTGATATTTTGGTTGTAAATTTAAGTGAGTCCGCAACACTTTCGACTGGCAGTGATGCTATGTGCTCAAATGTACCTGACGATGGCTTCCTCTTATAGATGTGATTCTTGTACGATGCGTAGACATACTGACCATCTATATAGTGGACAAAATCAAGAGCGTTGAACTTTTCAACGACGCTAAATTGTGGCATTGGACACCTTAGCAGATAATTGCTAAGATAAATTGGTTTGTTCCAGTAGTTGCACCGTTTTCGCGGCGATGTCTCTGCGTTCAAAAAGACGGACGCGTTTCAAACAAGCCCTGCTCAAATCCTCTCTTAGATCTGAACAACTCAACAATAATCTGATCTTGTCAGCTATGTCCTTAATGTCATATGGGTCAAAATAGACCGCGGCACCCTGACATATTTCCGTCATAGGCGGGAGATTAGAGGCGGCTATCGGCAGGCCAAAGGACATTGCCTCAATCAAGGTCTGGGGACACGATTCCAAGGTCGAAGGAAACAAAAATGCCGAGGCGCCGGCGTATAACTCCATCATACGCTCATAGGAGACCAGGCCGAATATCTTTACCTTTTCAGCAAGTCCTTTTTCGGTTATAAGAGCAGTAACTCGTTTGAAATACTTTTTATCATGCACACCACCTGCAAGCCAGAGGGACGGCAAGTTTTCAGTCGTCTGAGAGAGTAACGCATATCCTTCTATCAGATTAAGCTGATTGGCATAAGCGACATATTTTGAGGAAGTCAGTAAATACTTATGATTTGAGCCGCAATTGTCCAAGGCGGCACTTTTGTCATTGGATATTTGAATTCCATTGTAAATAACACAAAGCTTACTCCGCAGTTCGGGGTAATATTCAGCTATATAATTCATTGTGAATTCTGAGAGAGCAATAATTTTGTTCGCTTTTTTCATTGATACTCTTGTCAATAGTTTCCGCATGCAGGAAAAAACATTTAGTATCCAATGGTTGTTGAACCTTGTATAAAAGAAAGGTTCCATATTGCGAATAGAAATGACTGTTTTGCATTGCGCTAATAAGATGTTTGCGTTCTTGCCGGTAAACATAACATCGATTTTTCTTTTTCTTAGCTCCCCCGGCAATAGAAGCTGTTCCCAAAGAAACCTTACCAAGGCCGACTTATTGCTCTTAACGCATTTATGAACAAAGAAATTGTCCTGTTTTATTGAATCTACTAACGGGTGGCTTTCCTGAACGAAAAAATGATACTCGTTAACTTTATCTACATCCGCCAAGTCAGAGATGAAATTATTGAAATATGTCGCCGTCCCATACCTTAGTCCTGATAACAAACTTATTGCTATTTTCATCTTTTTAACCACGTTACTACTTTCTTAATATCATGAAAAAAAAGCTTAGGATTCTTATGATACTTCCTAGTCAAGACTCTTTTTAAAATAGACCTACAGGAACTATTGTAACTATGAACCTCCCTTAGTACATGATTCGCCAACGAATGAAACCGCTCTTCTGATATAGTATCGGTGTAACGCAAATGCGGATTCTGGTGAGAATAAAGCGTATAGTCCACAGGTTCGCAAACCATACCTTTTTCCTTTGCCAGCTCATATAACATTGTTCCTGGATAGGGAGTAAAAATACTCATATTTGCCCAGTCGGGCTTCAATTCTTTTAAAAGGCGCAGCGTATCAAAAATCTCAACTTCGGTCTCAGTCGGAAGGCCGAGCATAAAAAAGCCCGACCAAAAAATTTTATTTCGCCTCAAAATCTTGATTGCTTCTCTGATTTGCTCCAAAGTAATACCTTTGTTAATCAAGTCTAAGACCCTTTGGCTTCCCGACTCTATCCCGACATCTACTTTTGTACATCCGGCCTTTTTCATCAAGGAAATAAGCTCATCCGAAATCATATTGATTCTCGTAAGACAGCCCCATGTGATGTCCAAATGTTCTTCAATCAATGCAGAACACAGTTCCTTAACGCGATTTCTATTAACAGTGAACGAATCATCCATAAAGGTAATATTTTTAATAGCATATCTATTTTTCAGTTCTTTTATTTCAGCTAAAACATTCTTTATCGACCTAAAGCGAACTTTATTTCCCCACATGTTATGAGAGGCACAAAAACCGCATTGATAAGGGCAGCCGCGAGAAGTCATAACCATGCTTAATTGAACAGGCGTATACGTTTGCAAATTGAAGAGTCTATCGCGAGCAGGCATAGGCACGGAATCGAGATTCCCAATACATTCTCTATCGATGTTATGAATAATCTTCCCATTATCACGAAAAGAAAGCCCAGGTATAGTATGATAACTCGATGAGGCATTTTCTAAATTATCTATAAGCTCATAAGCGGTTTCTTCTCCTTCCCCTCTTATAACAAAATCAACATTCTCATTCGAAAGCATTTCTTGGGCTTTTATAGTCGGATGGTGTCCTCCAAGGACCACTATTATATTAGGATTTATACTTTTGCAAATCGCAGATATTTTAAAAGCCGAAGGAACCTTTGGAGTAAGAACGCTGATACCAACAACCTCCGGGTTAAAATGACTGATTTTGTCCCTTACTTCTTCCCAAATAGGATGCTTATCGGATTGAACAGCTAATTTATACCTGCTGAAATCTTCTGAGTACCTGACTATCGATTTGTATTCCGTATCAGGACCGTGCTCAGCGTGATATACACCTACCTCATGGCCGTGCGCAGCCAAGTAAGAGGCTATATAGGATATTCCCAGAGGGAACCATTCTGACCTAAATCCGACCAACCTATCATAAGGGGGGTCAATAAGTAATATTTTCATTGTACAAGATTCGTCCTACACCACTGCAAAAGGACATAAAGAGCCCAAGGCCGTGCCCAATTTACTCCGGACCCCCCAGTTAAAAACTTGCGCCAAACACTCACACACTCTTTCGTGTTTAATCCAACTTTGCTGCCGAGAGAAGAATCACACAGGACCTCTTCCATAGAATCCCGCAATTTAGCCTTGAGCCAAATCGACCAGGGAAAAGTAAAGCCCATCTTGGGCCTATTATAGATTGCCTGGGGAAGAGAATCCTGCATTGCCCCTACCAAAAGCGGCTTTGGTAATCTGTTAGATGATTTCAGTTTCGAAGATATATTAAAGACAAACTCCACAAGTTCCCGATCGAGGAACGGCATTCTGACCTCGAGCCCATGCGCCATACTCATACAATCACCGTCGCGAAGCAACGTATTCGCCATATAAAGCCGCATATCAAGCAAAGAAATGGAATTAAACGCATTATAATGCTTTATCTCATCCAATAGAGATTCCATAACATACAAAGGCACCCCATTGGTTACACAATCGTTATATGTTTCACGCATCAAAGAGATTCTAGCGCGGGAACTAAATAATTGGCGCGATACTAAATAGAGAGAAAGGTAATCCCCATCTGATTGCAAAATCTGAGCTATCTTAGCCATTATGGTATGATAATGATTCTGGCCAACTATGAGTTTCCCGATGTACTCACGCATAAAAGAAGGCAAAAAGAATAACAAACGCATGAACATTTGTATCTGAGGAATTCTCTTGAATGTCGAGTAACCTCCAAATACCTCATCTCCGCCCTGACCTGATAATACCACTTTTACTCCTGCATTATGTACGAGACGGGATATCATGTAGACATTGATGCCATCGATTGTCGGCTGATCCATGGCCTTAAGCGCAAAAGGTAAAGAATTTAATAGATCCTGTTCTGTTATCTTAATGTCCCTATGATTTTTACAATAAAGCTTGGCAATCAACTGAGAATATTTTTCTTCGGAAAAAACAGATTCTTTAAACGTAACTGAAAAAGACTCCAAGGTGCCTTTAGTCAACTCGCTTGCCAAAATCACAACTGAACTTGAATCAATACCGCCACTTAAAAATAATCCAACAGGAACATCACTGACCAGATGCCGCCTGACCACATCGCGTAAGATAGCCCGAAGATTGACAAAGATTTCCTTGCCGGGTGGAGGTTTAGCAGGAACGCTATCCGAAGGTCTCCAATAAGGGGAAATATCAACGTCATTACGCTTATAATTATAGATGAGATAATGCGCAGGCAAAAGAGAAAAGACTTTAGGGAGCATAGTCAGAGGAGCTTGTACTGCACCATACGCCAAAAAAGAATCAACCGCCGACGGCTCAACGCGCTTTTCTACAAATCCGCTGTCTAATATTACCCTTAGTTCGGAGGCAAAAACAAAAAGGCCCTCGGTTGAATGGTGATAATACAAAGGCTTCATACCAAAACGGTCTGTTGCCAAGAAAATGCTTTGTCTTTCTTTATCCCATATCGCAAAGGCAAACATGCCGTCTAACCTGTGTAAACATTCTATGCCCCACTGCTCGTAAGCATGAAGGATTACCTCTGTATCGGAACAAGAAATAAAACTATGACCTAAAGCTATTAATTCTTTCCGCAATTGACCAAAGTTATAAATCTCTCCGTTATACACAATCCAGAGCGATGCATCCTTATTCTTCATAGGTTGGTGTGCGTTCTTGCTCAAGTCGATAATAGACAATCGTCGGTGGCCTAATGCTATTTGAATTCTCTCTTGGCCATTCTCGCAGAAAAATTCAATCCCCTCATCATCAGGACCTCTGTGGTGCAGCTTCGAGACCATTGTCTGAAATGTCTCTTTATTTATGTCGCTCTTTTTTTTTAACACTCCTACAATACCACACATCTTCAAAACATCCTTTTTCAATATGCCTTAATACCCCTGCCAATAATGCCGTTAGGGCCATAATGAACTTCAACATATTCTAATTGCATCTTTTGAAACCAGGACCTTACCTGATGCAATGTCTGAGGATGGTCAAATTGAGGGGAGTACATATCAAACGTATCAAGAATTGAAAGCTCTTTATTTACCATATATGGAATTCCTAAATGGCTGTAGTTAGCAATGGGGAGTATGCGATTTCCAATGGGCCCACCGATTCTCCTCAATAAGACAGCTAACGGAAGCAAACAGGGCACAATTGTTCGCACGCAATTATAAAGCACTTCTTGCCTTACATGCCTGAGCACAGGCCGCAGTAGATACTTCCACTGCAGCCTCGCACAAAGTGTCTTCTTGTATACATCTATTACTATTTCTCCGCCTCGCTTCAAAAAAGGCACGAGCGCTTCAAAAGCCTTTTCCGGAGCAGGAGTATGCTGAAGAACTCCCAGGCATATAATCTTATCAAACAATTCATAAACCAGTGGCAAATGATGTAAATCTGCCTGAAATAAAAGCAAATTTTGCGGCGTGCCGTTATTGGCCAAGTTCGCATCTACGGCACTGCTGTAATCAAAGCTAAAAATGTTCGCCCCGGTTTCAATTAAAACCTGGGTAAACCTACCGGCCCCTGAACCAACCTCAAGGATATACTCACCTTCTAATCTTGCGGGCCATTGAGTTACAGAAAAAAGACGCTCACGAGAAAAACTGTATCCGTTATATTTATCAATCTGGACACTCCTATGCCGATTCCATTGAAAACCAAATGAATCACAATAATTAGCCTGCTCGACAAACCGCGGTATATAGTTAATTATAGGGAATGTTTTATGACATTGCGCGCATCTGACCCCACCAATTTTAATCCGCTGACTCCCACATCTCTCACTCCTGTCCACATTTATGCTTAACGGATTTCTACATCCCGGACAACAAAAATATTTAAGCAATCCTTCTCTCATTGTACTTTTTCTACCGTGGCTCTACGTCGATATAAAGAATATCCATCTTCTGCTGCTATAAGTTCCCACACGTGGGGGTTCTTCTCAACCAGGTCAAACGTGGACTGGGCCTGATAGGAAGGGCTTTTTTCGTTAAGACCGTTGTTTGTTTTGTCAAAAAAAACATAATCAGCTTTAATTGTGCCATCTAAGCTTTCAAGCTGAGGAAAAGCCATAGTACCTCTCTTCTCAAACAATCGAGGAAAAAGGAAAGAGTGGGCGGAAACAATGGCTGAGTCAGGAATGAGCTTGCAAAACTCTTCAGCCTTGCGGTGATGTTCTGTAACTGTGTAAACTGAGTAGTGAAAATTCTGAGTCTTAAAAGGTGCCGGGCTTAAATCTCTAAACCAGAACTGGAGCGAGACAGGAGAAGGGCCAAAAAATACATTAACTACAAAAAGCCCGGAAAGCACGCCTATTATCGCTGCCGTATTAATATCGACTTTCAGGCTATGATACAACTTCTTAGTTAGCGCGCTTAGCAACTTCAATAGCTTAGGCCAACTCTTTATAAAAGCATAGAAGATAAATGGAACACTGGGAGATAAATAATGCAGCATATATGAACTATGCGTGATTGAATCGCTCAGCATACACATGCCAAAATTGGCAAGGGTGCTGATTAAGACCGTAGCAGCCAACAGAGGAACAAACAATAAAGGAAGAAAATACATAAATATGTTAGCCAGCTTGATTGGTTGAAAAATTTTTGTTAGCGTTAGTGCAGGATGAATAACAACATTCATTGCAACAGCACCAATGGTATTGCCAAAATCCTTAAAAAGTCCTGCGGCGATATGCTCAGAGGCCGTTGTAGTCCTTAGAGCAGGCATGATAAACTCTACTATGACAACGAATGCTCCTAAACCGATGAGCGCAGTTGCTAATCCGGCTCGGTGCCTTCTTTCAAAAAACAACAAATATAATCCGAACATCATAACCGTAAGCCCTATCTCCTCTCTGACAAGTACGGCCAATAAAACAAAGATGAAATACAAAATCATCACTCTCTTCTCCCAGAAATATAACATCCAGAGAATAACCGGTATGCTGAAACGCAACATTTCAAACTCGTATAAAACGATATATTGAAAGGTCGGATACCAAAGTAATAAAGTAACCAGAAATAATCCGAATTGTTTGTCCTTACGGTTAATTGAAGCGAGTTTATACAACGGTATAATCGAAGATGCCATTAAAAGAAAATTCATAATGATTAAGGTTTCACTATGAGGCCATAATTTAAAAGGCAATGCCAAAATATACACCAGAGGAACAAAGTGAGCAGAAAAATAGTTTATACAGCCTGGGTGAATGAATTCTTCGTTAAGAGATAGAGGCCTGCCGCTTGTAGCAATGTTATTAAGAAGTTGTGCCCAGGAAGAAAAATCAATATAAAAATGCAGGCTGCGATACTTGAGATACTGGGCAGAAATCATATAGATGGATAATGTTATCAAGACTCCCATTACCCAATAAGAGATTCGCTTCATATCGCGCTTACAAGAAATACAATAGATAATGATGCTAACAGTTGGAACGCAAAATATCCCAACTAAATAAAGAGCGTATAAACCCCTATCCATATATGACTCTCATAGGGTTCAGCGTCTATTATTCATTCAATTATAGATTACCGAGAATTGTAACTGCACGAAGTGCGCGTTTTACGTCCTCAAAAGATCTGAGGGAACGTAAATGACGCATAATCATGGGAAAGTTCAAATAGCATTTTCGATAAGCTTCTTTTCTTTTCGTTAATAATAATTCTTCAGATAAACCATAAGGAATAAAACAAGGGTTATCACTCCCAAGAGTAAAATAATCAAAATTATCTATTTTTAGTTTGCCGTATTTCTCGGCCGTATTCCATAGCTCCGTACCAGGATATGGAACCATAAGAGTAAAAAGTAAATAATGGGAATAAAGTTTTCTTGCAAAATTTATCGTTTGCTCAATCGTATCCTCTGTTTCTCCAGGATGGCCGATAATAAAATTAGGATGGACCATCAATCCAGCTTCTTTACACCAATTACACAGCTCTTTTGCCTGCTCAAGCCTAAACTTCTTTTTTATAGTATCGAGGATTTGTTGATTTCCGCTTTCTATTCCTACCATGACCATCCAACATCCGGTTTTCTTCATAGTTTTAAGAATTTCTTTGTCTACCAGACCTACCTTAATATTGCATGACCAGATTAACTTATCTCTCCTCTGGGCTAACTTTTCACAAATTTGATATGTTCTGTCCTTATTCACAGTAAAAACATCATCGATAAAACAAATTTCTCTGATGTTATACATATTGATAAGCTCATCGACTTCTTCGATGACATAGTCCACACTGTGTAAACGCACTTTTTCCTTTAATATCGAGTTTATGCAAAAAATACACCTGTATGGACATCCTCTGGAAGTCGACATTGCCGTGGCCGGCAGACGCTTGTAATTAGCGACTGACAAGCGGTAAGTATCAAAGGATGGCAGTAAATGTCTTGCCGGGTGAGGGATAATGTCGATATCTTGGATTAATTCTCTTGGCGGATTATTTTTGCCGGTGCCATTTGTTCGATATACAAGACCTTTTACACTCCGGACAAAATTCAAAAGAAAATCATGGGTATCATACTGTTCTAATCCTTCCACAATTTCAAAACACGTCTGTTCTCCTTCACCAACAACAATAATGTCTAATTTTGAATTCTCAATATCATTAGTTGGATTACCTAAAAAATGCGGGCCTCCAGCGATAACCAGAATATCCGGCCAAAGAAGCTTTATTTGTGAAGCTAATGACTTAACCGCATTGAAGTATGGTGTACATGTATGGAAACCAACAATGTGCGGGGCATATTTTGATATTTCTGTCATTATATCTTTGGAAGATAATTTGAACTTAGCTGCATCAAGAATGCGTACATCTTTACCATATTGCAGCAAATAAGAGGCGATGTAGCACAAGGATAACGGAGGTTGATCTGAGCCGCCACGAGCGAATTTTCCATATAACGTCTCGGTTGTAATCGGGGGATTAATCAGTAATGTTTTTACTGCCTTCATTTTCTCATATCCCTTCTCTGAAAGAACGGCTGATGTTCAGGTGATAATCTGACGGCTTATGCCGACCGAATGTCCCCTTGTCTAAACGCTCTAAGAGGTCGTTGGCCATACGTTCTGATGCTTTTCCATCTCCAAGGGGATTTCCCCAGGTTTTGCCGTAGAGGCTATCCAGCTTGTCAAAGAGACTTTTGAAATCGTACTTCTCGCTTTCTGCCGGGTCAAACTTTACGCTCGAACCTACATCGTATACCTGAGGACGCTCGGTCGACTTACGCATCTGCAAAGAAGGAATCTGCAGCACGCACGTTTCCTCTACCACGGTGCCCGAATCAGTAATAACGCCCCTGCTATTGGTCATTAATACAAGCATCTCAGTATATCCAATCGGGTCAACCATAATAACGTTTGGCGGAAGAGCAAGCTTATATGTCTTTAATACTTTCTGAGTTCGATAACTGGCCGGAAAATAAATCTTGCGACTTGTAGTACTAATAAGCGCGAGGATACTTTCGAACGAGTTGCGAAGGTGGACATTTTCTCGTCGATGGCAGGTCATCAAATAAAATTCTTCTTTTTCAATGTTGCGCTCGGTAAAAAAAGAAGGTGCGGCTAATCTATCGAATTTATCTTTCACCTCAAAGTAGTACCGATTTAACACATCGACAATCGGATTAGTCGTAAGAACGATACTGTCAGGATTCAAACCTTCGTCAATTCCCTGCTGTTTGTATTCGGGAAAATACGTATATATAACATCAGATAAGTGGTCAATTATCGAACGATATTTCTCCTCCGGCATTCGCCAGTCATACGAACGCATACAGCCCTCAATATGGACTATGGGAATATTAAGCTGGGCTGCTGCAATACAACCGGTTACCGTATTGGTATCACCTAAGAATACAACAGCTTCTGGCTGAATCTCTGCCAAGATTGGATGCAGGCGGGAAATAACCGAAGCAACCAGCTCAGCATCAGTATCTCCTCTGGCTCCCAATTCTATTTCTGGCCGAGCAACACTCAAGTCACGGAAAAAGATATCCTTGAGATTATCATCGTAATGCTGCCCAGACCAGATGAAAATAATTTCATGTTTATCCTGTGCGCGAAGCTTCTCCAGCACAATTGAAGCTCTGATTACATCGGGTCGGATGCCTAAAACAATCGCGAGTTTTTTCTTTGCCATCTTTTTTTCCAGTGACGCCAGCTTTCAACAATACTTTATACTATCCAGCAAACTCGATTAATTGCCTTATCGCCTTTTCCATCGGAATGTCGTGACCATAAAGTCTTTTCAGGCCGCTATATTTAGAAACCAATACTCTTTTAACCGCTCCTTTGATGTGTTCAGCAGGGTTTATAGTGATTTTTTTGTTGAGTGCAGACTTTAAAATATTCAGGAGTTCGTATTTCGAAACTTGTTGATTGGGTACAAAATGAAAGATTGCCGATTCTTTTCTTAGACAATCAAATTGATTCCCTTCTATAATTCTCTGGCAAAGCTTTGCAAACTGGAAGGTTGTGATACCGTTCCACACGTGATTTGTATATCCCGAAATAACAGAATCCTCCGGTTGCGACTGAAACCATTCAAACAACCCCCCTCTTTCATAAGGGCTGGGGCCAATGATGGAGCAACGAATATTAAGAACATTACTATCGACCACCTCTCCTAAGCTTTTTGTTTTACCATACACGTCGAAACAATCACAAGGTGCATCCTCATCATAGAACTCAGCACGGCCTGAAAACACTCCATCTGTTGATATATGTATTAGCTTAGCATTTTTCTCCCGGACGAATTCTGCCAGCTCGTGAGGAAAAAGAGCGTTTACTCTTATTGCTTTTATGATTGAGCGGGAGCAGGAAGAATCGATTTTGTCCGCAGTAATGCCGATACAATTGATGAAATAATCGTAACCTTTGTTTTCACTGAAAATTAAATCAAGCTTTTCTAACCCTTCTTCAACATCGAAGTAAAATAAATCAGTGGGGTTTGAGATGCACGTTCCGGAAACCGCAATTTTTTTTCTCTCGACAGCACCTTCAAAACCATGTGCCCCAGCATTCCTGTGCTACCGAGTACTAATATTTTCGTCGTCATTCGGAAACAACTTTCACTTCCGGCAAAGGAACAATAAATTTCCCACCTTGTTTTAGATAGTCGCTTCTCTTTTTCTTTACCTCGTTAATAAAGCTCCAGGCGAACAAAAGTGCATAATCAGGTAACGTATGCTTATTGTTAAAATCCCAGAGCTTAATGGGAACGTGTGTGCCCGGAGTAAAGAAACCATTCTTTGCAGGTGCATCACCAACAACATAATCGAGATAACGATTATCAATCCCGCAGTAGGTCATTATGGTTGTTCCACGGCCCGAAGCACCATATCCTATGATTTTTTTGTCTTGAGCTTTTAGACTGCCAAGTAAAGCTAATAGCTGTTCTCGGGTGTCATTGACCTTTCGTGCATAATCCAAATAAGTTTCAACATCCTCGAAACATTTCTTTTTTTCGTATTCTGCCAGTTTGGTAACAGTTGACGAAATTTTTTCATGTCTCTTTCCTATATTTCTCGCATAAAATCGTGCCGCGCCTGACCTGACCCCCGGTATAAATTTTACATCGAAGATTTCCATCCCAAATCGTTTCAAGAAAATAGTTAAGGCTTTAAGAGAGTAGTAACTTAGGTGCTCGTGATATATCATATCGTATTGCATCTCATCGATGAGCGTCCCTAAATAGTAGACTTCAAAAATGAATACACCCTCTTCTTTTAGCAAAAGTTTGATTCCTTTCATTATGTCAACCATATCGTCGATATGCGCAAACGAGTAACTGGAAACAAAAGCATCAAAGGTGCCATATTCTTCTTTTATTTGCCGGGCGAGTCTTTCCGTGAAGAAATCGTTAATGCCTGTTATAGCCTTTGAGTTGATAGAATTTACGACATTTGTTGCTGGGTCTACACCGATGGCTTTTGCTCCCATAGCAGCCAAAGGTTTTAATAATACCCCGTCATTACACCCAAGCTCGAATACCAACGGCTGCTTTATTTCCTTGAGAAAGCGTTCGTTAATTTCCTGGGCAAAATCGTAAAAGTGGTCTACCAACGTTTTAATCGACGAAGAAAAATAAAAATAATTTTTAAATAATACCTCTGCGGATACAACATTACTAACTTGGACCAAATAACAATCTTCGCAGAAATTTAATTGTAACGGATAAAATTTTTCTCCTGAGAAATCTTCCTCCTTTATAAATCCTCTGCCAAAGGGACATTACCAGGAGCTAAGCTACCTGGAATAAGTTTTTAGACAATGATTTGACTGAGGCTACGCATCAAACCGTTTTATTCCTGGATTCCCGCTTGCGCGGGAATGACAGAAGAGACGATTGTCTAAAAACTTTGTAACAACAGCTTAGTATTTTAACTAAATCCGTTCGCATACAAAAACGACAATGGGATCGACGCACGAATTCACCTATCTGCTTTTCGGATTTCGTTAAAATACAGCAGGTCTATCCCCATAGAAATCTGTCTCCTCTATATATTTCTTTAATCTCTTTATTTCCTCTTCAATTGAGGACTTGTGGAAAAATTTTTCTAAAATATTATAGTTAGTCACTAGTGTTCGATTAAGGGGCCCTGCAAAAGCTCTTGTTTTATTCACAACTAACCCTTTTTCAAATATTTTATTAAATAGACATAATAATGTATATTTACTCACTATATCATTTGGTGCAAAATGGTATAAATTTGATTTTTTAACCAGAGTATCAAATGCGTTTTGGAGGATAAGCTCATAACAAAGATTAGCAAACTGTAAGGTTGTGACTCCGTTCCAGAGATGATCATAATAACCATTAATAGATACATTCGGCGGCTGCTTAAGAAACCACTCTAACAAAAAAACCTTATTGAATTTTTCTGGCCCGATTATAGAACAACGTATATTTAAGAAAATTTTGGATATTACCTCACCCAAACTCTTTGTCTTTCCATAGACATCAAGAGAATCGTGTGATGAATCTTCTGCATATTGGCTATTGTTACCGGAGAATACACAGTCTGTAGCAATTTGAATAACTTTAAATCCTTTCCTTTCTGCTAATTCCGCAAGAATACGAGGAAATAGTGAATTCACAATGATTGCATTTTTAACTTCAATCATATTATCATCACGACAATAGGGTTTTGTAATCCCAATACAATTTATTACGTAATCTAAATTTTCCAGATTTATATCTGAATTCTCAAAACCTTCAAAAACATTAAAACGCAACAAACCTGTATGTTGCCCCCTAGATGTACCTACAATATTAAAATCACTATTGTTTTTAAGATAATGATACACCATACTTCCCAACATTCCAGTCGCACCTAAGACCAATACATTCATAAAAGTCCTCTCTTTCTAAAAAACTATTGATACTATTACTACCGAAAGTACTTTGTCAAAAAATTTTATTCACAATTATTTTTAAAATCCACTTTTTTAAATTTGCGAGACTTATAAACCTAATTACTCTCTTTAGGTTACTAATAAACTCCCTGTTTTTTACTTCTAAATTCTGCTTCCTATAGAAGACTATGTTCTAAACAAATATTTCAAATACCTAAAAAAAGTGGAAATATTGTAAACAAACTTTGTCGGCCTTGCCTCTGGTCCTCTTGTACTCAGAATACAAGGTATTTCACAAAAATTATTTGTAATCTTTCTGAGTTTCATTAATTCTTCAATAATTACAGCAAAATGGTCTTCTTTCAGTTCTATCTTTTTAATGATATTTATTTTTACAGCCCTAAAACCATAGGTAATGTCAGTCAATGGAATTTTAGTCACTATCCGCGCAAAGATATTTCCGCATCTAGATATGACTCTTCTCTTCCATGTAACACCTGTATATCCTCCTCCTTTTGATTTACGCGTTCCCTTAATATAATCCCAACCTTCAGTCATCTTTTGATAAAAATCTTTTAAATATTTAGGATGATCAGTAAGGTCGCTATCCATAAAAACTGCATAATCATAATTATTAGCAATTGCATATTTGATACCGCTTCTTATCGCAGCACCGTATCCTTTATTCAGAGGATGAGAAATTAACTGCATATTATCGGAGAACCTTTTGTCAATCATCTCTTTTACAACTTTCTCCGTATTATCTTTAGAGGCATCGTTAACAACCAATAGTGTTATAACTGGAGGGAGTTCTCTGATATAACTTTGAATTGTCTCAATGCTAGAACGTGCGATTACCTCTTCATTATACATCGGTACCACTAAACAGACACGCACTAACTGCATCTCCTAATAAAATCTAATTTAAAACCAAAGAATACCTAATCTGTGTACGAATCCTCTAATAAGTAACCAAAAGTAACCAATTCCTTCTCTGCACAATTTAAAATCTCTGTTGATCACCGTATCATTAAATTTAGAAGATATATATGCCACTTTTGCCTCGCTCAAAAGTGCCTTGAAGGTAATTTCGGGGCAAATACTATACCCATTCTGGTTTAAACCTAAAGCTTGTATAAAGACCCTATCGAACATTTTAAAAGCATATGTGGAATCGCTAATACTAAAGCCTAACAAGAGCTTCGTGGAAAAACGGTAAAAATACTGGTAGATACGAAACCTTAATTGTACTCTCTTTGTATCAGCAGAACAAGCATAACGAGTAGCCTGGACAACCTGAAAACCATCTCTAATCTTCTGTAACATCGGCATAATAAGGCCTATATCATCCTCTCCATACGGAGAAAGCAAAACGACATAATGACTGGTTGAATATGCCATCCCAAAACGAACAAGAGCACCGTAACTGCGCATATATCCTTTTCTCTGCAATATTTCAAACTTAAGCCAGGGATATTTCTTTCGGATGTAATGAACTATATCTCTCATAGAACCAGCAGACTCGTTTGCTACTATAATAATGTCAATTTGACTGGGATTGCTCATCAGATATGTAGCGAGCCTATCGATAAATCCAGGCAATATATCAACAGAAGAAACACATGGTATGATAATCGAAAGTTCGTTCATAACACTCCACTTTCTACATTGAACTTCATTGCCCTTCCGAGAGGAGACTTATATTCACTAAGCAGCGGTTTCAAATACAAATAGTTTGAAAAACGGGTTAAAAAAGAATTCTTCACCCTTCCTTCTTCCAAAAGTTTTTTTAACTCTTTTATACCATTCTCAATCGTTAATACTGGTTTAAAACCAAGCTCGTTTCTTGCTTTATCACTGGAAACACGATAGTCACGATTATCCTGAAACATTACATCAGTCACTTCAACCTGCAGATTAGGGAAATACTCTTTCACAAGCCGGGCTATTTCAATAATTGTGGTATTCTGTGAATGCAAGTTATATATTCCCGTATTTCTTGTCTCCAGAGCATTACAAACTGCGTGAGCCGCATCACGAACGTGAAGAATCGGTCTATATTGCTGACCTCCAAATACGTTGATTTTATTATGTATAAAAGCATGCATCACCAGGGTATTAACTACAAGATCGAACCTGATTCTTGAAAATTGATCGCTAACACCATGCAATGTCCCCAATCTGAAAATCAGTGAGTTGGTATTTGCCAGAATTTTCTCCGCCTCAAGCTTTGTTCTTGCATACAACGAAAGCGGATTCAACCGTGATTGTTCGTTAAGTAATGCATCCTGAGCACCGTAGACTGAACAGGTAGACATAAAAATAATTCGGCCTTTAAAATTATCTCTCAAATATTGGACGGAATTCTTATTAATTTCTATAGTGAGGGCCTCGTCAAGCGTAGAAACGGGGTCCCCCACTAAAGCAGCCAGCCAGATAACAACATCAGCCCAACTTAAATATCGTTTCAGATTTTGCCTGTCTCGAATATCTCCGTAAACGAAAGGAACTTGTTTTCTATACGTATCTTCATAAAGTAAAATATCGTAAACAAGAATATTATACTCTGACTCGATAAGTAAATCGGTAACTGCTCCTCCGAGATAACCGGCTCCGCCGACGATAAGTATATTCATAGTTAAAACCCTATGCAGCTCCTAAAAAGTTAAAAAACAATGTCTATCGTTCTACAATTTTCCATGGATCCCAGTAATAGGCATCGTACCTTATATCGTCTCCCCAGCTTTCTTCTAACGTGGCTGTGGAAAAAAATACCAACTGTGTATCTTCGGTCAATGTCATAAACCCGTTGGCATACCCTTTGGGTATGAAGAGCACTGCTGGTTTTGCTGCTGATAAAACAAATCGGTGGATTTTTAAATTCCTGGAGGGATTTTCCCAGTTATCAATCTCAACAACAGCCACTATAGCAGCCCCATCCACAACGGTAACGTATTTGGCCTCCTTCATATGAGCATGCCAGGCCCGGACAAACCCCGCTTTGTGATTCGTAACGCTGTAGAACCGTCTCACCAAATGCATATCAAACTCATTCACAAATTTCACCTCTCCCCTATCATCAACGGCCAAGCCGCCTTCCATCAGGACAGGTTCCTCTGAAGATTTTTCTAACTCGTAATTCAGTGAATTGACACCGGCCTGCTTCTTTCTGCTCATTTTAATTGTTTTTTCCATTCTTCTTGTTTTCCTATTAAAAATACTTTTCTTTTTATAGATTGACGATTTTCTTTATCTTGTTTTAAGCGTGACCACAGAAAATTTGAAGGCTTGTATAAAGCATGATTTACAACTATGTCGCACAACGGCGGTGAAAGTTGTTCATTCGAATCTAAATTTAGAGAGAATGATGAGTAACTGCGTTATTAGTAAACTTAAGGATATAATTCGCTTAACTTACAGTTACCCAGGAGTCTGCATTAAGCGGGAACTTATTTTAAGAGGGTATATATAGCGAAGTAATATATACAATGGTACGAAGTTAGTTATAACAAGATTTAACCACGGAAATCCTCCTTTAAGATAAAGCCAGGAATTTTCAATAATCATTATGTACATTAGGATTACACCTTTATTAAAGAAATTTTGCCTGAAGATATTATAGGTCCATCCTATTAACCACCCAAAAACAACAAATCCAATAATTACCCCCCAAAGACCAAAATCCGCGTAGAATTGGCTCTGTAATCCTACATGTAAACCTGAAAAGAAAAAAAGGGGATTGATGTCATACAATGTAGCTCGACAACCATACGCAGCAGGTTTTCCATCCCAGATAGCTCTTGGAACAGGCAAATAGGCTATTTCTTCAAACAATCTTTGACCATAATAGTATCGTTGAGCATGAGGAAAATGTGTTGTAACCGCATTAAGTATCTCATAATCATCAAAGCTTTGTAAATACATCAGCGCTACAATGTAGCTTTTATTAAAATTACAAAGAAGCTCTGGCTCTATCCTACGATAATTAAATATTGTAAGGACTAATACGCCAAAGAGGAATATCGCCACGACTTCAATAATTCGGATTTTCCTTTTTGTATAGTGCATTAAGCTGAGGAGAAGAAAGATAAGACCAACGGCGGTTGATTTGCTGGTCGTAATAATCGCAAAAAGAAAAGAATTGATTATATAGAATAAAATATACAAATTTGCATATATTATTAATATCCTCTTTGTATCTTTATCCCGAGGTAACATAAAACATAAAAAAAAGATCCAACCTGGTCCTCGACGTAGAAGATTGATAAGGGTATAAATACCCATATCGTATTTTCTTGCAGCGTATTCACTGCCGCGAGGGTGATATTCCAATATAGTCCATATACCGGTCCCCATCGCATAAGATTTAACGAAAAGATAGATTAAATAAAGACCAATAAATATAAAAATGACATGCTTCATTCTTTTTATAGATGGACGTAGGCTAAGTGGAAGAGTAATTCTTGCCCGACTTTCTCTTGCTAATTTGTAACCGAAAGCCAAAGAATACAAGGAAATAATTACGAGCCAAATAGAATATTCAAGAGAGGAAATGCTCCAATAATTTGCCTTACCCCAAGCTTGGGGTAAATATAGAATAAGAAAAACAGGTATTACAAATATCATAACGTACCAAATGAGAATAAGATTTATAAATGCGAAAAAATCTCCTCCAGTTTCTTTCCAGAAGAGAGTAATAAAAAACATGATAGATAAGATCAAAGTAATGTTATGAATAATTACCCGTTCATATATTGATAATGATGCAGTTAGTGTAATTATAATACTGGAAAAAAGAAAAATGACGGTTGATAACGATAGGAAGGATAAACCGGCTTTGAGGGACTGCCTCTTACAGTAAAGGCCTTCCGTAAATAATGGCCTAATTGATGGGTTGTGTACGTACCTCATATATAATGCTGCTACAGAGGGCTAATAGAAATCGCCACGATGCTAATGATATGAAAACTTTTTATGTTCCATACATTACCATCGTGTATAAACTTAGGAACTGCTTATAGACTTTGTAAGAAAAAAATGAAAAGACATAAGGAACCCAAAATCTTTTGGACACCTGTAAATATGGATAAAGCCGTTTTCTAACAAGCCTTTTCTTACCTTTTTTCCAATCTGCCAGGGCATAATTGTATTGAATGTCTCCGCGCTTTAATAAAATTTCTCTTTTAAACTGTTTTTCAAAATCCTTATAAATAGTGCGGAATTTATTAAGCATTATCCTGTTTTCCTTGAGGACAAGGCTTCCGGTAGTAAAGGTCCAGTTTTCTTTATGCGCTCGCCATTTTGCTAAGGGCTCGTCAACATAGTCGACGTCGTTATTGTACGCAATACGAAGAAACAAATCCGCATCTTCACATATATTGAACCTTTCATCAAACCACTCGTCCAGGCTATCTAAAACACTTTTTCTTATAACCACTGTCGGCATAGGAAGAAAGTATTTTGTTAGCAACTCCCGAAAAACCAGACCGCGGGGAGGTTTTTGCATGCCATATAATTTTCTACTTTCACCATTGTCATTAAAATAAATTGCGTTGCTGAATACCAAGCCTGCTCTTTCATTTTTGAACAATGGAATTTGTCTTTCCAATTTTTCCGGCAGCCAAATATCATCGCAATCCAGAAAAGCAATGAACTGCCCCCGAGCCTGCTGAAGGGCCTTGTTGCGTGCTTCGCCCAAGGATACAGTTTTTTCCCCCCTGAAATAGCGAAGCCGACCATCGTATCTACAGGCAATTTCTCCACTGCGGTCTGTTGAAGCATTATCCCAAAATATTATTTCCCAATCTTTATAAGTTTGTCCATAAACACTATCAATAGCCTCGCCGACATACTTTTCGCAGTTGAGGCAATTCATGACCACACTGACTTTAGGAGTACTGGTTGAGCTGTTAATCGGCTGATTAGCCATGTTTTAAATTCCAGACATACGGTATCTTTTCTTCAAGGAAGTCTGAGTTTTCGATTATATTATTCCTCGACCAAGGCAGGTCTTGTTCGATTGCCTTTTTAAGATAGTAATCTATTTGAGAACATGAAAAATCATAACTATTGTTTTTTTTGTAATAATTTTTGTACCACTCGGCGGTCAGCCTGACAGCCTCTTTAAAACTGAGAACACAATGCCAGCCAAGACGATGCAGCGCCTTGTCGCAACACAGCTTGAGAAGAGTTGATTCCTTCCTTTCGTATTCAGCTGGTATATTTTCCCAACCGCCTTGTCCCCAAAATTCCAAGAGTAAGTCAGCTAATTCACGGACGGATTTATTAACTTTACCATCAGGACCAAAGTTAAACGCTTCGGATGCTACATCTTCTGGCTTCTCAATTAGATTTGCCCCAAGCCACAGATAACCGCTTAATGGTTCTAAAACATGTTGCCAGGGTCTTGTAGCTTCAGGATGTCGAATCGCCGGCTTTTTTCCTTGGGTCAATGCTTTAATGCAATCCGGCACCGCCCTATCCTGAGCCCAGTCACCACCACCAATTATGTTCCCCGCACGAGCAGTAGCAATTTTGGGGGCTTCTTCGTTCTTAAAGTAAGATTCAGCGTAAGCCCTACAGGAAATTTCCGCACAAGCCTTTGAAGCACTATAGGGGTCATCTCCACCGAGAGCATCATTTTCGCGGTAACCCCACTCCCACTCAACATTCTGATAGCACTTGTCACTTGTAATGATAACAGCCGCCTGAACAGAAGGAGAAACTTTTATACATTCTAAGACATTAACGGTTCCTCCAACGTTGGTATCAAAAGTCAACTTAGGTTTTTCATAAGACCTCCAGACGATAGGCTGTGCTGCAAGATGAAAAACAATTTGAGGACAGAAATCCTCAAAGACGTTTTCCAATTCGTAGATGTTGCGTATATCTCCCTCATAGTGCATAATGCGTTCTCTCAAATTCAATACTTCAAAATGACAGGGTTCAGAGGGAAAATATAGAGAAAAACCAGCAACATTGGCTTTGAGTTTCAGCAGCCAGAGACAAAGCCATGAACCCTTAAACCCGGTATGGCCTGTGACCAAGACACGTCTTGCTTTATATACACCAGCAAAGATATCAGAATTATCTACCAGACTTTCCATAAAGCGTTTCCTTTTTCCCAAAGACCTTGTAGGAACAAATAGTCTCTATAGGTGTCCATGCAATGCCAAAAATCATCATGTTTATACATCGCTAACTGTTTTTTGTGAGCTATCCGTTCCATGGGTTCCTCTTCTAATTCACAATCATCGTTCAGATAGTCAAATATCTCTCTTTCTAAAACAAAGTAGCCTGCATTTATGTAGCCTTCGAGGGTTTTCTTTTCGCTCCACTCTGCAATTTCTCCTTTTTCATCCGTTACAACTGTTGCGAAGCGGGAGATAGGATGAACTCCGGTAAAAGTGGCAATCTTGCGTTGTTCCAAATGATATTCGATGAGCTTATTAATTTTTATATTTCCCAGTCCATCTCCATAGGCCAACATGAATTTATCCTCTTTGATGTAAGGCTCAACTTTTTTAATTCTGGCTCCCTTTTTTGTTGCCAATCCCGTATCTACCAATGTTACGTTCCAATTTTCATTATGGCTGTTATGGCAAACTATCTTTTTCCGGGAATTTAGACTTAAGGTGAAATCATTATTCATATATTCGTAATTTAGAAAATACTCCCTGATGATGTGTTGTTTGTATCCCAAGCAGAGTATAAAATCATTAAAGCCGTAGGTGGAATACATTTTCATTATATGCCAGAGGATTGGTTTTTCTCCGATTGTTATCATGGGTTTGGGTTTAAATTCCGTTTCTTCTCTCAAACGGGACCCTTTCCCCCCGCAAAGAATGACGACTTTCATATCTACCCCCATGCTGGTTATTACCAACTATTCGTTATGACCGGCCAAAAAATTGCTCCGATTCATTTTCAACAATTAAGCAGGAGAAAGTATGCTAAGAACTAAGCAAAGAAAAACTCTTTAACCTGCTGAACAACTCTATCCTGGTCTTCTTCGGTCAGGTCGGGATGAAGGGGCAATGTAAGCAGCTCATTATAAATTTGCTCTGTTACGGGAAGCTGCCCTTTTCTTGCTCCGTAATAAGTTAATAGATGATTTGGATAATAGTGAATACCACACTCAATATTTTTATCAAGCAAACGTTGTCTTAGGTCATTTCTTCTATTATTTAGTACTCTTATCGGGAATATATGAGGAACTATTCTGTTGTAGTCGTCGGGAAGTAATTTTATACCATTGATCAGCTTTAGCGCTTCATGATATCTCCTCGCTAACATTTGCCGCTTGATTTTGAACTCCCGCTCAAACCTTCCGAGCTGGACAATTCCAATGGTTGCAAAGATATTACTCATATGGTATCTATAACCTTGGTGTGTAACATCAAATTCCCAGCTTCTCTCCCCCTGATAGCGCTTTTGGGTATCTTTTTGTATCCCCAAAAGTCTTGCATCCTTTACAAATTCGATCACCTTTTCATCATCGCTAATTACTGCTCCGCCTTCACCGGAGGTAATATTCTTAACACCGTCAAAACTAAAACATACTATATCCCCAAAAGAACCTATATTTTTACCCTGGTAAACCCCGCCGAACGCATGAGCAGCATCTTCGATTACCCTCAAGTTGTATTTCTTGGCAAATTCATATACCTCATCCAGACCCTCGGCCCTACTGGCATAGTGGACCGGCATAATGGCTCGCGTTCGTTCGCTAAGACGCCTCTGTGCATCTTGTACGTCTATTGTAATCGTTTTAGGTTTCACTTCACAGGGCACCGGTACGGCACCAGCAGCACTTATAGCCTGAAACGAGGCCAAATAAGTCAACGATTGCACTAACACCTCTTCTTGGGGCTTAACCACAGCCATTACTGCTAAATGAAGGGCAGCGGTACCGGAATTGACGCAGACCACTTCCCGCTCTGTTCTTAAAAACCGTTGTAGTCTCCGCTCAAAATTTTGCACTTCTTTACCCATTCCCAGGTAACCGTCTTTAAGTATTACACGGGAGATGGCCTCTATTTCTTGATTTCCTACTACAGATTTTGAAAGTCGAATTTTGTCCTCTTTAACCATGTATCTTTCAAAATCCCAGACCTTAACTATCTTAAATTGCTCAGGTCTTTCTTATTGGTAACGATTATATATATGTAGCGAAAGAGCCTTCCTGGATTGGTAAAGAATTTTCTTATAATTCTGTTGATAAATTTGATGGGGTGCCTCTTAAAATATGACATGAAAAGAAATATTTGGCCTTTTGCATAAATTCTTCTAAGTTTTTCACCATTCCAGTCTTTGGTGGATATACAAAAGCTTCTTGTAAAAAGGTCATCTAAAGAAAAACCATCAGAAAAATATTTGTTCTCTACGCATATATCGTAAAGCTTGGAACCGGGATAAGGTGTCGCAATTGAAATATGCGGAAAATAAACTCCTAATTCTTTTGATAGGCGAAAGCTGTCCCACATTTGCTCCTCGGTTTCGCCGGGCATTCCCATGACCAGAAATATACCCACATTGAGATTTATTTTATGGGCATAATCAACCAGTTGCTTAACCTTTTCTACCCTCAAAGGTTTTCTTATAATATTATCCATAACGTACTGGTTGCCTGTCTCGACTGCAAAGTTCAGTGTATAGCATCCACTTTCCTTCATTTTGTTGATAAGTCCTTCGGTTAAAGTCCAGGCAGAGACGCCGTTGGGCGTGTCCCAGATAAAATCCAATTTTTCTTCAATCATTAAATCAAAAATCTTCTCAGCCCTCCTTGCATCAAGTGTAGCGTTATCATCTTCAAACATAATCTCTTCGATTCCATATTCTTTTTTGATATGCTTCATTTCACGAATAACGTTTTCCGGAGAGCGATATCTGAATTTTCTTCCCCAAACCTTGTGGGCTGAACAAAATGTACATCTCGCTGGGCATCCGCGAGATGTAACAATGGGTGAAAATCGCCTTTTCTTCCTGCTTCCATGGGACGCTTTCAGGCCAAAATATTTTTCCATATTCAGTAGATGTCTTGCTGGGTAAGGCAACTTATCCAGATCTTCTATAAATTTTGTCTTGGCTATAATTCTTATTTGCCCGTTTTCCTTATAGCCCACGCCGTCCAAACTCGTGAGGCTCCTTTTCCCTTCAATAGCATCGATAAGGTCAATAATAGTCTGCTCTCCTTCACCTAATACTGCGAAATCAACATTCTCGTCTGACAAAACAAGCTCCGGCAAAACGGTTGGGTGCGCTCCGCCCGCAATGGTAATAATATTGCTATCTATCTTTTTGGCTAATCTGTATATTTCGTGTGCATTTTTTCGTTGTTTGGTAAATAGATTATTGACGCCTATTATGTCTGGTCCGTAATCTCTTATAATCTCTTCGATTTGGTCAAAAGGGGTACCGATTCTAATAGTATTATCTCCTGTCTGGACTCTATCATGCCAATGCTCTGCCAGGCAATCAAAGACCTTTACCTCAATGTCGTTCCTTTCTAAAACAGCACCAAGATAAGCTAAACCAAGCGGCGGCAGCGGATTTACATCTACTCTTTGCTTAAAAGAAAATGCCGGTGGGATAAATAAAAGTACTTTCTTTATTTTTCTGTTCAATTGGCCTTACCCTCTTTGCTTTCTACATATTTGTACGAGGCACTATTAACTAAGAGCAACCCTTGATGTTAACATCTCCTCGAAAGCCATATTTATTGGAAATGTTTCCGGGTTCCTGTGAGATGGGTATTTTTTTGTTCTTTGTTCTAACGCAGCAAGAGGTGGAACCAGAGATAATAGTTCTTTCGGCAATCCTGATAATTTAGCATACAAGCCAAACCAGCCGTCGAGGTAGTTCTGTAGTCTATATTTGCCCAATAAAGCAGAAAGGGGAAGGTTATTTTGCTTGTATTCATAACTTACCAGTATTGGATTAAATAATAGTGTCGCAAAATCGAGAAAAGGAAGGGCATCCCGCTCGACGTGCTCAAAATCCACCACTCGCACGCCGTTTTCACCGAATAATATATTATAAAAGAAATCGTAATCTCCATGTTGAGCGGATAATGATATAGTCAAGCCTCCAAGTTGTTTCACCTCATCCTGCAATTTGTCGATAGATATCTCTATGTCTCTTGTTAACAGGTAGCGCTCCTTTAATATTTTCTTATTGCTTTCTAAAACCGATAACAAATAAGGTGCTGCTTCGATTTGTCGGGTCGCCGTATATCTCTGGAAGCTTGCAAGAAATTCAATCGCCATCCTGATTTCTTTATCGAGATATTTTAATTTTGTTTTTAGCCGACTATTAAAATCAAATGCCGAATTCCTCGCTTCAATGAATTCTGTTACCATAAACGTAATGTTATCAATAGTTCCATAATATAATAGTTTTGGAATATTTGATGCTAACTCGGTATTCTCAAATAAACTCCCAATCGTCTTTAAGTTTGTTGATTCGACATCTAAGGCGTGGTGGGTATGAAGGCTTCGGCAAACCTTGCAAAAATATTTTGGCTTATCTGCATCGTCACTATAAACGCGGTAGTTAACGGTAAGGCCGTTTCCCGCGCGAGTGTCGCATTTTACAATCCTAATAGCGGTAGAGCTGTTACCCAACAGCCCGGTTTTTCTTAATAGTTGATTTAATCTCGGCTCATTATTAGGCTGAGATGTGTTTTTAACGGCAATTGTGATTAGACTCGGTGAAAACCACTTTAACAAACCTTTCGGGAAAAACCTTAGTATAATCTTATTCAAACCTCTTTTAGTAGACAGTATCTTTTCTTTCAAATTCTTGATCAAATTCAAAGGGACTATCTCTGACGGATTTATATAGTGCATAAAAGCACCATAGAAATCGCCGCATCTAAAACCGCTCTCCTCCAGCAAAGACCTGTACCCTGGGATTGTATAGACATAGGTCCTGTATTCACATTTTAGAATCAGCTTTGTGATAGCGTTAGCAACGACCCTTGGCAGAAAGCAGATAAAGGGGATATTCATATGGTCGTCGGGATAGCCCGCCAAATATATATAACCAATTCTGTTTTCAATGGCGAGATAGAGACAGCCTCCCGGCTTGAGAACCCTCTGCATTTCCTGCAAAACTCGAAGCTGCATCGTCCTGGCGTCTTCAGTATATCTTATGCTCTTTGTGGGTCTAAGCCCCCGTCCGAATTTTCTCCAGTGTTTTTCTAAAATGATTTCTTCCTCAAAAGCGACCCACTCAAGAACTCCATTTAGAACAACAAGGTCAAAAAAATTATCGCGGAAAGGTAGACTTTGAAGTCCAGCAGCTACGGCGTAAATATTATTAAAACCCATTTGCTCGGCGCGGAGCTTCAAGAATTCGAGGGTCTCCATTGTCTTATCGACAGCGTAAACTTCACCGTGAAATTGAGCTGCTGGGATTGTAATACCGCCCCACATACTGCCGGCGTCTAAAATTCTCGAATCTTTTGCAGTGGGCCATAAAAATTGGCAATCCGCCCTGTCAAAAGGTATAAAATGACCCGCATATTGAGGCAATACCTTTTTAGCAGCTCCAAGCCAATCGCCGGTGTCCTTGGCTAATCTGTTTAACTGCCTCATTTTCTCGCGGCTCACATTACACCAATAATAATCTTTTTCCCGAAAATCAGGAATCTCATTAACGATAGAATAATCCCGGCTGCACAATGGACAGGTTAGCTTGATGATATTGTTAATTAAGCCACAATAACATTCTGGGCATACAAGGTTATCTCTAAGATTGTTAGCTTTCATACTTTTTTACTGAAGAAGGGCCAATTAACTCCAACATTTGTGGTAAATGCAGCTACTTATTGAGTACTCCCCGATTTGAGTCTCAAAAACTCTTCTTTCCACTCCTTCAGCCAGTTATTTGAAGTGTGTGCAAATTGATAGCAAAATTGGTTCTTTGCCGTCTGAATTTCAGATTGCTGCCACCAGGATATGGGGTCGTCGCAGATTTCATTAACCTTCTGACCGGCAGACTCCCCAGTTTCATGTAGAATACCGACTCGGCTGAGTTCATCAAAATAAGGTTTAGCAGAGGGTCTTAGTTCCCAGTGGTTAGGATTCCAAAATAAAACGGTTGGGAAATTCGCTGCAAATGCCTCAAGATAGGTCGTGGCATTATACGTACCTATAAATAAAGAGCTTTCATTGAGCTGAGCAAGCATTGATTTATTCCCCTGATAACATTCTATTTGGGGAAATTTATCGGAGAAACGCTCTGCCTGCTCCCAACCCCAATCGTGCTGATAAAGACGAACCAGGAGCATTCTTTGATTTTTTTTAGAGAGAGTTTTGATAAAACTATACAGGTCGTTAAAGTAAGCAAGGCCGCCAGAAGAAGCGACATAAGTACTGTGCATATGGTAGGAATAACGTGGCATGGTCGATAATACCAGCAATAACCTACCATTTTTTTTAGGACGAGCATTCCGTTTTATCGCATTGAACTTGGCTGCCGCAAGTGGTTTGGTATTGTCAGCTTCTGATTCCCAACCCCACGTATAAAACCGGTCATAAATCTGAATTTCATGATTCTCCGTTGATGACCATAGGCCGGTGCCGTAAATACCTCCATATTGAATTCCCGCCAGTTTGACTCCTCGGTTAGCATGGTGTGCCGCCCAAAACTTAAAAGCATCGTTTGAGTTATAGGCGTCTCCGGTAAGGATAACCTTCGGATTCCGGGGATACGCATCTAATGAGGTCTGATTCATACGAGCATATCCTTCCACATAGATAGAAGGAATCTGTTCCTTGAGCATCGTATTGAGTAATTGCTCAAACTCACTACGCGTTGAATTGAAGGACAATTTTTCCCTTAAGTCCCAGCTAATCTCTGACTCTGGAAGCACTACTTCCGGCGGAAATAGATAAGGAAACTGCTTTAACGAAAGTTGGAGTTTGACAAGATCCCACCTGCTTAAGTAACTGGATACCAATACAATCTGATTAAAGCATCCGGGTATAAATCTTTCATAGAGCTCAGCAAGACGCCTCAAAAATTTCTTAGGAAGAAACGAATCGTTTTTATTGCTATCTATATGCGTCGCAGATGCCTTGACATCTGTTTCTACATCAGTAGTGTCATAAGGTAACCTATTGGTATGTTCTATAATTCGGCTATATAAATAATGGTTATAAGCATCATCTTTTGACCAACTCAGGACTTCAGCGAAGCCTTGTGGCAGCCATTGCCCCCCTTTATACCTGCCTATTAATGTATTAGTTACCTTCCCACAATCTGCCGCCGTAAGAATCGACTGGTATCGGTCATAAAAAATCTGAATGAAGTAAAGAAGCCATGGCCCAATGACTATCCTCCAATATCGCCTTGAATGGTCCAGCCTATGGATCTGATTCAGCCTTTTCGAAAGCTTGCAAAGCATCTGCTCGTATAACCTGTCCAGATAGAGATAATCCTGATATAACTTTTTGCGGTCATCCCAATGGTATGGTAGAACTTCGTGGTGAAGTTTTTCCCACACAGCCCTTTGAGAAAAGAGCTTACACCATTGCCCCAGAAAGAGAACAGGCTCGTCGGTTTTCCAAAAACGCTGGTCGGCAGTTGTAATTAAAAACATTCCTATTGATGTTTGAAAAAAATAATGGAACAATCACATTGTCACTCCTGCGCAAGCAGGAGTCCAAGAAACGCTGATAAAACGACTGGATTCCCGCTTTCGCGGGAATGACATCTTTGTTTTGTTTGCATAGCAATGTTACATTTAATATTCAAAGAACAATAATTATCTTTTTGACTTACTGTTTATAAACTAAATTTCGGTCAAGCCCATTCAGATTACCAAACAGACCATTTCCACTAACATCTTCCAAATTTCTGTCAGGAATTCGCTCTATTTGCTGTTGTCATAGACCAGCTTAAATCGCCCGCGCATCCAGAGCAGACCTTGCTCAATCTGTTCCTTGTTTATTCCTGCAATTGAAGGGAAACTGTATGACAGGGCCGTCACTGCTGCGAAATAGAAAATTCCTGAAATTGCCATAAGTAATATAGAATGATTAGGGAAAGACGCTAAAGATAGAATCCAGCCGGTACAGATTTTACTTAAAAATCCCATCGGTAATAACAGCAGAAGGATATTGATCTGGTGACTCCAATCGAACGACATGTTGATATATTTAGCAACAAAAAAGGTCATAAGGTTCACCGTCACGAGCTGGCAAATTACCATCTTTATTGCCAAGCCCATAGCGCCCAGGTGCAGGCCGGGGATAAGAGACGACGATGGAGCCAGGAGCAAATAGGTTATGGGAATGCTTATAGCCATAGAAAATATACCAATTTTGCTGTGAGTCTTTGTTTGTCCGGTAGCACGAAACATTATTCCAGTAATTTGTCCAAGCGATTGGTGCACAGGATAAAGGAGCATAATAGAAAGGGGCAGCCAGGCCGGTTGGTATGATTGACCAAGAAGCAGGGAAAGAATCTCCTTGCTAAAAGGTATAAGCAAACAGCTTAACACCGCACCGATAAAGTATAAACCCCTCGAAACTTTGCGGTAGAGCATGCGAACGCGTTCCATATTTTCCAGCGTATGAGCTTCAGCGACCTCTTTCCAGAAGACAGCTAATATGGAAGTTGTAGCAATCAACGAGAGCGAGGCAAACTTGACTCCAATGCCATAGAACCCCTGCTGGATGGCCCCACCAAATCTTTGCAAAAGCCAGTAATCCGCAAATGAATACAAAAACCCAATGCCTGTATAAAGTATTAGCGGTAAACAATAATCTCTGAATTCTCTAAATACGTTTCCCAAGTCTTCATTTTTTTCTGTATAGAAGTCGGCCTTTTGGCTAAGCCGCATGGCGTAACTAAAGGAAAAGAAAATGTAGATTAAGCCGTTCGCAATGAAAAAGAATCTGATGTCGATGAGATGAAAACGCACTAACAATACGATACATGTCAGATAGGTCAAAGCTAAGGTTACATTCCGGATTTGTACGCTTACTGTATCACGAATGGATTCACCAATCCGCCCGACAAACTCCCAAATTTGTCTCATAGAGAAACTTGCAAAGAGAGCAAGGAGAATCATCCCTCTTGGGTGTCCAAGCCATATTTTTTCCTTTAAAGGCGCAGGTAACAGTAAAACAAAAAACAGAATGATAAGAAATTGAATGAAAATCCATGTTGTATAATAGTAGTAAAATTTTCGTCCCCGTTTCTTCTGTGAAATAAAGGTGTAAAATGCAGAAGAAGATGCCATATCTACCAGGCTCGCCAAGGCAGTAAAACTGCCCAGGAGAAAACCGAAATTCCCATAATCTCCCGGCCCAAGGGCCCGGGCAATGACAACTCCGCCGATAAATAACAGACCAAACCGCAGAATATTGCTGACTAAGGTAGAAAGGAATCTAACTCGGAAACTTTGCTTATTCACTATTGTTAAAGTAATTTAGAATACGCCTGGTTGTGTTCTTCAAACCGACGAGCTCTAAGGACTTATCAATGTAATACTGCAGCGCTTTCACAGTACAATAATAGACGTGCGATGCTTTTTGCTTTTTCCGGCCTAACTGTCTCTTTAATACGGCTAATATCCCTTTATGTCTGGAAATAATAAATCTTAATAAGTCAATCACCCGGAAATTTTTGAGATAGAAACGAATGTAAGCGCTACGCTGAAAACCCTCTAATTTATTTACAGGCAGTCTTTCTATTTCAAGTGCTGAGCTGCCGAATTTATCGTAGTCATCCCAATCCGTGCTTCTAAGCTTGTAGCCAAATCGATTCTGTTTTGCCCATTCATAAACCTTAGTCCCGGGATATGGAACCATTATGCCGACAGCAATCGTGTCTGTATTTAACCTCACCGCCAAATCAATCGTCTGTCGTATCGTACTTTTGTTTTCACCTGGATGGCCAAGAATGTAATAAGTTGCGACCTTGATTCCTCCCTTCTTTATAATGCTTACTGCAGACTCAATTTGCTCTACGGTTATATTTTTATTTATTCTTTTAAGTATATCGTTATTACCACTTTCAACACCAACTTCTAACCTGTAGCATCCTGCTCTTTTGGCTAAATTTATAAGTTTTTCATCGACTAAATCGACCCTTGTTTTCCCCCGTCCATCTGATCTTCCTGGGAATTCCTTTTTCGATAAATTTAGTTAAAATCTCTCTTGTTTTTTCATTGTTAAAAAGGAATACCTCATCCGCAAAATTTATCGTGTGTGCACCATACTGCGTTATTGCAAAATTAATTTCATCCATTACGCTTTCAACTGAGCGTCTTCTCGGAGTTTTTCCTAACACTCTCATACAGAACGCACAATCGAAAGGGCAACCCCGGCTTGTAAAAACTTGATAATATAAGTCCTTGTGCCTCAAGCTCTTATTGCCCTGCTTAAAGTAGTGGTGAAAAGCAGGAAAAGCAAGACCATCTAAATCCATAATCGGTTTTCGCGGTTTATTTTGGATGACTTTTCCGTTACTCCTATAGACAACTCCTTCTATATCTTCAATTTTCATACTGCCATCTATGTGCTTTATAATATCTACAATAGTGATTTCACCCTCACCGATAACCCCGTAATCGATGGCAGGAAATTCTTCCATTGTCTTTAACGGTAAAGCTGTAATATGACAACCGCCGACAACTATCGAAACGGCAAGCTTTTCTTTTAGCTTCTCAGCTATCGCACCTGTACGTTTAATCTCATTGGTCATCGCGGTAAAACCTGCTATATCCGGTGAGAAGCTTTGGATATCTTCAATTAAATGTTGGTCATTTATATTAAAATATCGCGCATCGAAAATCTTTGTTTCTATGCCTTCTCTTTCCAGCGCCCCGGCAAGATAGCCCAATCCAATGGATGGCACCTTATACCAGCTTTGATAACTTGAAACTCTAACTAACGCTACTTTCATTTTTACAATACCTTGAAAAATACCCCCGAGAAATGAGGATTTACAGAAATCATATTACACGCCACACACCGTTTAGCCACCAGGTAGTTCTTCTTAGCCCACAACTCGAATTTGTTATTTCCGCATATTATGCACGGATGTTCTTTTTCCAGGTACGGATACAACTTTTCCCACAGTTTTTTATTTTCGCAGGAGTCGTAAGACGTTAATTCCATAATAATCCTTGCTTCTGGTATCACCTACCGCTTTATTCTTTCTACGAGCTCACAACTTGCATCAAGGCCGGTTCTTTTTGATTAATTTTGTCTTCTAATATCGCTAATCGTTCTTGCTCTTTTCTGGATAGTTTTTCTTTCATATCTCCCATACCATTTGCCACGCCTATGATTCGATGTGGATGACGATAGTTGTCGACTATGATGTCGCCTTCGAAGCCAATGTATCCCCCGGAGACAACAAATATGGAATCTTCGATTTCTCTCCTTCCCATTTCTTGCTCTACGATTTCTTTGTTTCTTTGCATTGTAGCGATAAGACCGTCAATAGCCGACGAGATATCACATCGAATGATGGGAATATTATGCTTTACGGCCCTTTGTATCACTTCTTTATACACACTGCCCTTACCGACATCGATTACAATGCCCCCTGGTTTCATACTTTGAATCATTTCCCAGGTAATAGCAGGTGTCCCATCGGTACATCCAAGAAGAATATCGCTAAATAGCGATGCCTGTAACGGGTTCGAATTATAATGGGCAATAGCTATTGTTGAAGCCGGTTTGGTTATATTGATTACATTAGCCATAAGCATGCCTTTAGACATATCTCGCCGTACTAACTCTACGTGAGCACCGCATTCAACCAGCTTCAACGCCAATTTAAATCCGATATTGCCACATCCAATGATAGTAATTTTCCTGCCGCTAAACGTGCGAAGGTGATTCGCAAGAAAGTGCCATATAGCCTCGACAGTTATATCATTCGGTTTATATTCATAAAACGTACTTTTTTTAATGTAGTTAAGGCATGCCGAGCTTAAATTCCCCATCTCCACAAAAACACGTGCTTTTGGTTTTTCCGTGGGCGGAGTTAAGCCAAAGTATTCCAGAACACTGTAGTCGACACCGATTGTAATACCGAGCTTCTTTTCTGCATCAACAAGAATGTTGTCAACTAAACCATCAATTCGCGCAGACAGCAAAACTGCCTGCGTTTGGGAAAAAACGACAGCTCCTCCAATAAACCCATGCGTAATTCGTCTTAAAGGGGTCAAAAAGGGGTGAAGATTTTGCCGTATTTTCGTGGTAGAGCCTATTGTAAAAATGGCAAGCACACCTTCTTCTCTGGCGTTGATATGAATATCCCGAGCTAACTGCTCTGCTTGTTTGAGCCAATCCCTGAGATAGTTCTCATCTTCTTGTAAATAGCAATTTTTATTTTCCATATTACCCCCATTTTTGCTAATGCTCTATTTTTTTAACTACCATGCGGTCCATCCCCCATCAACAACAATATTCTGACCGGTTAAATACGAACTCTCGTCTGAAGCAAGAAAAATAGCTGTACCTGCAAGCTCGGTTTCCTCGGCCATTCGTCCTGTTGGACAGCGATAACTGTAATTTTTCACAAAGTCCTTTCCCTGATGATTAAATACTCCACCTGGACTGATACAATTAACGCGAATACCAAACCCCGCTAAATGAACGGCAAAATACTTAGTCATGTGAATGATTGCGGCCTTTGATGCACCATAGCACTCGGCGGTCTTTCGGTTGCAATCGGTATAAAGTCGCGGGTCTCCACTGACAATACCGTAAAGCGAGCCGATATTGATAATACTGCCTTGCGTCCTCCGCTCTCGCATTAACCTTGACCCTTCCAAAATGCACAGGAATGTACCGCCAGCATTAACCTTAAGAACATTTATAAAATCATCAAATACCCGTTCTTCAAAAGGAGTAAATACGGCGATTCCGGCATTGTTGATGATGATATCCACGGTCCCGCTGACTCGGCCGATTTCTGAAAAACCCCTTCGTACAGACTCCGGCTCGGAAACATCCAACACCAAAGGATAATGAGGTGAATGCTTTTCTAAAGTTTCGATAACAGCTCGGCATCGCTCCATTTCTAAATCAGAGACCCATACCGACGCGCCTTCACGAGCTAATGCCAGACAAAACTGTCTGCCTAATTGTCCCGCGGCTCCGGTTACAAGTGCCGTCTTTTGTGATAGTCTAATAGCCGTTATATAACCTCCCAGCTAATCGGATAATCTTCTTCGATATCTTTAAGTGCAGCTCGTCCCACAACAACATCGAGATATTTAGGCAGCAATCCTCCACCCGGCCCCTTGATAGCAATCATTTCTCTGCTGATAGTCTGCCCCGCCTTGATGTCGCAGGCCGCGTAAAGACTTTTCCGCTGGGCGTTTAATGTATCGTACTCAATAGGCCCGATTCGCTTAACGCCGTCGCCGAGAACTGCGGGAATTCTTCGGGAAATCGATACCAGCTCTCTAAATTCATCTGGTTCTGATGATAAAATGTGGTCCGGACCTTCAAGGGTTCTGTCCAGAGTAAAATGACGCTCAATCACATTGGCTCCTATGGCGATAGCGGTGTGAGATGCAAATAATCCGAAAGTATGATCGGAAAGCCCCACCGGAACATTGAAAGACTTTTTTAAAGTCGAAATAACGTTCAAATTCATTTCTTCAGGCACAGCAGGGTATGAAGAATTACAGTGCAAAAGTATCAAATTAGGGTTGCCCGCCTGCCTGACTGTTTCTACCGCTTCTTCAATCTGCCCGAGTGTTGACATTCCTGTGGAAATAATCAAGGGTTTGCTGAACTTGGCAACATACTCAATCAATGGTAAATTCACCAAATCCATCGAAGCAATCTTGTAAACATTCACTCCAAAGGCCCGAAGAAAATCCGCACTTTCAAAATCGAACGGTGTCGAGAAAACTTCAATCCCTTTTTGTCTTGCGTATTCGAAAAGCTCTCTTTGCTCTTCAAACGGCATGGCAAACCTGTCAAACATATCAAACAGCGTTTCTTCCAGGCCGATGATAGTCTCCGCGTATTTTACATTCTTTACTTTTTTTGAGATTCGTGCCTTTGCTGTGAAGGTTTGAAATTTAATGGCATCGCAACCTGTTTCTACGGCACGGTCAATTAGCTGCCTGCCTAATCTCAAGCTCCCGTTGTGATTCATCCCCGCCTCGGCTATTATATAAGCGCGCTGGCCATCACCTATTTTTTTGCCGTTAATAATTACTGAACGGTTCAAGGAACATTTCGGGGTTTGTCGAATCACCTGTGTATAAGAGGAATCCTTCCCACATAATATCGCAACCGTATCAAAGGCTTTATGAAAAAGGATTTGGTTGTCTGCGTAACTGAAATCCCCGCCGGTCCCGATAGAGTATAGTTGCTGGAATCGGGAAATAACAGAATTTGTCCTGGCTAACTCTTCTTGATAACCGGCATACTGCAGCGGATAAACATAATCTTCTTTATTTATGCTTAAGTCGATTATATCTTTCTTCGATGCCAGCCCTGCCGTTTCAACCTGTTCGGCTACCCGCTGCATCAACAAATCCTGGTCCATACTGCTAATCTCATCACCCTTGCTATAGGTGATTTCTGCGGTGAGGTAAGTTTGCTTCTCTGTGGCGACGAATGGAGAAAGCTTTTTAGGCTCCGTAATTCGATTAAAGTATAATCTTTTTGAGTCGTAATATAACCAGTGAATGCCTTCGGGCAGGATGGAAGGAAGGTTGTAAGCTAAGTACATGGAAAAGATGCCCCTGAAACTCAATTTGCTTTTGTATCCTAAGAATTGAGCTGTTGATGTGATTGGCAAGCTTGAGATAATAGTATCTTCAGGCCCTATCTTGAGCGGCTCTTGTCCGGTAAATTCAATTCGCTCTAAAACTCCATCTCTGTGAACAATATTTCGAACCTCATAGCCTAAAAACAGTTTGCCCCCGAGTTTTAAGATATTGTCTTTGATTCTCTCAAAAACACAGCCCGTCCCAAATTTACCCACGGCGTTCCATTGATTATGATAGAAAGGAGTAATATTCTGCCGGAGCTCTAAACGCTTCGGAGCCCACTGAGGCGTCATCTCATCTGTTGAAATGCCCCAGACTTTTTCAGGATAATGCTTAAAAAACATTCTTCTTAGTGTAGGTCCGACCTGGGCTTCTATGTATTCGGTATAGTTTTTGGCTCTTGCCTTTTCCTCCTCACTTCTGGCGGCTAACTCCTTGAGAATTTTTTTCTTCGATTGTTCGGGATAACGTGAGATGCTTTCCCAGGAAAGAGGGTAATCCCAGTACTCGTCAAAATTCTCACCTTTAACATTTTTGCACCAGAACTCTCCTTTGTTGAATAGGTCACCGAATTCGTCTTCCCAGAATCTTGACAACTTGGGGTCCGGGGTATGATAGATATGAGGCCCTGTATCGACGAGAAAATCCCCCCATTTCCACGTTTTGCACAGCCCTCCAACTATGTTTCCCTTTTCATATATACGAACATCCCAGCCATTTTCCAGCAGCTTCCATCCCGTAACTAAACCGATGGGACCCGCGCCTAATATAATTGCATTTCTCTTCATAAATTAACGCTGGAATTCTCTGATTGTCTCTTGAAGCACCTGGGCCTGTCTTTCAGCTTCAGATAAATCCCAGTAATTGGTTTTTAGCTGAATCATTCTCGGCTGCAAATACTCGGCATTAGGACACAATCCAGCCGAATATCTTTGCCAAATGCCGGGCATAGTTTGTATTTCATTTCGTAATAGAGGTTCCATGTAGGATAGTTTCCATGCCGAGTAATAATTGTCACCACCATTCTTCTTAAATAATTCTCTGAATCTGTACCAATCTACGCCGGGATTATCAGTCTTCAAAACAAGACCATACGACCAGTATGTATGTTTACAGCCATCCGGCACAGTTTGCTTTTTTAATAAATCTGTGTCTCCTACTGCTTCGTCGAACAATTTAGCGGCTTTGATACGATTTTCGACTAATTCATATACTCGTTCTAATTGCCCGAGTGTAACAGCAGCATTTACTTCTGACATTCTGTAATTAAAGCCGAGCGATAAGTGTCGGTCATATTTTGGGTCTTGAATTTCATCACGGCTAATTTTCCCTTCACTTGCCCCTACTGATGCATATCCTAAACTGCTGAACCTCCTCGCTTTGTCTGCAAGAGTCTTGTCGTTAGTAGTCAACATTCCTCCCTCACCGCAGGTTATATGCTTACTTGCCTGAAAACTGTAGCTGGCAAAACTTCCGAATTGACCTGCCATTTCCCCTTTGTATTGCCCAAGCAGACACTGGGCATTATCTTCGATTAGAAATAGGTTATGTTGATTACAGATTTTTAATAGTTCATCATAATCCGCTACAAGTCCAAAAAGCGAGACAGAGATAATGGCCTTTGTCTTAGCTGTGATTTTTTTTCTTATGGACTGCGGATAAATATTGAAAGTGTCCGGGTCAACATCTGCGAATACAGGTATGGAATTATTATGCAAAACAGCCAACGTCGTGCTTAACATAGTCAGGGGTGGAACTATGACTTCATCACCCGGCTTGACTCCAAGGGCAGCCAGCGCCGTGTGCATTGTTGCCGTACCATTCACGTGCCCGATTGCATATTTAACATTTAGGATTTCTGCAAATTTTCGTTCCATACGATTATTAAAAACGCTATTTAAAGAAGTTCTAAATCCATTATCCAAGGCCTCTAAAACGTATTTTCTTTCGAGCTCTGAGATTCTTTGCATTTTTAAAATCCCTTTATAAATCTTGTTTTCTGAATAAGACGCTTCTTTTGACGTTCATATTGATGTCTTTTATTTCAGGTTTGCTTTCAAGTAATCTGAGAATATCGTTCATCAGGAATATTTTGTCTTCTTTGTATAGGTGTTTATACACCAATCTCGCCATTTCGAGGTCCGGCTCGGTGTCGATAGTCCATCTTAGAAATGAAATATCTTCGGAGTGAGAAAGATTTTTTTGTCTGAATTTTTCGGGGTGTTTATAGAAATGCAGCGTTACATGTTCTCGGTCCAACGGGTCCTGGACCTCTCTTTCCGCTCTCTCTAATGCACTCATCGAGATTATTTCGGCATCGAGTCCCTCGGGAAAGCTTGGTGGATTATTATTACAAGCAAAATCCAGCTCTCCTTCGATGCACAGGTCAATAACTTCGTCTGTGATTTCAGGGTCCTTAAAGGGATCATCTGCCGTTATACGTGCAATTGTTGAAGCACCCGAAGATAAAGCTGCTTGATAATACCTTGACAACACATCTTCTTCGCTGCCACGAAAAACTTCGACATTATGGCTATTTGCCCATTCGGCCAGTGAATCGTCCATTGGGTTAACAGTGGTTGCCAGAACAATTTTCTCAATTCTCTTACTTCTTCTAACTCGCTCGACCACATGCCAGATTAAAGGTTTACCGCTAAGCTCTGCGAAAACTTTATTTGGTAATCTGGTCGAGCCGACCCTGGCTTGTATTATCGCTGTAATCATGGCAGATTTGCAATGCTGTATTCTTCAATAAGACGCGTAAAAAGTGCACCACGTCGACTGGCGGATTCGAGAGAACCATTTACATGAACGTCGATTTCCAGCCTCAGTGGTGAACCTGCACGGCGGTCGCGAACAGGCAAAATTATCTTGACGATATCATGTGCCCCGATATGTTCGCCTTTTCTTTCCCATGCTAATATCCGACTTGTTCCATCACGATTGGTTAAAGGTAACGAACCCTTGACAAAGTCCATCTTATCTGCAGCAAAGCACACGGCCTGCCACCACTGGTCAAAGAGTTTGGCCCGGCGGAAGTAAAGCTCGACTTTCTCAAAGCATTCTATTTCCTGCTTCCTCTGGCAGGAAATGGTGTGCTTTCGTCTCAGCCCGGCAATCATTTCTTTTACACCGACAGCACCAACAGCGCGGAAGACTAACACTAAAAGTAGAAGTACACAGAAAAATATCACAACAGTGCCGGCTGCACGAGTGAGCATCATAAACATACCCAGACCCGCAGCCAGTGCCGTCAGAGCATACATAACAATTACTACGTGGCGGTGACGCAATCCCATGTCAAGTAGTATGTGATGCAGATGGCTGCGGTCTGGTGACATTATTCCCCGCCGTTCAAGATATCGGCGAATAATCGTAAAAATAGTATCAAATATCGGCAGGCCCAAGGCGAGGGTAGGCAGGGCAAGAGCTATGATTGTCCTGGACTTTGTCGCGCACATAACGCTGGACGAAGCGATGACAAAACCCAAAAACATGCTGCCGCAATCCCCCATGAAGATTCGGGCCGGGTTAAAGTTAAAGAACAGAAATCCCGATATGCTGCCTAACAGAGCAAGCATAAGCACCACCATCAATGGTTGGCCGCTGCTAAACGAAAAAACCGCTATCACCGCACAGGTTATTGCCGAAATACCCGCTGCAAGACCGTCAAGACCGTCTATCAGGTTCAGGGCATTTGTAATAGCCACAATCCAAAAAACCGTAACTGGAAACGAAAGCCAGCTCAAATGAATGGTAAAAAGATTTGCAACATTCAGCGAGTCAATCCTTACCCCGACCAGGCACAACGCTACCCCGGCTGCGACCTGAGCCAAGAGCTTATGCCGGGCCCTTATACCGCGCAGGTCATCGATAAGACCTGTCAGGAAAATAAACGTGCCCGAGCCCAGCAGGGTAACCACCTGGACTTGTATGCTGCGGAACGCTTTTCCGATATTGTTGTCCAGGAATAATACCGCAATAAGAAGCACTGTCGCCGATAGAAAAATAGCCACTCCGCCAATCCGTGGAATGGCGGAAGTATGCACTTTTCGTACATCCGAGCTGTCGTAAATCTTTAATATACGCGCAACGCAAATTACAATCGGCGTGGTCAGCAACGCCAGCAGTAAAGAACCAAGATATACTAATAGATAAGTCTTCATTATTTAGCCATCGGGTTTTAGCCTTGAGTTGTTAGCCCTGCGCAAACTCCGTCCCCGTCGGTGTACCGACCGGGAATTTCAACTACCCGCATCTAACGCTCAACTTTCTTTTAAAAGCTGGCTTAGTTTATTTTTAGCATCAAGGCGACTTGCTTTCTTCGTCAAAGACATCGGGGTGGACAGAAAAATCCGCAACAAGTTTCTCTGCTACTTCCAACTGAGGCTGTAGTTGCAGACATATCTTCGCTTCGTGCATCGCCTCCGGCAGTCTTTCGGCCTTGGCAAGAAGTCTTGCCAGCTCAAGCCTCCAGTGGACCTGGGCGTAGTCGAGGACCAGAGCTCGACGGTAATATTCTATTGCCGTCCCGTAATCCTGCTGCTCTCTATAAATATTGGCTAAAGATATAAACGCCGAGGCAGAAGCGGCAGGCCCGGAACACTCTACTTCAAGTAAATGCCTTATTTTATTGCGGGTCTGTTCTGCAAGGTCACTATATTGCATATCATCAAGGGCATCAGCCACACAGGTTAGCCGGCTTATATCATCACCGGCGGCCAAAATAGCCAAATCAGGCCGGCTAAGATGATTTACGTATATATTTGCAACTTTCGCGAACAACCTGCCGTCAAGTTGCGTAGCCCTTTCAAACTTTTCAATACAGCCTTCGCTTTTCCCTTCTAAAAAATCAAGGTAGCCGGCGACAAAACAGGCTATTGGGTCACAGGGTGCAAGACGAAAACCCTTTCTTATTCTCTCTGCTCCGGAGTCGTCGTTGAGAATAAACTTTTCGATTTGGCCGACTACGCTATAGGTCGGTCCGTATGTCGGGCAAAACGTCCGTGCCTTGTGGAACTCGGCAACGATACTGTGAACAGCAGGCATTAAATCCTCAGAAATAATAGCCTCGCCGGTGTCGGGATATGTCATTCGACTTATCGAACACCAGCGGTACACATTAAGCCAGTGCCGGTATCTGATATTTTCCGGCTGATACTCTAACGCCGTCTGGGCGTGAGAAATCAAATCTGCATACTCAGCGTCTGTTCCCTGCCAGTCCTTTTCTGCCAAGGCTTTTTCTATATCACTGACCCTTGCCCAATAGGCCTGGGCAATACGGAAATTATTAGCACCGATAAGAACCCATACCCAAATTCCAGATACGCCGAGAAATACAACCATACGTAATAATTTGAATTTTCCAAAGTCCGCAACTATCTGCGCGGCGGGTCTGCGGTTTTCTGCCTGCTGAGCCAAAACCAACAGCAGAGCACAGAATATGGCAGATAAGATGGCATTTGCTGGAAGATGCTGGCCGAAATCGCTTAAGCTATTGATGAGTATTGCTAAAATGCCAAAGCCCAGTCCGTATACCGCCGAACAAATCGGCAAATTAATTTTACGAATAGTCCTCACATAGCTTGACCAGATGATTATTCCAAAAATCACCAACAAGCCCAAACCGACCAACCCTGTTTCCTCCGCCGCCTGGGCATACTCATTTTCTGCATGTGCAGCTAATGCAGTTATCGTTGAACGATCAAACATTGGATAAACTACGGAATGCGTTCCGAGTCCGGTTCCCAGCAACGGGAATTTGGCCCAGGCCACCGCTATGTCTTTAAGGATTTGCAATCGGCCGCTCTGGGCCTCATGAAAATCTCTGAGAGTTGCCAGCCGGTTATAAACAGCGTCGAAGCCTATGTATAAAACGCAAATAAATGCGATAAGCGCAACAATAACTATTATCCACCCATGGCCCTTGAGAGAGCGTCGTGAAGCAAGCAGTAACGTGGTAAAGGCTGCGGCGGTAAGCATACTGAGCATACCGCCTCGGGTCAGGGAAACGAAAATCGTTGTCGCGCCAAGACCCATCACCGCTACGAGCAGCCACAATGGTTTTGCCGGACCAGAGCCCAAGTACTCAAAGACAACTGACGGCGTTATTTTCCTTCTGCTGAAAGCCTCGTGCAGCTTCACCATAACCAGACCGAGCGTCGCGCCAAGTGACAAGTTCATAAATTGCCCGTAATTGCTGTGGTTGACAAACGGGCCGGAATAGCCTTTGCTATGCATGCCGGATACGAACCAGTAGATTTTTCCGTTTCCGAAAAGATTCTGCGCCAAGGTTATCAAAGCAATGACCCCACTAATTACAGCTATGGCCGTCAAGAGGCGTTTTATCTGAGCAGGACGGCGGTAGACATTAAGAACAGTTACAAACACCGCCGCGACCGCAAGTACAAGTCGCAGGTCGTGCCTCGTGGCATACGGATAGAAGCTAAGGGGCATTGACCCAAGCACCGCATCAGCGTTGGGCATATCGCCCAGGAGTTCCGCCTTTACAATTGCTGTATTCGGCGAGATGATGCTTACCAGTCGTGCAGGTAATGAAATAAGCTGCAGTGCTGCAACAAGCAGGAATAATCCTGCCGGCACGTATGCCCAGCTCCAGATTAGGACCTGGTGACGAGCAAATACAAGTTTGAGCGAGAAGCAGACGACAATGGCTCCCGAGAGTGCAATGACAACCTCTTCACTCCATGCATGCACAACACCGAATGCAAGAGGCATAAATGCCAGAAGCCCAATGAGCAGCCGCTCGATTACAGTATCGAACCTACTCAAGGCAACCCCCATGTCGTCAGAAACTGGTTGGTACTCTCTGGTCACTGTACCTCCTTGTACTAATAGAATGAATCATCTGTATATTCTGCCCCTTTAATACTCTTAGGGGATTCTCGATACAAAGCTGATAGGCGATTGTCCGCCCCAGCTTGATGCTGATACGGTCAAAAGCGAGGTTCATACGAGGTCTGCGACCGTCCAGGTCGTGAGAATCCGTCGCTACGAGTGAAGCCAAACCTGAACTCAACAACTGCCACGCAGCCCGCTCTGCAGCGGGCCCAAACTCGCCAAGTAGACTACCGGCTGTTACCTGCAGGTGAGCTGAATGACTGAGCCATTCGAGTAATATTTTAGGTTGTTGTGAAAGAACAGAGTGTCGTTCGGGATGGGATATAATAGCCTGAACGCTCAAAGAAGCCAGCTCAATAAGCAGCGGCTCGATATTTATAAAGACCTCGTGCGGAAGCTCCAGCAGAATATACCTGCCGCCATCGGCAAGGGTCAGTATCTTATCAGCCTCAAGCAGCTTGCAGACCCTTTCGTCTACCCGAACGTCCCCGCCAGGCATTACCGAAAGGACAATATCTTCACTTTTCAGCGATTCGTTAAGGAGGCAGACCGCCTCTCTGACCTGTGCAGCCTCATTGCAGTTGTTGAACCGTCCAAGTTGATGAGGCGTCGCAATAACCGTAGTTACACAATCGTCAACTAAGGCTCGACAAAGAGCAAGCGCCTCAGGTCCCGTGGCCGGACCATCGTCGAAACCAGCAAGACAATGGCAGTGGATATCGACATAATGCTGCCGCCCGAATATATCGAGTTCTGCTTTTGCAGTCTGAGTCGCATTGTCATTGACCGACGGTATCATATCCTCGCTCAATTAACGTAAAAACCCCCATTAGCACCGCCCCATAATTGATTCAGGCATAGATGCTTTGTTCGTATTCTTTTTTCTTCTCCTTGTTGCCGTAGTACCCATAGGAGCCGTAGTGGCCGTAACGGCCGTAGCCGCTGTAATAATACCCATAATCGGAATAATAGCCGTACCGGCCGTGCTTACGCGGCACATCATTTACCACTGCCCCGAGTAAGTGCCCACCAACACTTACCAGGCTGTCGCGGGCTTGCTGGCTGCCTCTTCTGGTGGATTTCTCTGCCCTGAGAACCAGGACTGTTACATCACAAATCGCCGCAAGGATTTGGCTGTCGGCGACCGACCCAACCGGCGGTGAATCTATGATGATACGGTCATATTGTTCAGAAAGACCTTTCAATGTCTCGAAAAATGCATCGCTGTTTAGTATCTCCGACGGATTAGGCACCTCCGTCCCGCATGACAATATATCAAGCCCCTCGACGGGGCCAGGCTTCACCGCTTCACTGAGAGTAATGGCTCCTGCAAGTACATTAGATAGCCCTTTTTCGCGGTCGATTTGGAAGATTTCGTGCTGCATAGGTTTTCGGAAATCAGCATCAAGGATGAGTGTTTTTTGCCCCGCCTGCGCCATTGTAATGGCCAGGTTGCTGACGAGAGTCGTCTTGCCATCACCCGGTGCGGGTGAAGTGACGAGTATAGTCTTTGCTTCGTCCTTGGGTACGCCAAAAAACACCGCAGTACGTATCGTTCGATAAGCTTCAGCTACGACAGACTTAGGCTGCAAATGCACCTTTTGGCCGCGCTCTATCATCTTCTGCTTTTCCGGATTGAGCCTGCCATTACCGCAAGCGGGTGAGCCTATCTTAGTAGTTTTTGCTCTACCATTGTGAGTTCCACGAAACATCTCGATACGCGTCGCTCGATATGCTGCGGCACGGGTCATAATCGTTGGTTTTTCAGGCTTTGCTTTGCTCTTGGCTTTGGGTATCCAGGAAGACACCGCTGTGTGTATTTTTTGATAAGCCCTGGCTGCGAGAGACGTACATTTGAGCCACATCTTCTGACCGTGTGTTACAACAGTCTTTTCTTCTGACATTGTCGGTACTATACCAAGAACCGGGACGCCGAGAATAGCTGATATCTCGTCAGCAGAGCGCAGCCGATAGTCCAGCCAGTCGCGGACGAAAGCCAGCCCCCCGCCAAACATAATGCCGAAGGCCAGCGCCATCGACAGAATCCTGGCTTTTTGTGGCTTTGACGGGCTGCTCGGCGGACGGGCAACCTCCAATATACTGATGTTCAGTGCTCCTACATCTTCTGTAACATTTAGTTCCTTAATGCGGTCATCGAGAATCTCACAAATTCTCTCGGCCCGCTTTAACTCTGACTGGAGCACTGAATACTCAGCAGCCTTAATACCTAAATCCTGCGCGGCTTGATGCTGGCTATCGAAAGATGTCTGTAATTCATCTTCTCTCTGCTTTGCTGTCGTCCATCTCAGTTGCATCACCTCGATATAGGCCTCTGCAAACTTTTTCTCCTGCTCATTAAGCTCTTGCTTTATACGCTCAATCTTGCCATGTATCGCCTGAACAGATGGATGGTCTTCAGTACAGTGGTATCTTGCGTCTTGTAACTCGACTTCCGCCATTCTCAGCTCGGAGCGTAACTGAGTTTCCACATCATTGACAAATATATGAACGCCAGCGGTGGGTGATGCCGCAGCGAATTCCTTGATTTTGGCTGGTTCGTTCGCCATGCTCTTAACGGCTTCAAAATCGGCTCTTGCATTAATCGTTGTTAGTTGTGCTTCGGTTAGCGCATCTGACAATTTGTTTAGTCTTTCAAAAACGATATGTCCCCCTTGATTGTCGAAAGAGACCACGCCGTTTTCTCGCGTAAAATCCAGCATCTCAGCAAATTTGGCTGACAGCTCTTTATCGCGTTTAACCTTTTCTTTCTGAAGGATTTTCAGCACTTCAGAAACAGTACTGCGTCTGCGAGTGGTGTGATAATTAACGTAGGAATCTACCACGGCATTGACAATCTGAGCAGCTTCCGCCGGATATGGAGAATTAAATGATATCGTAATGATATCATCTTTTTTGCCGACGCTAACAATCAAATTCTTCTTAACGTGAGCAACAAAATTGTCGACATTTGCAAATGTCTGAAGCCGTTTGATTTGTGCATCACTAACCACCTGAGCAATAATAGGCGTTGATTGTATCAGTTCGCCCTGGGTAAAAAGGTAGTTCGTGGCTCTGGTCATAACTCCCTCGTACTCGTTGATGATTTTGGGGCCGCTTTGCTCAACATACACTCTTGAACTGCTTGTGTAGATGGGTGTAACTTTCAAAAGGTAGAGAAATGCAACAACCAGGAATAATATAGTGGTCGACAGGATAAGCCACCGGTGGCGAAAAGCCGTATGTAACATGTTTTCCTGTAGAAGATCGTCATCGTACGGTAATGTCGGGTTCGAACCTGCGTTTTCGAATGTTTTGTTATTCATACGCTCTCTTTTAGAATTCTAATCAACAGGGTTGACGTTTGCGCTTGCGCCGGCTCTGATGTAGAATGCGTTAGACAGGAAAGTGTTGATACGTGTATGCAGTGTATGGTCTATATATATGACGTCACCGGGTTTTATCCCAAGACTATATGCGTCAGCCATCAATTTCTTATCCACCCCGAAGGTAGCTGATACAACCTCTCCGGAGGCATCCTGGCGATAAATCCTCACAAAGCGTGGGTCCGCGGCCATGTCAAGCCCGCCGGCAAATCCCAGCGCCTCCATTAAATTATATTGAACGTCCGAAGGATAGGGAAAGACGCCAGACTTGTTCACCAGTCCCATAACGGCAAAGACTCGTTCGCTTTCGCTTTGGTACTTCTTTACCTCACAGACCACCATCGGGTGGTTCATAACATATTTAGGATAGTATGCGTCTACAACCGACGCCTCTATCTGAGCAAGTGTGTTACTGGCAACATGTATCTGGCCGATGATTGGCAGGGTAATTGTTCCAGCCTGGCTTACACGAACTAAGTACGGTTCAAAGTCCCCACGCCCGGATATCGGCTGGAGCCACTTGGGCAAATCAGATGAAATTACCCGTAAGACAGCGGGCATCTGAAATTCTAATATGTCGCCGGTAATCACCCGGTAAGGGCCGGTATGACTCTTTAGGCCCGCCTGCCCAGAGTCTCGTACGGCGGGCAGGCCGGTAGCGCCATTATCGTCCGGCAGTTCTGATTTGATTGGTCCTGCTTGCTTAAATTTTATTATCTGCTCAGGAGACGACAAAGCAGGCCCACATCCCGGACAAAACAGCGTGTAGCACAGAAAGATACATACCAGACAAATTTCACAATATCGGACGTCTCTCGAAAGACTCTGCATTAATGGTCCCCCCAATTGGAACCCCCATTATCGTTACAGACAAAACCTTTCTTTTTGTGTTTTTGGTTACACTTATCGGCTTTCTCGAAGCCAAAGGATTAATTTTATTGGCCTTTTTAATAATCAGACGATTAGCTTTACTGCTCTTAGTAGTATTTTTAAAAAAATCAATCGGCCTTCTTAGTAACCCAGAGGACTTTTTTATCGGGCGTCCGCTTTAGGCGACAAAAATCTTAATTAATTTATCAGTGATTAGAAGCAGGATTTTATCGGAAGTTCAGGCCGGCAAAGCTCAAAGCTCCTCTGCTATCACACTCCAAAAAGCATCAACGCGTGCTTTTAACAAGTTAAGCATCAGCAGAAAAAAACCGAAAACATCGATGGACGAAGAAAAACTGCTTAAACAAAAAAACTCAGTTAACTTGAAAATTAAAGCTGCGGCTTTGGGGCGGTTTATTACTTTTAAAAGACTATCTTTAGCTCATTGCTCACAACTATGAACCTCCGTGAAGATAAATAACATGGATGATAGAAAGATTAAAGTCTTACTAATCGAAGATGACCCTGTTGACACACGCTTGTTCCAGAAAATGCTGTGGGCTACGATTGATAGCCCTTTTACTCTCGAATGTGCAAATAATCTGTCGGATGGAATCGTGCACCTTGGCAAGACACACTTTGACGTGGTTCTCCTGGACCTGGGGTTACCGGACAGTTTTGGACTGGAAGCACTCGTCAAGGTGCGTGCCCAGGCCCCACGCGTTCCAATCGTTATTTTGACAGGCCAGAACGACGAAAAATTATCAATCAACGCTTTGCAGCACGGTGCGCAGGACTACCTCATCAAAAAGCATATAAACGCCGATGCCCTCCGGCGGTGTCTGCTCTATGCCATAGAACGAAAGCAAATCGAAAAAGCCTTGTGGATAAAGGACCGCGTTATTGAATCCTCGGTTAATTCGATTGCAATCACCGACCTGCAAGGGCACCTCACTTACGCAAACCGTTCTTTCCTCGAGCTGTGGCATTACGAAAGCATCGATGAGATTGCTGGAAGATGTATCGAGGATTTCTGGTATAAAACCACAAAGACCATGTGGATAATGGAAGCCGTACTTAGTGGCAGCGGCTGGATAGGCAAAGTACGCGCCAAGAGAGACGATGGCACCAAGTTAGAGCTACAGCTTTCGGCCTTTGTAGTAAGAGAAAACGATAAGCAAAGTTTGCCACTGTGTATGGTCTTCTCATTTGTTGATATTACTGAGCTGGCTCGACTGCGCCACCGACTGAAAACGCAGCAGTCTTTCGCCGGGATTGTCGGCCGTGATATCAAAATGCTGGAGCTATTTGACACTATCAAAGAAGTTGCAGAGTTTAACATCCCTGTGCTGATTCAGGGGCAAAGCGGTTCGGGCAAGGAGCTTGTCGCCGCAGCTATCCACAACGAAAGTCCGAACGCCGACAAGCCCTTCGTCCCCGTCAACTGCGGAGCACTTCCTGAAGGAGTCCTGGAAAGCGAGCTGTTCGGGCACGTTAAAGGAGCTTTTACAGGAGCTGTTCGTGACAGAAAAGGACGCTTCGAACTGGCAAATGGCGGAACCCTCTTTCTGGATGAAATCGCAGATATTCCTCCTGCCATGCAGGCCAAGCTCCTGCGGGTCTTACAGGAGGGTACTTTTCAGCGTGTAGGTGGTGAGGAGACCATAAAAGTTGATGTACGCATTATCAGCGCAACAAACAAGGACCTCACTGCCGAAGTAGCTGCGGGAAGATTTCGCGAAGACCTTTTTTACAGATTGTGCGTAATTCCCCTTTATATACCGCCGCTCCGTGAGCGACGAAATGACATCCCCCTCCTGGCCGACCACCTCCTGAAAGAAGCTCTGACGGAGGTAGGCCGGGAGAACGTTTTGTTATCGCCGGAAGCTGTCGATGTTATGATGGACTACGACTGGCCTGGAAACGTCCGGGAGCTTGAAAACGCTATTCGATATGCGCTGGTGAAATGCCGAGACAACCTGCTGTTGCCTGAACATCTCCCCCTTAATATTCTTAAGACGGTCGTTTCGAAACAACTTTCCCCAAAGAAACGGAGAAAACGCAAGCTCGACGCACAGGCCGTGTGGCGAACGCTTGAAAAGACCGGCGGTAATAAAGTCCAGGCTGCGGTTAGACTTGGAGTTTCGCGAGCTACACTGTATCGCTTCCTCCGAGAGAGCGAAAAAACAAACAAAACCAAAGCACAACCTATCCGCAAAGTGTCTCATGTCGTTCCCAATGTCTCACCTGGCGCCAAATGATACACAGCAATCATCTGCTCTTATCGCCAATTCACCTGTAACACTTTCATACACAAGCCCTTACCATATCTTCCCTCGCAGAGTTATCTCATCCAACCAGAGCAACTCTGCCTTTTGATGTCTCACTAACGATTTCCAAGTGAGACAATTCTGCAATGCCGTTCCAGGAAACCTATTGATGTAACCTCTCATATCTAATAGTCTTACGATTTCTTATCAGCCCCTGCTTATCCTCTGGCACACCCATTGCATTGATTACCGGTGAACTCGAAAAAGATGGGAGAAAAAAATGAACCGCTCTTGTAATAAATACATTTCGAAGGCCATTGAAATGGCTAAAGCGTTAATGGCCGTCGCCCAGCACTAATTGGTAAGCCTACAGAAGAAAATTTAACTTCGAAACATTAGCCAATTAGTGCTGGGCAAATCCCAGAGCTTCCATTAAGTTATATTGAACGTCCAGTAAAAATAAAAATGCAAAATTCAAAATGACAAACAAAAATTCAAAAATGATCATCTTTTGAAGGTGTTATATTTTTTTTCATTTTGATATGTAATTTTGATGTTTGATTTTTGAAATTTGATTTTGTTTTGGGCGCGCAGCTCGCAGCAAAGATATTTAGTTCTTCGCAGGGGAGTAAAATAGTGAGAAGGGTGATTTTAGGAAGCCTATGGGTTTTGGTTTGTTGTTTTCAAGCTGGATGTTTTGTTCATCACACAACTGTAGATACTACCGGCCTGCCCGCCGTACGAGACTCTGGGCAGGCGGGCCTCGAAAGCAAGGCTGATATACGCCTGATAGACCCGAATAATGGGCCATATTCAATAGAGGTTATACCAAGGAAAGACGGAAGACACGATTACCTGTGGGAAATAGACAGCAAAATCGTGCAGAACAATACTGGCAGAATGAAATATCATAAGCTGTATTCCACGAACCGTTTTATGGTAGTCGAGGGCAGAGTCGGAAATGGAAGTAAGACGTATCCGGTCGTGCTGGATACAGGAGCATCGCAACCTGTTTTTGTTAAAGAAAGCCATGTCATAGACAATAACCTGGCAATTTTCCCAATGCAGACCAAAATATCAAACGATTACAAATTTGGACTCTGTTATCTTCCTACGCTACAGATCGCAAACGTAACGTTGGCTGACTGGCCATGCTTGTATCTGGAGCGGCGTTCCAAATCTGAATTGTTTGGATTGTCAATTGCCAAAGACTACGCCAGAGACGATTCTATCATTTTAGGGTTGCCGGCCTTGCGGGAATTCAAATATATTGTGTTCGACAACGTCAGAAAAGAAGTGGAGTTCTCATATAATGAACTTTTTAAGCCTGAACAACCGCAGCTTTGGGAGCAATATCCGCTTTCAATCGAAGAAGATTTTCACGGCAATGCCTTTCTTTTTGTAAAGATTCCTATTGCCGGAGAAGAAAACGAGCTTCAGCTTGATACCGGCAGCGGAAGGGGGCTGGCTGTCTCTGTAGAACTTTGGGAAGGACTGCGTGAGAAAATCCACGACGTTAAGCTGACCAAAGGCAGAGACTTTTACCCATACATTGGGTGGCTTGCCTGCAGAAGGGCCGTTATCCCGAAACTTGAGGTCGGCAACAGAACGGTCAGCAATGCCGAGCTTTCAGTTTTCCCAAGTGGCAGTCCGATTGTAGAGGACTGTGAGGGGTTGCTGGGAATGCAGTATTTTCATGATACCATAATGGTTCTTGATTTTGAGAACGAGTTGATGTGGGTTAAGGCATGCAGTTTAGATAACCTCGGCCTTTGAACAAAGCCTTACGTCACATCCCACTACAATTCAGGTACGCTCTCTACGAACCGCTTAAGACTATTCCCCAGCACTAATTGTTCCACAGGTGCCGAAAACTCTAATCGGTCGGTCTGTACAATTAGTGCTGGGCAGCCCCTTTATTGATGCTACTAAGTCTCTTTCGACCCCCAATCATTAAGAATCTTATGAAATACTAATCGGATGGGCTGCGGGATGGCTGCTGCATTCCTATAGCAATTGCAGTACTTCCACCGGCGATTGCACCGGCAGTCCCTGCACCTACGCCCATAAATGCCGGCGCAGCAGCTATCTTCATACCTCCTACACCTGGAATGCTTTTTACCAGTAAGCTGCTTATAGTTCCTAACTGCGCCGCTGTCGTTATTTGGCCGGCACCTTGCATAGCGACCATGCGAGCCGCTGGCATTGAAATCGTAGCGACAGGGTTCGAAGCGCCTTCGCAGGCCATCGCCGCACATATATTGGCGACCTGGGCGGCCCGCAGACCTCTGGACTGCGCCCACCCGGGCAGAGTAGTCTCCTTATCAACCTTAAGACCTTTTGTTGTCAGCCCCACTTTTCTAACAAGCTTTTCAAATTTCTTGTCAAGTCCGGTCAAGTCCACAGACACGCCCGCAGCATCGGTTCTGTATGTTGCGACCTCGTGCCGCAGCGTTTCTTTGAAACCATTGAAGTCTGTTGTCGCCTCGAAAACAGATATGCTCAGGTAAATATCCTCAATCTCCGGGTCAAAAAGGTAAACAGCGTTAATCCTGGATTTAACAGACCCTGTGCCTCCGTCTTCTCTGGCAGCCTGAACAACAAAAGGCTCGGACAACGCCCTGACGGCTATCATTTCGCCAAACGACTCTGCCTCCAGTTGTATCGCCGTCATGGTGAATTTCAGCTCGCTGGGAAAAGATTTGCCAAGAAACGACAGGTTGAATGATTGTTTCCAAGTCTTGCCTATATTTTCCTTTGTTACTTGTTCAAGGGACCCGACACATCGATTATTCACCATTTCAAGAAGTAACAAATCCTTCTCTGTTGTTGATAACTGTCGTGTCTTCTTATCAACAATAAATGAAAGTTCCCCTAACTGGGATTCTTCACCGGCGCCCCAATTGCCCTTAACCAGGTCAAGGGCGTTTGCGGAAATAAAGTACTCAACTTTATCGTCCGATAAAAATTCTTTTCTCACTGTAAATAGCGCCTCGGCCTGATTAACAAACTGCCCCTTGCCCGCGTATTCTATGGTTGAAAGCATTTTGTAGTGTTCTCTGTTTTCGTTTTCCGCCGCCAGACAAGCCTCAGCAAACAGAAACAGCAACACCGCACATAGCATCATCATTGAACAATAATCTTTTCTGGCCAAACAACAAATCGTCCTGCTTTTACCTATAGAGTTCATGCTCAGTATCTCCTTAAAATCTTTTGTGCTTCTATTTTTTTCTGCAACTAACCACACCATATTTTCCCGAAACATCGCTATTCGGGCAAAAAATGCATTCTAATTGCATTACTTTGACTTCTTTGCATGTTTTCGTTGTTACGAAAACCCCCAATTGACATAGATATATCGACAATATCTTAGCTAATCTTTCATTTTTCTAAAAAAACACACGGATTTTCTAAAAACGTCACTTCCTCAGCCAGACCCATCTTTTAAGTGCATTGCTCAGACTTCTTTACTTGGTTGCTCCCCCACCACGAGAGAATATGGAATATTAATATTGCGGGAGGCTCGGTTGTACCGGCTCTTGTGGCAAGGTAGCAAGGGAAAATCAAGAACTGCTGACCATGTAGGACCTTTCTGACAGATGATTTCAGTGCCTGGTTTGGCCGGGGCTTATATGAGCAGAAATGTTATTGTTATCGTAGAGCTAAGCGGGTAGTCGTGGAAAAGTAATTGCAGCAGCACATATAGTGAAATTTTCGGCTTAGAACGAAATCATCTGCCTCGATTTGCAAATCTGCCCCCGGCTGGTTGCAGCCTCAAGCGAGTCCCGAAAAACTTGTCCCAGTGAAAGCGGGGAGCTGGAAGAGCCTGGGAATGGCTTGAAGCCGGTAGCCGCTACGCTTTTATCTTATTACCGAAAACAAACAGCCCATTAATCTGACCTGAAATGGTGTATGTTGGAGTTGCTTTAGAGCGAAAAACAAAACCCATATTCTCCCATCAGTCGCGGTCTAACAAATAGTCACGCTGCAAAGAATTTTCAGGATTAAACGAGGCCGATGGGGCTCGAACCCACAACCTTCGGATCGACAGTCCGATGCTCTAGCCAATTGAGCTACGGCCCCTCAATCTTAATTATAAACTGTAATATACCATCCCGCCAACTTTCATGTCAACTGCTTTTACATACTAATTTGGGATAGCAATGTATATCGTACCCCTTTAAGGATAGTTTGTCTCGCGTTATGTAATCAGAGCCAAGCCAATTTAACAGCAACGGCGATAATCTGACAAGCTCAAAATCCATCTTCGAGCGAAGCCTTCAACTACTTTTTCAAAGCCGTCCCTCTTTCTGTCCTGAACTCTGATATGTCACAATACGCAACTGCGATGGACTACACTGATGCTTTTGTACAATATGTCCCCATCCTTGATACTGAATTGGGTTCACCAGTATGTGATTCAATAGCATTTGTTATGGAAAAATATGGTGCACCTCTAACCGGCAGTGATAACCCCGATATTGGTTCATACGTTGCAGAACGTTTAGCTGCGACGTGTATGTAAGCTTGATTACTTTATTCAGTCCTACTATTAGGGTACAAAATTAACTTGTACCCTATTTTTTTATTCCCTCGCGGTATATTGAATGCCGTTTACAATTTCTCAAATCGTATAGCTTGAAATAAGAATACACACTAAGACGCATTTGCTGGAAATCCCATAACAGAAATTAAGAAAGACAATTTAATGTCGAAGAATAATTTTCCTTTGAAGTCAGTGACTTTAAATGCCGATAATTTCGGGAAAGAGCTTAATTAAGAAACACCCACATTATGGGGGATTATAAATTTGGGGGCAATTACAGGGTTCATTACCTTGAGAAACACACCACGGGTAATAGTTTATATTGGGAAAGCATGGTAGTGATGCAACATGCTCGAAGAGGGACTTTTGCAAATATTAGAAAAGGTATATGAACAGATGCACCTGGACTTCAGGCAATACAAGGAGTCGAGCCTAAAGCGTCGGATAGAAAGAAGGCTTAGGGCCACGAAGACAGAGTCTTATCAGCAGTACATTGAAGTCCTTGATACCGACCCAGGTGAATATACAAGGCTAATAGATAATTTGACTATTAAAGTGACAGAGTTCTTTAGAAATCCGCAGGCCTGGCAGGTTATCCGTAATAAAATTCTGCCGGAAATCGTCAGCAAGAAAATAGAAAAAGGAAATATTGATGCAGGCATCAATCCGGTATTACGGATATGGTCTGCGGGCTGCGCCACGGGGCAGGAAGTATATTCGGGGGCCATATTAGTAAATCAGCTTTTGGAAGAAGAAAAAAATAAGCTCGAAGTAAATATATGGGGTACGGATATAGATAAGGAAAGTCTTCTTAAGGCCAGGCAGGCAGAATATAAGTCGAATATAGTAAAGGAAATTCCTCATGATATCCTAAACAAATACTTCAACTTCCACGGCGATTTTACGCCGAAACCCTTTATAAGAGATTGGGTTTATTTCAAATCGCATGACTTAGTTCTGGATGAACCCCTAAAACATATGGATATGGTCATTTGCAGAAACGTGGTCATATATTTTGAAAAGCCACTACAGGAAAAGGTATTTATGAATTTTTACACAAGCTTAAACAAGAACGGCTACCTTTTTTTGGGAAAAGCTGAGACCTTAATTGGCCCGGCACGGGAAAAATTCAAGCCTATAGATAAACAATGGAGGATTTATCAGAAAGCATAACCGGAAAATAAAGTTAAAGCAATGGGGGTAAGCACCATGAGAGAACTACCCTTGATTTTGAAAATAGCCTTAATAGGTTTTGTTTTAAATTCCACCCCTGCGGTCATGGCTATAGCCGATGAAGAAAAAATTGAGTCAGAAATTAGACAGGAATTTCTTTTTATGATTGAGGAAGCCTATACCCAAGAAAAAGGCCGGTGGCAGGTATCCTTTACCTCACAATATATGGATAGAAAAAAATCAAAAGAAGGCGACGAACTAAAAATAACAGACCAATGGCAATGGATGACGGAGATAGAATACGGCCTATCAGATTGGCTGCAACTTGAGGTCGAGGTTCCATTTGCAAACGTACAAAAGAAAACCATAGAAGATGGCGAAACTACGCGCTTAGATAAAGCAGGGATTGCGGATGTCGAAACCGGCATTCGTATTAGATTGTCAGAAGAAAACGAGGATAGATGGTGGCCTCCTACAGCCTCAGCCGGTTTCGAGCTGACTTGGCCTACAGGCTGCTGGCAAAGAGATTTAGGTACTGACCGTTATGGCTGGGAAGTAAATCTGTCATTGAGTAAGACGATGGACAACTGGGCTTATCATTTGACCGGAGGATTCGGCATGACCGACGATGCCAGGCAACAGGGTGAGAACGAAGAGGCGGATATAGAAGAATCCAAAGTTGGTGGTGCCTTGGTATATAGGCCCACAGAAAAACTGGATGTTATTTGTGAGTTACTTGCTGAGTTTGAGAAAGAAGAATCCGGCACCAACAGGAGTTACGAAGCCGAATTTTATCTGACGCCCGGCATTAAACACGAACTGTTTAGAGATTTTGAAATGGGTGTTGGTGTCCTAATTGGTCTTACTCACGAAAGTTATGATTGGGCAATTGTAGCGAAAGTGAAGTATGAATGGTAAGCGATAAGAGGTTACTTATAGTTACTAATATCGCTGATATAAGCATAGAAAAGAAAGAGGTATAAAAATGAAGATAAGACAGAAATTGATAATGGGATTTGTAGGGATTGCATTGTTAGCGGGTGTTGTGGGGTATATAGGATTTAGGGCTTCTCAAAGGATTTGTGAAGTTTATGATGAAATAGTGGATGAAACCGCCCCAACTCTTTTAGCATTAGGCCGGGTCGGAGAAAACGTTCATAGAATACAAGTAGAGGCCGTAAGTTTTGCTTTAGTGCAATCCGAACATGAGCCGGCAGCGGCAATAGCAGAAGCCGAGAAAGAGCTTGACCAATTACAAGAGGCTAAAGAAGTAGTCGAAAAATGGAAAGGTGAATTCGCGAAGATTGCTGAAGATGAACAAGAAAAAGAATTCGTTGAACAAATAGAAAACCGTGAGGAGGACCTGTATAACGCTGCTATAGCTTTAGTAAATGCTAAGAAAGAAGGAAAAAGGGGACAAGAAATCCTTGATTTGAAGGAAAAACTGGAAAAAAAGGAAGAAGATTTCCTCAAAGTCATAGATGCAGCTATAGCAAATGAGCAGAGGCAGTTACGTCACGGAGATGAACATGCTGATAAATTAGCCATCAGCGCGACAAACTTGATTATAGCAGTAAGCGCAGTTGCTATTATCCTTGCAGTGGCAGGTGGATATTTTCTCTCCAGAACTATTTCGAACCCCATCACAAAACTGAAAGATGCGGCAATTGAGATTGGCAAGGGCGACCTTAACAAAAGAGCTCAGGTTAAATCAAAGGATGAAATTGGGGTATTGGCCGCATCATTTAATGAGATGGCCGATGATATACAAAAGAGAAATGAAGAACTCCAGACTATGAACGAGGAGCTTCGAACAACGAATGAAGAATTGGAGACCTCCAACGAGGAGTTACAATCGACCACAGAAGAGCTGGAAACAGCAAACGAAGAGCTCAGACAGACTCAGGAGCAGTTAATCCAAAAGGAGAAACTGGCAGCGGTGGGCCAGCTTGCCTCAGGGGTGGGACATGAATTAAGAAATCCCTTAGGGGTAATCAAGAACGCTGTGTACTACGTGCGAACCAGGGTTGGCACAGAAGATGCCAAGCTGGCCAAGCACCTGGCTATTATGGAAAGAGAGATTAATAATTCCAATAAAATCATAAGTGACCTTTTGGGATTTTCTCGAACCAGGCCGCCTGCGATTAGCCCACAAGATATAAATAAGATTGTGCAGGACGCCCTCGAGGTAGTTGAGATACCGGAAAATGTCTTACTGGTTAAGCAGTTGGGAGCTGAGCTTCCCAAAACTATGGTTGACCCGGACCAGATACACCAGGTGTTTGTGAACATTGCCTTAAATGCAATTCAGGCTATGGTTGAAGGCGGCCAATTAAAAATTGCAACCAGAAGAAAAGACGATTTCGTCGAGATTGAATTTAGCGATACAGGCTGCGGTATTCCGCAGGAGAACCTTAGCAAGCTGTTCGACCCGTTCTTTACCACCAAGGCACGCGGTATAGGACTGGGGCTGGCAGTTACTCATGGGATTTTAGAAAGAAACAACGGCTTAATAGAGGTAAAAAGCAAAGTTGGAAAAGGAACAACTTTCCTAGTAAGGCTGCCTGTTGAAATGCAAAAGCATGGTATACAAGCAACAGATAAACAAAAAGTTGCTGTCGGTTAATAGCCTTAAAAGCACCATCTGAAGTTAAAAGAAAGGTATAACAATGACTGTAACAATGCAAGAGAAAGCAAGAGTTTTAGTGGTGGACGACCAAATTGGGATGTTGGAGACATTCACCGACATCCTGGAAGATAGAGGTTTCAATGTAGTTACCGCGGATGACGGCTTCATCGCTATAGAAAGGGCAAAGGAGCAATCCTTTGACCTTATTTTTATGGACATCAAGATGCCTGGTATAAACGGCGTACAGACATACAGAGAGATAAAAAAGATAAATCCAAATATAGCTGTGATTATGATGACAGCGTATTCAGTAGAAGATTTAGTTGAGGAAGCGATTGAGGAAGGGGCTTATACCGTCGTATATAAGCCCTTTGATATGGACAAGGTAATTCGGACCATAGAAAAGGTCTTAGATACAGCTCTGATTTTGGTAGTCGATGACCGTTTAGAGGATAGAGAGACTTTTAAAGATGCACTGGAAAGTAGGGATTATTCGGTCACCACTGCTAAGGATGGATATGAAGCCATAGAGTTAGTGAAGGAAGGTAACTTCGACATTATATTTATAGATGTGAAGATGCCGGGCGTCGATGGGGTAAAAACATTTGAGGAGATCCATAAGATAAGGCCAGAGATACCGGTGATTATGGTTACAGGTTACTCAGCCGAGGAATTAGTAAGAGATGCCATAGATAAGGGCGCCTATGCCTGCATTCACAAACCACTGGATATGGACGTTGTTTTGAAGATGGTAGAGGAACTTAAGAAACGAACAGCGACAAAAAAATGAGATGGTAGAAAAGAAGCCCCAAGTTTTAATAATAGATGATGACTCAGATATGCGGTCCACCCTCTCCGATATATTGCAAGAGCAAGGTTACAAGGTGAGGGGCTATGGAAAGGGCAAACAAGCTCTGGATTGGCTCAGAAAGAACCCGTTTGATGTGGTCATCGTAGACATAAAGCTTCCTGATGCGGACGGGATGGAGCTGGTAGAACATATCAGACTGATAAATCCAGAATCAGCGGTAATTATGATGACTGGATACGCATCTGTGGAGACGGCAATTGAGGCGATGAAGGAAGGCGCGTATGCCTACATAGTTAAGCCCTTCAACATCGATGAACTAAATGCTGTAATCAAGAAGGCTCTTAGAGAGATACGGCTATCTCTGCAGAATAAACAATTGATAGACAAATTACAAAGAGCAAACAGGGAATTGGAGAGGAATAAAAAGTCGCTCCTCAAAGAGCGCGCTTTGCAGCTTGAAGCTGCCAACAAGGAGCTGGAATCAACCGTCCAGAAACTAAGGCGGTCAAACGAGCAGCTTCAGGAATTTATCCATATAGCTTCACATGATCTTAGGGAACCGTCACGGAAGGTTTTCTCATTCGGACAACTGCTGCTTAAGTCTCTGAAAGGCAGGTTAAATGATGACGAGCAGGAAAATCTTAATTTTATGATCGACGGAGCCGATAGAATGCAGCAGACAGTCAAATCCCTTCTTGTTTATACAAAAGTCACCACAGAGGAAATTGCATTCGAAGAAGTCGATTTGAATAGGATAATAGAAGAGTTGAAGAGTTTAGAATTGTCCATCAATCTCGAAGTGACAGAGGGTCGTATACTGGTCCCCGCTCCCTTACCTGCAATCAAAGGTGACTCCACCCAAATACGGCAGTTGTTACAGAATCTTATATCGAACGCATTGAAATATCACAGAAAAGGTGTTTTGCCAGAAGTTACCATACGAGCGCAACGTCAATATGATGGCATGGTACGTATCGAAGTGGAAGATAATGGAATCGGAATCAAGGAGGAATCCTATAACCATATTTTCGCTATGTTCCGGCGTTTGCATCCCAAAGAAGTTTATGATGGCACAGGTGTTGGACTGGCTATATGTAAGAAGATTGTCGAGCGACACAAGGGGCAAATTGGGGTAAGGTCAACTTATGGCGTAGGCTCAACTTTTTGGTTTACACTGCCAACCCCCGAATTCTTGGAGCAACAGCAAAAAGGACAGGTCTCAAATTTTGAAATCCAATTTGGAGAACAGAAAAATGAATACGACAAAAGCCACAATTGTGCTGTTGGTTGAAGATGATCCTGGAGACCAGAAACTGATAAAGAACGCATTAGCTGACCAAGATCAAGATGTGACCAACGAATTTCACGTTGCAAATAGTGGCGAAGAAGCTTTGGAATATCTCCTGAGGAGTAAAATCGGCGATGAGCAAAGTCCTTGGCCGAACCTGATTCTACTGGATTTAAATATGCCCGGCATGGGTGGAAGAGAGTTCTTAAAACGTATGAAGGCAGATGATGATTTTCGCGCTATTCCTGTGATTGTATTAACCGTCTCGGATTCAGAAGTCGACATACAGGAATGCTACAGATTAAACGTTGCTGGATACGTACAAAAGCTCGCAAGTCCAGAGGAATTTCAAACGGTCGTGAAAAAACTTGCTAAATACTGGTCTGCAAACTCGGCAGCGGTGAAATGTTAAGTTCTCTGCTAAGTTTTAGAAGATGAGCCTACATGTCTTATCGCCTTTAGAGAACATTAGAAAGGAGCGTTAAATGGACACGTTCAAAGCAGCGGTGATATTGCTGGTCGAAGACGACCCTGGAGACCAGAAGTTAATAAAAACGTCGCTATTCAATGAAAAAATAATTAATGAAGTTCACATCGCAAATAGCGGCGAGGAAGCTTTGAAATATCTGCAACACAGTAAAAACTTCGACGTTGAAGCGCCGATGCCGGACTTGATTCTGCTGGATTTGAATATGCCAGGTATGGGTGGAAAGGAATTCTTGAGACAGATAAAAGCCGATGACGAAATTGGCACAATACCAGTGGTTATCCTAACAACATCGGAGTCCGACAAGGACATTATTGAAAGTTACAAACTGCAAGCCGCAGGATATATAAGAAAACCAATGAGCTTAGAAGAACTTCAGAATGTTATGCTGAATCTTAGCGAATTTTGGTTTGTAATTTGTAAGCGAGTCCAGCCCAGAAATAAATATAAACATGAAACCAAAAGATGTTTTGTTAGTGGATGTTAATGCTTTTGACCGTTCACCACCCCGATATAGAACGACTGGACGAGTGGCGTAACCGATAAACGAATTCCCGTAGGTTTGCAGTTGCTCAGCTCGTCTTGGAGGTCGTGTACCAGCAGAGACGTGCATCTCCCGTCCATCTTCCATCGTACATCGTGATTAGAAATCAGTCACCGGCCTCGCGGCCTTGGAGAAGGTTCCGACACAACCATACCCGAGTCAAGCCACTTCTCCGCCATAATAGCCAAGTCTTTGAAGTCGACGACACAATCACCATTAAGGTCGGCGATTGAGCATCTGGCGGGAAACTCTTTGCGAACGGCTTTGCGGTATGCAGATACGGTTATGCTCCGGTCAGAATGAACTTCAACAATGGCGTAAGCATTGTTTTCAGTGCCGGAGTCTACCACCATAGCCCTGAGCGTGTAGTAGTGAATCCCTCGAATTTCACTGTACCCTCCGGAATGATGGTGTCCTTGAAAGACAGCAAGGACTTTGCCAGATGCCTCCAGGATTTGGCGGACATCAGCAGCGTTTTTGACGTAGTAGTCTCCTGTGCCATTAAGCAATTGGTGAACAAAGACAATAACCGGACCATCTACAGAAGCAAGGTCGCCCTTTAGCCACCCCAGCTCAGCCGCGGGGATATTTGCATCAGTCCAGGAGAAATTACCGTGGTCATAGTCGGTTCCATCGGATGAATAGTTGGCATCAAGAACCACGATATGCAGACCATTAATGTTGAAGGAGTAGTAGGACGCATCAGGCGCGATGCCCGTGTTTGTGACGTTGGCAAGGAACTGTGATTTGGAGATGCTATCCATATCGTGATTGCCAAGAACGTGATAGGTTGAGCCTTTGAACTGCCGGAATATTGCCTCTATAGCCTGCAGATAGGAAATGGTGTTTTCTTCGACCGGTGGGGCATCTTCATCTTTGAAATCGCCGAGTTCGACAAGGAAATCAACTTCCTGCTTATTCATCAGCTCAACGCACTCGGTCATTTTGCCGAGGGATTCGCTACAGAAACGGTTGGAGTAATTTCTGTTGGCATAGTGGGAATCGGTAACTATTCCGAAACGTGCGGTATTCGGTCTGGTCCCGGCAAATGTGTACGAAATAAGCGGCCCGACGGTCAAACTCGTCAAGGAAGCAGCAGAAGCTTTCAATAAAACACGGCGGCTGATTGGCCAATCCCGATTGGCAAGCGTAGTAAGCTGTTTTCTCATCTTAGCCTCCTTCTGTTTAGTTCGACATTTAATAGTCTCAAGAGGGACGCCTAAAGTCTGATGGACTTTCAGCAGTTCTTATCTACAAAGATTATATCATCGTTTGTCGAGCATGTCAAAGAAAAGTCAAACTTTCGTTAATTGACAAATAGGAGAGGACGCCATTATAATTTAGAAAAGTGCCGGCTGTGTTTTAAGGCAGAGGTAGAAGTTTGTCCAATCATCTCAGTAGGAGAACAGAAAGCGATGATAATCACTGGTGGCCGAAAAAATATGAGCCGCCGCACATTTCTGCGAACAACGGCGGCAGATGCCATAGGTGTTGTTTTTCCGACGACGTGTTATGGCCAGCCCGATAAGGTGCGTGAGGCCAAAGCGAAGCAGCCAAATATCGTTTTCATAATCGCAGATGACCTGGGCTGGGCCGATGTCGGCTATCACAACCCAGAGATTGAGACTCCGAATATCGACCGCTTAGCCAAGGAGGGCGTACGCTTCAACTGGCACTACGTGACGCCAACATGCACTCCGACACGCGTTGGCCTGATGACCGGTCGTTATCCAAGCAGGTTCGGTGTAACCTCACCGGCCTACGGTAAGATATTTGATGATGATACAGTGACCTTAGCTTTGGCCCTGCGGAAAAGCGGATATAAAACCAGCTTAGTTGGCAAATGGCACATGGGTTCGCCGCCAGAATACACACCCCGCAAATACGGATTTGACTCATCCTACGGTTATTTCCACGGACAGATCGACCCCTATACGCATTACTACAAGACCGGCGTTCGCTCCTGGCACAGAAACGACCAATATGTCGATGAAGAAGGTCATGCTACTGACCTGATAACGCAGGAGGCTGTTAGTATTATAGACTCAGACAATGGCAGATCTTTTTTCCTTTACGTTGCGTATAGTGTACCCCATTCTCCCCTTGATGAGCCCGAGCAATGGACTTCGAGGTACGAACGGATTAAGGAAACTTCACGACGCTGGTTTGCAGCGAGTGTAACGCACATGGATTATGGGATTGGGCGCATAATTGATGCACTCGAACGCAAAAGACTTCGCGAGAACACATTGGTTATTTTTGTCAGTGACAACGGAGGCCAAGAGAGCTGGCACAGTAATGAGGAATACAAGGGAAGATACGCGAACAAGCCCCACACTGTGCTCGGAGATAACCGGCCGCTGCGTGGTTGGAAAGGCCAGGTTTATGAAGGCGGAATTCGTGTACCGGCACTGGCGAACTGGCCGGGCACCCTCAAGCCCGGCGAAAGAAATGTCCCCCTTCACATCGTGGACTGGATGCCTACGCTTTGCAGATTGGTCGAGTATTCTCCGGAGAAAGATTTGAATTGGGATGGACGTGATATCTGGCCTTTAGTCTGCGAAGATTTAGCGGACGCCGAACCACGGTCATTCTACTGGAAGACTCCCAAGGTCTCGGCTGTGCGATTTGGTGACTGGAAAATCATCGTTAATAAAGATGGAGGCGGTGCGGAACTCTACAACCTTGCCTCTGACCCTTATGAAACAGAGGACCTGGCCCAGAAACAACCAGATACCGTCAAAAAGCTCAAACGCTTGCTGGTAAATTTCTCTGCGAATGATCGCTGAGCTTATGATACCGGAAGATAGCTCCGGTTAAACGCTCTCCGGCTGCCCAATCGGGCAAGCGTTCTCAGTGATTCGTTGTTCGTGGTTCGATTCACGATACACGATTCACGGGTTTTCCAATCGCTGCTTGGAGAAGTATAATCTGAAACTGACGTACGTAAAAGCAAATCCGTTGAGTTTAGTGGACTAAGGTAGTCTAATGCAACGACGTGAATTTATTCGGCTGGTTGGAATAACTGCAACCACCACGATGTGGAATCTCAAAGGCTTGGCAGAAGTCCAAGGACCTCGGCCTAATATAGTGCTCATAATTGCAGACGACATGGGCTGGGACGATTGTGGGGCATACGGGCATCCCAGGATAAAAACTTCCAACATCGATAGAATCGCCGCTGAAGGTATGCGATTCACAAACGCTTTCCTAACAACCAGCTCTTGCAGCCCAAGTCGTGCCAGCATCATCACGGGCCGTTATCCACACAACACCGATGCAGAGCAGTTACACTGGCCGCTTCCCGCCGAGCAGCTAACTTTCGTGGAACTGCTGAAAAACGCCGGATACTGGACCGCGGCCGTCGGCAAATGGCATCTCGGTGATGCAGTCAAGGACCGTTTTCATCTTGTCCGCGAAGCTGATGTATCAGGCTTTCAGCTTCCTACAGGCAAGGATGCATCAAAGTCAACTATGGTGGCAAGGGAAAAAAGTGGCTGTGAACACTGGGTATCGACACTTCGCAGCCGGCCTGAAGATAGGCCGTTCTTTTTATGGCTTGCTTCTCTTGACCCTCATCGCGACTACGAATCCGGGACTATCACAAATTCACATACTCCCCAGGACGTCCGCGTTCCACCCTACCTGCCGGATGTACCGGAAGTGAGAGAGGAGCTGGCACTTTACTATGATGAGATTGCCAGATTAGACAGCTATGTAGGCGAAGTATTAAAAGAGTTCAAAGAGCAAGGTATTGAACAAAACACATTCGTGCTCTTCATCAGCGACAATGGCCGACCATTTCCCAGAGACAAAACTACGCTCTATGACAGCGGAATCAAGACGCCGTGGCTCGTACGCTGGCCCCAGCGAATTCAGGCAGGAAGTGTCTGCACACAGCTTGTAAGCTCCATCGATATTGCTCCTACGGTCCTCACCCTTGCCGGTATAGACACGCCTTCGCGTTTCCAGGGGCACAGCTTTGCATCGCTATTGACAGAACCGGAGAGAAAGATTCGTGAATATGTATACGCCGAGCATAATTGGCACGATTACGAGGATTTAGGCCGTGCAGTGCGGTCCATGCAGTACAAATACATTCACAATGACTATCCCGATTTGCCGGCCACGCCCCCTGCCGACGTGGGTCGAAGTCGCACATTTGCCGCGATGCGTCGCCTGCGGGCCCAGGGCAAACTCAACCAGAATCAGATGGCGTGCTTTGTCACGCCGCGTTCCGTCGAAGAACTTTATGACGTCGTCAACGATCCACATGAGATGCATAATCTCGTGGATGAGCCCAGATACGCCGACGTGCTCCAGGAGCACCGCCGGGCCTTGACCGATTGGTCGAAGTGTACAGGCTTTCGAATCCCTGCGACCCGAACGCCGGACGAGTTCGACCGCGAGACTGGTGAACCGCTTCCTAATCGCATTCGTCCTCGACCGTCCAAGAGAGACTTCCAGAAGGCAATGTCAAAAACTCCTCCTTGAGCATCATACCGCTTATATTTTTCACATCAATCTAACAACGCTCTGCCTTTTGGGATTTATATTTCTTATACTCGTCCATTATGCTCTTATCCCAGAGTCCTACCCCGAAAATATGTGCGCTTCTTGCCAGCGCGTGAGCCGCTGTCGGTGATGTCAGAAAAATAAACGGAATACAAATAAGAGATTTCACCCCTAAACTGTTGAATCCTGATAATATAAAAATGCCAAGCATTATCCCACAGGTACCGAGAGTAACGCATTTGGTAGCTGCCTGGAGACGATTATAAACGTCGGGCAAACGAACTAAGCCGATACAGCCGAATATATCAAATGCGACCCCTACACAGATTATTACAAATCCAACAACATCAGTCATCTAAATTTCTCCCTTCGAGACACTTGGCCAATGCTATCGTCCCAACAAAACTGATAAATATCCAAGCAAGGGCAATATCAATAAGGAAGTGAAGATTTAACATATAACCTAATATCCCGCAGACTCCAACTACGAGTATTCCTAAAATATCTATTGCTACCATTCGGTCCGGAATAGTTGGGCCTTTCCCGGCACGATATAGGCACAAAAAACATGGAATAATTAAAATAATCAGTAAAACTTTCATTCGAATATCCTCGCCAAGATATGCTCAAACGTATCTACGATTTTCTGGCACGAAGCTTCCAAATTTTCATCTCTAATACATATCCAGTGGATAAAGATATGTTCGCCCGTAATATCGACGCTTAAGGTGCCTGGAGTCATTGTAATGGAGTTTGCTAAAGCGGTCCTTGCAATATCCGTTTTTAAATTGACCTTCGCTTTGATTATTCCCGGTTTGATTGGCAGGGCAGGATGAAGCACCCTGTAGGCAACATCAAAATTTGCCTTGATGCATTCGCAGATAAAAACAACCAGGAACCATAAAAACCAGAGATACCTTTTTATCTCAAAAAATTTTTTCCAGTTTTGAACAAATATTTTTGCAAAAAGGAAAGATGTTAGCACAGATACAATCACACCGGTAATCACAAATTGAATACTCACTGTAAATGTTAACAGCAGCCAAAGAATAAAGGTCACTATAAATAATACCAACTGACGCATGAAACCTCCCTTTTCTACTTACTTAGGACCAGAGTAATATATTCTTTACCATTTAGTAAAGCGTTTACAGCAGGGTCTATAAATATCTCCTTCACACCCGGCAAAAGTATCCCTCCCATCCCAGTGCACAAGACTGCCAACAGTACCATCGAAAAGCACATGGCAAATGGAACCTCTTTAATATCTTTTAATGTTTCTTTAACCGTGCCAAAGAAAGCATATCTCTGAACCTTCAAAAAAGAGGCTAAGGTCATAATACTGACTAACACAGCTAATGCCGCTAAGAAAAAATGATGTGATTGAATGCAGGCCATAATAATTATCAATTTGCTCCAGAACCCGTTAAATGGAGGTATGCCTGCAATCGACATTGAAGCCACCAGTGTCGTGCACCCGGTGACGGGCATTTTTTGATTAAGCCCGCCCAAGCTTTTAAGCTGGCGAGACCCCGTACCATAGACAACAGCTCCGGAATTCAAAAATAACAAAGACTTAAAAACAGAATGATTTAGCATATGAAATAAGCCGCCTAATATTCCAAGAGGGGTCATAAGCCAGATGCCAAGCATGACATATCCCATCTGACTTATACTATGGTAGGCCAAAAGCCGTTTGAAATCCCACTGAGCAAAAGCAAGAAACACACCCGCGGTCATCGAGATTGCCGCGATACACAACATCATATTAGAAAATATCGGCTCAACTCCGATAACATTAAACATAATCCTGACCAAAGTATATATCCCTATTGCCTTTATCAATACTCCTGAGAGCATCGCTGAAATTGGGGCAGGCGCCGATGGGTGGGCATCAGGAAGCCAGGCGTGAAATGGCATCATGGCTCCTTTCAATCCAAAGCCGACTAAAAATAATATCCCGGTTAGAATAAGCGGAGCCTTTGCGACCTTATCATTCAATACTCGTCCAATGTCTGCCAGATTAAGTGTCCCTGTAATGCTATAAATAATAATAATACCCAGGAGAATAAATGCCGATGCCGCTGTGCCCATTACCTGATACTTGAATGACGCCTCAAGCTCCTCCGCTTCGGTGCCAAAAGCCACCAGAGCATAAGAGGCGATGGCGGCAACCTCCAAAAATACATACATATTGAACAGGTCTCCACTCATTACAACCCCGTTCATTCCCGCAATCATAAGTAAAAAAAGCGTGTGGTATAAAGGTTTGTTCGTAAATCTTTTCATATAACTGATGGAAAAAATCAGTGAGATAAGCCCTATCGTATTAACGATAATCAGCAGCAGCAGTGACAGGCCATCAAGCACTAAATATATTCCGATTGGGATGCCCTTGACAGGCATCCAACCGCCGACCTTATATACTAATACCGGGCTATTCAAAAAAGACAAGGCCAGTACCGACAGCACTGCGAGAATGGAATTAGCTATAAAATCGGAAGTTGATTTTGGAACCTTCTTTAATAGTTGAATCAAGAATGCTCCACCTAAAGGCAGCGCAACAAAAACCGGCAACAGGTACTGGATAACGGAAGGCGGATTCATCAGTGTTATCCTTTCAGTCTCCTAACTTCTCGAATGTCAAATGTTCCGTATTTCTCATAGATACGGACCGCTACTGCCACAAGCAATGCGGTAGTGGCTAATCCGATTACTATTCCTGTTAATACAAGCGCCTGTGGAAGCGGGTCAACATAATTATTTTTTTCTGTTAAAGTTGTTACAATCGGAGGGACCGCATCATGTTTATAGCCAACAAGAGCTAAAAACATGAATAAAGAGTATTCTACTATGGTCAGACTAATGACGATTTTGATCAGATTCCTTTTGAGTACTATGCCCGAAAGTCCTACTAAAAACAGTAAACTGCATAGGAAATAAATCATTTCTTATCACCTTTCTTCACGAGTATGAATGCTATTAATACGCAACACAAAGCTGCTGAAACTTCTGCTCCAATAGCAATATTACATAAGGGAATAATACCTGCGCTGAATATGTTTAAAGGTTTCCCTTTGCCTAAGAAATTCAAGAAGAAGTACGTTCCCATACAAAGTCCGACAATGGATATAGCCCAGAACAGAAGTATACCTGAACTCTCTACAAAACCAGCTTTGTCTTTTCCTCTACTAATCTTTTTGTCGTCAATACCATTGGCAACAATCAGCAGTATAAAAGCGACTGATATAATAACGCCGCCAGCAAAACCTCCGCCGGGAGTTAGGTGGCCGAACACCACGATATAAATACCGTAGAAAAATATCAGCCCAGCTAATAATCTCGAAATGGTCTTTACTATTTCTGTCATTCCTTTCATTTTTTTCTTCCTTCTCTTCTTAAAACAGCCAATACTCCCATTACTGCCGTGAAAAGCACCGCTGCTTCGCCAAGGGTGTCATAACCTCGGAAATCAAGGATTACCGAAGCAACTAAGTTTGCCGCTCCCGTCTTTTTAAGCCCCTGTTCAATGTAAACTTCTGACATTCTTAAATTCGGGCAGCCGAAACCAGGTAACTCTTTCGACGTATCCGCCAGAAATAAAAGGAGTATTGCTAAAAGAATGACCGCTCCTACTCCGCAATAAATTACAACCGCAGATTTTTTGACTTTACTCTCTTCCCTGGTTGTTTTAAGAATGGCTGCAATCAAAATAATCAGCGTTAGCGTTTCCACCACAATCTGGACAATCGCTAAATCAGGGGCCTGTAACACCAAGAACACCATTGTCAAACTAAACCCTACAATTCCCGCAGAGATGGCAGCCGATAACAAATCTTTGGATTGAATCGCGATTATTGCGCCTATAATCATCAATATCATCAAAAGTATTAAAAAAATAAACAAGGCAAATCTCCTTTTAAGCGCTTGACTAATTATTAATCAGCAATTTACCAATCAACAAAAGAACAACCAGCCCTGCGAAAATCCATAACAGATACGTTGGAAGTATTCCCGTGTGAGTGCTGCTTAAACTGTCAGAGACTTTAAGAGCAATATTTTTACCCATAGAATAAATATCAAACCTCTTTTTTTCTGCTTGGTGATAAATTGCTCCAAAAAACTTCGTATTTTTTATCGTGCTGTAAAATCCTTCGGGAGATACTCCCATTTCTGGTTCAAACTCCTCTCCCCCGACAAATGGCATACTCACAGTCACCTTTTTCAGCCGCCCTGCGAGAAAAATAATTCCGCCAGCAATGAAGGCAATAATCAATAGCACCGTGGCAAGGCCCGGCTGCCAGTAGCCGGAAAATGACACGTCCGGCACCACTGGCAATACGAAAAATTTCAGCGGGACCTGCCATGCAAACACGCCAAAGGTAATGCACAGCCCTGCCATGATTACCATCGGTATCCACATCGAAGTGGAAACCTCTTTCACATCGTGCTGTTTTTGAGGGACCGCTAAAAATGTAGCATAGATGAGCTTTACAAAACTGGCAAGCGTAAGTGCGCTGCCAAACATGGCCGCCGCAAGCCATACGACTGTAAACGCCGAACCGTCCACCGCAAAACGCTGAACCAGTCCCTGGTAAATCATCCACTTGGATACAAAACCATTAAACGGCGGCACGCCTGATATGGACAGGGCCGCGACCGAACAGGTTATAAATGTAATTGGCATTTGCCGTGCAAGGCCGCCGTAATCGGAAAGATTCTTGCTGCCGATACGATGAATTACAGCCCCGATTGCAAGAAACAATAATCCCTTAAATAAGGCATGGTTTATTAGATGAAATAATCCGCCAGCAACGCCAATGCTCAGGCCCGTTCCAATACCTAAAACCATATAACCAATTTGGCCAATACTGGAGTACGCAAGCAACCTCTTAGCGTCCTTCTGGATTATGGCCATCATCATTGCAATGACTATACTGAGAGAACCTAAAACACAGAGTACAAACTGCCAGGAAATAATCTGCACGAAAATCTGGCAAAATATTCTAATCAATAAATAAATGCCAACTTTTATCATGACTCCGGAAAGTAGGGCGGATATTGGTGATGGTGCTGCTGGATGCGCATCAGGCAACCAGGTATGTATTGGTATTATCCCTGCTTTGACGCCGGTCCCCATTAAAAAAAACAGAAGCAGGATATGCGTAAAGGTTGAACTAATGGTCATTCCACGAGAGGAAAGTCGCGCCATATCAACCGTGCCTTCCTGAAGATAAACGTAGATTATGGCAGCGAGCATAAATAAAGCACCCATTTCGCTCATAAGGAAATATTTTATGCCCGCTCTTATCGATTCAATGGTGTTATCAAATATCACAAGAAAAAACGCTGCCACCGTCATCAATTCCCACAGCAGGAACATACTAAACAAGTCACCTGATAGTACTGTTCCATTCATCGAGCCAATGAATAACAAAAGCAAAAAGTAATATCTGTTCAGGCCACACGATTCTGCCATATATCTTGTTGAGTATAGTGTGGCCAGAAAACCTGAAAATGATATCAGGGTAATAATTACTATGGATAACAAATCAAGGTTAACCGTAACGACTATGTTATCGGTGATATTAAACAGGTCATAATGCAGCGGCGCATTAACGACCTTCGGGAATAAAATGACCGATAATATAAATACGCACAATGTCACCGCTATCGAAAACCATTCCCGCAGGCCCCTTTTGAGTATCCAGGCAAATGGCGCTGAAACCAACGGTATAATTACCAGTAATAAAGGTGAAATATTCATTTATTACACTCCGAGCATAGTCAATATCACACTGATTATTGCAAGGCCCGTAACAGGACCAAGAAAGAATTTTAGCGCCTGGTCAATTCTAAGACGGGGATGGGTACTTTTTACAAATATCACTAGGATAAGGACTACCGAGTATTTTAATGTTAGAAAAAGAATACCCTTGATGGAGCTGACATCAATCCCTCCCAAAAATAGTGTTATAAAAAATAGCGGAAGGATAAATAGCATCATGGCATTCGTCAGTTTGAATATCGCTAACAAAGCACCCGAATATTCGGCCAGCGTCCCGCCAATAATTTCACTTTCTGCTTCAGGAATATCAAAAGGCAGATAGCATAGCTTTGCCAGCATACAGGTAAAAAAAACGATTGAAGCAAGCACCCCGGATGCGCTCCAAAGCATAACACCATTCTGAAGCTGGTATGTCACGATGTCTCCGAAGATGACAGACCTTGTTTTTATCACTGCTGTGAAAATAACCAGTATAAAGGGCAGTTCATACGCAAATACCATAATCATTTCCCTACTTGCCCCGATACTGCTGAATGGGTTTCTGGATGCCGCGCCTCCGATTATCAGGCCTAATGAAGGCAGCACTAATAAATACATAACGACGATTATATCCCCTATGAAGGATACACCTTTATTAATATTGACCATCCAGATAATGCCACTCGCCAGAGAAATCCCCGCAAGGCCAATCAGCGGCGCCGTTACGAAGCTCAGCCGGTTCGAACCGGCCGGTATCATAACCTCTTTATACAGCAGTTTCCCGATGTCAGCATAACACTGGTACCACGGCGGCCCTATGCGAGATTGAATAAGGGCCGTTACCTTACGGTCGACCCACGAAAAGAATAATCCAAGCGCACCAGTAAAAAGAACACCGGGAAATATCAATAAATAAAATACAGGTTTCAGTATTTCCATCATTTCACTCACCGGCAGCTACCGGCTGGTCTGCCTCCATCAATTCAGGAAAACCTTTTTCTTTCAGATATTCTGCTGCAACCTTTTTATCCACCAGCCCCAGTGCGATAGCCACACCGAACAATATGGCTTCAGGTCTCGGCGGACAGCCTGGGATGTAGAAATTTACCGGGATGACCTTGTCCACCCCGCCGACTACGTTGTACGAGTCAAACCATATCCCGCCTCCGGTAGCGCAGGAGCCTATTGCAAAGACCAGTTTAGGCTCCGGCACGGACTCATAAAGGGTCTTCAGCCGGGGGCAGACCTGTCGGCTGACTGCCCCGCTCACAAGTAGGGCATCGGCGTGTCGTGGTGAGCCGACTAATTTTATCCCGAACCGTTCAGCATCGTAGAATGGCGTCAGTGCGTTTATGATTTCTATGTCGCAGCCGTTGCAGGCGCTGGCATTGGTATGATAGACCCATACGGATTTCTTGAAACATTTCTTGAAACATTTCTCTAATATTGACAACACGACTACCTCTTTATCATTTCTTGTTTTGTATAAGTTTTTTCTATGCCTGTTTTCACATCGACTATGGCCATTCGTTCTGTGCAGGAGTAGCACGGGTCAAGGCTGCCGATAATAATTGGGACATCAGCTATGCGCTGGCCTTTGATTATATAAGGAACACACTGAAGATTCGGATAGGTGGGGGCACGCACCTTCCACCGATACGGTCTGTTGTCTTCGCCGGTCTGCACATAGTGTACCGCCTCGCCTCTCGGCGCCTCCACGCAGCATATGGCCTCCCGTCCGGCTGGTATCTCTTCCATTACCTCACCCATTATGGGGCCATCGGGCATCTCAAGCAGACACTGTTTGACAATCTTTATTGACTCTATCGTCTCTTTCAGTCTCACAAGCGCCCGCGCCCATATATCACAACCGTTCTCCACCGCAACTTCAAAATCTACCAGCTCGTAGGCCGCATAAGGGTGGTCAACACGGGAATCGATACGAACGTTGGAACCCCTTGCTGTCGGCCCTACCGTGCATATACTGCGGGCCACTTCTTCGGTCAGAATACCGACATTCTTCAGCCTAGCATGAAGGGAAATGTCTCCTACAACGGCGTCTATAACTTCTACCGTTTCGCGTTCGATTTTTTCAATCACTCTTATTATCTCATCATGAATGTCCCTTGGTACATCGCGGCGAACACCGCCTATAAGGTTCATCCCGTATGTCTTGCGGTTGCCGCTTATCTTCTCGCAGAGCCACATTACAGGTTCCCTGATCCGCCAGGACTGCATCAGCAGCGTGTCGAATCCAATAATGTGGGTGGCGATCCCAAGCCAGAGAAGGTGACTGTGGATTCTTTCGAGTTCGAGCATGATGGTGCGGATGTAACGGGCACGAAGCGGCACCTCTATACCTGCTGCTCGCTCGACCGCCTCACAGTAGCATGTGCTGTGTATAAATCCACAGATACCACAAATTCTTTCAGCGACGAAACATATCTGATTATATGTAAGCTTGCTCTCGGCAATCTTCTCAATGCCGCGATGGCTGTAAAAGCCGCGGTAGTCGCAATCGACAATTGTCTCTCCATCTACGAACAGCTTAAAATAGGCCGGCTCCTCTAAAACAGGGTAAAAGGGCCCTATAGGTACGACCTTGGTACCTTTCGGACGTTTTTTGAGCAGTACTTTATTTTGTGGTTCTGAGGGCGGTTTATAGTCATACGGAAAATCTTTCCGTAAAGGATAAACTCCCTCCGGCCAATCATCTGCTAAAACCAGACGCCTCGGGTCAGGATGATTCCTCAGATTTATACCAACCAGGTCACGGCTTTCTCTTTCTGACCAATTCGCACCGGCTATGATAGGTGTAATGGAGTCTATACTCGGCTCTGCTGCATCTACTGCTACCTGAATACACAGAAATATTTTTTCGCTGTCAAACGAAAATATATAAGAGACCACGTATTCTCCATCCTGCTGAACTACATCTGTAGCCGCATTGATGAGGAACCTCGGCGAATAAGTCTCGTTAAGAAAACGGATTACCGGGATAAGGGCGTCAGGAACAACCTTCACAAATACCTGGTTTGGAACCTGTTCTACTACCTTGACAATCTGGTTATTGAACTGCTTTTTCAAGGTTTCAATTATCTGTGTGCCTGTAAACATAATTACATTCTACTCTCTGAATCCCGTTACCATCATCTTGTCCAGAGGATGCTGCGGCTTGAAACATCTCGCGCACCGCTGACAAGTATCCATGTAGATTTCTATTGTTACCGTGAGGTCCTCCTTTGTATTGGTGGAGAGTTCAAATTCATCTGTAAGTCTAACCGCCTTTTCCGGGCACACCTCCTCACACCTTCCGCAGCAAATACAGCGGGTAAGATGAAACTGCATCCTGCGCCAACCCTTATCGAAGTCAATAACTTCAATCGCGCCCGGCGGGCAAACATTGGCGCAGCCCGCACACCCCACACACTTATCAATATCCACCCTGAGTTTTCCCCTGAAGCCCTTGGGGGGCGGAGATGGCTTGTATGGGTAGGGAAGTGTAACCCTGCCCGCCTTTAAACATATAAGAGCCTGCTTTAATTTACTTATTAACATCTTGCATCTTTACCTGTCATCATCGAGTAGCGGATAGCGTTTAGCATCCAGGAATAACTATCCGCTGTACGCCGTACGCTTTATCACCTCCGGTTATTCTGTCATTGCCTTCATTTCACGGTACGAGAATACCGGCCCATCTACACATACATATTTATGCCCGATACAGCAGTGTCCGCACTTGCCCACGCCACATTTCATATGCCGTTCCAGTGTGGAGATAATCGTATCCTCGGTAAATCCAAGATTTAAGAGGTCCTTAATAACAAATGGAATCATTACAGGCGGCCCGCAGACAAAGGCCACGGTATTCTCGCTTTCAATTCCTGCTTTCGGAAATAGCGTGGTTACAACTCCGACATTTCCGCTCCACTTTTCGTCGCCGCGGTCAACCGTTACGAGCATATTTACATCCGGCTGGTCTTGCCACACTTTAAATTCATCCTTGAATACGAGCTCGCCCGGCGTCCTTGAGCCGTAGAGAATAGTAACCTTGCCAAAATTATCGCGGTTATCCAGGACGTTATTTATAAGCGACCGCAGTGGCGCCAGACCTATTCCACCGCCAACAAAAAGTAGCTCTCTGCCAAAAACTTTTTCATAAGGGAAGCCATTACCGAATGGGCCTCTGATGCCGACTTCCGTCCCCGGCGGCATACTGTGCAAGGCCCCTGAGACCAGTCCGACGTTTTTAACGCTTAACTCAAAAAAACCCTTGCGGCTGGGCGTCGAAGTAATGGATATGGGCATCTCCCCAACACCAAATATTGAAGCCTCGAAAAACTGACCTGAACGGTAAGTGAGGTCATTCTGTACTTTAGGGTTCTTGAAGCGCATCGTGAACGTCTTTACGTCACCGGTTTCATTTCTGATGTTATCTATTACGGCAATATCGGGAAAATAAACATCCTTCATCGGTGCATCCTCCGCCGCAAAGGCTCAGACTGACAAAGTTCACAATATGATTCGCTTTGTAAAACTTGTTTAGAAATCATATATCTTCTTAAGCTCCTGGTATCGCAGAGGCCTTAACTATTGCTTCTTGCCTTCTGATAGTTTCGACAACAAGAGGCATATTGATATCAGCCAAGCACGTCGTAACGCATCGGCCACAGCCAACGCATCCGTGCCTCTTGTTTTTTTGTATATACTGATAGGATAACTTGTGAAAAAATCTTCGTTTCAATCTATCCTTTTTATCGCTTCTTAAAATCTCCCCGCCGGCTATCCGTGTAAATCCGGCAAAGGCGCAACTATCCCATATTCTCGTTCTTATTCCGGTTTTATCGCTCAAGGGAATGTCAGCAACGCTATAACAGCAGCATGTCGGGCAGACATAGGAGCATCCTCCACAATCAAGACATCGCTCACCGAGTTTTTCCCACACACAATCATCCACTTTAGCTTGGGTGACTTTTCGGATGGCTTTGCTCATATACGCACAGGTATCGCCGAACTTTTTCACCGCCTCTTCTTTTATCCTGCCGAGCTCCTCCAGTTCACCGGATGATGCCTCACGGAAGAGACGTTCGTTGCCGTAAATAATTTTCAGGCCCCGGGCCGAACCGACCTCCACGGCATAGTCCCCCTTCATAGAGGTTAGTTGCAGGTCATAATCTTCTTCGAGGAAAGGCCCGGCATCGCAACAGACGCAGAAACAGTTCTCTCCAGGCTGATGACATCCAAAGGCAATTATGAATGTGTTTGCCCTTCTCCTGATGTAATGGCTGTCGGGAAAAAGCGGCTCCTCATCGGAAGATTCCTTGCTCAAAGAACCTCCTCCAAAGAATCTATCAAGGAAAATTAAAGCATTTACGTCACAGGGACGAATGCCGAATATCATCCTGACCTGGTCGTCATAGCGAGGCGTAATCTTAAAACCGTTATCATATTTGTATTCGAACATTACCTCGGTCTGTGGCAGAAAGAAACGTTTCGGTGGAAGCACCGCATTGACATATTGCCAGTCCCATGCCACGTCTTCTATATTTTCAATCGGGTAAAATATCACCTCCCCGCCGTGACCCCGGACCGGCGCTATAACCTCTCTTGTCTTTATAAACACCTCCATAAGAGCAATGAGGTTATCTCTGGTTATTACCCACAAGTTCTCTTCGTATCTGCTCATCTTCACTTTCTCTTGAAGCCCTTAGTCGGTTTAGTCCGCATTCATAGTCTCATTACCGGCTCTACTCTAACGGCACAAAACATCTCAGGCGCCTTTCCGTTGGTCAGGTTACTCGGGTTCAACAGCACCTTACTGGCCGTATTTTTATAATGCTGCGGGATAAAGACTGTTTTCTCCTGGACTCTGTCGGTAATCATCGCGGCAGTTTCAATCTCGCCGCGTTTGGAAATTACTCTTATGCGCTGATTTTTTCTGATGCTTAATTGTTCGGCATCCTTTGGATTTATAGCCGCAAACACCTCCGGGTACTCCCGGCTGAGTGTTGCTGAACGCCTGGTCATTGTCCCGCTGTGCCAATGCCAGTACAGACTTCCTGTTGTGAGTGTGAAAGGATATTCTTCGTCCGGCGGTTCCACAAGCGGAATGTCCTCCACCGGAGTGAAATGTTCTTTTCCCTTCCCATTTTGCTCGGTAAGCGGAAAGATTATCTTACCGTCCTGAGAAAAATCGCGTAGTAAAACAGCCGTCCCGGGATGTTCCTTGTCGGGGCATGGCCATTGCAATCCCCATTCTTCATCCAGCCGTTCGTAACTGATGCCGGCATAAATCGGAGTAAGACTCGATATTTCCCGCATAATTCGTGCCGGCGAATCGTAGTCCATCGCGTATCCGATACGGTTTGAGAGCTCAGCAATAATCTTCCAGTCCGGCAGCGCTTCACCGGGCGGATTGACTGCGGCCCTTATTCTCTGAACTCTTCTTTCTATATTTGTAAAAGTCCCGTCCTTTTCGGCAAACGATGCCGCCGGCAAGACAATGTCGGCCAGCTCAGCGGTCTCGGTCAAAAAAATATCCTGAACAACGAGAAACTCCAATGCCTTCAGCGCCTCTGTGCTGAGCGCAACATCCGGAGCAGTTATAAGCGGATTTTCACCCATTATATACAGGGCCTTCAATCTTCCCGGCGAAAGCATTTCCAGTATAGAAAGGCCCGGCGTGGCAGGCAGCTTTGTATGCCACTGGGCTTCAAACCTGGCTTTTTCGGCCTTGCTATTCACCGGTTGATACCCCGAATAGAACCCCGGTACCGCCCCCATATCCGCTGTTCCCTGGGCGTTGTTCTGCTCGCCGAGAGCAATTATCCCGTTGTTTGGAGCACCGATGTGGCCGCACAGTAGGGCAAGATTTGCAAGTGCACATACCGTATCCTTCCCTGCAGACTGACCTGTTACGCCCGTGGAGTAAACCGTCATGGCCTTGCTTGCTGACGCGAACAGACGGGCTGCCTTCTCCAGGTCAGACCCGCAGACGCCACAAACCTCTGCTACATAATCAGGGCTGTATCTTTCAACCATTTTTTTCAATGAATCCAAATTCGAAGTGGTACGAAAGACATCTTCTTCATTTATCAGGCCATTCTTCAAAATGACATGGATAAGCCCGTTTATCAGACCGACATAAGTTCCCGGTTTCAGGTGCAGATGTACATTTGCAAAATTGGATATCTGGGTTTTCCGCGGCTCTATTACTATCAGCTTTACTCCGTCTGATACTGCCCTGGTTATTCTGGATGCTGCCTGGGGATGGGTCTGGGTGGTGTCGGTACCGGCAGCCAGTATAACCTCGGTATCTTCAAGTTCGTTCAGAGAATTTGTTGAGGCCCCGAAGCCGCACGCTTGCATTAGCCCCGGCAGGGTTGCGGAATCGTAGAGTGAAGCGCCGTTGTCGATGTTGTTTGTTCCGAGCACCGCCCGACAGAATTTCATCAGCACAAAGTTGTCTTCATTTGTACATTTAGCCGAAGCTATCACACCTACCGAATCACTGCCGTACTTATCTCTAATTCCGATTAACTTTCTCGCTACCGTGTCAAGTGCTTCGTCCCAATCTGTCTTCTGGAGAGCACCGTCTTTCCGGATAAGCGGTTTCTTTAGTCTGTCGGGATGATGCACAAATTCATAAACGTGCCATCCTCTGGCGCATAACCTGCCGCGGCTTATAGGATGTCGCTGGGACGGCGTTACACCGGTAACAGACCCTCTCTCAATCTGTAGGTAAAGTCCACAGCCGCATCCACAGAAGGCACATGTTGTCAGTACATCCTTCATAGTCTCTCTTGTTTGCCCGCCGACCCCCCGCTCCCCTAAGGGGAAGACGCGGGGGAACCGCGGGGGCAGGCCGCTCTCACCCTTTGAGTAGTCTTTCGATTCTTTTCAGCAAGTCGGAAGGCTTCACGGGTTTCTCTATATAGTCGTCTGCTTCGAAATATTCCCCATCTGTCGTGGGAGAAAACTTAAATCCTGTTTTCTCCGTGATGGCCGAAATAGTAAGAATGGGAATGTGTCTCAGTTCGGGGTCGTGCTTGAGTCTGTAACAGATGGTAAAACCATCATCGAGCCTATCCATCATAATATCCAGGAGAATCAAGTCCGGTTTTATCTTTCTGATTTTCTCAATTGCAGATTCTCTGTCATGAGCAGCATCGACTATATATTCTTTGCTCTCCAGGATGGCTCTTATCGATTCAATGTAACCGATATCGTCATCTACAATGAGGATTTTAGCTTTATTGTCCATCCTTCTATCTTTCTCTATCACTGTTCATTGTTCCATCTTTGCCTTTGGCAAAAGAATGCTAAAGGTAGTCCCTTTGCCAAGCTCGCTGACCACATTAATAGAGCCGTTGTGTGCTTCGATTATCCTCTTCGCTATCGATAGTCCCAGCCCGCTGCCGGTAACATTTCGGGTCTCTTTAGTCTTAACCCTGAAAAACGTATCGAAAATAAACGGAAGGTCTTCTTGAGAGATTCCTATTCCCGTATCGGAGATGTCCACTACTAAATAACCGTCTTGCTCTCTCGTGCTTACGGTTACCGTTCCTCCTTCTCTATTGTAGTTTATTCCATTGCTCATCAGGTTCACGAACATCTGTTTTAGACTCTCCTGGTCGCCTTTGACCAAGCAAGAGCTATCGGTAGGCTGCATCTGCAATCTGACTTTCTTCAGCTCTGCTGTCGGCTGCAGGAGTTTCATAGTTTGGGAAAGAACAGTGCTTAAATCCACCGGCCCGAATTTCTCTGTGAGCTTACCGGCTGTGATACTGAACATATCGAGCCAATCGCTTATAAGCTTCAAAAGCTCGTCAACACGCTTGCTTGCTTCTTCTATCATCTCCTTCTGCTTACTTGCCACCTCACCTACAAAGCCTTCCAGGATTACGTCAAAAACCTGACGCATAGAAACAAGTGGTGACCGCAGTTGGTGGGAGACGAGGGCAACGAAGTTCTCTCTCATCCTCTCCTTTTCCTGCCGCAGTCGGGCAGACTCAAGAGCAAGTCTTCTCCTCTCCAAGCCCCTTTTAGTAACAATCCTCAGTTGGTCCGGTGTGAACGGCTTAGGTAGGAAATCATAGGCATTGCGTTTCATCGCCTCCACAGCCGATTCTATCGTCGCATAGCCGGTGATGACTACAGAGACGATGTTTGGATCAATATCACTAATCTTCTCCAACAGCTCCATTCCGCTCATCCCCGGCATCTTGAGGTCAACCAGGGCCAAATCGGGCTTTATCTCTCTTATTTTTTGCAAACCACTATTTCCATCCGCGGCCGTTTCTGTCCGGTATCCGTCTTTAGTCAATACCTGCCAGCACGAATCCCGCATAGACTCCTCATCATCAATGACTAAGATAGTGGCTTTTCCAGGCATCTTATGTCGTTGGTCTGATGCTGTATAGACGTCTCTCACTTTGCTCTTCTATCCTTTCAGGAGCTTTTCAACCCGCCCAAGAAGGTCGGCTGGCTTGACCGGCTTCTCTACATAGTCGTCCGCCTCAAAATATTCACCGTCTTTGGAAGGTGAGAATTTAAATCCGGTCTTTTCAGCAATAGCGGATACGGCCAATACAGGGATCTCTTTCATTTCAGGGTCATGCTTGAGCTTGTAACAGAGGTCAAAGCCGGCGGTTAATCTCTCCATCATGATGTCTAAGAGAATCAGGTCGGGCTTAAGCCGTTCGATTTTCTCCATCGCCTCTTTACTGTCGCTGGCAGCTTCAACCCTGTAGCCCTTGCTCTGCAGTATGGGCGTCACCGCCGTGATAAAACTTGGGTCATCGTCGACAAGTAAAATTTTTGCCTGTTCGTTCATCTTCTTCACCTCTTTAGTCTTTCCCAGTTTTTTGAGCACATCCCGAACTGCCTCCTTCAGCTCTTCTCTGTCGAACGACTTGATATAGTAATAGAAGATATCCTGTTTCCGCACTTCCGCTTCCAATTCTACGGTATTCTTGACCGCAGTCATAATTATCTGCACCTTTGGGTCAATCGCCTTTAGAATCGGTATCGCCTTATATCCCTTCATCTCAGGCAAATCGACATCCATAATGACGCAGTCAAACTTTACATCGTTGATTCTTTCTGCTGCCATCGTTATACATTCACTTATTTCCACATCATAACTTTCATTGATAAACAGCGACGACAGCTCTTGAGCAGCTTTGGTATCGGGATCTATAATCAAAATTTTTCTTGGTCCAGCACTCATCTGAAAATCATCGCACCTTACCTAACTTCATTTCATTCTCCCGTAAATTCTCTCTTGCAGCCTCTTCTTTAGCGACTTCTGCAATGTGGGATTGCAACTGGTGTGCCAGAGAATAAAAGGCAGCTTAGGATTCCTCCTAAGTGACTATTTATAAAGAATTTACATACGCTTCTATAAATATTATTTGCCCTTTAGATACCTATTGGGACGGCCCTTGATATAGGGCATTTCGCCCCAGTGATGGGGAGGGTTGCACCATCGAGCTCTATTCCATATCAACAAAACGCTTAAGTTCACCAGCATCTAACCTTGAAAATGCCTTAAAGACTCTAAAAAAAGAATGTCATTGCGAGCGAACCGAAGGTTCGCGCGGCAATCTCCGAGTTTCAAAAGTGATAATTCTCATCTTATTAGATATTCTTAACATTTGGCAGTTAACTCGCACAAAAAAATGAATCACTCAATAAGGCCGCTGAGAATCTGTTCGACTATTTCGTCTAACTTCGCAGCAACTTCCGCTGTACAGTTTTCAGAAAATCTCAAAAGCTCAATAACCTCTATCCCATAAATGCGAATATCTGTGGGAATACGGTATCCCCATTCTTTACCCATTTGTAGAGCAGTAGCGAAGTTGACGTCGTGAGGACTGCTTCGGCGGATGGTCGAAGCCAAATCTGTAATACTAAAGCGATGTACTGTTCCGGGCGGCGCCGACCCAAGCTGCACAGCGTCAATTACTGCCAATCGGTCATACCCTGCCAGTTTTGGAATAATATCCATCGTGGCGGCAGAAGATTTGATAATATCGTATTGCATATCCGGCTGGGGACACGACCCAGCACTAATTGTACTGACCGTGCGATTATTGCATTCGGCACCGAAGTAACAATTAGTGCTGGGCAAGCGTTCTGCTAAGCGGTCAGCAACCTCGTGAGCCACACCGTCATCTGACAGAATCGGATTGCCAAGAGCGAGTATCAGCGTTTTCATCAGTTTGCCATTCCACGTGTTATGGTCTTAATCAGCTCTTTTTTATTATTGAAGACCTTCACTTCCATTGCCATCTGCCCCGGTAAAGCATGTGTCGAGCACGAAAAGCAGGGGTCATAAGCGCGGAAGCACATTTCCAGCATATTCAGAATTCCGTTGCTGACTTCAAATTTGTGAATCACAGCCTTTGCCACCTTTTTCATGGATAGATTCATCGCAGGGTAATTAATACTGGAGGCAACCAGAAGGTTGAGATTCTTAACCAGACCCTTGTCATCACATTCATAATGATGTATCAGCGTACCGCGAGGGGCAGCGATAATGCCAACGCCGACCGTAGGTTTTTCAGTGGGGATGTTGCGGGCATCTTTGGCCGTGATTTCTGGGTCTTCAATCAGCTCCTTAAGTCTTTCTGCCGCATACATAATCTCAATAGCACGGGCCCAGTGAAACGCCAGCGTATAATGGACCGGCTTGCCGCCCAGGGTATTAAAGAAACGCTCTGCCGCCTCCTGAGCAAGCGGCGTGGGAATTCTATCGGCCACATTCAAACGTGCCAGAGGTGCCACACGGACGATACCGCTGTCTGGGCCGTCCTTAAAGCCGTGCCAGCCTACTTTGCGAAGGTACGGCATTTTAAGATAGCTCCAGGGAACAACGTGCTCGGCCAAATGTTCGAGATAAGTCTCGGGTACAAATCGGCCAAATTCTTTGCCGGCAGGGTCAATAATGCGGACTTCTCCGTCATAAAAATTAAGTTCGTTTTTTGTATTGACTAAGCCCATATAATAGGTTTCGTGGTAGAACAAGTTCTTGTCCGTTACGACATCGACTATTCGCTGATTTTTGAGAATAAAATCGTCCACTACCTGCAAAGTGAATTTCCCGAACTCAACAAGCTCATCTGCCATTTTCGCGATTTTGTCCCGGTTCTCTTCCGATAGCGGCTGCGACACCCCGCCGGGCAGGCCAAAAACCGGGTGTGTGGCTTTGCCCCCGATGATTTCCTGAATCAACTGGGCGTGTGCCCGGTTGATTAAAACCTTCTTGCCTATTTCGGGACCGACGACATTTATCACGCCCACAATATTTCTTTCCTCCGGCTCGGCTGCCCAGCCGCATATCAAATCCGGGCCAACTGCCATCGCATAAATGTGGGCAATATGGCTGTGTAACATATGGGCACAATAGCCCAGCTCGCGGAGCTTCTTAGCCACCGCTGTCGGCTCAACTGCATACGCCTTATCCAGGGCCTTTACTGCCGCCAGATGGTGCGGCCACGGACATACACCGCAAAGATGCGTCGTGATACGCGGGATTTCCTCTATGGGCCTCCCCTTACAAAACTCCTCAAAGCCCCGCAGCTCGACGACTTGGAAGTACGTATCCTCGACTTCGCCGTTGTCGTCCAAAAAAACGCTAATCTGGGCATGGCCCTCCAGCCGGGTGGCCGGCGCTATGCGAATAACTTTTTCCTTTAATTTATATTTATTATCTTCAAGCTTTGGATAACTCATACTCGGCCCTTTAATTCTGACTGGATGAACTTGATTATCCTGTAAATCCTGTCTAATCTTGCACTACACGTTTTAGAAGCGACTTTGGCAACGTAAAGCGATAGAATGTCCCCAGCGGGTCGCGCACTTTGGCCATCAGTTTTTCAATTTCTTCTTCAGGAATCTCTGGCTCGGAGCCGCTGACCTTCAAGATGGACGTGAACGCGCTGAGGCAACTGGCCCCGTGGTCAAGCACAGCCGCTGTCGGCCCCATACACCCTCGGCACGGCATATTAACCTTTATGCACTTGCAGTCGCAGCCGGCCCGAGTCGCAGGACCAAAGCATAGTATTCCCTGCTCAAGGAAACACTTTTCCGGGTCCAGCCGTGTGTAATCCACGCTCTTGATTTCATCGATAAAAACCTTTTCCGGTTTCTTTCTGGGACATTCCTCGCAGAGAGTTCTTTCGGAAGCGAGAATGATTCCTTTGGCTGGTAACTGGGCTTTGCCCTGGACAAAATCAACGACAACGCCAAGCAGCTTCACATTCATTTCCCTTGTAGGCGGGCAAGCACCGATAATGTAATCCACATCAACAACATCGTCCAGGGCTTTGACATCCTCAAATAGCTCCGGCAGCTCCAGCTCGTTACCTTCGGGACTAACGTAGTGAGTCTGCGGACGAACGTGTTCGGGATTGACTGTCGTTGCGGTCTTTTCATAGACGGTATCAATAATCTTTTCTCTGGTGGTGACATTAGCCAGGCCGGGGATGCCCCCGAAAGCAGCACAGGCACCGTACGCAACCATAATCCGTGACTTTTTGCGCAGGAGCTTGGCCATATGCTCATTTTCGCTATTGCGGACCGCACCGTGATACAGGCATATTGTGATTTCGCCGTCATCCATCGCTTCGACGTCTTTGTATTTTATGTCCGCAGCCAGAGGTGCAAATGTAAGCTCGGCCACCTCGAAAAGCTTCAGCAGCTCGACATCCAAATCAAGCACGGCGATGTCACATCCGGAGCATGTTGCACCCTGGCCTATGGCGATTTTTATCTTTTCAGGCATCAACAACCTCCTTCGAAGCGCAAGCGCCCCGGCTATCGGCAACGCTCTTTCGATAGGGACTCGGGCCAAGCTCAGTTATGCGCTCGACGAAGCTGTTGATAGTCGTGGCGAACTTTTCTGCCTCACCCGCAGAAATCCATGCCAGCTCCAGACGTTGCGGATTTAGTCCAAACTGTCTCAACAACGAACGCAGCAGAGCTATTCGCCTCCTCGTCCGATAGTTACCGCCGATATAATGACAGTCGCCAGGGTGACAGCCGGCTACCATTACACCGTCAGCCCCGAGCCTGAAGGCCTCCATAATCCATTCAGGGTCGACACGTGCCGAGCACAAAGTTCTGATAACACGAAAATAGGGCTTAATCTGGTATCTGCTTATCCCGGCCAAATCACCGCCGGCGTATGCACACCAATTACAACAAAAAACAATAATTTGGGGTTTGAATGTGTTTTTCATCGCTTCGTATCTCGTCCACGCATTTTTTCGCACTTCGCGCCTTAGCCATGTAAAGCAGCTTTAATCATTGCCAGCATCTGTTCATTTTTGAATCCCTTCTGTTCCATCGCACCGCTCGGACAGGCAGCGACACATCCGCCGCAGCCCTTGCACATCGCCTCGTTTATCTGTACAATTTTTTCTCCTTTTTTACCGCCCGGTCTGTCAACAACTTCCAGTGCATTGTATTCGCACACAGACATACAAATGCCGCAGCCGTCACAGAGTTCCTCGTTGAGCGCCGCGACCGTCGCTTCGGCCTTATATTTCTCCTTCGAAATAATCGTGCAGGCCTTCGCAGCCGCTGCTTCAGCCTGTGCGATAGTTTCTGGTATACTCTTTGGACTGTGCGCCAGACCGGCAACAAAGATGCCCTCGGTAGCAAATTCGACCGGACGAAGCTTTACGTGTGCTTCCAGGAAGAAGTTATCTTCATTCAAAGGCACCCTGTAGGACATCGCTATTTCCCTGGCGACTTCGTCCGGAGGGACTATTGGCACGCTCAGGGCGAGTATGTCGGTATCAATGGCTAAGTCTTCTCCAAGCACCGGGTCATTGACCTCAACTATCAGATTGCCTTTTCCATTTTTCGCCGTTTTTATCTGAGGTCCCCGTTCCGGTGCGTACCGAATAAAAATAACTCCCTTCTCCCGTGCGTCTTGATAATACTGCTCATAAAATCCGTACGTTCTCATGTCCCTGTACAAGACATAAATATTCATTTCGGGCTTTATTTGCTTTAGTTTCAGGGCGTTCTTGATGGCTTGGTTGCAACACACCCTGCTGCAATATGGTCGTTCACCGTTACGGGACCCCGCACAGAGAATCATGACCAGACTGTCACAGCTCTCGACGTCTCGGCTCTTCTTGGCAATTCTCTCTTCAAGTTCAAGCTGGGTCAAAACTCGCGGACTCTTTCCGTAGAGGTATTCGTCAGGCTTATATTCCCTGGCGCCGGTAGCAATGATGGTCACGCCATGCTCTATCTTCTCGGAGACTATGCCGCGAAATCTCATTATCTCGGTCGTAAAGTTGCCGACGTACCCAGACGCATCTACAACAGTAGCGCCAGTGTAAATTTTTATTTTAGGGTGATTCTTGACCCTTTCTATGAGGTGCGCTACATAGTCCTGGATATCCGTACCGTCGATTGTATAATATGTTCTGCTTGCCATACCCCCAAGCTCTTTGCTTGTCTCAATAAGATGAACATCAAATCCTTGTTCAGCAACGGCAAGTGCCGCTGTCATACCCGCCAGTCCGCCTCCCACCACCAGTGCCGAAGATATCACATTCAGGCAAGCCGCCGAGAGCGGCTCGACCAATGCGACCTTGGCAACCGCCATACGGACCAGGTCTTTGGCTTTTTCTGTAGCCTCCTGCGGCTCGCTCATATGAATCCAGGAGCACTGGTCCCTGATATTAGCCATCTCGAACAGGTGAGGATTAAGGCCCGCCTCGCGCAAGGTCTGCTGAAAAAGACCCTCATGTGTACGGGGCGAACAAGATGCCACGACAACTCGATTGAGGTTGTGCTCAAGTATCATTTCCCGTATATGGTCTTGTGTATCCTGTGAGCAGGTGTAAAGGTTATCCTCGGCGTAAACTATATATGGTAAGGACTCTGCATATTCTGCCGTCAGCGGTACATCAACAACCGAACCGATGTTAATTCCACAGTGGCATACAAAAACACCTATCCGCGGCTCTTCGCCGCTGACATCGCGCTCTGGCGGAAATTCGCGTTCAACGGTTAGTGTACCTCTGACATCCGCCAAAAGTCCGGACGCCTTGCCGGCTGCGCCGCTGGCCTGGGTTATGGTTTCGGGAATATCCTTCGGACCTGAGGCAGCACCGGCCACGAAAATCCCCCGGCGGGAAGTCTCAAGTGTCCGCAAGGAATCGGTCCAGATGAACCCGTTGGCGTCAAGTCTAATACCAAGTCTCGCGGCCAACCTTCTCTGCTGCTCGCTGGGTTCCAGGCCGACCGACAGCACTACAATATCAAATTTCTCCTCGGCGACTTTGCAGGATTCAGGAGCGTATTTGACGGTCAATGCCAAATCGCCGTCTTCTTTGTAAACGTCACATACTCTTGCCCGCTCAAAACGGACGCCGTATTGAGACTTGGCTCGTTCGTAATACCTGTCGAAATCTTTGCCAAAAGCCCGCATATCCATAAAGAAAATAGTAACATCGACATTCTTAAGATGTTCCTTGGCAATCACCGCCTCTTTAATCGCGTACATACAGCAAACAGACGAGCAGTAAGCATTTCGGCAGGAGATGTCACGCGAGCCGACACACTGTAGGAACGCAATCTTTTTAGGTTCTCTCCCATCAGACGGTCTTTGCACATGCCCGGCAAACGGGCCCGATGCCGACATGATTCTTTCAAACTGGATACTGCTGACGACGTCGGCATACCGGCTGTAGCCGTAATCGTACTTAAGCTTTGCCAAGTATTCCTCAAATCCCGGTACGACTATGATAGCACCGACATCAAGCTGCTCAACTACATCTTTCTGCTCATAATTGATGGCGTCCGTCTCACATACCTCCTTACATATTCCGCAATTACCGGTTCGAAGGTAGACACAATTCTCCTTGTCGATTACCGCCCAATTCGGTACGGCCTGGGCGTAAGGAATGAAAATAGGTGACCGTAAACCCAAGCCCGCGTCAAAGTCGGACCACAGCGGTTTGGGCTCATTTACCGTAACTTCCTCGAGGTCCATGCAGTTAGTCGGGCATACACTGACACATGCACCGCAGGTCTGACACACGTTCGACTTTTCACAGAATGGAGGAACTACAGCTCGTTTGATCCCCCTGTTGGCAAAACTTATCGCGCTTTTACCCATGCGTTCTTCACACATTCGAACACATAATCCACAAAGTATACATTCCTCTTCTCTTCGTGGGAATCTCGTTTTTTCAACCCCCAATTGTCTGGCTATTCTCAGAACCTTTTCTGAATCAGGGCATCGGGCAAGCAACAGTTCCACGACAATTCTACGCGCCTTCAGTACTCTATCCGTGTTGGTCGAAACTATCATGCCGGTCTGAACCATGTGATTGCAGGAAGTTTTCAATTCTGTTTTATTTCCGTGCGATACTTCAACAAGACAAACCCTGCAAGCTCCATAGCAAGAGAGTCTTTTGTCATAGCAGAGGGTCGGAATGGAAATATCCAACGCCTGAGCAGCTTCAAGAATCGTTGTCCCTTCCAGCACTTCGGTCTTTAAGCCGTCAATTTCAATTTTTAATAATTCCCTCTCGCCCATTATTTCAAACCTTCGTTACTGCATCAAAAGGACATATCTGGTAACATGCTCCACATTTAGTACATCGAGCTACGATAATCTTATGAGCAACCTTCTTTTCACCTTCGATGGCATCGACAGGACAATTTTCCTTACACTTTCCGCAGGCTTTGCACTTTTCTTCGCTAATTGCGTATTGAAAGAGCGCCTTGCAGACACCCGCCGGACACGACTTATCCTTTATGTGCTTTTCGTATTCATCCCGAAAATAGACGATTGTGCTCAAAACAGGATTAGGAGCAGTTGTTCCAAGCCCGCATTCAGATGCATCCTTGATTGCTTCTGACAGCTCCTGCAGAAACTGCAAGTCGGAAGCCTCTCCCTGTCCTTTGGTAATTTTCGTCAGTATCTGCAAAGCCACATCCAGGCCATCTCTGCATGAAGTACATTTTCCACAGGATTCATCTCTCATAAAGGAGGTGAAATACCGTGCAATATCTACCATGCAGTTTTCTTCATCCATAACTACCATTCCACCAGAGCCCATGATTGAACCGACTTTAGTCAGCTCCTCGTAATCTACAGGCATATCCACAAGGTTGCTGGGTATACAACCACCCGAGGGCCCGCCGGTTTGTATTGCTTTTAATCGTTTACCATCAGGAATACCCCCACCCACATCATAAACAATTTCGCTTAATTTGGTTCCCATTGGAACCTCCACCAGCCCTGTATTGTTAACCGCGCCCACCAGTGAAAAAACCTTGGTTCCCTTGCTTTTTTCTGTTCCTATGCCTGAAAACCATTTCCCTCCCCGAGCTATAATGACCGGGACATTAGCCCATGTTTCAACATTGTTAATATTGGTGGGCTTACCCCACAAGCCAGACTCAGCCGGGAAAGGCGGTCTGGGTTTTGGCTCGGGCGGGCGGCCTTCAACTGAGGCGATTAAAGCTGTCTCTTCACCGCAGACAAAAGCTCCGGCTCCCTCGACAATCCTTACATTAAAATTGAAATCTTTGTTAAATATATTTTCGCCTAATAGCCCATAGTCGCTTGCCTGGGCAACAGCTTGTTTTAGTTTTTTAATTGCCAGCGGATACTCAGTGCGGACATAAATAACCCCCTGTTGGGCACCGATGGCAAAGGCCCCGATTAACATTCCTTCCAGAACGGAATGAGGGTCGCCCTCCAAAACACTTCTATCCATATAAGCACCGGGGTCACCTTCATCGGCATTACAGATAACATATTTAGGGCGTTCTTTTGCCTTCTTACAAAAATCCCATTTCAATCCCGTGGGGAATCCCGCACCGCCGCGGCCTCGCAGACCGGATAGTTTGATTTCATCAACGACCTCTTCCGGTCGCATCGAGGTCAACACACGCAATAGCGAAGAGTATCCACCCCGTCCTATATATTCGTCAATATCGCTGGAATCGATGAATCCACAATTTCTCAATACAATTTTTTTTTGTCTGCCGAAAAAAGGGATTTCTTCGTAAGGAGGAATTGATTGCATCTGTTCATCATTGCCGGCAGCCGAAAGTTTTTTTCTGGTATTATCAATAATAATTTCTTCATCATCTATTCGACACAAAATCCACTCTTGTTTCTGTTTGCCGGCCAATATTGAACAAAGAAAATCATCAACCGCCTCCAGCGGAATCTGCGAATATATAAGCTTCGCCTTTCCCGGGGTATAAACACTTAGCAGGGGTTCCTTCTGACAAAAACCCAGACAGCCGCAAGTCGATAAAATAATATCCTCTTTATTCTGCTCAATCCGCTCCGCTAATTCGGCAAAGACCTTCCCCGCACCGGTTGCCAGGCCACAGGATGCCATACCTACAGAAATTTTGGTCTTCGCAGGGTAAAGCTTTTCCAACCCCCTTTTTCTTATTTCATCAAGTTCCTTGCCGGAAATTATCTTGCCTATATTACTCATACTGTTCAATAATCTGCAAAACTTCTTTCTCTCTGACCCTACCGTACGTTTCACCATCGACGGTGATAACCGGGGCCAGACTACAGCATCCCAGACAGCGGACGGTTCCCAAACTGAATCGCTCATCCGCCGTGGTTTCGCCGGTATTTATACCCAGTTCTTTCTCTAATCTACCTAAAAGCTTGTCCGCGCCACGTACGTAGCAGGTGGTTCCCAGACAGATATTGATAATGTGACGTCCTCTGGGAGCTAAACTGAAAGAACTATAAAAAGTGGCGATTCTGTATATCAGACTCAAAGGAACGTCCAATTCGACTGAGACGAATTTGAGCACATTCTCCGGTAGGTAGTTAAACTCGGCATTTATCTCTTTCAAGAGATGGATTAGATTTCCATTAGAGGCTCGATGCCTGTCTATAATGCTGATGACTTTTCCTTGCTTTTCACCCTCTAAATCGATATGAATTTTCTCTTTTGGCTGTGAGTAAATCTCATATTTGACTGGACAACTATCGAGGCACACCCTACAGCCGGTACACTTGTTCCCGTCCACAAAACGCGCGTGTTTGTTTATTGTTACCGTAAAACTGCCTGCCCTGCCCGTAATTTTCTCCAGCTCGGCATATGGTAGGATTTCAATGTTGAGATGACGGCCCGCTTCCACCAGCTTAGGCGAGAGGATACACATGGAGCAGTCGTTTGTGGGAAAGGTCTTGTCGAGGCGGGCCATATTGCCACCAATAGCTGGAGAGCTTTCTAAAAGATACACTTTCTGACCCGATTCAGCTAAATCAAGAGCCGCCTGAATGCCAGCGATGCCGCCTCCGATTACAAGCACGGCCCCGACTTTTTCCTGCGCTTTATCTTCCAACTTATTTTTAGCAGGTGCTATCATCTCTACCTACTAATCTATGACTTTTAATTTTGTAAGCTGTCATTCCCACGAAAGCGGGAATCCAGTCGTTTTATCAGCGTTTCCTGGACTCCTGCTTGCGCAGGAGTGACACTGTGGTTGTTCCATTATTTATTCAAACATCAATAGGATTTAGTGCTTTGGATTTTTGGCACAAAACTATTTTTTTCTTATTAAGTGGCGCTGTAGTATTAGGATTCCGTTGCGCTAATATCTTCTATCTTCTTTTTCAGTTTTTTATATTTGTCCTCGTCTGTTACCAGCAGATTCACCATGTCTCGTCGCAGCTTCTGCGAGAATTCATCCAACTGCTCAATCTCCTGCAGCAGCTCAGGGCGGACATATCCCTCCGCAACCGCCATCTCGCGTAGCGCCCTCATCACATCTCTGAACTTGACATTCTGCGGGCATTTGGCACTGCAGCAGTAACACTGAACGCAGCGCCATATCACCGGAGAAGAAAGCACTTTTTTGCGCATTCCAAATAATACCTGCCGGATAATCCTGCGCGGGTCGAACTCCGGGTCCACCGCCGATACCGGACAACCTGCTGTGCACGTGCCGCATGAAAAACAAAGCTTAATATTCTCTCCGCCAGGATGGGCGGCAACGTCGTATTTGAACCGGCCATCAAGATTCTTGGTTTCAATCGTTTCCATTTTCATTTTTCATTCTTAAATTTTTATCCGCCATATGTTGGGCGGATTAATTTCACTCGCGTAGTCCCGCCTTTTGCACAATTTCAGGCACCTTTTCTTCCCACTCGATAGCCATAATATGAACGCCGGCCACGCCTTCAATCTGGCACAGTTTTTGAATCTGCTCTACGCAAATCTTGACCCCTTCAGCCTTTGGGTCGTCGGCTTTGGCTATTCGCTCGATGTAATAGTCTGGGACAGTTACTCCTGCAACCTCGTCGCGCATATATTTGGCCATTCCCAGAGACTTCAATGGGGTCACGCCTGCTAAAATCCTGCATTTTTCGTGCAGCCCCTTGCTGCGCACCTGTTCCATCCACTTCTCAAAGCGGTCCATATCATAGATACACTGCGTTTGAATAAAGTCGGCTCCAGCGTTTATTTTCTTCTTCAGACGGATAACCCGAAACTCAAACGGGTCCGCAAAGGGATTGGCTGCCGCACCGATAAACATTCGCGGCTCTTTTATTTCCGCCTTCTTTGAGCTTTTGATTTCCTCGCCGCACTCGAAGACTTTTTTATCACGCATGTTCTTGACCATCGCAATCAACTGTATCGAGTCAATATCAAAAACATGTTTCGCAGTCGGGTGATTGCCGCAACTCTGGTGGTCACCGGTCAGGCACAGGACATTGCGAATACCCAAAAGATATGCGCCGAGAATATCTGATTGGATAGAGAGACGGTTTCTATCCCGGCAGGTCACCTGTATGATTGGCTCAAGGCCGAGGTCGAGAATCAGTTTACCGGCGGCGATGCTCGATACGCGCACGATTGCGGTTTGGTTATCCGTTATGTTTACGGCATCGACCCAGTCCTTGAGCAGCTCCACCTTCTTTTTGATAAGGTCGAAGTCGGCGCTCTTGGGCGGGCCCAGTTCAGCGGTTACTGCAAATCCACCGCCGCAGAGCACTTTTTCCAGATTGCTTCCAGATTTGTATTCGTATTCTACCATTACAACCCCGCTACATCTTCTCTCGACAGTTTTCTTGGTCCGCCGTCGTGGGTTCGGCTCCAGTCTCTGGGCGGAGCATTTTCATCAAGCACATCCAACCTGCCTAAGGTTTTGAGCCGGTCGTAAATCAATTGCCAGCCGCATTCGATATTTTCAGGGTCGACTTCGCACCTGCCGTCAACGGAACCGCCGCACGGACCATTGAGAAGCGACTTTGAACATCGTGTCAGCGGACAGACTCCACCAAAGATACCGAGTTTACAGTCGCCACAAGCCAGACAATTCTCCGACCACTGCCCGGCACCGTCGTTCGTACCGCAGAACATCGTATTCAAGGCTGGGTAAACAGGCTTCTCCGGGAAAGTCCTCGCCGTCATCTGGACTCCAACTCCGCAGGCCATCGACAGGATTGCATCGCAGGATGCTGCCTGGTCCTTTATGTCACCGAAGAATTCGGCGTCGCATTGCCTTTCGATAGTGTTCTCCTCGATTTCGAAATTTCCCGAAAGTCTCAAGAGGGAAGCTAACGTAGCGACTTCCTTTTCGCCGCCTGCTAAGCAGACGGTTACGCACGTACCGCAGCCCAAAACCAGTATGCGTTTGTGGCCCGTAAGATAATTTTTTATTTCTTCAATTGGCTTTTGTTCTGCAACTATCATTTTTTACTCCCAAGCCGCCTGCCTTCGCCGAAGCGGCTACGCGCAGGCAGGCCTCTTGTTATCCCTGGTCCACCAGAACAAGCCGCGCAACCGCAACCGGTTGTTGATACGTATATCATTCATCGGTTGCGCTGCTCGTTTCGTCAAACGTCCAACGTATAACGTAACCGATACGAGCCGCGCAACCGCAACCCTACGACGTTTCGTTTACTCGCCGCTGCGAAGCCCGCCTGCCCAGAGTCAGGTACGGCGGGCAGGCTTTAGCGAAGCGGGGTCCGTTGCGCCACCCGTCCGCGAACTGCCGCCACAAATTCCAGGAATCTGCTCGGTTCGACCGAGGCTAATTGTCCGAACGCTACTCGTTTTTTATCGACACCTATTTTTTCCAGCTCTCTATTTAGACGCTCTATTCTCTTTCCTGCCCGGGTTGAGCCTGACAAGTATCGGCAGCTCTCCAAATGGCACCCGAGTATCATCACTTTTTCCGCCCCGCGTTCCAGCACCCGCAGCACATCTCGCAGGTCCACTTTCCCAACACAGGGAACACGAATTAGCCGGACTGCTCGCTCCCATTGCGAGCCGTTAATTGCCGCTGCGGTTGCCGCAGGATAGGCCGAATTCTCGCAGGCAAAAACTGTTATTTGAGGTCTGTCTCCAACCTCCGCTGCGATTTCTTTTTGAGTATATCGGGGCAATTCGATAGCTCCTGCGGGACACTCGGCAACACATATTCCACAACGCTGGCAAGCCACCGCCGATATCGAAGCAACGCTGTTATCAACATCGATGCTGACCGCTCCATGCGGGCATATCCGCATACACGTCAAACACAGCGCGCATTTATCGCCGTCGACCATTGCTGCATCATCGAGGATTTCGATTTCTTTGTTTTTAAGCAATTCATGAATTTCATTTGCTGTCGCCAGACCATCGGCCTGAGCATCTCGAAGCTCATCCGTGCCCCCAGCCGAACCTACGACGAAAATACCCTCTCGATTCATCTTCGTGGGCAGAAACCATACATTGTCTACCTGTAACATCCCCTCTGGACCGGTCCGCAATCCTTCTATCAAGCTTCTAATTAAAAGCTCCTTGTTGCTATTCGCAGCGGAAGTATCAGCCATAACCACCAGGTCAAACTCTTCGCAGATTGCGTCGCCTATCAAGGGTTCTTTCACCTCCACCACAGTTTTGTTACCCTGCTGCGAAATCACAGGCGGTAACTCGTACTTTACAATCACTACTCCCGCGTCTCTGGCCCGCCGATAAAGGCTTTCCAGGCCCGTCGAGGATACCCGGATGTTATGGCAGAATAATTTGACCTCGGCCCCGTAACGCTTCGTCAGCAGCTCCGCTGCCGAGAGCACATGAGCCGAAACAGCTCGACCTTGCTCACCAAGAACGTCGGTCACTATGGCAATGCGTTTGGGAACCTCATCGCCGTTATGAATCAGTCGTACCAAATCTGGTTTCATCGTGGCTGAGTCCACCGCCAAAACAACTGCTCCCGCAGAGACCTTTTGCACTGTGCCGTTCGAACCAACTACTGCCGTGAAATTGCCGAATTCTCCTTTTATAGATTTCAAGGACGATGAAGTGTGAACGTGTATTTGCTTGTCACTTCTTACCTGCCCGATAAGCTCATCGACCCGGCTTTGCACGAGCGCCTCAGCATCGCAGGAGCCGCCAGCCACATAGGCATAAAGTTCCGGCGCCTCCTCCGCCGCCCCTCCTAACTTTTCGCTCTCTTCCAGCAGTCTGACTTGATGGCCCAGTTGTGAAAGGGCAACCGCTGTTTGCATCGCCGCCACGCCCGCTCCTATAACCAGCACATCCTGGCTCACGCTGACCTTCTTTGATTTGATAGCGCAAGCCTGCTTTACTCGCCGAATTGCCGCGGTCAGAATCTCTTTTGCTTTATCAGTAGTTTCCTCCGGCCCCCCTGCCACCCAGCCGCAATGTTCGCGAATATTCACACACCACAGAAGTCCTTGATTGAGAGCACTATCTTGCGCGGCCTGGCGCAGCGTTTTATCAAAAATCTCCCCGTCACAGGCCCCTATTACCAGACGCTCCACAGTTTTGAGTTTCGAGTTTTGAGTTTTGAGATCTTTGTTGAGGGATTCTATTGTCTTGGCGCATTCATTTTGCTGGCAGAATTTCGAGCAGAGCTTTACCGCGGCCACGGCGGGCAGTCGGGCCAGATGCTTCCCGAGCCGGTCAAAATCAAGCCGGCCGCGCAACGTCCCCCCACAATCACACAGCACAACGCCTACGTCACCTTTTGTCCGTTGAGCCTTTTGAATAATCACCTATTAAGCCTCACTTATTACCGCCGCACTGACCGCTTCCGCCTGGGCCATACAGGATTGTATGTCCTTAGGAGACTCACACGCTCCGACTGCAAAAATCTGTTCGCGTTGCAGTGCAGGCAATGGGCAAGCGCCCTTTAAGCCAAAAAATCCCTGCTCATCAACCGGTACCAGCAGTGCCTCTGCCAGTTTTGTTGCATCCGGCGTTGGTCGGATTCCAACCGCCAGAACTATCAGGTCAAACTGCTGCTCACAAACCGCAGCTCTGTCCTCCGGGAGAGACTGCGGAGCGAACTTGACGTGGAGCGTACCATCGGGGCCTTGTTTAATCTCATAAGGCCGCGAGCGGATGAATGTCACCTTGTCTTTACACTTCTTGTAAAAGTCATTGAATCCTTTACCGAAGTTTTGAATATCCATATAGAAGATGGTAACCTCTGCGTTATTGTCCTGGAACTTTATCAGTTGTGCCATCCTTAGAGCGTACGCACAGCAGACCGCTGAGCAGTAATCCGTATCTTCGGGTCGGCGATGCACCAATTCGCTCCTCGAACCAACACATTGGATAAATGCGATGCGTTTTGGCCGTTTGCCATCTGAAGGCCGGGTAATCCGACCTTCGATGGCGAGTTGCCGCTCGGCCTCAATGCCAGTAATAACATTCGCCGCCCTTCTATACCCGTATGAACCATCAACCGAAGGCTCATAGGGTTCATAGCCGGTTGCTATAACCACGGCATCTACATCTATTTTGCTCTGGGAGGTTTTATCTTGCATATTAATTGCGCCGACGGGACAGCTTTGCTCGCAGGCCGAACAGTCCTTGCCCCTAAATCGCCGACACAATGAATAATTAAATACCGGCACCGCAGGTGAAACTCTCAGCGCCGGTAAACTAATACACTTTTCCGGACACGCCCCCATGCAAGCCTGGCAGCCCGTGCATTTGTTTCGGTCTACAAAGGTCGGCTCATGCTTTAATATTGCGGTGTAACGGAAGCCATTCGTACCGGCCTCAAGACCCATTAATTCTGTCCGCGTATGGATGCGAACACTGGATGAGGCAGCCACGGCCCTCAAAAGCTCATTTGCCACACAAACGTTGCACCGCAGGCAGACATCCGTCGCCTTGCAACCCATCTCGACGACGTGTCCGCCAATCACGGCTTTTTTCTCGATAAGATAGACTTCCTGACCGGCTCGGCTCAGCCGCTCGGTTACGGTTGCTCCTGCGATGCCCGAGCCTATAACCAAAACGCATCTGCGTTTTTCATTGCCCTGTCTTTGGGTTCGATGAGATGGTTTCGTGCTCGAAACTACCATATTCTCCTACATAATCCACGAAGACAAAAGATGTCGCTCGTCGCTCGTCGCACGAGCCATAAGTCACGGGCGACCAGAGACGCCGCAAAGCCCCGGAGTCGCTCGTCGCTCGAGCCAGGAGTCACGAGTCACGAGCGACGGGCGACGAGAGGTACTTACTGATGGTGCTAAGCAAAACATCAGGTTTTTCAGCTTTGTCCACGAACTCATCAGCTTCGGTAAGCAAAGCATCTTGACGGCTTGCTGTAGTCTCGCCCCACCTGCGAGTTACCCCGCTGTAAATAACTATGGGCAAATCCTCAAACTCCGCTTCGTTTTTCAAATCCTTTATAGCCGCATATCCATGCTGCCCGGTCATTATTATGTCCATGATAATAAGGTCGGGCTTGACCTTCCTGGCCAGAGCTTTGCCTTCCTCGGCAGAGAAAGCGGAGTGTATTTCCCATCCGCGCTTTTCGAAGTGCGGCTTATAAGCTGAGATAACCTCCCTGTCATCTTCCACCCAAAGTATCGTTTTCTTAGCCATAATGTTCTCCTGTGAATTTCTATCTTTGTCACAAGTAGTAAAACCGTTCGTTATTTGAAATATAAAGCTATTGCCGTGCTCTCTCGGTTCAACCCATATATCCCCACCATGCTTGGCAATTATTTCTCTGGTGATAAATAGACCCAGCCCCGTACCTTTGACCTCTCTGGTTTCAGGGACGTCAAGCCTCGAAAACTTCTTGAAAAGCCTGGTTTTCTCCTCCTCTTGAATCGGTCTTGAGTCATTATAAATTTCAATCTGGGTTTTGTTACCAATGTCTTTAGAGCCGAGTTTTACCTTTCCTTTATCAAATCCGTATTTAACCGCGTTACCAATGAGATTATTTGCCGCCACAATAAGTAAATCCCTATCGCCTTTCACCTTTATGTCAGGAGCAATATCATTAATAACCTCCATGTCTTTCTCGGCAATCTCGTGAGCGAAAGCCTCCAGCGAAGGCTCAAAAACATCTTTTCTTAACCACACTTCCGTGGGATTCAGCTCAAGCTCTCCTTTTTCTATTCTGCTTAAATTGATGAATTTGATTAATGTTGCAGCTAAGTAATCCAGGTTTTTTGCAACTGAGCAAAGGGCTGCTTTTTGTCCGGAATTGATGTCACCGTAGAGCCCGTCCAGAACAGCATAAGTATTAGCAAACGTCGAGGCTAATATTCCTTTAAGTTCGTGCGATACAAAACCTACCAGGTCAAGATAAGCCTTGTTTAAAGCAGCTAAGTTCTCGTTCAAAATCCTTAGGTTTTGTTCTCTTTCATCGAGACGTACAGACATATTGTTGAACGAGCGGGCAAGGATATTCAGTTCCAACGTTCCAGTTTCTGCATCAACTTCATATCCGAGATTTCCCTTCGAAAGCTTATTGGTCGCATCAACCAGGCTCGTAAGAGGTCGAGATACAATCCCCGCAAGAATCAAAGCAAGCACGTCTGCGATAAAGGTTGCAATTAGAACTATCACTAAAAAGACAAGGAAGACATTTTTAGCTATATTAATAAAGGGTCTTTCTAAAGTACCCACATATAGTATTCCAATTATTTTGCCGTTAATGTCTCTAATGGGCTCATAGGCCGTTTTATACCAATCTGTCACCACAAACGCCCTGTCTATCCACCGTAGGCCTTTTACCAGCACCCGGTCATATACCTCTTGCGATACGCGTGTGCCGATTGCCCTGCTTCCATCGGCGTTTCTTACATTAGTTGAGACCCGCACATCTCCTTGAAAGATGGTTGCTGTGCCGATATCTTTGCCTTTATATTTAACATCCTGGTATACCGTTTCTATCACTCTATCAACAATGTCATAATTTCGGTTCAGCAAAATGCCTCCGTAAAGTACTCCAATCAGCCCGCCGTCGTAGTCGAATACCGGCGCAGCGGCCTTTATCATCATTCCCGCAGTCTCTTCGGTTTCCGGTCTTGGTTTAGCTCTCGGTGTAGGTATGAATTCGATATGGGCTCGTTCAGCCAGCTCCGGTCCTTCCTTTAGCAGCTCCTTCTCTGGCACTATCACCGTCCCGGCAATAACTTCCTTACGTGATAATACGGAGCTGACAAAATCATCTTGTGCTCGGCTATCCTCGCTAACGGATGGATTACAGGCTCTGACGAGGACCTTACCCTCTTCATCGGTAAGACTCAGAACGTCTAAGGACTCCGACTGTCTTATCCTTTCGAGCTCCTTTTGAAGCGGTCCCAGATTATTGGCTAAGATTGTATCCTTTATGAAAAATCGAACAGCAGTGAATCGAATTATGTCTCTTATGTTGTTGGTCTCTTCCCCGTATATCTGGCGAGCGGAGTTCAGGTCATTTCTCACCCTCGTCTGAGCCAGTTTTATGATGTAGTTCTCAACGATATAATACCCCAAAACCGCAATAGACACTACGAAAACCGTGATAATGCTAAGGAACGATATGAGTATTCTCGTTCTGAGTTTTCTGGTTCTCATTCACTCTGCCTTGGTTTTTTGGCCTATTAAAAACAACAGTGCTGCGCAATTGTCTCTTAGCCTTGAGACTATATGGGCGTTCAACTTCGTTATACAAGGAGGGCTTGCAACTCTTGTGCCAGATATGAAAAAGCCACTCAGGATTCCCTTTAAGTGGCTGATTAAAAGGAAGTTACGTGCGATTCTATAGGTATTGTTGGCTCTTTAGATATCTATCAAAACGGCCCTTTATATAGGGCATTTCGCCCCAATGATGGGGAGGGTTGCACCATTGAGCTCTATTCTATTTCATATCTGCTCAGCTTCGAGCGGAGAGTTTTGCGGTCTATTCCCAACCATTCTGCCGTCTTGCCTCTGTGTCCCTTGAACATCTTAAGTGCCTTGGCGATATGCTCTTTTTCTACATCAACAAGACGCCGAGGCTCACTGGAATCGGGCTCTTGAGAAACCTCAACGCTCAGTCCGTAATACAATAGGTCAGAGGGTTTAATCACGCTGTTCTCGGCTAATACTACAGCTCGCTCAATGGCATTCTCCAGTTCTCTGACGTTTCCAGGCCAGTTGTATTCAACCAGGGCCTTCATCGCTTGTTCAGAAATAGCCCTTATGTTTTTCTTTCTCTTTTTATTGTACTTCTTCAAAAAATAGTCAGCCAACAGAGGAATATCGTCTCTTCTTTCACGTAAAGCAGGAAGAGCAATGGGAACGACGCTCAAGCGATAAAATAAATCCTCGCGAAATGTCCCTGCTTTCACAGCTTTCTGCAAGTCCTTGTTGGTTGCAGCAACGATTCGCACATCTACCTGGATAATTTGTGAGCTTCCAACTTTCGTAATCTCCCTTTCCTGGAGCACTCGAAGCAATTTTGTTTGAATATTTACGCTAATATTTCCAATCTCATCGAAGAAAAGTGTTCCGCCGTTTGCCAGCTCAAATCGACCATATTTCGTTGCCGTGGCGCTGGTGAAGGAACCTTTAACGTGCCCGAACAACTCACTTTCAAAGAGATTTTCTACCAGACTTCCACAATCCACCGCTACAAATGGCTTATCTTTTCTGCTGCTGTGGCGATGTATAGCCCTGGCGACAAGCTCTTTGCCGGTACCACTTTCCCCATAAATAAGAACAGTGCTGTCGGTTGGTCCCACTTTCCCCACCAATTCTTCAACCTTCTTCATCGATTTGCTCTGACCAATGATTACCTCCGGTCCAAAGCTTTCCTTCAGCTCACTTCGCAATAGGACATTTTCGAGGACAAGCTCCCTCCTGTCTAAAGCTCGCTTGACAATCGCTCTCAAACTGCCGGGCGTGAAAGGTTTCGGAATAAAATCATAGGCTCCGCTTTTCATGGCCTCGATAGCTGATTCGACGGTTGCATATCCGGTAATAACAATGACCATAATCTCAGGGTCATCTTTTTGTATCTTCTTCAACACCTCCATGCCGCTTAAGCCGGGCATCTTTAAATCAAGTATTACAAGGTCAAATGATTCGGCCTGTAGCATGGATAGCCCCCCCGCGCCGTCCTCAGCTACTTTAACCCTGTTTCCATCCCGGGCCAAAGCCTGCCGGCACGAATCCCGCATGGATTCTTCATCGTCAATGACCAAAATGTTAGCCTGACCGGACATTTAGCCCTCCATCTTTTCGAGGTAATCTGACAATGAAAGTCGTTCCTTTGCCCAGTTCGCTCTTCACCTCTATGGTCCCTCTATGTCTGGCAATGATACCATAGCTGACAGCTAAGCCAAGTCCTGTTCCGTGCCCAACCTCCTTTGTGGTGAAGAACGGGTCAAATATCTTCTCCAGATTCTCCCGTGGTATGCCACAGCCTGTGTCAGTGAATTCAATTTCGATGGATTTACCATCTGGTGACGTTCTGGTAGCAATAGTCAAATCGCCCTGCCCGCTAATGGCCTCACCGCCGTTCAAAATAATGTTAGTGAAAACCTGTTGTATCTGACTGCTATCGGTCATGACCTTCGGCAGATTGGGAGAGAACGCTCTGATTATTCTGACATTATGGAATAATGCCTGATTTTCAAGCAGAGATAATGTGCGTTTTAGAATCTCATTTACGTCTGACTCCTCGACCTTGGGCTCGGTTTGACGGGCAAAGTCCAGCAAACCTTTTACAATGTCTTTGCACCGTGTGGCTTCACCCACCATTTTCTCAAGGTTCTTGCGGCGAGGGTCTTGTGTTTCCATTTCCTCTAAGGATAGATGAGCATACATTAAAACAGCACCCAGCGGATTATTTATTTCATGGGCTACACCGGCAGCCAGTTGTCCCAAAGTGGCCAGCCTCTCTGATTTCATTATCTGCTGTTGAGTGTACTCTTTTAATCGTTCGTCTCTCTCTTTCAATGAAGAAGCCATAAGATTGAACGTTTCTTCCAGCTCACCAATCTCATCCTTCGATTTGAGCTTGACCTCATACTCCAAATTTCCTTTTGCCAACTGCTGGGAAGCAAACACTAAATGCTTAATCGGTTGCAGCACTCCCTTGGCCAGGAAGCTTGATGCGACCAGAGCCATAACCATCCCGGCAAGCATTATCCCCAAAAAGATTGCAATAGCTCTCTTTTGCATATCCATAAATTTCTCTTCCAGAATCCCGACATAGAGAATACCGATTATTTTCCCATTAACATCCTTTATAGGTTCATAGGCAGAGATATACCAGTTATTCACGACAAAGGCCCTGCCCATCCACGGCAGCCCTCTTACCAGCACCTGCTCGTACACCTCTTGCGATACGCGTGTTCCAATTGCTCGGCTTCCATTCTCCCCCATTACGTTAGTTGAAATACGCAAATCCTCCTGAAATATAGTTGCCGTGCCGATATCTTTCCCCTTGTATTTGACTGCCTCATATACTGTCTCTTTGACCTCATCAACGATTTTGTAGTTTCGATTAAGCAAATTGCCGCCATATAGTACGCCAAGCAGGCTGCCATCGTACCCGAAAACCGGCGCAGCAGCTTTTATGCACATCGCTGAGGTCTGCTCAGTTTTCAGGCTCGGCTTTGCTTTTGGAGTATCGATAAATTTTATACGCGCTTGCTCAGCAAGGTCCGCCCCTTCCTTCAGGATATCTTCCCTGGGAACTATTACTGTCGCGGCCGCTGCTTTGCCGCCCGACAATACCTGGCTCACAAGTTCATCGTGTGCTTGCTCGTCACCGCTGATAGATGGATTCCGTGACCGGACAATGACCCGCCCATTTTTATCCGTAAGGGTCAAAATATGCAAAGATTCTCTTTTTCTTATCTCAGCCAGTTCCCGCTTTAACCTTTCTACGTCATTCTCTAAAAGAGCATCCTTGATAAAAAATCTCTGTGAAGAAAGATCCAGCAGGGCTTTGACGGCGTCAATTTCATCTTGATATATGTGCCGGGCAGAATTCAGGTCGGTTCTCACCCTGTCCTGGGCCTGACTGATTATACCTGTGCCAATTAACCGTACAGCTACTAAAATAGCAACTACGCCGCATATGATAATGACCGCCAGAAAACTTATGATTAGCTTTGCCCTTAATGAAACTTCCATTTTTTTGTCCAAAACTTGCGAGTTTGTCCAAGCTCCAAGTTTCTTAAAAAGCGCTCCAACCAGCCCTCTTCTTGCTTTCACAAGAAAGCAAGGGATAGACCAACTCTATCATATTACTAAAATTGCAGCTACATGCAAGCCAATACACCCTGAATCATCCCCAACGGGTGCATCAGGCTGATATTTGGCAAGGTTATTTATGGTTTGTGCAATTGTGCTGTTATTTTCTCGAAGATTGTGAGCGTCTAATCATCGGTTGCGACTTGCTGTCCTTCCTGTGATTTTGCTGTAGAACTTTCATTGCTTTCGACACGTCGGCGACTTTTAAAACGCCGGTTGTTCGCCCGCCCTTTGCGCCTGCGGTGCAATACGCGTATGCAATATTTATATGGTTCTTGGCCAGCTTCTCCGCCACCGTCGCCAGCGCACCGGCTTTATTGTCCAGCGTCACGCACAAAACATCTGTCTCGTTGTAGGGCATATTTAGCTTAGACAGCACCTCTTTGGCCCCTTCCGGCGTAGCAAAAACCACCCGCATGACCCCATGCTCCACTGAATCCATCATCGTCATCGCTATGATATTAATCTTAGCTCGTGCGAATTCGCCGAGTACTTGAGCAAGCACTCCCGGCTTATTGACCATGAAAATCGAAAATTGTGTCATAATATACATAAAATCGGCCTCTCTGACCAAACACATCCCTGCTTTCGCAGAGCCTGCCCTCTGCTTGTTGCCGGTAGTGATATATCACCCGACAGAAAGCCCAGGCGCATCTGTGTCCGTTGTTTTGACGGCACTTTCCTTATCCGCAAAAAATCTGAAAATCTTATCAAGATTCGTTATCTTAAAAACCCTGTACAATTGGGGATTTATCGCACTAATCACAACTTCGCCGTTATATGCTTGCACCTTGGCCCGGATTTCCAAAAGCAGCCCCAGCACCGGAGATGCGAAAAACTTCACTCCGTCAAAGTCGAATATCAGCTTGTTCGGATGACTCTCTTCAATAAATTTCTTTATCTGCTTGGAGGCGACGGCTACCTCTTCCAAACGACTTATTGAAGCAGACTTGAAAGCCACCACTGCTAAGCTTCCCGCACTTGTTATTTCCACGCCGCCTTTTTCGTCCATGCTGGTTAATACCTCACTCGGTAACTTTCAAATCCTATTCGCAGGAAACGAAAAACTCAAATCTAAAAACGAAAAACTATTGAATTCCAAAGTTTTACATTTTTAGCTTTACGTTTTACACTTCCTTTCTACCTTGCTATTTCCTTACGCAGCCAATCGATGCTTTGTTCAACCTTGCCTGGTGCCGCTTCGCATTCAATTGATAGTACGCCGTCCCAGTTGATTTCCTTGAGCAGCTCGATACAGCCTGCAATATTTTCGGCGTTGACCCCTTCGCCGATACCTACTATAGATGAGGCGATGCCCGTCAGCCCCCCACGCACCGCCCGGGCAAGCTCTTCGCTGACGTCTTTGATGTGGCAATGCGAAACCTTCTCCTGGAACCGCCGGAGAAACGCGACCGGGTCTTGCCCAGCGATGAATGTATTACCCGTATCGAAGTTCATCCTCAAATAAGGCGAGTCGTAAAAGTTCAGGATTTGCTCCATCGTATCCGGGTTGGTCGTATATGGCCCGTGCGGTTCTACATTGATAATGACCTGGTATCTTTCAGCCCATTCCAGCACCACGCGGTAGTATTGCTTCATCAGGGCCATCACCTCGTCATCAGTGTATCCTTGTGGTTTGCGGCCGCCGTCAGTGGTGTCCACGCACGGGCACTTAAGAGCCTTGGCGAACTGGATGGCCCGCGTCGTGTAGCCGATACCCCGATACTGGCCCTCCGGGCACGACATCGGGTATGCCGCGTCAATTTGTGAGACCTTCAGCCCCATCGAGTCCAGGTAGCTTTTTAACTTCATCGGGTCAGAATGAAGCGGGATATGCGGATTATATCCCAATGCCTGAACAAAGTAGTCCCCGTCTATCGTACCGAACTCCACGTATTCCATATCGTTATCCACGGCGAACTGACAGGGCACTTCATAGGAAACATCCAAGTGCCGCCAATTATCTACGTGCATGCCTAACTTTATCATGTTTTTGCTTCCTGTCTTAAGCGTTCATCGGATAGCGTTTAGCGTTCAGTTTTATCCTATTCGCCCCGCCAGACGTCGCCGGGCTGGTCTACGCTGTACGCTCCACGCTGCCCCCTTTGCATCATAACTCAAAACGATAGGATACTCCAATACTGCCGAGCCGTCAACTCGTTTTCCTCTCGAAATTTCCAGTCGAGTTTTTTCTTATCAGGATTTCCAGCAGGCCACAAAATGCCCCTCATAATTGCCTGCCTTCGCCGAAGCGCTTCGCGCAGGCAGGCTTTTTTCCTTCAACGTCGGCCTCTGTCTTAGACAATCGCCCGTTGCTAAAGGACATCTTGGCCTAAAAGCGCAACCGGCCAGATGTGAACCTTTTACTGCCGAGTTCACAGATAGCGTCGGATTTTTAAATTTTATTTTTCTCTCTGCATTCTCGGCGTTCTTTGCGGTTAATCGCATTTCGCGTCCCGGCTCGACCTGTGGAATTGACGAGATAAGCGCACGCGTATAGGGATGCAGAGGGTTTCGATACAGCTCTTCCGCCGCGGCCTGCTCTACTATCCTGCCCATATACATAACCGCCACGACATCACAGAAAAACTCCACCACAGCCAGATTATGCGCGATAAATAAGAATGTAAGCCCGAATTCTTCCTGCAAATCTTTTAGCAAATTCAGAATCTGCGATTGTATCGAGACATCGAGAGCGCTGACCGGCTCATCGCAGATAACCAGTTTCGGTTTCAGCACCAGTGCTCTTGCGACTCCGATTCGCTGTCGTTGCCCGCCAGAGAACTCATGCGGATAACGGTTTATATGCTCAGGTGACAGCCCCACCTTTGAAAGCAATACCTCAACTTGCTCAAAGGAAGTATCTCTGTGCCTATGTCCCTCTGTCCCTTTGTGCCTTTGTCTTCTTTGAACCTTCAGCGGCTCACCAATAATATTGCCGATGGTCATTCGTGGATTTAGCGAGCTGTACGGGTCCTGAAAAATAAGGCTAATCTGGCTGCGAAGCCGCCGCAAATCCTCCCTCCCAGCCGACAGAACATCTATCTGCTCGAAAACCACCTTCCCCGCCGTTGCCGGTACTAATCGAACGATGCTTCTGGCAACGGTCGTCTTGCCGCAGCCGCTCTCGCCCACAAGACCCAGAGTTTGTCCTTTTTCGATACCGAAGCTTATCCCGTCGACTGCTTTGACGTACCCAACGGTTCGCCGCAGCAGACCTCTCTTTATAGGAAAATAGGTCCTCAAGTTGTCAACTTTCAGCAGATGATTGTTTGTGCTTACAATATTTTGACTCATATTCTTTGTCAATTTGTAGGGTGGGGTCTTTACTCCACCAATTTTTATTCACCTGCACAAATAATACTTTCGCTGGTTCTTTTCATATCATCGAGTTTCATATCCCCATAAAAACCGCTCTGAACAAATTTGTGATACGTTGACCAAGGCCAATCATCTATCTTTTCAACCAATCCGTGTTTGATGGGGTTGTAATGTATGTAATCAATATGACGCTGCAAATCAACTTCATTTCTTATCTGGTGTTCCCAAAATCGTCTCTGCCAAATAGCCGCTTCACCCGTGCGCATCCTTGAGACATTTCTTTGTCCTTCATGTCCGCCGGATTTTAGATACGTCTTTGTAAAGATCGATTTGATCGAATTCCAGCGCGTTGAAAAATCAGAATCACAATCGGGCAATTTCCATACACAGTGTAAATGGTCGGGCAAAAGGCACATCGCGATGTTATCGAAGGGTCGTTTTTCCTTTACTTTGCCAAATGCAAAACGCAAGCAATCGCGGGATAGAGTATCAGTCAGGAACCTGGCTCGTTGGAACGTAACGACCGTAAAAAAGTAATATCCGCCCTCGAAATTGGCGCGTCTGTAGTCTGGCATTTTTATAAACCTATTTTTTGGTGGGGTTACGACCCCACCCTACCTCTTTACCCCTCATATTCTTTGTCAATTTGTAGGGTGGGGTCTTTACCCCACCAATTTTTATTCTGTTTCGTAACCCGGCGCATACCAGCACGCAACACACCGGCTGGGCCGAACCTCTTTCAGCATCGGCTCAACATTCTGACATCTCTTATCATTTTGGCCTCTCGGAAAGTCTCGTAGTCTCGTAGGGTGGGGTCTTTACCCCACCAATTTTTATTCTGTTTCGTAACCCAGTCGATTTGTAGGGTGGGGTCTTTACCCCACCAATTTTTATTCTGTTTCGTAACCAAGCCAATTTGTAGGGTGTGGTCTTTACCCCACCAATTTTTATTCTGTTTCGTAACCCGGCGCGTACCAGCAGGCCACATAACGCTCACAGTTTTGTAGGGTGGGGTCTTTACCCCACCAATTTTTATTCTGTTTCATAACCCGGCGCATACCAGCACGCAACACACCGGCTGGGCCGAACCTCTTTCAGCATCGGCTCAACATTCTGACACCTCTTATCATTGCATCCTATCGGACATCGAGGATGGAATTTACATCCCCCTGGAAAATGCAGCGGCTCGGGAACACCACCTGAAATTGTCTCCAGCCGTCGCCCACGAAAACCCAATCGCGGCAAAGACCTTAACAAACCCTGGGTATAAGGATGTAAAGGTTCTTGAAAAAGTCTTTGTGTATCGGCCACTTCGACTATTCGCGATGCGTACATCACTGCAACGTCCTCGGCGCGCTCAGCCACCACGCCCAAGTCGTGCGTTATCAGCAGAATACTCATCCCGTTTTGCTCTTGCAGCTCGTCTAACAAATCCAGTATTTGTGCCGCAATTGTTGCGTCCAGCGCGGTAGTCGGCTCATCGGCTATAAGCAGCCCCGGCTCGCAGCTTGTCGCCATTGCTATCATAATCCGTTGCCGCATCCCTCCGGACATCTGATGTGGATATTCGCGCGCCCGCTGTGCCGGCTCGGCAATACCTGTCATTCGCAGCATCTCGACAGCATCGGCCCAGGCCTCTCTACTGCTCTTTTTCTGATGCAGCCTGATGGCCTCAGCAATCTGGTTGCCCACCGTATATACAGGATTGAGACTTGTCATCGGCTCTTGAAAAATCATGGCGATTTTATCCCCGCGGACTTCCCGCATCTGGTTTTTGCTCAACGTAAGTAAGTCCCTTCCCTCGAAGACAATCTTACCGCCGATGATTTTTCCCTGTGGGGCCGGAACCAGTCGCATAATCGATAGTGCCGTAACAGTCTTACCGCACCCGCTCTCACCGACAAGCGCAAACGTCCTTCCCCTCTTTATCGAAAAGCTCACATCCTGCACTGCTTTGACGATACCTTCTTCGGTAAAAAAGTGCGTCGAAAGATTCTCTACCGACAATAATTTCCCGTTATCACTCATAAGGAACAAAACGTTTTATATTTTGGATTTTTGTCATTTGAATTTGTTTCGAATTTCGAATTTCGTACTTCGTGCTTTTCAAACTTTCGTATTTCTCTCCACACGCTATTGGATCCTCAGCTTCGGGTCGAGCGAGTCTCTTAGGGCATCGCCGAAAATATTCAACGCCAGCGAAAGCACAAATATTGCCGCCGTAGCCGCCACCATTTGCCACCATACGCCTCGCGAAAGCTCTATCCTTGCATCATTTATCATCGCTCCCCAGCTCGGACGGTCCGCCTCCCCCAGACCCAGAAAGCTCAGAACAACCTCCGCGTGAACAAAGGCCACAAACCGCAGTGAAAAGTCGATAATCACAAGATGAAAAACATTGGGCAGCAGATGCCTGAAGATTATCCGCCGCCGGCTGCACCCGTAGCTCATCGCAGCAAGGACGTATTCTCTGTCCTTGTGCTTGATGACCTCACCGCGAATCAGCCGGCAAATCCCGACCCAGCTCGTAAGTCCTATGGCTAAATAAACCGCCGTGATACCGGTAAGTCTATAACCAAAAAGACTCTTATCGCGCAGCACGACCGCAAAAGCCAATATCAGCAGAATATACGGAATTGAGCTTAAAGTTGAGTAGCCCCAGACTATTATTTCGTCGACAAAGCCCCGAAAGTAACCCCCGACAGCCCCCAGAGGAACACCGATGGCGATACTGACCAACGAAGCGCATAACGCAACCGTTATTGATATTTTCGCCCCGTACAGTGTTTTACGCAAAACCGACTGCCCGAATATATCGGTGCCCAATATATTTGTCGAGCTGGGCGGCTCATAAGACTGGCCCACCTCTTCGGCCCATAGTCTCGGCCCAATCCGCCAATCGCAAAGCTCCGCTAAATAGATTGACCCTGCGAGCAAAAAATATAACACTATGACAGCGAAACAGACCATCGCCAGCTTGCGCTTTCGGAGCCTTCTTACGCCGTCCTTCCAAAGACTCCTGCCCCGCCTGTTTTGAGTTTTTAGTTTTGAGTTTTTAGTTTTAAGGGGGTCCACTAAAGACAAACCCTCGGGTCGGCAAGGCAATAACAAACATCTGTTATAAGGTTGAATACCACAAAAAGTATCGCACTGATGTAAGTCATTGCACTGATGACAAAATAATCACGTGAACCGATTGCTTCGACCATCATATAACCCAGCCCCGGAATGCCAAAAAACCTTTCGAGCAGCAGTGACCCTAAGAACAAAAACGGTATCGCCAAAACTACCCGTGTAATAATCGGTATCATCGCATTTTTCAAAACGTGTTTGAATAGCACGCGCCTGGTGGTAAGCCCTTTCGCAAAAGCCGTTCGAACGTAATCGCTTTGCATCTCATCGAGCATAACCGTTCGATAAAATCGCACGTTCCCTCCCAGACCCGCTGCTATACCAATCAGCACCGGCAAAGCTACATTCTGGGCCATCGTCAAATCCGGCGAAAAGAATACTGGAAAAAGCCCCCACTTGTACGCGAGAAAATACTGGCCGAAAAGAATAAAACTAAGATACGGAATGCTCATCGCCGCAACGCAGATAATCACCGCCGAAACATCCCATACCGAACCGCGCACGAAGGCTATAATGAGCGATAGGCTTACTGAAATAATAACCACTCCAAAGAATATCGGCACCGTCAGCGCCAAAGAAGGCCCCAATCCCCTCTTGATTTTATCGATGACCGGCTCGCGGTCGCGGGCTCTGCCGAAATCAAATGCCAGAGCGCTCTTGAAGTGATTTATAAATTGGCTGTCCCATGAAAAAAACAAAGGCTTGTTGAGTCCATATTCTTCACGGATTTCTTCGATTGTCTCAGCAGCGGCGTCCTTGCCGGCTATTTCAATGGATATATCGCCGCCGACTATGGTAAACAGCACGAAGGTCAGCAGCAGCACGCCGAACACAATCGGTATTGTATACAAAAGTCGCCTTATTATGTATGCTGTCATTTTTCAAGCTTTGCGTTACGAAAAAACCAGCTCGTCTCGGCAAAGGTCCGAGCCGTAGCCGGAAGTGTCACCGTAAGAAAGTGTAAAACTTAAAGTGAAAAATGTAAAGCTTTGGAATTCCACAGTTTTACGCTTTTATTTTTAAGTTTTTAACTCTCTGTGGGGGTGCCAAAAATATTCAATTTTTATACGCTGCGCGTTCGGCCATGTCGATTCTGCGATACTTGCTCAACCCGTATGCGAAGGCGTGGGGCTTATAATTCTTATACCAGCCGTGATGCAGCACATACGCGACCCGGTGGTTTAAAAAAACGGCAGGGCAATCTTCCAGCACGATAAGTTCCATTCTTTGATAAAGCTGGTGCCGTCCGTCGCCATCGGGCATAACTTCTGCTTGTTCATATAGCTCGTCATACTCAGGATTACGGTAGTTGAATTTATTTTGCCCGGGCGATTGATATTTGCTGTAGAACATCGACAAAAAATCTTTTGCATCGGGTATGCTTGCACTGGTGCCGGAGCTGAACATCGCAGCACGTCCGGTGTTTACCTCCTCCTGATAAGTAGGACGGTCCATATATTGCACCTCGACTTCAAGCCCGACAGCATTTAAGTTACGTTTAAGGAATTGACCGTACTGACGGTACCACGTATCTGTGCCGGGCATAGCTATTTTGAGCGCCGGCAGTCTTCCGCCGTGAATTTTCTCAGCCTCTTTTAGCAACTCTTTGGCCATTTCTGGTTCGTAGCGAGCGTATCCTTTTTCTTTTATCTCGGGGTTGTAAGAGGGTATTACCGGCGGTATAACGCCGTGGGCAACCAGATGTCGATTGTTGAAAAACAGCTCTATGAGCTTCTGGCGGTCGATAGCGTAGCTTATTGCCCGGCGAAGCGGCTTGTTTCTCCCCAGAACATCATCTGCCATGTTAAAACCAATCCAGTAGGTTGACGGGTCCTCGAAGGTTTTCAATTGTACGTTGCGCTGCTTCATCGCCGGCGTCAGCTCCCCGCCTACGTCCATAACCTCGTCGAAGTTGTCTTTAGGAATAATAGTGGCATCGACTTTGCCCTGCAGAAACAAAAGCCAGGCCGGCTGACGCTCATTAATTATGGTCCAGACAACTCTATCGGCAAATGGTATGCGTTTTCCCGCATCATCCAGATAGCCGGCCTCGGCGTCGCCGTCCTCGCCCTGGCTGGGATAAAGTTCGCCCCTGAAAGCCGGATTGCGAACAAGCTCGATGTAGCTGCCGCGCCGCCATACGTTAAGCATATACGGCCCCGTACCCACAGGATGGCTTATAATATCCTTTCCATAATAATCGACAGCCTCTTTAGCTACGGGTGCTGTTGTTATATCCGCCAGCGCCATGCACAGTTGTGACCAGGGTTTTTTGAGCTTGATAACCAGCGTATAATCGTCGCTCGCTGTCAATCCTTCAACTTCCCGCGAGTAATCAACGTCCTCGGCACTCTCACAGCTTTTGGTATACTCACGAAACTCATCGAGTCCTACTATCTTGTTATCAAAGATAGACCAGTTCTGGCTCAGATACTTGATGTTAGCAACTCTTTTAAGTGAGAAAACGAAATCTTCGGCCTTTAATTCCCTTCCCTTTTTGTTCTGGAAGCACCGGTCTTGCTGAAAGTAAACGCCTTTTTTGATTTTTATGGTATAGGTGAGCAAATCGTCGCTGATTTGCGGCATATCTTCAGCCAACAGAGGTATAAGCTCGTAAGGCCGCTTGAGATAGTGATATTGATACAGGCTCTCAAATATCTGGCTGGCGACGATTACAGAATAGACGTCGGGCATATTGCCGGGGTCGAGGCCCTTTAGACCGGTCGCAAGGACATGGCGCAGCACCATCTCGTTTGGTTTTTCAATTGGCCTTGAAGGGTCGCATCCAGCGACAATCAACAATGATGTAAATATAATGCTTATTAACCCCGTTAGAAATCTACCCTTCTTTTTTGCCAAACTTCTTGCCCTCCGAGAAATCTTGACTGTCGTCAGACAAATTTCTAACCGGGTAAACTTTAACACAAAATCCATTTGCTTGTGCCGTAAGGCATCCTGTGGAAAGCTATCTATTGGGACCCCGCTTTGCGGGAACCCTATCCCGTATTGCCGTATGCCGAATCGAATCTTGATTCTTGACTGTCGTTAGACAAGTGTCAATTATCAGTAATCAATCATCAATAATCAACTTTTTTTAGCATTTCCAGCAGGCAATAAAACGCTTGTCATAATCGTTTTTACAAATCGTAAAGAAATGGTTTCTGCTTTCAATGCAGGGAGTAATAATTTGGGAAAATAGGTAAATTTGAGTTTTTTCAGGAAATAGAAATTTTTAAAAAAATTTGGCGATTTTTCAGGTTTTTTCCCGATTTTGTGGGCAAATCCTTGTTATAAGGCCATAAATGTGGATTAGTATGTTAATCTGCGTAACATGGACAAGATAGTCAAGAAAAATCACAATAATAAATGAGGATAAATTGACATAAATTGGTCATAAATTCATATAAATGCGCTCTTTTTTGGTATAAATTCATCTAAAATTAACACTTTTTTAAAATTAACATTTTGTTAAATTGGGAAAGATAGGGGATTTTAATTAGTATGTCGTATTGCGTCATGCGTATTGCGTCGAGTGTATTGCGTGAGGACTTGCATACTCACATAAACACTTTTACCCGTATTTATCCAGCAAAGCTTTAATAATACGCTCGATGGTTATCCCATACAGTTCTATAAAAAATCCCTTGACACGATTCCATGCCCCCGGTCGTTTAGTAGGAGGAATATCCGGCTTTGTTTGTGCTGGATGTTCGTGTTGAGGTTTCCTAATCTGCTTCGACAAAACCTGCTCTTCACTAATCTTTAAAATCTCTGTGATCGGGTCAAACTGACAGGTTGTTATCTCTGCCCTTTGACAAATATTCTTTACTCTCACCCACCAGCTGGTTGGGTAATTCCCATATTTACTTCTCTGTGTATCAATCAAGTCGTAAAGACCGCACCAATCGATATTTTTTAACAGGGAACGCTGAAGCCAGCTCCAAACCTTGTTCTCAAACAAACTCTCATCTTTGACTTGACCAGGCACCGAAGGTCCAGTAACTCCACATAAAGAGCGTGGGAGATGCTTCTGATTAAATTTTATCTCCTTCTTGGTGTACGAAACCACTTTATTGCGCTTCTTATCAAAGGACGAGAGCAAAGCATTGCGACCGTCTTGTGAGATATTCTCTTTCTCAGCATGCACTACAACCGCAATTGCAATACCCAACAGGTTAGCTCTGAGAGCCTTATCGGGGTCATCTATTTTGTACTCAGAACCTGGAAGTAAAGCAGGAAGAGAGTCAAGTTTTTCTTTATCTTTTTTCACATAATTATTATACCAAATAAACCGTTAAGAGTTAATATGTTGACCTCAACTTTAAATTGATTTATAAACATGAAAATGCTATATTTACGCGCGGAATGCTTCTGAAACTCGATTGAGCACGATGCAGCGATGACCTTTTTATTGTACCTCAAAAATACAAGTTTATCGGGAGAGAATTTTATGGATTTTTTCAGCGGGCTTGTAATTGCAGGCCTAATCGGACGTACGATATGGGAAGCGCTTAAGGAAAGCCCAGAAGAAAAAAACGTTCGAGAGAGGGAAGAAAGAATTCGGCGCGAACATATTGCTGATGAGGAGGAAAAAGAAAGGAAAAAGCTGGAGGCAGAAGAAGCAGAGCGGAAAGAAAGGGAGAAACCTTTCGAGACATCCTTGGAGTGCTTTCAGAAGCAATACGTATCTTATGCACGAATAGCAACCTATAATTCTTGTCCACGTCGTTTCAAGCTCATTTATTTGGACAAGAAAATAGGATATGGATTCAACGAAAGGTGGTATAGAGGTGGTAAAGCATTTCATGAAATCATGGAGGATTATCTCAGCAAACACGTGGGTAGCGTCATTAGCAGCTTAGATTACAACGAATTCATCAGAAAAAGGATGAGATATTTTAATAAAATGCGGCACATAGACGGAAAAAAGCTTAGAAAGGGATTCAGGTTTACTTGCCGCACATTCCCGAAGGATGTTGAGATTTTTGCTGTTGAAAAAGAACTATCATTCAAAGCCAATAATATCAATTTCTATGGGATTGTTGACCTTGTTCTCAAATACCCAGATGGGAAAATAGAAATAGTTGACTATAAAACAGGATTTGGCCTTCCTGTCAAAGAACAATTAGAAATCTACTCGATTCCATTTACACAATACCAAGATTTTTCAAAAGTTAACTTCCGAGTGATTTGTCCGTATAAGCAATCTCACTATAGGTGGTCTCTGGATAGAGAAAAAATGACCGAAAGAAGACAGCATATTCTTGGAATAGTAAATACTATTATCAACGATAGTAATTTTGATCCTTCAATAAGTTCTGCCTGCTCGAGATGTTCTGTCGGATATGCGTGTAAGTACTCAGAAATCTACAAAGAGACTAAACGAGTATCTGGCAAGAAAAATAAACTAACGAGGCTCACCTCTGCTTATGAGTGGAAGAAGGGGGTAATGCCCCCTAAAATAAAAAACCAAAGATTAAAGAGTAAAGAAAATAAAACTAATACAAGAAAGGGTAGAGGTTCATCGTATTCATATTCACAAGCAAAAAATAGATACGAATGCTTCAAAACAAGAAGGCCAATTCAGGTCGGCGAATATCATTTTGTCAATCGCCATGGAAAAAGATTTTGCGTTGATACCTTCAAAGAATTATACCCGGAAATTGCTAAGCAACTTATGGAAAAAAGAAAAGAGACATCGGTAGATAAGAGAACAGACGTTTTAGAACCGTTACGCCATTCTTATGTTGGTTCATCGGTCACTAAAATTTTCCATCGAGCCGACAAGACTTGCGGTAAGAATGTATGGATTGTTAATCTTATCCGATTTAATTCACGGGCTCGAGCAATTGATAGTGGTTATAAGCCATGTAATAAGTGCAAGCCATAATATAACAGAAAAGTTTTTGAATAATATATACTTAAGCTTTCTGAGAATGACTCTGCCCCTGCTCAGCTTTAGCTCGTTGGTTTGTCAGGGACGATAGATTTCTCGTCTGTCTGGCTACGGCTTGCCCGTCTTGGCTCGGCAAAGCCGAGACAGGCTTTGCCAAGACGAGTGGCCGATTTTGAAAATATCAGAAAGTGAGCTAAAGTGAATTAAAGTGACTAAAGTGAGATAAAGACAGGGGGCAAAGGATAAGTAGAGTAGCTGATTGGTGAATTAGTTAATTTGTTAGTGGTGAGTTAGAACTTAAAATTTAAAGATGAAAATGTAAAAACACAATGTAAAGTTCAAAAAGTAACCACGGTTTCACGGATTGCGCGGAGAAATAATCAATTATCAATAATCAATCGTTATTCGTCACTTCTTTATGGGCGGCTGCGGCAAAGGTATTGGTGCAGTACGTTTGCTGCCGCTGGCTGTGCCGTAGTCAAAGTTCAGCCTCAAAGGTAATTCGCCGGTTTGTGTTTCGCTGCCGAGTAATCTATCATGCTCTTGCAAAAGCGCCGGCAGGTTTTCCCGCTCGATAGCCCTTCTTATAGTTGTTTGCGGTCTGCCCAGAAGTCTGCCGATACACTTCTCCTCCGTCTCGACCAATATCGAGACCAACTGCTGCTTCTGAGTGTCGTTCAAAACCGCCTGACCCTTAGTATACCTTTGTATCGCGTAGGAATACAACTGCCCAAAACGGCGGGCCATCGCGGCTTTGCCGCTGCTTGTTTCCGCCGGCGCTGTGCCCGGACTACCCGAAGGTAAAGGTATTTTACTGTCGAGCAATTTTAAGATAGTAATGTCTATAAGTTCATATTTCACTGTCCAGTCGGCATATTGCTTAATCCGCATATCCGCTATCTGGCCCAACAACTCTTCACCCTGCGGAATTTTCACATCGGCTGAAAATTGTGCCATTAAGGCTATTATCTCAGGACTGCTGGTATCGACCAGCTTTTTAAACTCTGCAGCGATGACCTCAGCCGGTTTCGAATTTGACCCTTCGCTGGAATTTAACTGTTTTATGATTTCCGGGGTGGTAAGACAATGAACTGCCCAGTAACGGACAATCATATTCTCATTTCTCAGCATTTTGATAGCCAAATCCGCCAGGCGCAGGTCTCTCAGACCATCTATCAGAATAAGAAGATTGACTATTACCTTGGTTTTGCGGTCCTCTGGGTCCAATGTTTGAGCTTGCGCAAGGCCTGCAGAGATATGTTTATAGGCCGACTGCGAAAACTGCTGAGCGTACTGGCCCTGAGTGCTTTGCCTGCTCAGAATTTCCGTTCGAACTTTTGCTATAGAGGTAAAATCTCTGGTCTTTACCAGCTCCTGCACCGCTTCGGAAACAAAAACGTCGATGATTTTCAAATCCTGGCTATCAAGCACACCCTTCTTGCGTACAATGTCAATATCTCTGGTATTGACAGCCACAGAGCTCGAATTCAACACCAAAACCAAAAATGCCGCTAAAACGGCAAAAATCACCCACTTTAACTTCATTTCTGCAAACGTCCAAAAAAACAACCGATTTTAGATTAGACCTTTATTGCATTATACCGGCGTTAAACATTATCTACTTTAACTTTTAAACCGGTCTTTGTCAAGTTAATTTGCCTCGGCCTGTCCTATCGGTCGTCCGATAGCAGTTTTTCTTATGTTTTTTTTGCAAGACCTTCTGTTCATAAATCGCAGGAGCCGATATAATAAAATCAAACTCGGACGTTTCAGCCCTGCTTCTGGCTGGCTGATACGAATAACAGGATACGCCAATGGCCGAACCATCTTCAAAACTTGTTCGCATCGACCCTCTTCGCCTGCGTATGGAACGCCGCGGCCAGATGGTTACCGATGCAACCATTTTCGCTTCAGACGCCGTCAATCTCGAACCCGAGGCGGTCAGCCAGCTTCGTGATGCCGCTTCTCTGCCGCCGGCCAAGAAAGTCCTCGCCACCGCCGACATCCACGTCGGTTTCGGCGTACCTATAGGGGCCGTGTTAGGCCTGGACGGTGCGATTATGCCGCCTGCCGTGGGGTACGACATAAATTGCGGGATGCGGCTGCTATGCACACCCTTTTCCAGAGGCGACATAGATACCGACAAAATCGCTGTCGATATCGCCCGCGAAATTCCGCTCGGCGAGGGCAGGGAAAACCTGCAATTGGACAAAACCGGAATCGAAGCTGTTGTTAATAGAGGCGTTTCCTCCATACCCGCCCTGGCGCAAAGAACCGGCCACCGCGCCTGGGAGGCCTTTGACCCCGACCAGTTCGCCGATGACCTCAACAGAATCGAAGAAAACGGCCGCCTGCCCGGTGACCTATCTGCAGTGCCAAAGATTGCTATACAAAAAGGCATCAATCAGCTCGGCACACTTGGAGGCGGAAACCACTTCATTGAAATCCAATACGTCGAGAAAATCTTTGACGAGGCTTTAGCGAAAACCTTCGGCCTTTTCAAAAACCAGCTCGTTGTAATGATACACTCCGGCTCCCGCCGGTTCGGCTATGAAATCGCCGACCAATATATGGACATCGCCGCCGCCGTGCCGGAGAATGCTGGGCGAAGAAAAATGCTCTCGTATCTGCACACCGACACCAGCGCCGGTAAAAACTATATCGGGGCAATGGCCGCCGCCGCAAACTTCGCATTTACCAATCGCCACATTATGGCTCTGCTCGTAAGGCGTTGTTTTAACAGAATGTTTGGCCCGACGCCGCTAAAGCTCGTTTACGACATCGCTCACAACATGGCAAAGCTCGAAACGCACAGCGGCGATAGCCTCTGGGTCCATCGCAAAGGTGCCACCCGCGCCTTCGGCCCCAGCCGTATGGCCGCCACAATTTTCGCACAAACCGGACAGCCGATAATAACACCCGGCTCAATGGGAACCGCAAGCTTTCTACTTGTGGGGACGGGCAACTCCGATGAGTCATTGTGTTCGGTCAATCACGGTGCCGGCAGAGTTATGAGCCGCACCGCCGCCCTCGGAAAAGGCCGTAAAGGCAAGATTATTGCACCGGCTATGATTAGCGACGAACAGTTCAAACGCAGTATGGAGGGTATAAAGCTTATCGCCGGCGATAGACGCAAAATAAAGGAGGAAGCGCCGGACGCCTACAAAGACATCGATGAGGTCGTCAGAATTGTTGTCGAATGCGGCTGGGCCAAAGCCGTTGCTCGAATGGTTCCTTTAGCCGTCTTGAAGGGCTAAGTACGCTCGTCGCTCGTCCCTCGTCCATCATCAATCGTCTATCGTGTTACCGCTCCCTTACGGTCGCGGCTCTGTTTTTCTTTCGTCCATCGTCTATCGTATTACCGCTCCCTTACCCGACTACGCCAAGGCTACGACGGGCAGGCGGTCGCGGCTCTGTTTTTCTTTCGACCATCGTCCCTCGTCCATCATCCATCGTCTATCGTATTACCGCTCCCTTACCCGACTACGCCAAGGCTACGACGGGCAGGCGGTCGCGGCTCTGTTTTTTTCGTCCATCGTCCCGCGTTTTTAGTAGTCCTTAAATCTTCTCATCCATCCCGGCCAGTCCTGTGTTTTGACGCCGCCGGCTGTCGTCCACGGACCCTGAATATCAAAGGTCCGGTTCCAATTTAGAGTCCAAAGCTCCTTCAGGCCGACCTTCCTCACATTAAGGTCTAAGAAAGTGACATTTATGATGCCATTGTGCCTGTTAATGCATACTAACTGCATTTCATTTAAGACAAGGCCGTCAACCTCAGCCGGGCTGTCTGTGTGCCTACAGTAGGTATCCCAGATTACACAGTCAAAAAACATCGGTATGTTGTTTGCCTTTTTTTGCTCTCGAGTTCTCCAGAACTCCTCGGCAACCCTATCACCGAGCCATTCGTTCATGCCATAACTGCCGTAATCTTCACCGGGCTTGTTGGCAAAGTTTGACCAGCCCCCTCCTTGCTCTTTCCATCGCCAGGCTCCAAAAGGAACCTTGCCTCCATCGGTATAAGGTTTCTTTGCTGAGGGACATAAGGTCAATGCCCCCCGGTCCTTGTAAAATGGTCGCAATTTATCCGGCCAGTCTCCGGATGCTCCGGCTCCTTCCGGAAACTTTCCACCGGAGTCCTCGAGATACATATACCAACAGTAGGACCATTGTTTGATGTTCGACATACAGCCGACCAGCTGGGCTTGTTTCTTCACACGCTGCAGTGCCGGCATCAATACCGCCATCAACAACGCGATGATGGCAATCACTACCAAAAGCTCTATTAGGGTAAATGCTTTTCCTTTGCCCATAATAACACCTCACTCTTGTGCCCGCCGCTCTGACTCGCCGCCGTTTCTGCTTTCGCAGAAAACACGGGGGCGGGGGCAGGCTCCGGTTTTCAGTAGTCTTTGAATCTCCTCATCCATTTCGGCCAGTTCTCTGGTTTAACGTTGCCGGCTGTCGTCCACGCCCCTGTCGTATTGTACTCGCGATGCCACTTGAAGGTCCACAACTGCTTAAGTCCGACCCTTCTAACAGTCCAGTCCAGAAACAGGCTGTTCACGAACCCATCATGCCGGTTGACGCAGAAACGCCTCATCTCATCAATACTTCCACCCTGACCCTGCACCCAGAATTGACCATCAAATTCCGGCGGTGCATCCTGGGGCCATACGGTGGCACCGATTATTGCGCAATCCAAAAAAAGCGGTATATTACCTGCACCTGCAATGTAGGGTGTCCTCCAGAGATATGCAGGCACCCGTCTGGCGACGGTTTCCTTTCCCTGGATATTCAGGACCCACTGATTTATCCCAAGGCTGCCGGACAAGGTTTTGCCGCTGTCATCTTTCCACGACCACGCTCCAAAGGGGGCCCCGGCCTCCTTTATCGTAAAGTTTCGTCGCCGTTGGGCAAAGGCATATCTTTGGGTCCACGTAATAACGCCGCACATCTTGCTGCCATGTCCAGACCCCCTCAGGGAAATAGCCGTTATTATCTTCTGTGTACATCCCCCAGATAAGGCACCACTGTTTGAGATTCGACTGGCAGCCGACCGCCTTCGCCTGTTTCCTAACGCGCTGTAGTGTCGGCATCAATATCGCCATCAATAGCGCGACGATAGCAATCACCACTAAAAGCTCTATTAGTGTAAACGCCGTTATAAATCTTTTACCTGCCCCACTAAGGGGAACGACAGATGGACGACGGATGACGGACGATGGACGCTCGTCAATCGTCCCTCTTTTTTCGTCCCTCGTCCTGAAGTGTCCCTCCAACGTGGTAAATGCTTTTCGGTTGCGCATCATCAATTCACCTTCTCTTTTAAGAAAGGTTTTGCCCGCCGCACTGACTCGCGTCGAAAGACACGGGGGCAGGCAAATCGAGATTCCTGATTTAAAGCTGATGAACTGGGCCGTTGAGCTTATCTGCCATAATTATAACCCACTGCCTCCGGTGATGCAAGCCCGCCGTTCGGCTGGCGGGCAAGCCTTTGGCGGCACGTTCATGTACTCGGTACTAATCGCAGAAGCGTCCGCCGGTAAGCACCGTTGGAAGTCCCACTCCAAGCTCCGGAACTTTCCTAATTCGATTTAATTCTAAAGAGATAAGCTTACCCCCGCATCTTCTTGTCCAAGACAAGAGCGGGGCTTTCGGACCCGCTTATATGGGGGAGGCCGCCTTAAGTGTGCTCTGCAAAAAATAAGATAAAAACAACAATCCAGCACTAATCCCGTTGTGTTCAGGCTGTGATAAAATTTGCCGGTTGGAGTCGGAATTGGTGCTGGACATTTATTGCCCGATGTCTTATCCTATGCAGAATTAAATAATTTTTTTTTACGGTTGACTGATTGTGTGATTATTTATCAGAAGGCATTTCGAAAATGGTGTCCGAACGCGCTATTGTTTTTATAAGTTCGCTGATGGCATTGGTCTTTATTGCTGGTTATCCCTCCGTAGAACCCCAGCTTGCCAGGGCTGAACCTGTTGAGGTCAGTCCCAATGAGCCCAAGTCGCCGAAAGACAAGTTTGATAAGGTTACGCCTGCCGAGCCTAATAAGGTCGAGTCTTCCCCGGCTGATTATTTTCACGACAAGTGTGCCGACATCCTGAAGAACTTCGTCAATACTGCGGGAATGGTCGACTATAAAGCGCTCAGACGAAAAAGGCTCGACTTAAAAGCTCTTCTGGATGAATTCGACAACCTCGACCCAAAAGAATACAGCTCCTGGCCCAGAGCCGATAAAATCGCCTTCTGGCTCAACGCATATAACATCCAGATGCTGAAGATTATCAGCGACAATTATCCCATCAAATCGTCGCGGCTGCTGCGCGTTTTGCCGGGCTGGGGCCCTAAGAGCATCCTGCACATCAAAGGAATATGGACAGATTACAAATTTCTCGTGATGGACGAGGAATTTACCCTTGCAGAGGTTGATAAACGGTTTTTCCGCAAAGAGTTTGATGACCCCAGAATATTCTTTGCCATATCACGCGCCAGTTTATCCGGTCCTCCCTTGCGCAATGAACCATATTATGGCAGAAAGCTTAATAAACAATTGGACGACCAGGTCCAAAGGTTTCTATCCAACCCAATTGCGTTCAGAATAGACAAAGAAGGGCAGAAGGTCTATTTATCCGCGCTATTTCAGAAAACCGAGTATGGACAGCAGTTTATCACCAAGTATAGTATAGACAGAAAGTTTAAAGACCAGCAGCCGGCTACCCGAGCCGTTTTGAATTTCATTACCAGCTACGTTTCACAGCGGGACGTCTCTTTCCTTGAAGTGGGAAACTATACCGTTCAATACATAAGATATGATTGGACAATCAACGATAGTTCCTAATCTACGAACTATGAACTATGAACCATGAACTACTAACACTAATAAGGACAAATCACAAATGGCAAAAAAATCAATTCGCAGCAATCTTCATCCTGATATGGACAAATATCTTTTCACCAGCGAGTCTGTAACGATGGGCCATCCCGACAAAGTGGCCGACCACATATCCGACGCAATCCTCGACGCAATGCTTGCACAGGATTCGAAAAGCAGAGTAGCCTGTGAAACACTTGTAACAACCGGTCTGGTGGTGGTCGCCGGCGAAATCACAACAAAGGCGGTCGTGGATATACCCACAGTTGTTCGTGACACCATTAAAAAAATTGGCTACACCGACCCCGAAATGGGCTTCGATTACGAAAACTGTGCCGTTATGGTTACAATCGGCAAACAAAGCCCCGACATCTCACAGGGCGTAACCGAAGGCGCCGGGCTTCACAAAGAGCAGGGTGCCGGCGACCAAGGCGTGATGTTCGGCTATGCCTGCAGGGAGACGCCCGAATTTATGCCTATGCCCATTCAACTGGCCCACGCCATTACCAATCGCCTCGCTAAAACCAGACAGAACGGTAAACTACCCTGGCTGCGACCCGATGGCAAAAGTCAGGTAACGGTCGAATACGAAAACGGCAAACCCAAACGCATCCACACAGTCGTCGTCGCCGCCCAGCACGCACCAAACATAACCTACAGGCAGTTGCGAAAACAAATCATCGAAGAAGTTATCCTTCCCATTCTGCCAAAGCGGCTTGTTGACAAAAATATCATATTCCACATCAATGAGACCGGCCGGTTCGTCATAGGTGGCCCAAAAGGCGACTGCGGCGTTACGGGCAGAAAAATCATTGTTGATACCTACGGTGGAAGAGGCCGACACGGCGGAGGCTCATTCAGCGGAAAAGACCCCACAAAGGTTGATAGGACCGCAAGCTATATGGCCCGATACATCGCCAAAAACATCGTCGCAGCCGGCCTGGCAGATATATGCGAACCCCAGATCGCTTATGTCATCGGAGTAGCCCAGCCGGTTTCCGTTCTGGTGAACACCGAGGGCACCGCAAAAATAAGCGAGAATAAATTAAGTAAAATCATAAGAGATATTTTCCCGCTGACCCCCAAGCGAATGATTGCCCATTTGAAACTTGCCCGCCCCATCTACGCCCAGACTTCTTACGGCGGGCACTTCGGCCGAAATCTGCCGGACTTCACCTGGGAAAAAACCGATATGGTCCCCAAGCTCTGCAAAGCCGCAGGACTGAAAAAGTAGAGGTGACTTGTCGCTCGTGGCTTGTGCTATTCAGCGAACATCTCAGCGAGTGCTGCTAACACAAATTGCTGAGTTTTTGGTCCGACTTGACCTATTTTTTTAACTAATCTGACTTTATCTACGGTGCGCAACTGGTCAAGAACTATCTGACCTCTTTTCCCACGAAACTTACATGCCACGCGGGTCGGATATGGGCGGCCTTTAGTTGTCATCGGAGCTACAATTACAGTCGCAATGAACTTATTCATCTCATCGGGGGATATCACCAGACAGGGACGTGTTTTCTTGATTTCTTTACCTACTGTTGGATCAAGATTGACTATATAGACATCAAAGCGTTTTACTACCATTGCCACCCGTCTTCATCCCATTGGCTTAAGCATACCGCATCTTCGTCTAACAGGCGGTCGTTTCGTTCTTCAGCCATCTTTTTAAACTGCTCTTCCCACCCATGGCGCGGACGATGGCTTGGCCGAATCACCAATTGATTTTGTTTAACCGCCAGTTCAACTTCTCCCTTCAATTGAAGCTGATTAAGCAAAAGACTTGGGATACGGACGCCTTGAGAATTACCTATTTTTACGATACGGGTTTTCATACAGCACTCACTGAAAAACATGTCTTTTTATATGTAATTACATTGTACACACTTATATCAACGGCGTCAAGAATAAAATAAACATTTTTTGGGAAAAAACCGATATGGTCCCCAAGCTCTGCAAAGCCGCAGGGATATAGAATAATTGGTGGGGTAAACCCCACCCTACATTTTAGAGTCGGGGGCGGCGATGACCTCATCGTCTTTCCGTGAGCCGCCCGGCTGCACTATACAGGCCACGCCTGCCTTGCCGGTAATTTTGCCTTATAACAATTCTTTAAATTCGTCCAGAGCCAATCCTGTTTGTCGTATGATAGCTCTCAAAGTGCCTTTTGCAATTTCTTTGTGGTCCGGCACTGTTAATCTGCGATGAGGCGGACTTTCCTGCCTGAGAATAATATGACTGCCGGTCTGATGGTCTATGAAATAGCCAATCTTGCCGAGCACCTTGCACAATTGCTTTCCTGATAGCACCGGCAGTTTGCTCAAATTGTCACCTCAACAATCTCTTCTTCAATAGGTGGAGGAATAGGTTCGTTATGTTTCTTTAAGCTTTCTAAGTACCCTTTAATCGCATCCTTGATATTGCCCAGAACTTCCTTACGAGTTCTGCCCTGAGAAACACACCCCGGTAGTGAGGGACATTCAGCAAAGAAAACCCCGTCCTCGTCCTGCTCAATTAAAATTCTGTAACGCATAGTCTGTAACCTCGATTCTTCCAAACACTTTTATGTTAATGCTTAAAGTGTCGTTTGCCTGTAAAGACCATCGCGATGCCGTATTTGTCAGCGGCGGCGATGACCTCATCGTCTTTCTGCGAGCCGCCCGGCTGCACTATACAGGCCACGCCTGCCTTGCCAGCGTTTTCCACATTGTCCGGGAACGGGAAAAACGCATCAGAAGCCATTGCGCAACCCTTCGCCTGGTCGCCAGCGTGTCTTATCGCAATCTGGCCGGACTCAACCCGATTCATCTGCCCGGCCCCCACGCCCAGCACCTTTTTGTTCTTGACCAGCACGATTGTATTGCTCTTGGTATGCTTGGCCACCAGCCACGCAATCCTCAAATCCTCAAGCTGTCCCTTTGTCGGTCGTACCTTCGTCGGATACGTCAGCACATCCGGCTCCCAGCCGACCAAATCTCGTTTCTGCAAAAGCAGTCCCCCGATAACGCAGCGAACGTCATACTCACCGCCGTCTATCCTGGTCCGGTCGATTGGGCCGGTTTCTATCAGCCGAACTCGGCTGCCCCAGCTCTTCAACGTCCTGATTATCTCAAGGGCATCTGCCTCGAATTTCGGGGCGATAATGACCTCGGCGAAGAACCCGCCGGCCCCGAGTGCCTTGCCGAACAGGCTGTAAGATTCCATAATCGTTCGCGCTAGCTCAACGTCAACTTTTCGGTTCAAAGCTATGATGCCGCCGAACGCGCTGACCACATCGCCTTCGTAAGCCTTGCGGTATGCGACACAAATATCCTCATCAACGGCACAGCCGCACGGATTAAGGTGCTTAACAACCACCGCCGCCGGCTCCTCAAATTCTTTGGCCAGCTCAAACGCCGCATTAGTATCCAGCAGATTATTGAAGCTGATGTCTATGCCGCCCTCTAACAAAGTGCCGCTGCTGACCGACGTCTCACTGCTTGACGGCAGCTTATAGAACGCTGCACTCTGATGAGGATTTTCCCCGTAGCGCAGCGACGCTTCTTTCTTAAGCGCAATTGAAATCTTCTCCGGATACTCTACGTTTGCCCTGCCGTTAAGGTACTTCGCTATGGCGGCATCGTACGATGCTGTCAGCGCAAAGGCCTCCCGCGCAAAATCGCTCCGCAGCTTCTCGCTCACAGCCCCGTCATTTTTTTGCATCTCTTCGATGACCTTGTCGTACTGGTCAGGCTTTGTCACGACCGTCACGAACTTATGGTTCTTCGCAGCCGAGCGAATCATGCTCGGCCCGCCGATATCAATATTTTCAATCGCCTCGGCCAATGTGCAATCGGCCTTGGCAATCGTCTGCTCAAACGGGTAAAGATTCACACAAACCAAATCTATCGGCTCAATGTTATGCTTTTTCATCGCTGCTGTATGCTCGTTTTTGTCGCGAAGGCCCAACAGCGCGCCGTGTATCTTTGGATGAAGTGTTTTCACCCTGCCGTCCATCATTTCTGGAAAGCCCGTAACTGACTCAATACTCGTCACGTTCACACCTGCCTCGCTCAGCGTTTTAGCTGTCCCGCCGGTGCTGATTATCTTGACTTTCATCTCGCTGAGCTTCCTGGCGAAGTCAACCACACCGCTCTTGTCAGATGTGCTTATCAACGCCCTCTTAATTTTCACGTCCATTTGACCTCCTTCTCTCAACTATTGATTATTCACTATTCAACCGGTTGAATACAGGCAACCCGGCCGCGCTCATCGGCAATATAAATTTTTGAATCCGCCGTATTGGCTGCGTATCTCGAAACTCCCGCAAAATTAACCGAATACAGCTTCTCGGTTTTGACATTATCCATCACCACTAATGTCCTGTCTTTTGTAATCACGTAGGCCTTGTCTTTCGCTTCTGCTAATAACTCGACGCCTGCCGGCACCAACCACATGAATTTGCCGCTTTCTTTGTTTATCGCCGTCACACCTTTACCGCGAACATACTGATAGACGACCTCTCCGGTCACACGCGGCGCCTTCTCAAGCATTCCCGCCATCTGATATTTCCACACAAGTTTTCTGCTGAGCAAGCCGATTATATCAACCCTGTAAACGTTTGTATCGGTGCTGGAAAAAAATAGTGACATCCCATCTCTGACAATCGGCCCAGCAATGCCTCCTGCGGCATCAAATTGCCACAGCTTCCTGGGCCTGTCCGGCGTAATACTAATCACGTTACCTGCGTCGGTGGTGAAGATGACGAAACTTTCATCGGCGGTGATTGAGGTAATCGTAGAATCGTTTTCAGCAGCCACCTCAAAAATTTGAACCTTATCCTTCGCTCGCAGCACATGTAAACGATTTCCGACTCCGCCCACATAAAAATACGAGCTGTTCCGCGAGGCAGGACAGATTATACCAAATCCCACATCCACCGCCCGGCGTTCGACCCCCGTTGCCGCATCAATCTCGACCAGCTTGCTGCCGCCTATCGATATAAGCTCGTCACCATAAAGCTGTAGTCCCGCAATCGGAAAACCAGCCGGCGCAACTGTCCTGCCGAATATTATATTTCCTTTTTCGTTGTCCAAGGAAATCATGAAATTGCGGTCGGAAAGCACGTAGATATGATTGCCGAGGATAAGCAGTTGCTCTAAACTGTCTGCCTTCTTAATAGGCAGCTCGTTTTCCCACAATATTTTCAAATTGGCGTGTTTGAGCAGCTCCGGCGAAACAAGCCACCGCGAACTATCTTCTGCTCCAGCCGCCCTTACCGCAGCGAACAAAACAAAAGAAACCGCCAATAAAACCGGTCTGCATCTTGTCATTTTTAGCATTTTCATAACCCCTCACGAAAGAATAAAACCTTGCCTTTTCAACACCTTATTTTGTCATTCCTGTTACAACATCCTGCCGTTCCTGCGAAGCTTGTCCCCGACTACGATGGCGAGCAGGAATCCAACTCCTATTACGCCCCCTTTTTACGGCATCTCAACGTAGTCAGCCAAATTGATATTATGTTCCTTTTCGAATTTCTGCATTTCTTGTATCCGCACGATGTCGTCTTCTATTCGAGCTGCCAGCTTAAATATATACGGCTTATCCGCAAGGCGGTTTCGCAGGTCATCGAGCATCGGCTCCCACATCCCGTCGTACAATTGAGCCTTGAGAACGACCAGCATACGGTGCTCGTCGCTCAAGCTATTCGCAAAACGGCTTGCCACCTCGTTGACGGCGCTATCGCCGCCTTTATTATTTTCGCTCGGCTCATCCATTTTCTACAATCTCCCGTTATGGGCTTTAGGTTCCCGCCCCCGCTGCCTGTTTTTGCAGGGAACCGCTGCAGGGACAGGTTTGTCCCCGCCTAATCGCCGGCTGGAGCTCCCTAACAGAACTCGTTTCCGCCGAATACTAACGACCAGCCTTCAAAATTGCAACAAATTTTCTCAAATTAACCCAATCTCTATTCTGATGGGTCTTTATATTTATCTTCCTCAAAGCAGACTCGCGACCGTAAGGCAGCGGTTATTTACAGAGCCCCGACCGTAAGGGAGGGGTAAAACGATGGACGATGGACGATAGACGATGGACGATAGACGATGGACGAAAGAAAACAGAGCCGCGACCGTAAGGGAGCGGTAAAACGATGGACGATGGACGATAGACGATGGACGAAAGAAAACAGAGCCGCGACCGTAAGGGAGCGGTAAAACGATGGACGATAGACGATGGACGATGGACGAAAGAAAACAGAGCCGCGACCGTAAGGGAGCGGTAAAACGATGGACGATGGACGATAGACGATGGACGATAGACGAAAGAAAACAGAGCAGCGACCGTAAGGGAGCGGTAACTGCCCTTACGGTTATGCAGCAACTTACTGAAGGACACAATTTTAGATTTCTCATTTTTCAGTAATGAACAAAACAGAGAAATCTGGTAATATATAGCGATAGGAAATACAAGTTAGTTATGATGTGTCTTCAAAATAGAGAAATAGTTCAAATAGTACTGCTCTTGTCCGGCATGGTCGTTTGTTTATTGCTCATAGGATGCAGAGACAAATCCATTGACCACTACAATCGCGGCCTTGACCATGCCAAGAATGGCGAATATGACCAGGCCATCTCAGAGTTCACCAGGGCCATTGAGATAAACCCAGGAAATGCTGACGCCTACAACAACCGGGGCAATGCCCATCGCAAGAAAGGCCAATATGACCTTGTCATCTCAGATTGCACCAGGGCCATTGAGATAAACCCACGCCTTGCCGACGCGTATTACAATCGGGCGGTGGCCTATGACAATAAAGGCTTTTATGACCAGGCCATCTCAGACCTGGACAAAGCCATCGATATAAACCCAAATCTTTGCGGCGCCTACAATAGTCGTGCCATTGCCTACTACCACAAGGCAGAATACGACAAAGCCTGGCAGGATATCGGTAAGGCACAAGCTCTGGGTAGTCCGGTTCATCCAGGTTTTCTCAACGCTCTTAGTGAAGCTTCGGGAAGAGATAAATGATAATAGACCGCTAAAGAAAGAGAGGTTAGTTATGATAGATTTTCAGAACAAAGAAACGTTTGAGAGGGCGCTGCTCCGGTCAGGCGCGGTTATTTGTCTATTTCTGATTCTGACAGGATGTGGAGATAAGGCCCAAGACAAATCCGCCGTGTACGACGAGCAGGACATTGTCGTCGCTAAGGAAGACCAATATGACCTGCCTATCTCAGAGCAAAGCAAGGCCATTGAGATAAACCCGAACGATGCCACCGCTTACTACAACCGCGGCAGGGCCTACAATTCTAAAGGCCTATATGACGAGGCTATCTCAGACTACACTAAGGCCATTGAGATTAACCCGGCGTCCCCTGAATTCTACACCAGTCGCGGCAATGCCTATCTGTCCAAGCGGCAATATGACCTGGCCATCTCAGACCACAATAAGGTCATCGAGATAACCCCGGACAATGCTAACGCCTATATCGACCGGGGCAATGTCTACGCTGCCAAAGGCAAATATGACCAGGCAATCTCTGATTATAACAGGGCGCTCGAGATAAATCCGGCTTTTGCTCGAGCTTACAACAATCGCGGCGCCGCCTACCGAATTAAGGGCCAGTATGACCAGGCCATATCAGATTATAGCAAGGCCATTGAGATAGACCCAACGTATGCTATAGCCTATAACAATCGTGGATGGTCGTATTTTAGAAAGGGCGAGCACGACCTGGCCATCTCTGATTATGACAAGGCCGTTGAGATAAACCCACGTTATGCTGGAGCCTACAACAATCGGGCCGCCGCCTACGGGGCCAAAGGCCAGTATGACCAGACCATCTCGGATTACACCAAAGCCATTGAGATAAATCCCCGGCTGGCTGGTGCATACAACAATCGTGCAGTCGCCTACTACCGTAAGGCAGACTACGACAGGGCCTGGCAGGACGTCCATAAGGCGCAAAGTATGGGCTTGCAGGTCCCTCCGGCATTTCTCAAGTCCCTTCGTGAAGCATCAGGAAGAGAAGAATGAATCAAGCCGGGCATGGCATCGAAACCCACAAAAAAGATTCGGAACTGTAGCAATTCCAGATTAGATTTGTTATATTAATGGGACAAAGGGGCTTGCCAGTGCGGGTCAATATTCTAAATTTGAAGTTGCTTATTTTTTAAATAACAGTATAATAAGGGTGCATAACCTAACGAGGTTAAAGGTATTCTTATTTTATCGTATTCAATAGGGAGGAAATGACAATGTTTGCTCTAAATAGTATTATTCATTTAAGAATTTTAATGCTCTTGGCTATATGTTTCCTTCTGATTACATACTTATCACCACTAACATGGGCTCAATCCGATTGGGTAGTGCTCTTCGAAGATGATTTTGAGGATGGAGACACAGAAGGTTGGGATTTTGGTCCTTGGGATAGAGATGCCGAATTTCACGTCGAAGCCGAAGATAATAATTATGTTTTGAGTGGAAGTGGGTATGGTCATGCTAATCCTATTGTTGATGGCTGGCGGAATTATAGTTTCAAAGCCGAGGTCAAATTTATAGAGGGCGACCCTGTGGTTCATTTGGACTATAGGAGGAGCAATAATGAAGGGTATTTCATCGGTTTCACCACAGAGGAGATTTACCTCGGCAAATCTAAGCCACCTGGAAATCATATTCACATTGTATCTCTTAATAGAAATCACAGGCTTGGACGATGGTACGAAGTAGAAGTAGTTGGTGTAGAGAATAACATCAAGGTTTACATTGATGGCGTTAAAAAAATTGACTATACAGACAGCAACCCTGTTAATTGGGGCACATTTGGTATAGTAATGCATTTACCCAATTCACATGTTCATTTCGATAATATAACAGTGAGAGGCGAAAAGCCACCCACTCTCGATTTCACTTGGATAAAAACCGGTGGACCAAGTGGAGGTCTCGGCTACGATGTCAGGATTCACCCACGAGACAAGAACATTATGTTTGTAACTGATAACCCCAGTGGAGTGAACAAAAGCTACGACGGCGGAGACACTTGGGTTCAAAGAAATACCGGCATAAAAACGAGAAAAGGGCCCTCAGCCGATGGCATTCCCATTTTTAGTTTGACCATTGACCCCAGCAATCCTGATATTGTATGGGCCGGGGCCCAGGAGGCAAAGGCGATTTTCAAGTCAACCGACGGCGGCGAAACATGGGTTAGAAAGGATAACGGAGTCATTGGGGAAAATGCGATATCTTTCCGCAACTTCGGCGTTCATCCATACAACTCCAACATTGTTTTCGCCGGAGCCGAAGTCCCTACCGGAATTCTTGGGACCTCATTTGATAAGACCAAAGGGAAAATCTACAAAACCCAGGACGGAGGGGAGAACTGGCGCTCTGTCTGCGAAGTGGACAATTTGGTGAGGTTTGTCCTCTTTGATCCAACGAACCCGGATGTGATGTACGCCTCTACGGGAATCTTCGATAGGGAAGCGTATAATGGTGTAGGTGTCGGTATCCTGAAATCAACCGATGGAGGGGAGACGTGGTTTCAGAGCAACAGAGGGATACCGGACAGAGAAGGCAACCGTTTCATGGGATTTTTGGAAATGCACCCTACCAACCCACAGATACTCTTTGCCGCTTCAGGAAACAATGCAATGGGACGAGGCGGTGTTTTCAGAACCATGAACGATGGGACAAGCTGGGAGAAATTGCTCTACAATGATATATTCACCGTTGTGACATTCAGCCCTTCCGATCCAAATGTTATCTACGCTGGAAGCGCAAACGCTTTCTATCGCAGCGATAATGGCGGTACCAATTGGCATAAGTTCCAAAAACCTGGCGGAGGATACGGACCTCCTGGAATCAGAGCCGGGGTTCCCATCAGCGCAGTGGTAGACCCTGACGAACCTATGACCGTCTTCGTCAACAACTACGGCGGGGGAAACTTCAAATCCACAAATGGCAGCCAGACTTGGTTCAATTCGAGCAACGGCTACACCGGCGCTGATTTGCACGATATTACGATAGACTTGCATAACCCTGCCACCGTCTATACTATCGGACGCAGCGGGCCCTTCAGTAGCTATAATGGTGGAAAAGACTGGACGGGCATTTCCTTTCCCCCAGCATTAGCGGCGGAATGGTACGCAGTAGCCTTAAATCCTGTCAATACTCAGGAATTGCTTATCTCTGATGAGCATTGTGGAGTTATTTGGAAAAGCATGAATGGTGGCAACACTTGGAGAACAGTTTTTCGACACCCCCTCGTCCGTCCCGAGGATGGTCAGACAGGTATGCATGGCTTCAAATCCATATCCTATGCACCGTCAAATCCGAGAATCGTATATGCAGGAATGAGAAAACCCATAGGTACTATTAACGGTAACTTTCCGCTGCCCAGCTTGGGCATGTACAAATCAGTTGACGGTGGTGAAACGTGGGCGGAGATAAACAACGGCCTGGCAACTCCGCTAATCAATATTAATGCCATCGCTGTCCATCCTACCGACCCCAATATTGTCTATATCGGCACTTGGATAGATGGCGTATTCAAAACTACCAACGGTGGACAGAGTTGGGTGCTGAAGAGCAACGGTCTTGTCTCGGCTGATGTCCGCTCACTGGCTATCGACCCCCAGAATCCGAATGTAGTTTATGCAGGACTGGGAGAAGGAGCCGGTATATTTAAAAGTATCAACGGTGGCGAGCTTTGGAGAGAGAGCAATAACGGGGTGAAATTAGAATGTACATCTCATTTGCTACCAATCGGAAAAGTAAAAATAGGGATATCACTTGATGAAGCCCCCAGAAGACAAACCGGCCAGGACTACTATTCAGTTCCTTGGACATCCGTCCGCAGTATTGTAATTGATCCAACAAATTGCCAGACTATTTATGCCGCAGATTACCGTTCCGGAGTTTATATGTCTTGCGACAGTGGAGATACATGGTATCAAGCCAACAAAATGCTCACGACACGGGCTGTCTCCGCTTTGGCCATTTCAGCCGATGGCAAAATGCTTTATGCTGCGACTGCAGGAGGAGGTGTTTTTCGTTTGGCGTTGAAGAATTACGCTCCGGAAATAGTCTCAACTTTTCCAAAACCAAACATGAGAGCTAATGCTGTCTTAATAGCCAAAGAAGACAGTGTAGAATTCGGAGTATCTGCGTACGATTTAAATGATGACCCCCTATCCTACTCCTGGACATTGGATGGCCTTTTGATAGAAGGTGAAATTAGTGATACCTATCTTCTCACAACAAATGATTTGCAGCCAGGCCGTCATTTTCTTACAGTGGAAATAGCCGATACTGAGACTTCTGTTATTGCTAATTGGGATATCGTAATTAGACCTTGACGTTCAAAGTTGAATAAAAGGTACCCGCATTTTATCTATTACAGAGTAAAAGTCCCCCGAAGCTGCTAATCGACCCTGATTCCTTTTTGTTCCAGCCACTTTTTCAAAGCGCCCATCTCACTATTGAAAATCTCGTTGTCGTAGTCCTCCTCCAGCCTGTGAATGTTGTTGTCTAATTCCGGCTGCTCCTGCACAATATCGCTTAACTTCTTTTCAAACTCATCGCTGATAATCCTCAGGTCCTCGATCTCTACTTGTATTCCCAGCATACCCACCAGTCGTCTTGTTACCGCCTCTATACACTTTGGATTGCTACCCTGAACGTAAGCGGGGATGGTGGCCACGAGGCTCACCATACTCAAATTACGCTGCTTACAACCGGTCGTCAGGTAAGTAACGATGCTGGCTGGTCCTTCGTAGTTCGTGAATTTTACGCCGTAATGCCGGAAAGAATCCTTGAGTTTTGCGCTCGAAGCCGAGCAGAACAGTCTCGGCTCGCGTGTGTGGGGCACCAGGCCGGCAACGCTGCCTATGAAATATATCATTTTGACGCCAAATTCTGCACACACCGAGAAGATACACTCGCCGAATTCTACCCACTGCAGATTTGGTTCCTTGCCTAAGAACAATATAAGGTCGTCTTTCTCGCTGTAGTAGAACGTGTTTGTCGGCGCCTCAAACCATTTAATTAGGCCGTTATGTATCTTCGTGTGCGGCCTGAATAATGCCGTTATTTCCATTGAGCCGGGAAAACTGTAAATGTAGAAACTCTCGGCGTCAATCTCGGCAAATTTTTCGGCGCCGAGCTTGTCAATAAGGCACTTTACCGTTCCCGTCGAGACCTCACCACCGTCCATCCAGCCCGAGAAACCCAGCAATAGGCGGGGATTACGAAATTTTGGCCTTTTATACATTTTCAGCTTATCAGATGCCATAACCTACTCCTTAAGAGTTTCAAATGTAGTTTTGTACCATTTATCGGCATGTTAAGCCAGATAAATTTCGTAATTATTGATAAAAAACCAGGAGACCTATTAGAAAAATCCACCATCTAACTTCTGTCTTCTGACATCCATCCTCTATCATTACGAGCTACAAGTCTCGGCTCATAAATCTGTTTGACGGTAACTGCTACAATAGTAAAATTTGATTTAAGAAAGGCAAGTACATTTAACTGTAGAATTCGCCGGGGAAAGCGAAATTGCTCAAGGTAGATAGTACTTTTGAGGTTATTTTCCTTGCCGGTTTTATTGTGGGCTCGGTGATACGCAAGGTATATACATTCAGAGCCAGAGGCAACAAAACCGCCAAAAAGCGAAAGGGCGCATTAGATATTGTGCTGCTCAGCGCTGCCGGCGTGGGACTTGCGGCACCTTTAGTCTATCTGTTTACGCCGTGGCTGGACTTTGCTGATTATGACCTGCCGGTATGGCTGGGCTGGGTGGGGTCGGCTGTTTTTGCCGTGGCGCTTTTATTATTATGGAGGTCGCACGCAGACCTCGGCCGCAACTGGTCTGCGACATTGAATGTAAGAGAAGGGCACACGCTTGTAACCTGGGGTGTGTATCGCTATATGAGGCATCCGATGTATGCTGCACACCTGCTATGGGCGATTGCACAAGGACTGCTGCTGGAGAACTGGCTGGCAGGCTGGCTGTTTCTGGCGTTTTTTGTTCCTTTATATCTGCTGCGGGTGCCGCAGGAGGAGCGGATGATGCTTGAGAAATTCGGGGAGCAATATCGCCAGTACATGCATCGAACCGGCCGGCTCATCCCTCGCCTCTGGCCGTGAAAAATACCAGCCACGCTCATTGAGCATCCAGCATCGAGCATCGAGTATCAAGTCAAAAGCCACGAACGACCAGTCACAAATCACGCTCTCATAATGTCAATGATTTTCATCCACCTTCGTAAATACTGTCGGCCAATATGGGTAGTTGTATTTTGTCACCAGGCAGGGTATAATAAAAGTATGATACGCAAGGTAATAAATAAAGTTAGTTTGAAAGATTCGTCCTCTGCGAAGAAGGAACTGGCCTACTGGCTCAGCAAAAGCCCCGACGAGCGAATCGCGGCTGTAGAAACCTTACGAAGGCAGATGAATGGAAGTTCAGAAAGACTTCAGAGAACTGTTAGCGTTGTTCAACAAACACAAGGTTGAATACATAATAGTAGGCGGCTATGCGCTGGCCTTTCACGGAGCGCCGCGTTACACCGGCGATATAGATATTCTCATCCATCCTGATACCGCGAATGCCCATTGTATCCTCGCAGCCCTTGATGAGTTCGGCTTCGGGTCTGTTGACTTAACGGCAGCGGATTTCGAAAAGCCGGAAAATGTTATCCAGCTTGGTGTGCCGCCGGTGCGGGTAGATATCATAACATCGCTCACAGGCGTCTCGTGGGAAGATGCGTGTGCAGGAAGGACCCAAGGCAAATACGGAGACATTCCAGTTTATTATATCGGGCGCAAACAGTTTATCTCCAACAAGCGGGCCGTAGGGAGAAAAAAAGACCTCGCCGACCTCGAAGCTCTTGGGGAAGATTAGCTCCCATTTCTCACAAACCACAAATCACAAGCCACGAATAACGCAGGAATTTTTTTCTGAAAGCCTCCATTTTTCGTCAAAAAATAACTGTTAGACTTTAAAAATACGTAGTTTCCCCAACTGCTTTTATATCAACGTACAAATAAAATGAAGGACAAGGCCGGTTTGGAATAATCTGCATAAGAGCATAGGGAAGCAAAGAGACTTATGTCTTGTGCACCTACAATTTATTTAGTAACATGTTTTTAAAAATTTAGAAATTTTTGAGTCAGGATAAGAGTATGAAAAAGGACGAAAAAGAATATTATCCAATAATTAAAGACAAATTAGAGAAGCTTCTGAAAACAAAAACTCCTAATTTTTATTCTGAAATCACGGCAAACAAAAAATTCAGTGACAAATTGAAAGCCAATATCGGAAGAGATAGAGATATAATTTTCCAATTTTTAAAAGAAGCTTCCCCTGACATCACTGGATTTATCGAAGATTCCTCATATTTTATAGTTATTGAATTCAAAAAAGGACGAATAGATTTAAAAGACATTTATCAAACTAAAATGTATCGGGAATTATTCAACGCGAAATTTACATTTTTGATTTCTTTAGAACCGATTCCCACAGAAATAAAATTATTAGATAAATCTACATACTTTCTTAAGGCAGGATTATTGAGTTGGACTTTTGCTTTTGTTTTAACTCAATTCAATATACAAGAAAAGGAATTTGTGGAATGGTATCCAGAGAACCCTTTTGAGAAGGATTTCTACTGGAATTAGGTTCACCGATTCAACGTAGATTGAAAAGATGAACTGGCTTGTTGAAAAAGTGACTCTGTATGCAAAAAAATATGTGAATATTAATGGTTACTATAAAGGTAGAAAAAAATGGAAATAGCTGAAATCATATTGCGTTTTCTTCAAGCAATTCTTAGCTGGCCTATTATTGTTTTGATTTTGGGCATTGTCTTCGTGGTAGTATTTAAGGGTCCAATTTCGGATTTTTTAAGACGTATTGTTAAGGGAGAAGCATATGGTGTTCGAATTGAAGCCAGCAGACCTTCAGAACAAAAAGAAATAGCTAAAGAAACTCCAAAAATTGAATCACAAGACCAAATTGAACAATATATTATTAATAATCCGAAAGCAGTAGTCGCCGAGTATTTAAGACTTGCAAATGGATATTGGTTTGAGCGTACTTTCAATATAATTTATGGTACCCAGATAGATTTAATTGAATATCTCGCAACAAAAGGAACCAATGGAGATAAGTACATTAATTTGGTAGTTTTTTATAATGAATTTATCAAACGGTCAGGATTATCTTCTACTCAAATGTCAGATTATCTTGGATTCCTGCTGGGTATGAGATTTATCGAATATGCAGGTGAAGGAAGCGACTTAATTGTAAAAGTTACACCTCATGGTGTTAATTTCCTATCCTATATTAAAGCTCAATACCCATCAACATATAAATATAAACCATATTAGATTCTCTACCCTCGACTTTATAATCTATTTGACTAACGATGATAGGTAAATATAAAGCTCTCGGATCCATTTAAATCTCAGTAATTATCCTCTTATAATGTTGGTGATTATCACCCACTTTCGCAAAAGAAATTTTGATTCGTTAAGATAAAAAATTTGTAAAAAATTTCGTTTTCCCTTTGACAAAAAGAGGGTTTTAGATTATATTTTAATTTAATCCAGATTACTGGAGGTGGATGGCGAATGCCATCGGGGCCCGAAAGGGCCTTTTTTGTTTGTCTAAATGAACTTTTTGCCGAACACCCTTTCGCCGTCCTGGTCATATTTGTCCTTAAGAATCTCGATTACTAATTTGGCAAAACGCCCAAGCTTTGTAGCCAAGAACCCCTGCTCACTCAGTATCTCATTTCGGCTGGGATGAGCAATCAGGTCGGCAAGTTGTAAACCAGCAATGTTGTTTGATTTGGGTTTCACCTTCAGTTGGCAACTCGTAAAGGCAGCTTGAAATCTTTTCGCTTCTATATAATCAGTCCCTTGCTCCCAAAGCTGTCGGAATGAATTTTTAAGACGCAAGTCGGCTTTTCCCCCGCGTGATTCTGCCATTGCATCACCACAAACGTTATTGCGCTCAAGAAAGAGAACATAACGTTCAAGCAGAATTGCAAGGCAATAATGATAAGGGTCGTATCGCCAAGTTGTATATGTCTCTTTGTGTTTCTTCTTATCGAGACAGACGGTGATCACCACATATTGCCATGCCTGAAGTAGGTAGAGGAAATCATTATCGAATTTCTGTCTGACCTCTTTACGGATCAAATCCCTGAATGGATCCAAAGCGTTCACCATCTCCTTGCGATGAAACACTATTGGCTCATCCGGATGGTAGTCAAAGTACGTTGACTTCAAAGCTTCCATTTGTGGATGAAGGTCAGACTTAACGTAGCCTAACTCCAGAATAATACCCGTCAGACTTAAGAAGCGGTGGTTAGGGTCATCCGAGCTTTCAAGATCAGGATTACCGACCTCGTCAATGTATATTCGGTACTTCATCGGCAGCGAATCCTTCTTATGTGTATTTCAATTCGAAACTTAGCACACTTCCAACAGCAAAGATTGTACTTTTGATGGGTTTCAGGGTCAAAGCTGAAATTTGCGGTTTTGACGAATAGCACGAACTGTAAAGGTAAAAAGGTGTTGAGATCGATTCTTTTTAAGCCCGGATAATGTCGGTTATTTTCATAAGTCGGCTGGTGTTGTCGCGTTCGGCTTCTGCTAATTTGTCGAAAATGAACCTGATAGTCTCGTGCAATTCGGGAATGACAACGTGCTCTAATACATTTACCCTTCTGCGGGTCATCTGAAGCTCGATAGCCAGCAGGCGGGCCTGCTTTTCCTTCTCAGCTAACTCAATCAAACGGTCGAAAGCACGCTCCAAAGCTAACAATGCGACGTCCATCTCGCCGGAGGTCGTCGCGAAGCCGTAACAGATAATCTCGCCGGATATCTCTTTGGTCAGATGCGGCACTTTTACATTCATTATACGGGCGAACTCGATTGTCAGGCTGAACTTTTTCATTGGGACCTCAAGGGCGGCCTTTATATCTTCCGGCTCCATTGTCGCACGGGCCAACATAAACCGCCGGCATGTCTCCAGAAGCTCGGCCTCAACCTGCCGGCGTAAAGGCTTGATGTGCTTTGCAATTGCAATTAGCTGCCGGGAAAGCTCGTCTCTTTTTTCGCTGAGCAGACGATGCCCCCTGCTGGCAAGTGCCACGCGCTTCCGCAGCCTTAATAGCTCCATTCGTGTCGCATTTACTGTTGCTAACATAATTCGTCGCTCGTCGCTCGTCGCTCGTCGGCCGTCGCTCGTCGCTCGTGACTCGAGATAATTCAAATATCAAAACTACATTTCAAAATGAAAAATCATTCTTTTTTTGAACTTTGATTTGTCATTTTGCTTTTTAATTTTTGATTTTTTCACTCGCTTCCGGGTTCTTTTTCCGGAAGCGCGGCATATACTTTTCAATGAGTTTGACATCGATACGCTTTAGCTCGGCATTTTCGAACATGCTCAAGAGCTCCCAGCCGAGGTCGAGGGTTGTTTCGACCGAGCGGTTCTCATAATAATCCTGCGAGACGTATCTTTCCTCGAACTTATTTGCGAATTCCATATATTTCTTGTCTTCTTCCGACAGGGCTGCTTCGCCCATAATGGTTGCTAATTCCTGACATTCTTTGCCGCGGGCGTAGGCGGCGTAAAGCTGATTATAAAGGTCGGCGTGGTCTTCGCGAGTCTTGCCTTCGCCGATGCCCTTATCCTTAAGTCGCGACAGGCTCGGCAGAACGTCAACCGGCGGCGAGACCGCCTTTCTATGCAGCGGACGAGACAGAATAATCTGGCCTTCGGTAATATAGCCGGTCAGGTCCGGCACCGGATGCGTCTTGTCATCCTCAGGCATCGTCAATACCGGCACCATTGTAATAGAGCCTTTTTTATTTTTGATTCGCCCGGCCCTTTCGTACACAGTCGCCAGGTCCGTGTAAAGATAGCCGGGATACCCTCGTCGGCCGGGGACCTCTTTTCGCGCTGCGCTAATTTCGCGAAGTGCCTCGCAGTAGTTGGTCATATCATTCAAGATTACCAGCACGTGCATATCCAGCTCGTAGGCTAAGTATTCAGCGGCGGTAAGGGCGCATCTTGGCGTCGCAATCCGCTCAATCGCCGGGTCGTTTGCAAGATTGATGAACATAACCGCACGCTCAATTGCCCCGGTCTGGTGCAGGTCGTCGATGAAGAATTGTGCGGCCTCAAATGTGATTCCCATTGCCGCAAAGACAACTGCAAACTCTTCGCCCTCGCCGAGGACCGTTGCCTGGCGGGCCAATTGAGCGGTTATCTGGTCGTGAGGCAGGCCCGCACCTGAGAATACCGGCAGCTTCTGGCCGCGTACGAGCGGATTTAAACCATCAATTGTAGATATGCCCGTCTGGATGAATTCGTTCGGATAATCGCGGGCATAGGGATTAATCGGCTTGCTGTTAATATCCAGCCGCTTTTCGGGGATGATGGCAGGCCCATCGTCTTTCGGCTCGCCGAGGCCGCTGAAGACCCTGCCTAAGATGTCGGGCGAGACGGCCAATTCGAGGGGCTTGGCTAAGAACCGAATCGTGCTTCTCTCAACATCGATACCGCGCGTGCCCTCGAAGACCTGGACGAGGACCTTATCGTTCTCCACCTGAAGGATCTGGCCGTGACGTATCGAGCCGTCACCAAGCTCAATATCGACTATATGCCCATATTTGGCCTCGTCAACCATCTCGACCAGCATCAGCGGACCGGAGATATTCGTAACTGTTTGGTACTCTTTTACAGCCAGCATTTTAAACCCTCGTAATTGATTATTGATTATTTTCTATTGACTATTGGGTTTCGTTCTTCTTATTCTTGAGACCTTATTTACAATTTACACAGTCACGGTTTGTAATTGTTTCATCTGTTTGTCGATTGTCTCCCTTATTCTGGCGATTTTGGCTATATCATTCTGCGGGATGTATTTGGCCCTTGCGATTTCCTCACGCACGGGCAATTTGAAAATCTCTGCTGTTTCAACCCCGGCATCGATGGCAGCCAGAGCCTGGGTCTCGAAGTGCAGGACGGTTTTTAACATTTCGTACTGCTTTTCCATCGAAGTGTGGGTATCAACCTTGTGAAAGGCGTTTTGGTGCAGGAAGTCTTCGCGGACAGACCTGGCCGTCTCAAGTGCCAGTCTGTCTTGCGGTGACAGGGCTTCTGCTCCGACAAGCCGAACAATCTCAAGAAGCTCAGCCTCCTGCTCCAGCAGGCTCATTGCCTTGACAGTCAACTGTTCCATTTCCTGACCCTGCTCCTTATCTTCGAAGCACTCTTTGAGATATTGCTTATAGAAGGAGTATGAGGTGAGCCAATCAATCGCCGGGAAGTGCCTCTGGTAGGCAAGCTCGCCTTTGAGCGACCAGAAGACCTTGACGACGTGCAACGTTGCCTGCACAACGGAATCGGACAAATCACCCCCTGGGGGGCTTACCGCGCCGATAATCGATAGAGTTCCCTCTCGCTGCGGGCTGCCGTAACAGAGCACTCGGCCGGCTCTCTCATAGAAGGCTGCAATCCGTGCCGCCAGATACGCAGGGTAGCCCTCCTCGGCAGGCATCTCTTCGAGACGGGTCGATATCTCCCGCATCGCCTCGGCCCATCTGCTGGTGCTGTCGGCCATCAAGGCCACGACATAACCCATGTCGCGGAAATACTCAGCTATGGTAATACCGGTGTAGACCGAGGCCTCTCTGGCTGCTACGGGCATATTCGATGTGTTTGCGATAAGTACCGAGCGACGCATTAAGGGCTCGCCGCTGCGCGGGTCCCTTAATTCCGGAAACTCGGTCAAGACATCGGTCATTTCATTGCCTCGCTCGCCACAGCCGACATAAACCACTATGTCTGCGTCGACCCATTTGGCTAACTGATGCTGAACGACGGTCTTACCGCTTCCGAAGGGCCCCGGCACACAGGCGGTCCCGCCCTTAGTGATTGGAAAGAAGGTGTCAATAACCCGCTGACCGGTAACAAGAACCCTATTGGGCGCAAAGCGCTTGGTTATCTGCCTGGCGCTGCGGACCGGCCACTGCTGCATCAGTTTCAACTCTATCTCGGCCTGGTCCTGCGTAACGCAAACGGCGACAGTCTCTTCAACGGTGTAATCACCTTCTGCTATTTTTTGTATAGTGCCGTCAACGCCAAACGGCACCATAATCTTGTGCACAACCAGTGTGGTTTCCTGAACCTCGCCGATAATATCTCCAGAGGCGACCTTTGCTCCCTCGGCTACTGTCGGCTTAAAGTGCCATTTCTTTTCCCTGTTGAGGCCTGGCAGGGCACTGCCTCTGCTCATAAAGTCTCCTTCAACTTCTACAAGTAAGTTGAGCGGCCTTTGAATGCCGTCATAAATACTTTCAATCAGCCCTGGTCCCAGCTCGACACTCAGAGGCTTCTGGGTATCAACCACAGGTTCGCCGGGGCCTATGCCGGTTGTTTCCTCATAGACCTGAATCGAGGCCAAATCGCCGCGCAGCTCCACGATTTCGCCTATGAGGCTCAGTTCGCCCACCCGAACGACGTCGTACATCCGCGAACCAGCCATCCCTTCAGCGACAACGACAGGACCCGCAACTTTGACTATTCTGCCTTCTCTTGCTTCATCCATTGTCAAACCCTTATTTTGAAATTAAATATGAAAAATCAAACATCAAAACTACAAATCAAAATTCAAAAACAACTTTTACATTTTGCATTTTTATATGTCATTTTGTTTTTTGCATTTTAATTTTTGATTTCGTTTTATTCTATGTTTGCTAACTACTTTGCAAAATATTTATGCCCGTAGCAATTTTAAGGGCTTCTCCGAGGGCCCGCGTTGCAAAGCCTTCGGACTCAATAGTAAACGGCACTACCACGATGCACGGAGTCGGTTCAACCTGATAATTAGAAAAGACTTGTTCTGCCACCGGAGCGATATTCTCTGCAACTACGACAAGGGCGTATTTCTGCTCGATTATCTTCTTCGCACTATCATTGATTTGTTCAGCCGTTTGGCCCGCCGGGTATGTATCGACTCCCAGTGCCGAAAACGGCATCACAAAATCAGTGTCACCTAAAACTGCTATTTTACCTTCCATTTTTCGTACCTTAGTGAGCTAAAGTGTGAAGTGCCTAAAGTGCCTAAAGTTATCCGCCGCCAGCGGACTATATCCTGCTAACTTTAGCTCACTTTAGCTCACCTTAGTTCATTTTAGTTCACTTTAGTCGTGCTTCACGAGATACGGTCTAAAATAAGCTGTGTATCGAGAAAATTTTTCTTGGCTGTTAATATCAGCCGCACCGTGCGGATTTCATTCTCCTTCATTAACAGAAAAGCGATAATCGGCTGAGGGCCAGCGGCTATCTGAATCGTTGATTTCAGAAATCCGCTCAAATGCTCTTCACACTGCTGCTCAGCCTTCAAAAAAGATTTGTTCGATGCCAGGTAGCTGGCACCTGTTTCAACGATTCGGTGATAGGGCGTTACAAAAAATAGCGTCGCCAACGCCTCGTAGCCGAGCTCAAGGCCCTGTCTGAATCGCTCTAATTCGACGAAGCCGCCTTTCAAAAATACGTTACGCTGCTCGGATTCGGTGAACGCCGCCGGTGATGCCGGCTGGGTGAACTTGAGCCGAAGCATTGTGCGAATGTTTGTCAAATCAATCTGTATTCTAAAAAGGCCGAGCAGAAAAATGCTGTCCAACCGCTTTGCCCTGTTCAGGTTATATTCAGCCTGTACTCTGTCGATTGCGTAATCAACCTGGCGGATGTCCTTATTTTTGTAATAGGCCAGGACAGCCTGCTCTGCAGCTTGTTGGACATAATCAGGGAGCACCGCCTTGTCAGGCTCACTTTCCTCAGCGAATATCTGCTCGAACAGCTCTGGCGGCACGTTGCCGTCGGTGCTGTAATCGGTGCCCAGCGGCTTTTTCGTTTCAGACAATGTTCGCCGCACTGATAGGCGCAGATTGGCAAAATCGTCGCGCGTTTTGAGAAGCCGGACAATAGGCTCATCAATCATCAAATCCGAGAAAAGCTCTCGCACCGCTGTTCTTCGAAGCTGCAAAGTATCCTCCACCTCCGCAAAGTTCCTGCCGCCTTTCGGCAGGGCATATTCACTGCCGGCTAACAAATCGACAGCCTGCCGGAAACTTTCGGCATTGGCCATATCCAGCAAGGTCGCCCTGCTGAGCATTTGCATCTCATATACCCGCACCAGAGCTGTCTGGTACACATATCGCCAGTCGTCACAGCCGACAGGGGGATACGTATAGAAGTCAATAACAGGTTGTTTGGTAACTTCAGCCATCAAAAGCGTAAAACTTAAAGTGTAAATTGCAAAACCAAAACTTAAAACTTAAAATTAAAGACATGTAAGTTTTGAACTTTAAGCTTTAGTTTTAAGTTTTTAGCTTTAAGTTTTCAGTTTCCAAATAGTTCTTTTGCCAATTCGATTTCCAGCTCCTTGCGGGCCTGGTCCAACAGCACCTCGAAAGATACATTGGTTTTTATCTTGCCGCGTCTCAAAATAAAGCCCCCTCCAAGGTCCTGTCTTTCGTCAGACAATCTTAAATTACCTTCGTAGCCGGGACCCAACCGCTGATTTATCTGCTCTATGAGCTCCTGGTCAATTCGATTTTCGTTTTTATCAATTACGACCTCTTCGTCGCCAGTTTCGACCATTTCGAGCATCAGTTTCGTTATAAGCTGACGATATTGCTCGTCCGGCAGATTTTGCGTTTGCCGATGTGCCTGCTCAAAAACTTCATCAAGTATCTTTCTTTTCTCCGCGAGAAACTGCTTTGCAATATCCATTCTCGCCGCGGCGAGGATATGGGTTTTTTCGTCTTTTCCTGCCTTTTGAGCGAGAATCTCTGTTTGCTTCTTATACTCGACCAGTCGCTCGTCGAGTTTGACCTGCTCAGCAGATTCTTTCTCCTCGGCCTGTTTTTTTATCTTCTCTGCCTCGGCTTTTGCATCGGCCAATATCTTTTCTACCACCTGTTGTGCTTCCATAATTTGTCTCTCGTATACTATCTCTTGTATTGCGTAAAAAGCATTGCACATGACGCATCACGCACGACGAATCACGTACAACGCATCACGCACAACACAACGCAAGTTGGCCGTTTTATACTGTCGGCCAGGTAATACCCTTTGTTAGCATAAGCAGTGTTCCCAGAAGACCCAAAATCGCATAAACTTCCACCATAACGGCATAGACGACACCCGCCTTAAATGCCAACTCAGGCTTCTTTGCGGCCATCATTATGCCGCTGGCTGCAACTCTGCCCTGGTAAATCGCGGTTATAAGGCCGGCAAAGGCAACGGGTAAGCACGCTGTTAGTATTTGCAATCCGAGCTGAAAGCTTGGTTGCGTAATACCCGTGCCTCCAAAAAAGTTAAGTTTAATCATCACCATAAGACCCGCCAGGAAGCCATAAAAGCCCTGCGTACCGGGCAGCACTACCATAATAAGCAGTTGACCGTATCTCTCGGGCTTCTCGCTTAATACTCCTGTAGCGGCTTTACTGGAAATTAGAATCCCAATTGACGAGCCGATACCCGATAATAGAACTGCCATACCGGCCCCTGCCAAAGCCAATAACATTCCGTCACTCATTGTTAGGACCTCCCTTTCTTGTTTAACAATCCATAGTTTACGAGTTTTTCAGGGAAATGTGTTTATACTCCTTTTGCAACGGCTCGAACAACCTTCCGCCACCAACGAAGAACTTTGTAAAAAACTCCACATATTGTAAACGCAGCGTGTGCACAAACGCACCCAAAGCCGATAAAACCAGATTAAGCGAGTGTCCAAATACAAGCACTAAAATCATTACCAGAAAACCCAATCCGTAAGGTATGTCCATGCTAATTTTAGCGATGAGATTAATTGACATTGCGATTCCTCCTCCGACCATACAAAGTGCCATCAACCGAAGATAGCTAAGCACATCGCCCAGATAAAAGACCGCGCTGAACAGATTATATGCCCCCATCCCGATTCGTCCGCCCCAACTGCCCTGACGATGGCTGAATAAAAAGATAGTTCCAGCCGGAATCAGTGCTAATATCCCAAAAACCCCCCCTAATTGAGCCGGCACCTTTCCCGCCCTACTTAGCCCGAACAGCACGATAGAGTTGAGCATAACCAGCCAGGACAACTGGTCGCACAAAGCAGCTACGTAGTCTTTCCGCTTTATATTATGTACAAGGGCAATCAGAAGACCTGTCATAATCTGGATATAACCTAATATGACCGCCAAGACAAAAAGCACCATCGGCTGCTCCAGCGGGTCAAACAACATCAGTTTGTTCCTTAGCGGATTTAATGCGGGCATAAATCTTGGCACTGCGTCGCCGAAAAAGCCGCCGGTTATCGCCCCCAGCGGAATAGTTAAACCTGCACAAATCAAGAACAGCCATAGAAGTTTTTTGTCACCCTGCAATTTTTTTATAAGCCAGGCCATCAAAACGGCCATGATAAGTCCGTAGCCGACATCGGCCATGCACAGCGCAAAGAATAACGCAAAAAATGGTGCCAGACAGGCTGTCGGGTCGACACCTAAATGTACCGGCATACCATAAAGCCGCGTTATCGCCTCAAAAGGCCGAATATAATTGCTGTTCTCAATCTCGACCGGTATATTTTCACCCTCAGCCGGCTCGACCCTGCTCAAACTCGACGCCGAAAACCTTGACACTATCTTCTCCAAACGCGCATAATCAATTTCTTTGACCCAACCTTCCAACAGAACTGTGTGCGTCGTGGCAGGTGCAGTATTTTTGGCCTGCTCTCTGTTTAATAGATTCTCATAATGGTCGTGAAGGATTTCCAGCTTGAGCAAATCTTTAGCCAAAGCCGTGGCACTTTCTATGTGATTGTGTAATTGGGTCTCTACCTGCTCTAATTTTTCGCTGCATTGTTTTATTATTTCTGCTACGGTGCCTGTCCAGGAGCCAAAGCTGACCGGCTCGAACTCGGCTGAGCGCAAAAGCTTTTGGGCGTCATTGACGCTGACATTCGGGCAGGCAACAAGGCAGGCGTAGCTGTTTTCAGAAGCTGCTATTTGCTGAATCGCGGCACCGAACTCGGCCATTTTTGCCTCTGCCTGCTCAAACTGCCGCAGCGGCATCAAACCGGCCCAGCACATCGTCGTGCGAAGCTGGCCAATCTCTTCTACGGGTGTCTCCAGAGATGACCATGGGCGAAGTGTCTCTACTGTGCTATGCAGGCTTTCAACTTCGCTTTTTGCCTTTTCGATTGATGCTTCGAGCTGCTCGCACAGGTCTATAACGTTTAGAATTTCCGGGTCGAAGACAACCCTGTTGTACGATTGCTCATCGATAACTGGGCGAGGCGAAAGAATGCCGGCAAGGCCCTTTTGTGCGGCCGCATAGTTTTTAAGGAATGAAATGCTCTTATCCAGCCGATTTTTAATTAAAAGCCCTTCATTATCTCCGGGACTCTGGCCTGATGCGCCAAGCTCAGGGTAGTCACTGCTGACTCTCGCCTCCTCGGCATTGAGTATATGGCAAATACCCTCACGCTGCAATACCTCCAAAAGCTCGGAAGCCTGCGTGTGATGACTGACAATTATCACTTTTGCCATCTGGGCAATGGCCATAGTTAGCCTCTTTAGAAGGCCCCATTTTATGAGCGTATTGCGTAGTGCGTATTGCGTATTTCATTCAACGCACGACGCATCACGCACGACGCACGACGCCAAGACCTCGTCCCCGCTGTTGCCCTCGCTGCTTCGCTTTGGCTTAGCCAAACGGCGGGTGGAGGGACAAGCTTGTCTCCGCGAAAGGCCGGAGCGGCGATGGGAACCCAAGTAATCCATTACCCTTGCTACCGCAGCGGCCAATTTACTGCCGGCCTTATCGTGTAATTCCTGCCGCTGTTTTTCGGCTTGCATTTTAAGATTTTCAATCTCCGCAAGGCCTTGTGACCGGGCTTGTGCGATAGCGGCTTCGGTGGCTTTTTTCCTTTGCCGCTCCGCCTCTGTCACGGCGGCAAGCCGATTCTCCCTGCCTTTTTCAGCCTGCTTGGCCGCGTCAGCCTTGGCCTGCTCGATAATTTCCTGTGCCTGCTGTTCAGCCTGCTTGATTTTCTTTATCAGTTCCATTTCTATCCTTACTGCTTATAAATAGGGTGCATAAAACACCATACACTATAGTATTATTCGGCAAATGGCAAGAAATAGCCGAAGGAAAAATTTCTATTATTATACGTAAACCTGGTTTTGCGCTTATATCACTATTCCTGAGAACTTGGTTGACGAGCAAGACGTAATAATTTATGATATAGTCCGAAGTTTATAAACGAATTGGACCGTATTTTGGGAGACAGGAGTCGACAACCACTTGTATGGAAAACACACTATTAGCACCGTTAAAAGAGAATTTACAAAGCGTTATCTACGGCAAAAGCGAATGTATTGATGTAATGATAGTCTGCCTTTTAGCCGGGGGCTCTGTCCTGATAGAAGATGTACCGGGAGTGGGAAAAACGACCCTGGCTAAAGCGCTGGCCAAGAGCATTGATGCCAAGTTTCGCCGGGTACAATTCACACCTGACCTATTGCCTGCAGATATTCTGGGCTCTTCCATCTATAATCCGGTTAGCGGGAACTTCAAGTTTGACCCCGGTCCCATCTTCTGCAATATCCTTCTTGCCGATGAGATTAACCGCGCATCGCCCAGAACCCAGTCGGCCCTGCTGGAGGCAATGAATGAAAACCAGGCGACGATAGAAGGCCAACGTTATCCACTGCCGAAACCATTTCTGGTAATTGCCACAGAGAACCCCATCGAGTTTCACGGCACTTATCCATTACCTGAGGCCCAGTTAGACCGCTTTTTGGTCCGGTTTGCCATAGGTTATCCGACAAGCGAAGTCGAGGTCGACATTCTCAAGTCGCATGCCCATAACGAGCCGCTCGACAGAATACAGCCGATACTCCAGCTTGAACAGGTCCAAAATATCCAGCAAGAGGCGGCCAACGTTCACGTAGATGATAGTATTCTGGAGTATATTGTTGACATTGTTCATGCCACCCGCCGCGATAATCGTCTTCAGTTAGGTATCAGTACCCGCGGGACACTGATGCTGTCGCGAGCGGCCCGGGCCCGCGCGTATTTCCAAAAACGCGATTATGTCATTCCCGATGATGTGTTGTGGATTGTACCCTATGTGCTGCCACATCGTATTATCCTGAACTCTAAAACGCACCACAGCGGTATCACTGCAAAACAGATTGTCACGGACATCATCGGCCGTATAAAAGTTCCGGTTTGAAGAGGCAACTGTCACTATGAGCAGAACCGATGGTAGATTACATCTTAGCTTGACCGATGCCGGCAAGATGCTGCTGCGCGGAACCGGTTATGTCGCTTTAGCCGCCCTGATTGTTCCTGCCTTCGGCGTACTTTCAATTTTGATTTCCGTTGTTCTAATGGCTCTGCTGGTCGGCTTTTTTCTGCGACCCAAAATCCGGATGAGCGGCAATCTGCCCGAACGTATCGTTGTAGACCAGACGGTACAGCTTAGGTACGTGCTCAAGAACGTCGCACGCCTGCCGGCCTACAATCTCTGCGTGAGGTTTGGTGCTCTTCCTGAAACAATTGAGCAGGCCGACGGCAGAACCGTGATTACGCGCCTTGGGCCCGGCGAGACTGCCGAAGTGACTGTCGCAATACGCCCAAAACGACGCGGCTATTATAGAATTAAACAGCCAATTTGCCAATCGACCTTTCCCTTTAACCTGTTTAATTTCGGCACATCGGGCGACGATGAGCAGAGCTTTATTGTTCTTCCGAGCTTTTCCCAACTTCAAATCCCCCTTAGATGTTTAAGTCGATACGCTCAGGCCGGCAGCGCCAGACTTGCGGGTCGCACGGGAGTTTTTCTTGAATACGCTGGAAATCGTCCTTTTGTGCCGGGCGATTCCCCGCGAAGAATTGATGCCCGCGCCTGGGCTCGCCTGTCTGTGCCGGCCACAAAGGAGTACTACGATGATTTCGACTACTCCATTGTACTGGTATTAGATACCAGCGTACCCGATGCCCGCCTGCCGGTGGCCAAGGCTCGCCTGCCGGCGGCCAAGGCTCGCCAGCAGTTGAGGTCGAACGAAATCAAGGAGCTCGAAGCCGCCGTCTCTCTTTGTGCTTCTGTGGCCTTCACAATAAGTAACGATTGTCTTATTGACGTTCTGCTTGCAGGGCCCAATTTGCATCAGTTCACCACCTTGCCCAGAATAGTGCGCCTCGACAAGATACACGAGATTCTGGCATGTGTCGAACCGTCAAAAGGCTATTCGCTGGAGCAGATAACGCCGATACTGACAGAAAGATTCTACGGGATGTCTGAGGCCATTTTCATTCTGCTGAGCTGGAATAAGATGTACAGGCGGCTGCTGGAGTCGGCAGAGCAGGCTGGCTGCCATAGCACAGTTTTTTTGATAGCTCCGCCCGGCGGAACGTCCCCCTTCTTGCTTTCGCAAGAAAGTAGGGGAGCCCAGGATGATACCGACTATGCCGGCAATGTCAGGGTCCTCTGCCCTGACGAGATTTTGACCGGCCAGATAAAACGCCTATGAAGACGCAAAAGAACATAGCTATTATCATGTTGCTAACAAGCTCGACCCTGACCGCGATGGTCTGCGGGGATATTGCCTATCCGGCTATCCTCTGTATATTGGGCTTCTTCGGCCTGCAGCGGCGCTTTACCTGGGATATCAAGCCCCAAAAGCAGGTCATCAAGTCATTGCTTATGCTTGTTCTGACGATTATGTTCGCGCTTCACTACAGCTATGCCAGCTCTCCCAGCGGTGTAGTTTATTTGGAAGCTGCGGCTTTCGCCTGGCATACAATAACCCGCTACTTCCTCGCTTCGATGGTCCTTATGCTGTTTCTCGGACCACCTGCACGACTTCCGTCTTCGCTGGGATTGTTTCACATAGCGAACATGCTTTCAGCCGGGCAAATTCTCTTACTCGATGACAGGTACGTCTACTTTCGGCTCTCAGAGCTGCTGTCCGTTATTATGGCTGTGCTTTATGCAGCGGCGAGCCTTGGAGCGACGAACACTCTAATCCCCGAGCTCACGGAGCGAATGTCCAAACCTTTTTACTTGCGCCTGCTGCATCGACTTGCCCCCGCTGCTTTGCTTTTGCAAAACAAAAAGGCAGGAATAGTGGCAAGCAAAAAAGCAGGGGTATTGGTTTTTAGCCTGATACTTCTTGTCGCTGCAAACTGCGGCTGGGTCATCGGTTCAATACTCTATCGCAATGTGGAGGTTATAAACTACCTGCCGCTGCGGTTCTGGAGGGGGGGACTAAGGTCAGAAAGGACAACAGAAGGCCTGTCACATGTGGGTTTTTCCACCAGTGGCAAACTCTCGAGTATATTGTCCATTAAAGAAGATCCCGACCCAACGCCCATACTGAGCATTACCTGTGACACCAATCCCGGCTACCTGAGAGCCAGAGCATTTGATGTCTATCGTCTATCCGATCGTCAATCCGAATGGCTCGACCTGTCGTACCACGAGGCGCTCTTTCCCGAGCAGAATAGGCCCTTCGGTATGTATCTGGTTGGTAGAACGAATCTCTTTCGTCTAAACAATGCAGATGTTTCCAGGCATAACTACATGACAATCCGGCATGAATTCTGGTTCGCCGATACTATGTTCACACCGCTGGGAACATCATTTCTTGAGGCACCGCTTAATTTGCTGATGTTAGACGATGACGATATTGTTTATGCGAGGAATTTGCCTGGCGGCTCAAGTTACGGGATAGGCTATACGCAGCCAGCTAATCAAAAGCCCCCCAGCAGCCTGCATATTCGCCGGATGCTGAACGTTCCTACTCATCTTGACCCGCGTATACGTCAACTGGCAAACAGAATCTTTGCGGGCTGTAATACAACCAGCGAGAAAATCGATGTCGTCGTCAACTACTTCCACACCAACTTCACCTATTCGCTCGAACTGAATATCCCACCCAATGAGGATAAGTTGACCTACTTTTTATTAGAAGAAACCACGGGCTATTGCGAGTACTTTGCCTCCGGTGCAGCTATTCTACTGCGTCTGGCTGGTGTGCCAACTCGATACGTTACCGGCTTTTTAGTTACTGAAAAAGACCACGAGAGTGAAACGTGGGTCGCGATGAACATGAACGCCCACGCCTGGGTCGAAGCCTGGGACCAGGAACGCAGCCGATGGACCATCGTTGAAGCTACGGTAGGGCAGGACCCGACCATGGCGGCCTCCGCTGAACAGGCCGAACTCAAACATGCAGGGATCCGGGCTCTTCTCACTCAACTCAAACAGGCCCTATATCAGTATGGCCTTTTTGGCCTGTTAGGCTGGTTGTTCAAATCTTATGGTCTGTCTGCCGGTCTACTGCTACTATCGACGATTCTCTCCGGCTGCGCACTATTGTTGGCCTTGTCCCGATACTACAGAAAAAAGAAGTCTAAAGGGCAGATACTTTCAACGGCAGCAAGAAAACCGGAGCTTGTGGCCCTGCACAAAATGCTCTCCAGAATGGATAGTAAGGTCAAAGCTGCGGGACCACAGCGACATTTTTGTGAGACATTACACTCCTTCTCCAAGCGACTGGGGGCACTTGACTGCGGCGATGGCCTGTGGACAAGGCTCTCAAGCTGGTATCTCGAATACGCCGACCTTCGCTACAGCAGAACCATTAGCTACAAACGCTTGCAGCAGCTCCATCATCTCGCTCAAGGACTGCAGGATTGCTTGTAAGAAGCTTCTTTTAGGCAAAGTTCTTTTCATTACGACCGACGACTTTGGCCTTGAGCTTATCTTTTATACCAATCATAAAAATTAAGTGCGCTTGACAGGTTTACTTTTAGTCAATCGAGATATGAGTGAGTGATGTGTTGTGCACAAGCGAGGGAAGACGGAGGACTGTTTTCAGTTGGGTCTTCCAGAGAGCAGAGATAGCATCGGGGATTTTGTTTTGGAAGATTTCGATGATTTTTCATTTTACGTTTGACAATCGTATCAGCACTTTATAAGTATATGCGTATATACTTATGGACTATATAAAGAATCACTGTTTTGAGAATGGGGTTTTGTAAAGTATCATAGGGCGCCCAAAAACACCCACCAATGGGCGCGCCAAAACCACCCACTTTGAGATAGTTTTGATTTGTTATAAAGGCTTCTTAAATTCAAGCATTTCAGGATTTAAGGAGTCAAGGAATGGC
>Ga0315312_1000079_pt1 | contig 173765 bp, 153 predicted proteins | sample TDP7_MG_FD_203629 | JGI IMG/M metagenome (GOLD analysis project Ga0315312, IMG submission 203629) | Freshwater sediment microbial communities from Lake Towuti, South Sulawesi, Indonesia - TDP7 | ecosystem: Environmental > Aquatic > Freshwater > Lake > Sediment | place: Indonesia: South...
CTGTGCTCCTCAAGACTTCTGACGGTGAGATCGTCCACGAGGCCTTGTACTACGGGGCCGACTCACTGATCAGCTGTGGCTGGGCGCGATAGGCCTGAGCCCGGAATAGCTATCCAAGCCGGCGGTCGTTGGCAGGCCCTTGCCAGGGTATCTATGGGACGCTTTCAGGAATATGGCAGCCGCCTAACAACTCGCTGGAGCCGACCCGACCAGCCGGAGGTTATGAAATGTGCGATACTAGCCTTGGCTGCTGGGCGGTATTTGGATGTGATACCTAGCCTGAGACTAACCTAACCCCCTGGCCCTGGATTTTCCTTATAGGATCCCTGTGGGAGAAATCCAGGGCCAGCATAGTGTGGAAGGGAGAAGATACCGCCTAAAGGCTCTATTCCCGCTGCTCTACGAAGGAATTGAGGCTTCAGCCGGTTGATACAGTAGGTCGGGTTTCCATACCCGACCTACAAAATGTCCCCCAGGTAGCGTCCGAGTTTATCTCGGACGAAAACGTCGCAGATGAACTGCGACGCTACATATTGGCTATTCTATGGTTAACTCCTCCTCCCTCACCTCCCCCTCCACTATCCTAAAAGCCCTTATCTCCGGCTCCTCCGGGGCCAAGGAGACGATGATGTAGAGGGCTTCAGGGAAGTAAGCCTGCTTTATATCCCTGGCCGAGGGGTAGGCTGGGAAAGCGGGGTGGGAATGGTAGATGGCCCAAAGTTCCCATCCCTTCTCCTCCATATCTATGAAGATGCGGTATTGCTCCTCTGGCTCTAGCCTATAGGTGGTCTCGCTACGCTCGGCGTTGGCTGTGCGGTATAACTTGATCGCTTTCCCTTCCTTGCCGGCTATGATTCCGCAGGCCTCGTAAGGGGCCTCTTCCTTGGCCTGGGCGATCATCTCCTGGGCGAACTCCTGGGGTAGAGTTATCATCGCCCCCTCCGCAGGTGGCGGGGGATGACCAACTTCAAGGCGTATTCCCTCTCCGAGAGGCTTGCCTCCTTCACATCCACCAGCCCAGCCCCCTTCGCCGCCTCAATAATGTCGGTCTCTTTTACCCTAGGCAGGCCCTTTTTCTCCTGATAACCCTTTTTGGTAATCACAGTCCAGATAGCACCGTTCTCTTTAATCCTCTCCCGAACCATCTCCAAAGCGGGCCTCAAACCCTCGATCTGGCCTACCCAGAAGAGGATGGCATCTGCCTTGCCAATCGCTGTCGCTCTCTCCAGAACCTGAAGGCTATCTAAGGCGAAGAGTACCCCCTCCTCGCCGACGGCCTCTCCTATCTCCTCCCAGAGCCAGTTGCCCCCACCGATGGTAAAGATGGTGTAGCCAGGCTTCAGGCCTAATTTCTCGGTCAGCGCCTTCCCAGCCATATCAGGGCTAGGCCAGCCCCTTCTTCGTTAGGTGCTCCCGGATTATCCGCTCCAGGTCCTCTTCCTTCCCTGGGCCTATGAAGGGCGCTTCCCCGTCGATGTAGAGGTTCATCTCCCCGTATCTTTCGACATCTCCCCTCTCTTTGAGGAGATATTCGGCCACCTCCACCCGGTCCGATAACATTCGAGCCTTAGCCATCAATTTACGATAGTTGGCTAACATATAGGGACAGCCGTAGTCGATAACCACTTCCACGTTCACCTTATCCGGCTCATTCCGAGGGGTGAAGGCCGGGGAAAGCCACGTCGCTTGGGCATCTGGTTGGTGCTTCTTGAGAAGGAGATAGAGTGGCCCTTGGCGCTGGGTGACCTTGAAGCCCATCTTCTGCAAGAACTCCTTGGGCATCCAGCCGTCAATCGTCCAGGTCACCAAGCCCTTTCGATCCCTGGTAGCCTCGAACACTACCTCCATCAACACCTTGCCATACCCCTTCTTTTGGGCCTCGGGGAGGATGTTGATGCAAGGCAGGAAGTAGAGGTTTTCGCCTTCGATGGCGGCGAAACTCTCCTCTAGGGGCCGTACCTCGACCCTCCCCACAGGCCTATCATCCTCGTAGGCCACGAACCCCCGCCAGCCCTTGGCTCGCTTGCCGAGAAAGTGCTCCCCCGATTCTTTCCCCGCCTCCTCGGCTCCCGGGGGTATGCAGCCGGTATATAGGTCGAGGGTATTATCCCTGTCGATTTCCCTGATTTCGAGCATTTCGAGTCTCCTTTTATATAGTTGCGACGATTGGCCTCGCTATTTCTTGGCACTGATCAGCATATCGTTATGCTGGGTAACGTCAGTGAAGCCTACCTCCTCCAAGAAGCCTCGATACTCCGAGAAAGTGTATACGTCACCCTCAGCACTACAGATAAACATCTCCATAGCAGCTACAAGCGGGTATTCTCCTTCACGGCGAGCTTCATCAGCAATGGGGGCATTGATCACCACCGTACCGCCTGATGCCAGCGCCATGAAGGCTTTGCGGAGCAGCGCGACGACATCTGGCGGGCTGTAAAAGTGCGTGATGTTGCCAAACCAGACGACATCAAACTGGTTCTGGCCGTAATCTACCGCTTGCAAATCGCCGGAGAGCGTTGTCACCTGGTCCGCTATACCCAACTTTCCGGCAACCTCCGTTGCCATTTCCAGTACGCTCGGCCAGTCCAGGAGCGTCACCCGCACTTCGGGGTGGTGCCGAGCCAGAGCCAAGCTCTTGATGCCCGTTCCACACGCTGCATCCAATATCCGCAACCCTTCGCGGGCCTTGATGTTCAGCGCTTGCCACATGGCGTCGAAATCCTCCAGACCTCGCTCAGGTGCCATCCTACGCCCTGCGTACCAACCAACCCATAGAGCAGCCTTCTCCTCGCCCGTGAGGCCACTTATGACCGGTCGTTTTCCGGTGCGTATTGCGTCCGCAAGTTGGCCACGACCTTCCCAAGCCAGGTCAACCAAGAAAGTCTGGCCGATATAGGTCGGCTTGTCGGGCAGCAGGTACAACTCTGCCACGGGTACCAGGTGATAGCCGGCCTCGCCTTTCCCTAAGAGTCCCATCCCACAGAGGGCATCCAACAACATGCGAGTGCCTGTCGGGTCCCAGCCCTGGTTCTGGGCCATCTCCCCTGCCGTCCGCTGGCCTGCAGCGATTTTGGCCCAGACCCCTAGCTCTAAACCGGCTTTGATCAAGGCGACCTTGTAAACCGTCCAACTCAGATCCATTACTGCGTCTGGGATCGGCACTTCTTCGGGTGTGGTGGTCGCAGAACTCATCTCATCACTCCTTTCTCCTCTACGCGGTTGGCTATCGCCTTCCTTGTGCTTACCGTTTACTGGCGCTAATCAGCATATCACTTTGTTGGGTAATGTTCGTGAAGCCTACCTCCTCCAAGAAGCCCTTGTATTCAGAGAAGGTATAGACCTCGCTCTGCGGGGCGAAGATGAAGACTTGAAAGGCCACCATCAAAGCCTCCTCAGCCTGGCATCTCTCTTCGTCCGCGATGTAGCTGTTAATTACTAAAAGGCCGCCTGGCTTGAGGGCCTTATGGGCTCTTCCTAGGATCTCCACGACCTGCTTGGGGTTGAAGTAATAGAGGATAGCGCCAAAGAGGACAATATCGAACTCCTCGGTGCCAAAGTCGGCGGTCAATATATCGCCCGAGCGGAGGGTGATTTGCTTTGTAACGCCCATCGCTTCCGCAACTTGGGCAGTTACCTCTAGGACCTTGTCGAAATCGAGCCCTGTGACATGGGCGTCGGGGTCAGCCTGGGCCAAAACGAAACTCTTGACCCCGCGGCCGCAGGCTACGTCGAGGATGTGCAAGCCTGGGTTGGTCTCTTTGTTTACGCCCAATGTCTCCCACATCCCCCACGCCTTCTCGGCCCACTGGGGCCAGGTGAGTATGGCGGTGGCCATATTCTGCGCCCAAAGGTCCTGGGTATCTGCTCCTGAGAAGTCACCACCTACCGCTCTCCCCCTCCTCACTCCCTCTGCTACTCTCCCTCTCACCTCCCAGGCGAGTTGCGCCTTTAGACAGAAATCGCCGTAATATGTGGGCTTACCCCGAACAAGGAAGGCCTCCGATGTAGGGGTGAGGGCGTACACTCCGCCGGATTTGGTGAGCAGCCCCAGAGGACAGAGGGCATCCAAGAGGATGCGCAGGCCTCGTTCACTACACTCGGCCGCCGCAACGATCTCCTTCAGCGTATGGTGCCCCTCGGCTATCGCAGTGAACACGTCGAGTTCGAGGGCTGCCTGGAGGATGGTAGCCTTCCAGACACCGTACTCTAGTTCATCGATAACCTCCAGGGAAGGTGTTTCCTCTATCACGTTGTCCTCCTTAGGTGCCTATATATTTGGCATACAGGCTCCGGGCCACGGTCTCGTCGCTGGTGCCCCGGATGATGGCTCGGGCATCGGGGAAGAGAGTAATTAAGTAGTCGTTCACCTGGAAGCGCAGGAGGAACTCGTTGAAAGTGACTTCCCCTATCGTCTGCAACCTCTTGGCCAAAGCAGGAAGGGAGATAGTTACCTCAGTGACAGGGGTGATCTGGACGGCGTTGCGGCCGCAAAGGGAGGTGACCATAGCCACCTCTTTGGCTTCCAAGAACTCGAACCTCCCCTGCCCACAGGCGGGACAGTTCTCCTGCCTAGCCACTTGAAAGACCTCGAAGGTATTCTCCCAAAGGTCGACGTGTATGAGCCCCTCGTTGAGCCTCCCCTTCCCGCCGAGAAGTTTCAGCGCCTCGTTGGCCTCGATAGCCCCGATGAGGGCCGGGACAGCCCCCAGGATCCCGGCCATGTCACAGGTAGGGATGGCGCCGGGGGGGGGGATCTGGGCGAAGAGACAGCGCAAGCACGGCGTCTGGTGAGGGATGATATTCATGGTCATGCCGTAACTGGCCACCGCTCCCCCATAGATCCAAGGGGTGTTATGCTTCACGCAGGCGTCGTTGATGAGGTAGCGGGTCTCGAGGTTATCGGTGCCGTCCAAGACTAAATCTATATCTTTGATCATCTCTTCGACATTGCGATGGTGGACGTCGACGACCAAGGGCTCTATCTCCACCTGGGAGTTCACTTTTCTAAGTTTCTCCGCTGCGGCGATCGCCTTGGGCAAGCCCCTCTCTATATCCTCCTCATCGAAGAGTATCTGGCGCTGCAAATTATTGAGTTCTATATAGTCCCGATCGACTATTTTTATGCGGCCCACCCCGGCCCGAGTGAGGGTGTTAGCGATATGGGAGCCCAAAGCCCCACAGCCGATTATGACCACTGAGGATTCGAGAAGCCTCCTTTGTCCCTCCTCGCCAAGAGGGGGAAAGATGATCTGTCGTATATACCGCTCTAATTCCATCTACCCTCCAAACTTCTCCCTTAAGAACTCAAGCACCACCCCGTCTATATATTCGTCCTCGCGCCAACGCTCCTCAAGGTTCTCGATGGCTACCAACTTCCGAAGGGCGGATTTGGTCGCTTCGTCGTACTGGCCATTAAGAGGGCCATCATAATGTCTTGTACGCCTCACTAACTCCTGTAACTCCTGCGCCACTGCCCCCTCGATCTTAACCAACTTCTCTGGCTCTGTCTCGCCGAAGTAGAGTTTATGGAGTCCCAAGAGCCGTTTTAGTTCCAAGATGGGGGTAGGGTGATCGTCGACCCGAAGATCAATAGCCCTATCGCTAAAGCCTCCATACCCTCCCTTCTCCCTCACCATCAAGAGCCCCGCTGACTGCTGCCCTCGCCTATCTCCCCCTGCCTCTTGCCCCGCCAGAAGGGAAGCCACAAGTCGATCGGCTAATCCTCCCTCGGTCTCCTCGAAGGCCCTGGCCATATCCTCTACAGTTTCTTTGCCGACCAAGATATTGCCCTGGCAGGTATACCCCTTACCGATTATATGGCCCGCCCAGGCGAGACACTCCGAGCCGGTGAAGGCGAAGGCCAGCCCTTGGCTGTCCACCACCCCCAGTTGACGGTGTTCTCTCCCCTCGTCCGCTTCCACCAGACGCCTGACCACCTCCTCAGCGGAGAGGCCCTCTTCCAGGAGCCTCAAACCCTCGGGGCCATAGGAGGTATTAGCCCAGGCCTGGGTAGCCACGGCCCCCGCCTTCGCCTTGGCCCAGGAGACCACCGCTGCGGCGGCTAAGAACTTCGACTGCACGGCCACGCCCCATTCATCTTTCTGGGGGTCGTAGGCCACGAGGGAAAAGGTGGAAAGCCTCCTAAGGGGAAACGAAAGTCGCATCGCCACCTCCTCGATAAGGATTATAACACGCTAGAGAAGGAAGGGGCAAAGGCTAGAGGACGAAAGAGGGGAGTATGAACTTGTAGAGGCAAACTAAATCCAGAGCCAAAAAGCCGAGGTAGAAGAGGGCCAGAACTGCTCTCTCCGCTGAATCTTCGAGATGTTTACGGTCTTTCTCAAGGGGGAGAAGCAACGAGGCGAGCCTGGCCAGGAGCCTCGCCCACTCCCTCAAACCAAGAGCAAAGAACAAGCCTATCGGTACGAGGGCCGGGAAGAGGTACCTACCTTGATGCTGTACGAACTTGAGGTTGTACCAGGTATGAGAGAGGGCCATCAGGAGAAAGATCAGAAGGTAGAGGAATAGGGCCCATCTCTGGAGAGCGGTGAGGATCTCGGAGCCCTGCGCCAACCTCTTGATATAGATACCCACTCCCAGCAGGGCGGCTAGACTTACCAAGAAAAGGAGATCATAGATCCGGGAATCTACAAGCACCCCCATCCAGCCGAAGATAGCCCAGAAACTCTTGAAGGAGATGACGAAGAAATCTTTGACCACTTTGCCCGCTCCATATAGAGCCATCCATTCTTTCGTCGTAGGTTGGCCCACCACGATGGCGTCATGGCGCGCCCAGCCGAAGATATCGAACCCCCCGTAAACGAGGCCGTTACGCAGGAACCCCCAAGCCGAAAGGGCTAAGCCCATGCCCAAGATGAGCACCAGGTGCGGAAGAATCAGTTCCCTTCTCCGCCAGAGGTAGAGAGCCGCCACCAGGATAGAGGCTATGGCCGGGGCATAGATGGTGGTCTTGGTGAGGAGGGCCAGGGCCAAAAGGAGACCCAGGGTGAGCCTCCTCTCTCTCAAACCTTCCCTCATGGCTAGGAGGCACTGCCAGAATATCAAGGCCAAAATCAATTCGCCCAAGGTGTCGTTATTTATGGCTGCGCTCATGGCGATATGCATGGGCACTGTGGCTATGAAGGCCACGCTGGCCAGGGGCAAAAATTCGCTCTCAGGGAAGACCTCTTTTGCCACTAAGTACGATACGATGAGAAGCGCGCTGCCCTGCAAGAGGGAAAAGAGCCGCAAGAGCACAGCCTGCTGAGCCAAGGCCAGGGACTTAGTAACGAGATAGAGGGGTGCCGCCAAGAGGTAGTAAAGAGGTGGCTGGTGGAACTCGTAACGGATGGGGGCTATGGACATTTCAGGGGGGAACTGGGCGGCCTTTATCTCCTCCAAATATTCATGGGGGTAATCCCTCATCTGAAGGACGGGGAAGCGACCATTTTCGGCCAAATAGGCGATGTAGTTATAGTGGGCTGGCTCGTCGGGGGCCTCCCAGGCGGGGGTCTTGAGGGCGTAAAGCGCCCCCACCACCATATAGACTACTACGATGAAAGCCAGCCCAAACCGTCTTATCATCTCTCAACAATGTAGGGGAGGGGTTTATCCCCTCCCGTATCACCCAGATCCTATTTTTGGCCTTTTAACTCCCCAGCCTCGCTCGCTCCTCCTCCACGATCCCCTCATCCAACTTGGCGAAGAGGGGCTTCGGCTTTTTCAAGGCTTGGCCCGCAGGGAGCCCACTCGGCGCCCAGGCGACTTCAGCCGTGGGTGGCTCATATACCAAGGCGGTGTGGCTCTTCTTCTGCTCCTCGAAGGCCTCTACCCTCTGTCTCCCCAGGAGGTCGCCTTCGTACCCCAGATATTCGTGCAACCTCTGGGAGGAGAAGGGCAGAAAGGGGTACAAAAGAATTTTGAGCGAATCTATAACTCTCAAGACGACATATATCGATGTCGCCGCTCCTTGGCGGTCGTCAGCGATTGCCTTCCAAGGCTCCTTTCGGTCGAGGTAGCGGTTGGCCTCCTGGGTCAGGGCCATCGCCTCGGCGAGGGCAGCCTTGAATTTGCAACCCTCGATCAGTTCCCCGATGGGCTCGAAAGCCCCTTCTAACCTCTCCAAAAGCGCCTTGTCCATCTCGTCGAGTTCCCCCGGCTGCGGCACACGCCCCTCGAAATTTCGATAGGTGAAGGTGAGGGCTCGGTGGGCCAGGTTGCCCCAGGTGGCCACTAGTTCGTCGTTGTTCCGCCGCCAGAAGTCGTACCAAGAGAAGTCGGTATCCCGGCTCTCCGGGGCGTTGATGGTGAGATAGTAGCGCAGGGGGTCGGGGTCATACCTTTCCAGGTAGTCGGGCAGCCAGACCGCCCAGTTGCGGCTGGTGGAGATCTTTTGCCCCTCGAGGTTCAGGTATTCGTTGGCGGGGACATCGTAAGGGAGGTTCAGCCCCCCGTAGCCTATGAGCATGGCCGGCCAGATGATGGTATGGAAGGGGATATTGTCCTTGCCGATGAAATAGTAACCTTTGGCCTCACCTTTCCACCACTCCTCCCACCTCTCTGGCTCCCCTCTGTTCTTCGCCCACTCTATCGAGGCCGAGAGGTAGCCTATCACCGCCTCGAACCAGACGTATATCCGCTTCCCTTCGTACCCAGCGACGGGGACCGGTATCCCCCACTCGATATCCCTGGTGATAGGCCGGCTCCGCAACCCCTCCCGGATCCAGTTGCGGGTGAAATTTATCACGTTGGGCCGCCAGTAACCCTTCTCCTCCAGCCAGGCGAGCAGCCTCTGGCTGAAAGCCTCCAGGTCAAGGAAGAAATGTTCGGTATCTCGGATGACCGGCTGGGAGCCATCTCTCTTGCAGCGGGGCTCTTTTAACTCCGTGGCGTCCAGGACCCGGCCGCACCTGTCGCACTGGTCTCCCCGAGCGCCCTCGTATCCGCAGAAGGGACAGGTGCCTTCCACGTACCGGTCGGGGAGGAACCTTCCCTCGGCCTGGCAGTAGAGTTGCCTCATCACCTCCCGGCTAATATGTCCCCCTGCCAGGAGACAGAGGAATATATCCTGCGCTACGGCGTAATGGTTCTCCGTATCGGTATGGGTGAAGAGGTCGAAGGAGATGCCCAACCTCTTAAAGGAGTCCAAAAAAGAGGCGTGGTAACGTTGAAATACCTCCTCCGGGGGGAGGCCTTCCTGGTCGGCGCGGACGGTGATGGGGGTGCCGTGGGAATCGGAGCCTGAGACCATCAGCACCTGGTTCCCCCGCAGCCGGTGGTAGCGGGCGAAGATATCGGGGGAGAGGTAGGCCCCGGCGATATGGCCCAGGTGCAAAGAGCCATTAGCATAGGGCCAGGCCACGAAGACGCCGATTCGCTCCCTTGGACTGAGGTTTCCGAAGTCAGGCATGCTGCTTTACCTCATACGAGTTTTCCGTAAAGGAGCACCATTGCTGATTAGGGGAGATTCTAGCACAGGGCGGGGGAAAAGGGAAGAACCAAAGAGGGACTTCAACGCTTTATCGAGCAGGAACCAAAGGAGTTACGACTACAGCCTCAGACATTTTCGAATCCATAGAATGGCCCCGTGTCCACTATGCAGCAATGACTCATCTATTTCCCTGGGATGTCCTCGGAGGCAATTCCGAAGATCAATATAATCGTCGAAACGGCTTTGTAGTATTTCTTTTGTTTCAAATACGTCCTCAAATTGTGGCCAGTTGTCTCCATAGATGATTATGTCCTTAAGATGGCCAAGAGTGGAGTATTCCAAATTCCTTTCCGGTTTTGCTGAAATTTCGTCTCTTAGCCAAGGACGCCTTCTACACTCCTTTTCCATGGTGCTTTCAACATCGGCTTTCACGCCGCCGGGTATACCCTGGCGATACCAACCATCGCCATAAATTTCTTGCAGTTTGCCAACGACGAACTTTCGCAGTTCCAATTCGGTATCAACTATCAGTTGATCAAGCGATTCTGGCGCACGACGCAGTTCCTCAAGTTCTTCAGGTGGTTTCTCCAGTGGCTTAGGCAGAGGGAAGCTCCTCAACCGATCGGCAATATGCAGACAGAGCTCCTGGGCGCTATCTGTCTGCCCTGCGACACCTCTCCTCTGGCGAAAAACGGTTGAGCGCTGAGGATCACTTTTCAGGTATTCTATTGCAGGAGTTACTAGCGAAACTACCTCCCTCTCAAAATCCGCGGTATCAGACTTCTTATACAGTGCCTGTTGGTCTCGTACATTCAAATACTTGAGTACTTGCCTCATTACTATGAATAGCGCCGCAATACCGTTGTTGCTTCGGAGATAGCCATCGTCACCCGTCGCCCAGTCCTCCGGATAAAGGCTTTGCACACACCGAAGGAAAGCGACTATTCTCTCGGCAACGAACTGAGAAAAGTCAAGCCGTTCTCTCGCAGCGCCAAACATGTCAGGCCCGAGTAGCTTGTTCCTCTTAATACTGCCACAGACTGTGGTCATGGTAACATTCCTAGTCGCGCTTCGCTTGCCGACGCTTGGTATGAAGATATGCCCCTTGAGAGGAGAATCGCTCATACTGTCGAGATGCCTGGCGATATGTGAAATAATGAAGCGCTCTATTTGATCCAGGTCTTCCGAGTCTTCATAGATGTCCCCGGCCAGATCCCATAGCAGGTTAGCCTCAACCTTTGTCTGCTTTTGATTAATGTCCACGAACAGTTTTGCCTGCTTACTGGGCGGTAGCCCCTGAAAGGCAACCACCGGAATTGGTGCTGTCGAACGGTACGGATTCTTGGAATAGCCATATAGGCGGTGTTGTCCGTCAATGATCCAGGCGCTAGCATAAGAATTAGGCAAAGTAAGCATCCCATACTCGAAGTCAAGGCCTTTCCCGGCCTTGAGATCAAAACGGGGAGGTCTACTAAAGTTGATAATTATGCTATTTGGAAAGAATTCCCCCCTACTGATGAAATCATCAATCTCAAGCAGTTTGCTCGGCTTCAACATGCGTTGATAAGCATCACGCACTCTTTTGATACCTTCAGGACTCAAGCCACCCCTGCGATGCACGTATGATATTTTTAGCAAATCTTCAGGCTTCGCTAAAAAGGAATAATAAATCACATCGCGGATTTTGCCTTTGATGGCAGCCACCTTTAGGCCTTCAAGCGCTTTGATTTTCTGTTTTCCGAACATTATTCCATATAGCTGATAACGAGCGGAGTCCCCTATAACATCATCCAGTTTTGCTAGTTCCGTCAAATAATCCAGCTGTGCATCTTCCCACACATAGATGTTGCTATTTTCGGCCTCATTCCTTGCTCTCTCGCTCCATTCCATATTTTGAGTTGCCATAATGAAAGAGACTTTGATGTTTCTATCATCATAATGCTTCCTTGCCGCAGCCTCTATCCGCGGGCGAAAATGTGCAAATTTTGCAACACTTTCCATACTCAGTTGAGATCTTTTCTCAGAAGCCTTGCACTCTACGACGAAAACGTTGTCATCGGCTTTTCCAAACACATCGACCTCGACACGAGAACCCCTCCGCTTCCCCGTCCCTCGGCCGACATTGATGAATAGCCTACCTAGACCGTTTAATTCCGAAAACCCGAAGCGCCACAACAATAGCCAAATCCTATCCTCCCATAACTGTCCAACCGCTTTGCGTTTAACCATACGGGCTCCATAGGCAAATTCCCTGTCTACGGAATAGCCTCGTTTCTCTGCATCCTCGATTTCCCCTTTTGGGACTCTAATTACCTCGTTTGGTCCTCGTCTCTCCCTGGCGACTCTTTTAAGGTCTTCCCCTGAGACTAGTACACCCTGGAGCCATTCACTCATGACCCTCACCTCCTGCGAAAGCCAAACGCAAAGCCGATTCTCTTCCCTCCACCGTTTCCACGTCGTAATTAACTATCACCAACTCTGAAACTGCCTTTCTTGTAGAGACTTTGCAACTTATTGCCCTATTCGCCTCAACCTTTATTGACTTATACTCTTGATACTCCTGCCTTACTAATTCCGTATCAGAGTTGCTAAGCATAATGAAACAACCACGCGCATCCAAATTTCGGAACACTCGCGCCAGTCGTTCTTGTTCCTTCTCATCAAAATTCTCCTTGGTATAGTTTGTAAAGTAGGCTGTGCTGCTCAAAGGATGGTATGGTGGATCTAAATAGATGAAATCGCCTTGTCTGGCCCGAGAAACACAGTCTTCAAAGTCAGCTATTAGTAGTTCAACCCCCTGAAGCGCTTGACTCACCACTCGCAGATTCTGCTCGTCACAAACTGTGGGATTCTTATGCCTACCATAAGGAACATTGAACTGCCCTTTCTTATTCACGCGGTACAGCCCGTTGTAGCAAGTCCTATTAAGAAAGATTGTACGTGCGGCCCGCTCTGCAGCCGTCATGCTCTCAATACGGCCATCCCTATCATAATCACGGATGTCATAATAGTATGCTCTGTCCATCTTATGAGCGTCGTGTTTTCTTAGGATGGCAATTAACTCCTCAACGTCATCCCGGATCACTCCATAGCAGTTCATTAGTTCTTCGTTCAAATCGCCCAGCGTTACATTGCCCTTCAACTTGCCTTGTGAGTGCAAAGAGAAGAAAACAGCTCCCCCGCCAACGAATGGCTCAAGGTAGTTTTCGAAGGATGTGGGGAGCAGTTTGGTATATTCTTCCAACAGCTGGCTCTTGCTGCCAGCCCACTTAACGAATGGCCCGGCAGCAAATCCCATCTTTATCTGTTTCTCCATGCCTTTGCCCTTCTCGAAAATCTCAGTCCTGGCCTCTTCTTGGGAAACTAAATAAGTCTGCAACCTCGACCCCCAACACTTCAGCCAGCCGCTCTAGATTCTTGAACGATGGTGCTCTTTGGCCCCTCTCAACAAGGCTGATGAAATCTGTCGAGACGCCAACCGCTTCGGCCAATTCTTCCTGGGTCAGCCCTTTCTGCGCCCTGAGTTGTTTTAACCTCTTGCCGAACTGCTCTCGCAACATGTTCATTCACCTCAAATTATAATAGGCGTATGTGCCCCATAACACCGACTCAGAGTACGAGTTTGTAAGGTCTACAATAGAAAAAGGCGGGGCAAATGCCCCGCCTCGCTCTTTATCATCGTAGGTCGGGTTTCTATACCCGACCCTCTCTTCCCCTCAGCCTCTCAGATAAGCCTTTGAGCAGCCCTAGCGCCCGCTCCGCTAACTCTTCGGTGAGGACGCCTCCCATGCCGCAACTGGGGGTGAGGAGCGTCTGGGAGAGGAGGGCCTCCCGCTTGTGCCCCCGCCTCTCTAATTCAGCCACCTGCTCCTCGAATTTGGCCTCTAGGCTCTCCACCGTCTCCGTGGCCGCTGCCTCTAAGTCCAGCGTGGGCACTATCCCCCAGCCTAAGATGCCTCCCCTCTCCAAGAAGGCCGCTAACTCCTCAGGGTAAAGGGTCATCACCCGGAAATGGTCGTAGGCGTCGAAGTCGAGGATCTCTAGGTCGGCTTCCATAAGTAGCGACCAGTCGGTGTTGGCCTCGCAATGGACCCCCGCCAGGGCCCCCTCACCATGGATGGCGCTGGCTATCTCGTTCAAATCCGATAACACATCCTGGCGGCTGATGGCGGTGAAAGTCGAAGAGCCAAAGGCCAGAAGCCCCGGCTCATCTATGAATATTAGCACCCGCGGGCAAAAAGGTCTCAGTCTCCGAATCTGCCAGATAGCCTTCAGAGCCAGGCCCTTGGTTATCATATCCCGCAGCCCCTCATCATAATATGATGGGCGGCGCTCCTGGTCGGTGAGGTTAGTCCCCAGGGTGAAGGGACCGGTAACCTGCCCCTTCACCGCTACAAGAGAGGTGGGGTGGCTTTCGAGTTGGCGCAGGAACTCGGGGAAGCCCGCGGCGTATTGGGGGGAGAGGGCGAAGGCCTCAAGCGCTTCACCTTCCCCCTCCTGGAAGGCCAGATACCCCTCGTAGAACCTTAGCAACTCCTCTTCAAAGTCGGGCGCTTTTGTGTCGAAGAAGGTGCGTCCCCCTTCTTCTCCTTCGGATGCTGAGGCATCCTCAGGATGCCGAACGCACCGCAGGCCAGCCATCCCCTCCGTGAACTGGATTATCATGGCCTCTTTGGGGTGGAGCCGGGGGAATTGGACCCAGCTCGGTATCTCCGGCGTGGCGGCCAAGGAGAGGGCCGTCCCCCTTACCACATCGGTATGGGGAAGGCTGCCCAAAATCGTGGCTCGAAGGCTCGGCTTCCAAGAGATACCCATCATTTAACCGAGTATACCAAAGGGCTCGATATCGGTCAATGTTTGACCTGGCGGGCAAAGGTTTGTATAATTTGGCTTGGACTCTGGGGCTCCAGAGCCTTCTTTTGCCCAGGAGGGCGCTATCAAATATACCGTTTTCTTCAAGCCTGAGGATAAAAAGGTCGAGGTCCCTTCCGGAAGCCTCATCCAAGATGCGGCTCTAGAAGCAGGGATAGAGATAAATATGCCCTGTGGGGGGCAGGGGCGGTGTGGGCGATGTGCGGTCATCGTGGAAGAAGGGAAAGTCCGTCGTCGCTCCACCCTCCGCCTCTCTGCTCAAGAGGTGGAAGAGGGCTGGGCCTTGGCCTGCCAGACGCTCATCGAGAGCGACCTGGTTGTAAACATCCCGCCTCAAGAGAGGATCGAACGGCGAATCCCCACCGCCAAGGTGGCGGAAAAGATCGCCCTTCCCTTCCCCTACGATTGGCATAAAGACCAGGCCATCCAAAAATATTTTATTTCGGTAGAGCCTCCCAGCCTGGATGACAATACCGACGATTTCTCCCGCCTCAAGAGAGCCCTGGCCAAGGAGCACGGGATCCAGAATCTTGTGGCCGACCTGCGTGTCCTGCGGAAAACGGGGACTGTCCTGCGGGAGGCCGACTGGAAGGTGACAGCGGTCCTGGAGATGGACACCTGGGCCAGCCCCGAGGGCCCCCCGCGCCTGGTCGATATCCTCCCCAGGGATGAGGCGGCAACCTCCTGGGGGGTGGCGGTAGATATCGGGACCACCAGCAATGTGGTCTACCTGGTCGACCTCTTGAGCGGCGAGGTCCGAGATATGGCCACCGACTACAACGGCCAGATCGCCCGCGGCGAAGATATCATCTCCCGCATCATCTATGCCAGCCAAGATGACGGGCTCCGCGAACTCCAAGGGATGGTGGTGGGGACGATAAACAAACTCATACAAAGGGTATGTGGGCGACAAGGGATAGGGAGCAGTGAGATATACAAGATGGTGGCAGCGGGAAACAGCACCATGATCCACCTCTTCTTGGCCATCCCGCCGGAGTCTATCCGCCTAGAGCCCTACGTGACAGCCATAAACCACCCCTTGCCCGTCAGAGCCAGGGAGATCGGCATTGACATAAACCTGGAGGCCACCATCGATTGCCTGCCCTGTGTAGGGAGTTACATGGGGGCGGACATAACCGCCGGGGTGATGAGTTCCGGCCTCTGCGAGAGGAAGAAACTTACCCTTTTCATGGACATAGGGACCAATGGGGAGATAGTGTTGGGCGACTGCGATTGGCTCATCTCCTGCGCCTGTTCAGCGGGCCCAGCCTTCGAGGGGGCAGGGGTGGAGCATGGGATGCGGGCCACAGCAGGGGCCATCGAGGAGGTGTGGATCAACGGCCAAACTTTGGAGCCCACCTATCGAGTCATAGGGGATGAAGCCCCTCGGGGGCTCTGTGGCTCAGCCCTTATCTCCCTTCTTGCTGAGATGTTCATCACCGGGATAGTAGATAAAAGGGGCCGGGTGCGCAAGGATCTCGATACGCCCAGGGTGAGGGAGGGAGAGCATGGGTGGGAGTATGTGGTGGCCTGGGGAAGCGAGACGGCCCACGGTCGGGATATATCCATCACCCAAGTGGATATCGAAAACCTCATCCGAGCCAAGGCCGCCATCCACGCTGGCTACTCTGTCCTTTCCAAAAGCCTTAACCTGGAGATATCCCAGGTGGAAGAGTTTCTTATCGCCGGCGCCTTCGGCCAATACCTAAATGTGGAGAGGGCGATCCAGATCGGCCTTTTGCCTGACATCCCCTGGGAGAAGTTCAAATTCCTGGGTAACACCTCGGTGAGAGGGGCTTATATGGCCCTTTTGAGCCGCCAGGCTCGAAAGCAAATAGCCAGGATCGCACAGATGATGACCTATATGGAGTTGAGCGCCGACAACCGCTTCACCCAAGAGTTCGTCTCCGCCCTCTTCCTACCCCACACCCAGATAGAGGAATACCCCTCCGTGATGGCCCTCCTGGAGGAGAGAAAAGAGTAGTTAAGCAAAGAGCCGCGCTTGATCGCGGCTCAAAATGCGAAATCAAGATACCGATATACTTCTCACTTCTGCAAAGCCTACCTTTTCAGCCGGCCTTTGTGAACTGCGACAGATATGCGCTCCCCAGCAACTCCACTAAGTTTTTTTGAGCCTCTCGCCAGGCCCGGCTGACATTGCAGGTATCCTCCAGAGGACAGGCACGGTAGGGGTCGGTGCACTCGTTGAGGATGATGGGTCCTTGCACCGCCTCCACCACCTCCCGGAGGCTGATCTCCTCCGGAGAGCGGGCCAAGCCCACCCCTCCAGCCGCCCCGCGGTGAGTTCGCACTAGCCCCGCTTGGGTGAGATTGGCCAATACCTTGCTCAGGAAGGCGGGAGGGATCTTCTGGCGATCGGCGATGCCCTGAGTGATATTCCTCTCCTCTTCTGGCCGACTGGCCAAGTCCACCATGGCTCGGATAGCGTAGTCTCCACCCCTGCTCAGTAACATGGCTCCTCCTTTGCTCTACACGCTCTTGAAAGGTAGAAGTCAACTTATCATAGCAAGCTTCTGCCTTTCCGTCAAAATTCGACCCTAATTGTAGCCTTTACCCCCCAAGATGGCTACCTCTATTCAGGTGGTTCTCATCCCGGGAAAAAGGGTCAGGCGATTGAAATGCGGGTCACTCTTCGACGATCTTGAAACTGCTCGCCATCTTGGCCACCCCAGAGATAGTGGCCCCCACGGAGCAGTACTTCTCCTCCGAGAGTTGAATGGCTCGCCTCACCGCTTCCCCCTTCAACCCTCTGCCTCGAAGGAGGTATTCTACATGGATGCGGCGGAAGGCCCAAGGGGGCTCTGGCTCTTGCTCCCCGGTTATCGTTATCTCCAAGCCGGTGACCTTTTCGCGCTCCTTTTCTAAGATGGAGATGACATCCACCCCGGTACAGCCTCCCAACCCCAGGAGCAGAAGATCCGAGGGCTTTAAGCCTGTGCCCTCCTCGCTGGATGACATCACCAGGGAGTGGCTCGTGCTATCCGTCCCCACGAATTGCTTCCCTCCCACCCATTTAACCTTGACCTGGGACATGCTCTTTCCTCCAGACACGAGAAAAAGGCGATGTCAAAGGGTCCTACCCGAAACCTAAACCCCTCTCCTTCAAGGAGATGTATCGCTGGGAGCCGATGATTAGGTGGTCCAAGACCTCTATGCCCAAAAGTTCCCCCGCCTTGACGATCTCCTGAGTGATTTTGACATCATCGGGAGAGGGGGTGGGGTCACCCGAGGGGTGGTTATGGACTACGATGATCGCCGCACAGTTACGCCTCACCGCCTCCCGGAAGAGTTCCCCGACCCTGAGCCAAGCGGTGTGAAGGCTCCCCATATAGATGGTAGATAGGCCCAGCACCCGGCTCTTCGTATCTAGGAAGAGGACGCGCATCTCCTCTTGTTCCAAGGCGCCCATCTCCAAGAGGAAGAGGTTAGCCACATCGGCAGGGGATTTGACCTGAGGGCGCTCTTCGGGGGAGGCGGTGAGAAGGCGGCGGCCCAACTCCAAAGCCGCTTTCACCTGGGCCGTCTTGGCCTGCCCCATCCCTTTTAGAGCCCTGATCTGGGCGAAATCTGCCTTGAGGAGCCCTCCCAGTCCTCCGAACTGAGCCAGAAGCCTTGTGGCTAGGTTGATGACGTTCTCCCCGCCCACCCCGGTGCGCAGGATGATGGCTAAGAGTTCAGAGGTGGAGAGGGAACTGGCGCCATAATGCTTTAACCTTTCCCGCGGTCGTTCGCTTGGAGGGAGATCTTTGATCCGAGGGTGGTACTCGACTGTGCCTTTTTCCTCCATTGGCTCCTCCTAAGAATCGCGCGCCCCGATAGCCTACCCTGAGGTCGACGGCGAAGGCTTTTCTAAGGGGAGTGCGCTATCGAAGGGGTTTCACATCGCCTGGGAGACCGGCCGGGCATGGCGCGTGTAGTCCGGCAAGAGTAGGGGAGAGGCTATCTGGGGCTCCAGGTTGGCCTCTTTCAGTTGCCGTTCCCAACCTCGCAAATGCTCCAGGGTTAACTCCCCTAACTCGACCTCCCTAGCCCGCAAAACAGCCGCCTTGCCCGCCCGCCGCCCATAGACGGTTATCTCCAAAAGGGAGTTCCCCATCAGCCGGTTGCGCCCCTGGACCCCTCCTGCCACCTCGCCAGCCACATATAGATTGGGGATATCGGTCGAACCGTCGGGCTTAATGGCTATCCCCCCGTTTTGATAATGGAGGGTAGGATAGACGAGGATGGGCTCCTCGGTCATGTCGATGCCGAAACGGCCGAATTGACGGACCATAGCCGGCAGGTTAGTTTGGATCGTTCCTGGCCCCTTAAGGATATCGATCATGGGGGAATCGAGCCAGATACCCGGCTGTCCTGTAGGGGTGACCACTCCCTTCTTGCGCTCTAAACATTCTCGGATGATGGCCGCTGATTCCACGTCCCTCGTCTCCAGAGGGTAGACGAATTGTTCGCCTTCCACGTTGACCAGTTGGGCTCCCAAGCCCCTCACCTTCTCGGTCACCAGTTGCCCTAGGATCTGCTCAGGGTAGGCCGCTCCGGTAGGGTGGTACTGCATAGTATCGATGAAAGCCAGTTTGGCCCCCACCCGGTAGGCCAGAACCAGCCCATCGGCCGTGGCCCCATAATGGTTGGTGGTGGGAAAGCCTTGGTAGTGAAGGCGGCCGCCGCCACCAGTGGCGATGACCACCGTCTTGGCCTTCACCAGGCTATAATCGCCCGTCTCTAAGTTCAGAAGGATGGCCCCGGCCACCTGGCCTCTATCATCCATTACCAACTCCACTACAGGAGCGAACTCCAAAACCGAGATCGGACGATTGCGGACCTCGTCGCGCAGGGTGCGCATGATCTCTGCCCCTGAGTAGTCGCGGGCAAAATGCATCCGCTTGCGGGAGGTGCCGCCGCCGTGGATAGTCTTCATCGTCCCATCGGGTTCCTTGTCGAACATGCAGCCCAGATCCTCCAGCCATTGGATCACTTGTGGAGCGTCCATCACTAAGGCCTCCACTAACTCCGGGACGTTGGTGAAATGGCCGCCACCCATCACATCCAGATAATGGATGGCTGGGGAGTCGTTGGGCTTGTCGGCCGCTTGGATGCCTCCTTGAGCCATCATGGTGTTGGCGTCGCCGAAGCGAAGTTTGGTGGTCAAGATCACCTGGGCTCCGTTCTCCTGGGCCAAAAGCGCCGCCGAGGCTCCGGCACCACCCCCTCCGATGACCAAGACATCACACTCGTAGTCAATTCTCTCCAGATCGAAGGCTGCCGGGTCGATATGGCTGCGGCCCTCCAAAAGAGCGGCCAACTCCTTAGGCGTCCGATCTCCCCTATTGGGGCCCACTAAGAGCGGCCGCATCCCTTCCTCCACATAGTCGGGGTGGAACCGCTTGAGGATCTCTTCCTGCTCTTGGGAAGGCATACGAGGGTGGGTTTCCTTTAGCCTTCTCTGGCGAGTGGCCTCTACCCTTCTTATAGATTCCCCCATCTCAGGTGTGTACGACATCGTCTCCTCTAATCGGGCTCGATATCCCTTTCCTTATACCTTTGCCGCAACTCTTCCCGGCTCATTCTTCTCAGTCTGGCCAGTTCTTGATCGAACCTGCCGGCCTCGATCTCCTCTATCCGCTCCCGCAGGTGTTGCGATTTGGGAGCCAGGTATTTGCCGTACAGCCGTCGGCAGAGGAGGGCCACGTTGTGCTGGGCTTCCTCGGCGGGGCAGCGGGCCGCGCAGAGCCCGCACATGATGCAATCGAAAGATTTCCTGGCCACAGAAGCGATATCACCCTTCATAGCGTCAGCCATATAATCCATGACCTCTATCTCCTGAGGACAGGCTTTAGTACAGGTCCCACAACTGAGGCAGCGCAAGATCTCGGGGTAGATCTGGAAGAGTTGTGCCGGGGTGGGCTTTAACTCTTCGATATCATAGATCGCCTTCTCGGCGGGGAAGAAGGGGATCTGGGCAAGGTACATCTCCGGCTCCACGACCGTCTGACAGGCCAACCCGATCCGCAGATGGTAGTCGCCTTTGAGGCGATAAACGGTGGCACAAGCACCGCAAAAGCCACTTCGACAACCGGCTCCCCTTATCAGTTTATAGCCCGCCCACTCCATAGCCCTCATGATAGTGAGGCTAGAAGGAACCTCGTACTTCTTTCCCATGATGTATATAGGTATCAGTTTCTCGGCCATTTTTCGACCTCTCTACACCAAGGCATCGACCTGGGCCAGGATTTGCGCCGGGGTGAAATGGCTCAACTTTATAGCCTTAGAAGGACAGGCCGTGGCACAAGCGCCGCACCCCTTGCATAGGACCTCGTTTATGGTCATAACTCCCTTCCTCGCATGGAGGGAGAGGGCGTCGTATACGCATATCTCGGCACAGACCCCACACCCAGAGCAGATCTCTTCATCTATGATAGAGGTTACGGCTTCCACCTTGACCTGGCCTTGGCACAAAGGTATCATAGCCGAGGCAGCCGCGGCCTTGGCCTGAGTCACGGTATCTGGTATATCTTTAGGCCCTTGACAACAGCCGGCCAGATATACCCCCTCCATTACCGTATCCACCGGACGCAACTTGGGGTGTGCTTCCATGAAGAAGCCATCTGGTGAACGGGGGAGCTTTAGAAGGTTAGCGATCTTTAGAGAATCGCGGCGAGGTGTTATCCCTGTCGCCAGAACCACCAAGTCAGCCTCCAACTGAACGGATTCGCCTAGGAGGGTATCCTCGGTCCTAATGACCAGCCTCTCCCCCTTTTTGAATATCTCCGAAGGACTACCTCTCCGGTATACCACCCCCTCGCTCCTCACCTGGTCATAGAACTCCTCAAACCCCTTCCCATAAGCCCTCACATCCATATACAAGACCGTTACCTGCGCCTGGGGCAACGTCTCTTTAACCAGAAGGGCCTGCTTGGCGGTGTACATGCAGCAGATACGGGAGCAATACTCCTGCCCCACGCTCTTGTCCCGAGAGCCCACACACTGGATGAAGACCACGTCCTGGGGTTCTCTTCCATTTACCAAAACCTTTCCTTCCCCGGAGCCAGAGGAAAAGGCGAGCCGCTCAAAATCCAAGCCGGTGATAACGTTCTCATAGAGCCCATAGCCATATTCTGGCTTTAATCGAGCGTCGAAGAGGTCGTAGCCGGTGGCTAAGACGATGGCCCCCACTTGGAGCCCTCTAGTAGTGGTTTTGTCCGTAACATCAACTTTGAAATTTCCGATATACCCTTCTACGCTGACCACCTCAGTGGAGATAAGGAGATCAATCCCAGGGTGTTCTTCCACCGCCTTGATCACCTTCGCCAGGAGTAGGACTACGGGCTCCAAGGTGGGAAAGGTCTTATCTAGTTGGGTCAAATGCCCCCCCAGGTGGGGTTCCTTCTCCACCAGATAGACTTGGAAGCCGGCGTTGGCGATATCAAGGGCCGCTTGCATCCCGGCGATCCCCCCTCCTATCACTAGGGCCGTAGGGGTAACCTCGGCTCTTCTCTCCTCTAGAGGCTCCAGGAGAAAAGCCTTGTCCACAGCAGCGGCTACCAGTTCCATCGCCTTTCGGGTGGCCTCCTCTTTTCCCTCATGGACCCAGCTACATTGCTCCCTTATATTCGCCATCTCCAAACAGTAGGGGTTTAACCCCGCCTCTTGGATGGTGTCTCGGAATGTCGGTTCATGCATCCTCGGAGAGCAGGAAGCCACGACTACCTTGGTGAGGCCGAACCCCTTTATATCTTCCTTTATCAACGCCTGGCCAGGATCGGAGCACATATAGGTGTAATCTCTGGCTATGGCTACAGAGGGCAACGCCTGGGCGAAACGGGTCACCGCTTCCACATCTACGGTGGCGGCGATATTCACTCCACAGTGACATATATAGATGCCAGTCCTTGGACCCACTTAAAGAGCCTCCACCACCAACTCCATGATATCCATCACTTGGATCCCCTCCTCGCCGGCAACGGTCTTGGCCGCATCCTCTAAGGTAAGGAGACAGAAGGGACAAGCGGTGGCCAGCACTTCAGCGCCTAGATCCATCGCCTCCTGCACCCGAGTATGGGCCAACCTGACCTCGGGGTTGGTGCCCTCCGCCCACATCCTCCCCCCTCCCCCCTCACAGCAGAGGCTCCTCTCCCTCGATCTATCGAGTTCTCTCAGTTCCAAGCCGGGGATATTTTCGAGTATTTTTCGTGGCTCTTCGAAGACCTTGTTTTGTTTTCCCAAAAAGCAGGGGTCTTGGTAAGTGATGACCTTCCTCACCTCCTTGGAGAGGGGTAGTTTCCCCTCATCGATAAGCCCAGCCACAAATTGGGTATAATGTTGCACTTGGAAACCTAAGCCTTGATATTCGTTCTTGAAGGCGTTATAGCAATGGGGGGAGGTGGTGACCATCACTTCCACAGGATATTGTCGCAAGGTCTCTATATTCAGTTCCCGGAGCATCTCGAAGAGGCCCGTCTCTCCCACCCGGCGGGCTTCGCTCCCGCAACAGACCTCCTCGTTGCCCTGGATCCCAAAATCTACACCCGCCTTCTTGAAGGCTTGAACCAGCGCTTTGGCTACCTTCTGAACCCGAGGATCATAAGAAGCGCTACAGCAGACAAAGTAGAGGACCTTCGCGCCCTCAGAGATCTCCTTCACCCCCAACCCCTCTGCCCAGTCCGCCCTTTCCTCCCTGGCCATGGTCAAAGGGTTTCCCCGGATAGCCAGGCTCTTCAGCGCGTCTCTGAGAGTGGGGGGGATCCGCCCCCCATCTACTAAGATGCTCCGCATGGCGATCACCATATCGGTGGGGTCCAGCCCCTTGGGACAGCGGAGGGTACAAGTGGCGCAGGTGGTACAATCCCATAACACTTCTTGGCTCCGAAGATCCATATCTTCGTCAATGAGGGCCTCGTAGATCAGTCGCCTGATGTTGAAGCGGCTCTTCAGCGACATGGGACAACCGCCAGTACACCGGCCACACTGGATGCAGTCGAAGAGCCTATACGCTTGGGCCAGGTTCTGCCCTTCCATCTATGAGACCTCCGTACAGTTCCGCAAGGCTATTATGGCTGAGGAAGCCGCGGCTTTGGCCTGGGCCACAGCATCGGGTATATCCTTAGGCCCCTGACAACAGCCGGCCAGATATACCCCCTCCCTCTCTGTCTCCACCGGCCTCAACTTGGGGTGTGCTTCCTGGAAAAAGCCGTCAGGCGAAGGGGATAATCTCAATAGAGCGGCTAAATCTCGGGCATCTCCCCGAGGAGCGATCCCAGTAGCCAAAACCACGAGATCGGCCTCCAACTGAAGGGGTTCCCCTAAGAGGGTATCCTCAGCCCTAACGATGAGCCTCTCCCCCTTTTTGTATACTTCAGAGGGACTCCCTCTTCGGTATACCACCCCTTCGCCCCTCACCCGGTCGTAGAACTCCTCGAACCCCTTCCCGAAAGCCCTCACATCGATATATAAGACCGTCGCCTCTGCCTCCGGTATCTTCTCCTTCACCAGATGGGCTTGCTTGGCTGTGTACATACAACATACCCGGGAACAATACTCCACCCCCAGGCTCTTATCCCTCGACCCCACACATTGAATGAAAACTACCTTCTTGGGCTCCTGCCTATTAAGCGTTATCTTCCCCCTGGTGGGGCCGGAGGCCGAGGAAAGCCGCTCGAACTGGAGGCCGGTGATAACGTTAGGGTAGAGGCCGTAGCCCAACTCAGGCTTGAGACAGGCATCGAAGAGGTCGAAGCCGGTAGCCACGACGATAGCCCCCACCTCTACCTCTATTACCTCTTCTTTTTGTTCGAAATCGATGGCTTCCGCTGGACAAGCCTCTTTACAAGGGGGGGCCTTCCCACAGACCCCCCTGGTGATAAAGACACAACGCTCAGGGTCTATGGTCGCCTTCAAAGGCACCGCCTGAGGAAAGGGGATATATACCGCTCCCCTCTTGCTCACCCCCACGTCGAATTCGCTTGTGATCCTCCCTTTGAGCCGGCAGGCCTCCAGGCAGAGGCCACAACCGGTACATCTACCTACATCCACATACCTGGGCTTCTTTTTCACCCTTGCCTTAAAATCGCCTATCTCACCATCTACGCCCACCACCTCTGCATAAGAGAGCAACTGGATATTAGGGTGGCGAGCCACATCTACCATCTTAGGGGTCAGGATACAGGATGAGCAATCGAGGGTGGGGAAGGTCTTATCGAGTTGGGCCATATGTCCCCCGATGCTCGGCTCCCTCTCCACCAGATAGACGGGGAAACCGGCATCGGCGATATCCAGGGAGGCTTGCATTCCCGCGATCCCCCCTCCTATGACCAAAGCCGCTGGCTTTAACTTTTTTGGTTCCACCTTTAGGCCACCTCTATGAGAAGGCTACTTTCCTCCTCACTCCTTCAATTCATCCTCCTTGAAGGTAGCCAGGGGCAACTCATCCTCCAGGCTCCTCCCAGGCAGGTAATCGAAGATAGCCTGTACCTCCTGCCCCACCGCCCGGAAGATAGCGGTCAAGGGGATGTGGCTGGGACAGGCGCTTTCGCACATCCCACAGCCCACACAGGAGGTGACCATGTGATTCAGCCGGGTCAACTGGAAAAGGAGGGTATCGGTGGGCATCCGGATCGCTCCTTTACGCTCCGCCCACCTTAGGTATCTATCGGGTTCGTGCTCGAAGGTGGAGGTCCTGAAGAGGCACTCCTTACAATAACAGATGGGGCAGGCCACCGTACAGTTATGGCAGCGGATGCAGGCGGAAAAGAGGGCCAAAAGGCTCGGTATGTCGACCACAAACTCTCGGAACTGGGAGAAGAGGCGATCGCGCTCCTCGATCCTAGCCTCCACCAACCTCTTGATGACCTCCTCTCGGCTAGGGGCTTCCCCCTCTGTCAACTCTAGCCTCTCTGCCAACTCATCTTCACCCTCGATAAGCACCTTATCACTGACGCCCAGGAGGCCGATGGTAATGGCCGCGTTTTGAGGGATGGGGTATTCGCAGATCCGGCAAGCGGATCGGAACTGGTACCCCTGACGGGGGGTGAGAGAACCTTCTTTGGCCCCTCTCACCAGTTCCATCGTCGGAGACCCACCCTCCCAGACGAGTTTGGCGTAATCGGTCACCTCATAGGTACCAAGGCAATCGATGCCTATGATGATGAGGTTCTCCAGGTAGGCCTGCTTTAACTTGACCAGTTCGATAAGAGCCCTTATCTCACAGGAGCGCAAGAGGGCCCCGATCTTCTCCCTGGGTTTGCCGATGGTCAGGGAGGAGACGAGCCGAGCCCCGTTCACCGCCATCACCGGGGCCAAGGGGTTGGCCTTCGCCAAGCGGGCAGGCTCCTTCACCAAGGCGGGCATAACGGCATCGCCAGAAGGGGCCTCCAGAGGGACGAGTAGCGCCTCGACGATCTCCTTCTCCAGCAACTCTTGCAAGAAACTCCGCAGGGTCGCCAAGGTATCGCCCTCTTTGACCTCCAAGAACCTTTTCACCTTCATCGTTCTCGTCCTTTTGTGCTCATGTTCCCCAAAGTTCCTTGAGGGGGTTGGGGCCTTTCTCTCTGAGGGCTTCCACCATCTTCGTCACCGTCTCGGCGAAGAGCTGCCCTTCGCTGGCGCTTATCCAGCGGAGCCAGACTCGTTCCTCATCGAACCCCATCTGGCGGAGGATATTTTTGAGGATAGCCACCCGCCGCCGAGCCTTATAGTTCCCTTCTTGATAGTGGCAATCGCCCGGATGGCAGCCTCCTATGAGGACGCCATCGGCCCCATCGAGCAAGGGCTTAATGATATAAACCGGATCCACGGCCCCACTACACATCATGCGGATGATCCTCACGTTGGGCGGGTATTGGATGCGGGAGGTACCTGCCAGGTCCGCCCCCGTGTAGGCACACCAGTTGCAGAGGAAAGCCACGATCCTGGGCTCGAAATCTTCGTTCATCTTCGACCTCTCCTATAGCGCGGCGTCCATTACGGCCATAACCTGTCTCATCTCGTAGAGGTTCTGCTGGGTGGCACCGTTGGGGCAGGCCATGGCGCAGAGGCCACACCCCTGGCAAAGCACCTCAATCACCTCCGCCACTCGGCTCTCCTCATTGAGCCTTCTGGCATCGTAGGGGCAGAGGGAGACACAGAGGCCACAGCCGCTACAAAGCCTCTCGCTGATGGTTGGGATGGTAGCCTTTCCTACTAGCCGCTCCTTAGCCAAAAGAGAAGCGGCCTTCAAAGCGGCCCCCTTGGCCTGGGAGATGGAATCGGAGATAGGTTTCGGCCCCTGGGCTAGGCCACAGAGGAATATCCCAGCCACCCCCGAATCGATAGGGGCTGCCTTGGGGTTCGCCTCCCAGAAGAAGCCATCTTCGTCAAGAGGGAGGCCCAGGATCTGGGCCAGCCCCCCGTTCTCAGAAGGGGCTATCCCCGGGCTCAAGACCAGTAAGTCGGCTTTCAACTCCAGATTTCGCTTCAGAATGGGCTCTTCCACCCAAACTAGCAACCCGTTATCTCCCGATGTCACCTGGGGCTTCTTCTCATAAGGGATAAAGATCACCCCCGCCTCTCTGGCTTGGCGGTAATACCCCTCCCGGAAGCCGTAGGTCATCATATCGCGGTAGAAGACAAAGAGATTTGTTTCTGGCTTCTTCTGCTTAATCCGAAGGGCGTTTTTGATAGCCTGGGAGCAACAGACTTGGCTACAGTAGGGGCGCTCCTCCTCTCGGGAGCCAACGCATTGGATCATCACCACCGTAGTCAACTCTTCCAGACCCTCGTCCCTCGCCAGGCGAGCCTCCAGTTCCCGCTGGGTGACCACCCGCCGATCTTGGCCGTAGAGATATTCAATAGGCCTTGCCTCTTGCCCCCCCGTGGCTACGATGATGACCCCATGCTCAACGGTCGATTCCTCATCGCCGGTCAGGAGAGTGGAGCGGAACTTGCCAACCGAGCCCTCGCAGGAGATGACCTCTGTCCCCTTCAAGACCTTGATATGGGGATGGCCCTCCACCTTTTCTACCAGAGAGCGCAATAACGCCTGGGGGTCTGAGCCCCAAAGGGTGTAGTAGAGATGGCGCAGGTTGCCGCCCAACTCCTTCTCTTTCTCCAGTAGATAGAGTTGGAAGCCCTGCTCGGCCAAGCCCAAGGCCGCGGTCATCCCTGCCAAACCACCTCCGATAACAAGAACTCCAGGGGTCACCTCGTGCCTGGCTCTCTTTATCGCCTTTAGAGACCGGGCTTTGGCCACCGCCATCTCCAGAAGGCTCTTGGCCTTGGCTGTGGCCTCCTGGGGTTTATCCCTATGAGCCCAAGCGCACTCCTCCCGCAGGTTCGCCCGCTCCAGAAGGTAGGGGTTGAGCCCCACCTCTCGGAGGGCTCCTTGCAAAGGGGTTTCATAGAGGCGATGGGAGCAGCCCGCTACCACTACCCGGTTGAGCCCCGCCTCTGCAACGGTTCTCTTGATCTCCTCCAACCCCTCCGGTGTGCAAGAATAGGGGGGGGTCTCCACGTGGGCTACTTCTTTCAACCCCCGCACATACTCCCCTAAGGTGTCCAGATCCATCGCTCCCGCTATCTCCTCCCCACAGCGGCAGATGAATACCCCCACCCGGGGCTCCTCCTCGCCCACTTCCCTTTCAGGGGGGTATTCCATGGGTGGCGAGATACGGCTCCTTCCCAAAAGGAGAGCGGCACCGGCCGCGGCGCTGGCCGCCTCGGCCACGCTCTCAGCGATATCCTTCGGCTCGGCAAAGGCCCCAGCCACAAAGATGCCAGGCCGGGAGGTCTCACTGGGGGCGAACTCGGCCGTTTGGCAGAAGCCATATTCGTTCAGGGCGATGCCCACCCGGCTTGCCAACTCCTTGGCCTCTTGTGGCGGAATAAAGCCTGTGGAGAGCACCACCAATTCAAACTCCCCTTCCTGGGGCCGCCCATCTTCGCCCACATAAGAGAGGAGAAGGTTCTTTCTCCTTGGCTCCTGCTTGACCGCCGAGACCATGCTCCGCTGAAAGTCGATGGCGTATCCCTTCCTGGCTCGCTCCAAGTAGAGGTCATAACCCTTGCCGAAAGTTCGCAGGTCGATATAGAAGAGGGTGATCTCGCTTTCAGGCACCCTCTCCTTAGCCAAGATCGCCTGTTTGGTGGCGAACATGCAGCAGACGGAAGAGCAGTAGCCGCGGCTCCGGGAAGGGTCGCGAGAGCCGACGCATTGGATGAAGGCTATGCGCTTAGGAAGCTGGCCGTCCGAGATACGCTGGGGGAGCCCATGGGAAGGGCTAGTAAGGCTCAACATCCGCTCGAACTGAAAGGCGGAAACCACGTTGGGATATCGACCATATCCGAACTCGCCTTTCAACTCCGCCGGAAAGGGTTGAAAGCCAGGGGTGAGGATCACCGCCCCGACCCCTAATTGAAGATGCTCATCTTCCGTCTCTAGATCGATGGCTTCGGCCTTACAGACCTTGAGGCACTCCCCGCACTGGGTGCAGGCCTCCCTATCTATGAGATAAGCGCTAGGGATAGCCTGAGGGTAGGGGCGATATATCGCCTTCCGTTTCTCCAACCCTTCTCCTAACTCGCGGGCCACCTCTACAGGGCAAACCAAAGCACAATCCCCGCACCCTGTGCACCGCACAGGATCCACATATCTAGCCCTTCTTAGGATAGAGACGCGGAAATCGCCTGCCTCCCCCTCCAGGTTTTCCACCTCGGCGTAAGGGAGTAGTTCTATATTTGGATGGCGCTCACATTCGATAAAGGGACAATAGGCGGGGAGGTCGGGGGACATAAAGCAGAGGCCACAACTATTGGTGGGGAAGGTGCGATCCAAGAGGGGCATCGAGCCCCCCAAGGCCGGGGCGCGATCCAGAAGGTGGACCTTATACCCTGCCTCCGCCAGGAGGAGAGCCGCTTGCATCCCCCCTATGCCGGCGCCTACGATGAGAACGGTATCCTTCTTGGCCATCTGTCCACCTCTTGGGTCAATCGCCTAAACCCAAGGTTCGCAAGAGGGGCCGAGGGTGTATCAGGTGCTTGCCCCACCACTTCTTGCTTTCCTCGATCCCCAAAGCCAAACCCACAAGTTCGGTGAAATAGAATATGGGCATCTTCTCCTGCCTCATCTCCAGGTTGACCTGGCAGAGAGGACAGGTGGTCACCATTGCCTGGGCTCCTGCCTCCCGAGCCTTGTATACCAGTTTCGTTACCAAGGTTTTGGCCAGATCGCTGCGGGTTAAGGCCAGGCTGCCCCCACAGCAGTCGGTGGCGTAAGACCACTCTAGTGGTTCGGCCCCTAAAGCCTGAAGCAGCCGGTTCAAAAGTTGGGGGTTCTCCGGATCCTCAAACTGGACGACCTCCGGAGGCCTCACCAGAAGGCAACCGTAGTAGGCGACGAGCCTCAACCCTGAAAGAGGCCTCTCGACCATGCTTTGGAGTCGTTCCAGGCCGAGCAGGTTGCCGATCAGATCTAATGGGGGGCGCACCTCAAAGCCGCCTTCATATTTGAAACCCACGGCCTTCTCGATCTCCCCTCCCTTGATGGGATCTTCTCTCAGGACCTTTTCCGCCATCTTCAGCCGGTTGAAGCAGGCTGCGCAGGGGGCTACGAGATCAACCCCTTCTTTCTGGGCTAAGGCCAAGTTCCTGGCTGGTAGGGATAGGGCCAGGGTCTCGTTTAGGCTATGGGCTGAGGAGGCACCGCAACAGTTCCAATCGGGAAGCTCTATCAACTCCACACCAAGATGTTGGAGAACGGCTCTTGTTGATAGGTCGTACTCGATGGCCGTGGCCTGGAGACTGCAACCAGGGTAGTAGGAAAACCGCACTAGCCGCTCCTCTCGAAGATCTTTTCCACCTCGTCGCTCCCCTTGATGCGATGGGGGAAAAGGGGGATCTTCCCCTTGATGACCATCTTCACTCCCATATAGAGGTCAGAGAGGAGATCCCGCGAAAGGGGTTTATAAAGAGCCATCAAAGAGGCCTCATGCATCCTCCCCAGCCTCTTAACTATGGAAAGAAAGAGTTTATGGAAAAGGGGCGCGTTTCTCTCCTTCGTCGGAAGTCCTTCCTCCACCGCTATCTGCCGCAGAGCGTCCATGACACGGGCGATATCTATCTCATTAGGGCATCTCGTCCCACAGGTTTCGCAGGAGGCGCAGATCCAGATGTCGGAACTTCTAAACACCTCTTCCCTCAACCCGAACTGGATCATCCTGAGTAGCCTATCAGGGCCATAATCCATAGCGAGGGCTACAGGGCAGCCGGCGGTGCATTTATGGCAATGATAGCAGAGTTGAATCAACTGCCCGCTCCGCCGGTTCACCACTCCCAAAAAAGGCGAGTCTACTTTGATAGCCCCTTCTCGAACCTCCATCTATCCTCCCTCTAAAGCCTCAATCATAGCCATCATCTGGGCCGGAGCGAAGTTAAGAAGATGCGAAGCCTTATTGGGACAAGCCACGAGGCAAACCCCACAACCCTGGCAGAGTACCTCCTTCACTACGGAGATCTTGGTAAGGGGATGGATCTCCCGCGCCGCGTAAGGGCAAACCTCCACACAGAGGCCACAGCCGGCACAGAGTTCCGACTCCACAGTGGCCACTATAGGGTCATGGGTTATCTTCTCCTGGGAGAAGAGGGAGAGCACCTTGGCTGCGGCGGCACTCCCCTGGGCCACCGCCTCAGGGATATCCTTAGGGGCTTGACATGCCCCGGCTAGATAGACCCCCGCCGTGAGGCTCTCCACCGGTCTCAACTTAGGGTGAGCCTCGCTGAAGAAGCCATGCTCATCGGTAGCCACCCTCAACTTCTGGGCTAACTCAAAAGTGCCCGCGCTAGCCACCATAGGGGTGGCCAGAACCACGAGATCAGCGGCCACCTCCACCCTCTTGCCGCTTAGAGTGTCCGCTCCCCAGACTATCATCTTTCCATCTTGGGGGAAGACTTTCGAGACCTTGCCCCGAAGATAGAGAACTTGATGCTCCTCCATAGCCCTCTGGGTAAACTCCTCATACCCCTTCCCCAAGGCTCGGATATCGATATAGAAGATGTAGGCCTGTCCCTGGGGCACCTGCCTCTTATAGATCATCGCCTGTTTAGCCGTGTACATACAGCAGATCTTGGAGCAGTAGGATACCCCCCGTTCCGGATCCCGGGAACCCGCACACTGAATGAAGACCACCTCCTGGGGCACTCGACCATCGGAGGGACGTCGTACCTCTCCCCCGGTAGGGCCCGTGGGCGAGAGCATCCGTTCGAACTCCAGCCCATCTATGAGATCGGGATACCGCCCTCCGCCATACTCCCTTAGTCGCTCCATAGGGTAAAGATCGTAGCCTGTGGCCACCACGATGGCTCCTACCTCGTACTCCTCATCGTTCCCTTGCTGGCGCACCTTGACTTTGAAATCGCCTAGGTGGCCGCTCAACTCCTCTACCTGGGCTCTAATTAGAATGGTGATATGGGGGTTTCTGGTGACCCTCTCTATCTTCTCCCTTAGTAGATCCACGGTGGAGTCGAAATTCATGTAGGTGGCCGAAAGTTGGGCCATCCGCCCTCCCAACCTCTCCTCCCGCTCCACCAAGATCACCTCATAGCCGGCAGCAGCGATATCCAAGGCCGCCTGGAGCCCGGCTATCCCTCCCCCGATGACCAGAGCCCGCCTTACCATGGGCATCGCCAGCGGAAGAAGGGGCTCATCATGGCGTACCTTCTCTACGATAGCCTCGATCATCTGGGTAGCCTTTAGGGTGGCCCGTTCTATATCAGCACGGTGAACCCAACTACACTGTTCCCGGATATTGGCCACTTCACATAGGTAGGGGTTGAGTCCCGCGGCCGCCACCGTGCGGCGAAAAGTGATCTCATGCATGGCCGGAGAACAAGCGGCTACCACTACCCCATCTAGATCTCTCTTAGCGATCGCCTCTTTAATAAGCTCTTGCCCCGGGTCAGAACACATATAGAGGTAGTCGAGGGAGTAAACAACCCCTGGATAAGATCGTAGAGCCTCTCTGACCCTCTCCACATCTATTGTGCCGGCGATATTCCTGCCGCAATGGCAGATGAAGATCCCAACTCTCCTCAAGGTGAAACCTCTCGGGCCAAGAGGGCTACCACCTTCGCCGCCGCGGCGCTCCCCTGGGCTACCGCCTCCGGGATATCCTTGGGCCCCTGCCCTGCCCCAGCCAGGTAGATCCCCGGGACTCCGCTCTCTACGGGCCTCAACTGGGGGTGTGCCTCCTCATAGAAGCCACTCTCGTCGATCTTTATCCCCAACTTCTCTCTCAAATCCCCTGTTCCTTGGCTGGGGAGGATAGCGGTGGCCAAGACCACCAGGTCTGCCGCTATCTCCACCCTCTTTCCGCTCAAACTATCCGCCCCCCAGACCATGGCCTTGCCATCCTGGGGGAAGATCTTCGCCACTTTGCCCTGAAGGTATAAAACTCCCTCCTCCATGGCCCGCTGCACGAACTCCTCATAACCCTTGCCCCCGGCGCGGATGTCTATATAGAAGACGTAAGCCTGCCCATCGTGAACCTTGTGTTTGTAGAGGAGCGCTTGCTTGGCCGTATACATGCAACAGATCTGGGAGCAGTAAGCCACTCCTCGCTCTGGCTCTCGCGAGCCGGCACATTGGACGAAGACCACCTCTTTCGGTACCGCCCCATCGGAGGGACGGCGTATCTCCCCGCCGGTGGGGCCAGAGGCGGAAAGCAACCGCTCAAACTGAAGGCTATCGATGACATTGGGATAACGTCCCCCGCCATACTCCCTTAGCCGCTCCATAGGGTAAAGATCGTAGCCTGTGGCCACAACGATAGCCCCTACCTCCTCCTCCCAGACCTCTTCCTCTTGCTGGAAATCTATAGCCTCTACCGGGCAGAATTTGGCACAAGCGCCGCATCGGCTTTCCTTTTGGAAATAGACACAATGCTCCCGATCGATCACCGGCTTGTTGGGCACCGCCTGGGGCGAGAGGGTATAGATGACCTTCCTTTTCCCTAACCCTCTCTCGAAATCGGAAGCCACCCGCCAAGGGCATTTCTCCTGGCATAGGCCGCAGCCTGTGCACCTTTCCCAGTCTACGTAGGCGGGCTTTCGCCTGACCTTCACTTTAAAGTCGCCAAAATCTCCCCTAACTTCCTCTACCTCTGAGTAGGTGGCAAGTCTTATCTTCTCGTGATGTCCCACCTCCACCGTGCGGGGGGTGAGGATACATTGAGAGCAATCCAAGGTGGGGAAGGTCTCCGAGAGTTGGGCCATGTGGCCGCCTATGGAGGGGAGCCTCTCCACCAAGACCACCTCGTAACCGCTGTTGGCGATATCCAGGGCTGCCTGGATGCCGCTGATCCCACCTCCGATGACCATAGCCCTTCTTTTACTCACGGTAAACCCCTTCTAACCAATAGGAGACGAGGATCGACATAATGATCGGCTAGGCCGAAGGCCTCACTCTCTATGCCCAGAGCGATGGCTAGAAGTTGGGTGAAATAAAGGACCGGTATCTGGGTGAAGCCTGGATAGTGCGCCGCCATCTCCCCCTGCCTGTAATCCAGATTGAACTGGCATAAGGGACAACTGGTCACCACGGCCTCGGCTCCACTAGCCAGGGCGGAGCGCAATATGGCATACGAGAGTTCCCTGGTCACCTCGCTCGTGTTCATCGCTAGATAGGAGCCGCAACATTCGCTCTTGTGGGGGAACTCTACCACCTCACAACCGAGGCTTGCAAGAAGGTCATCTAAGATCCTTGGCTCCTCGGGATCGTCCAAGCCGATCTCCTGGAAGGGACGCAGGAGAAGACAACCATAATACGGGGCCACTCTTAGCCCCTGGAGCCTCTTTTGCACCCGTTCGCCTAAGGCTTCGAAGCCTATCTCGTCCCGCAGTAGTTCCAAGAGGTGGAGGACCTCGACTTCCCCACTATATTCCTCCTCTAAGAAGAGGTTGATCTTCTCCCGTTTATCCCCCTCCTCCCTCAAGAGCATATTCGTTCTCTTTAGGACATGATAACAGATAGAACAGAGGGCCACTAAGTGATCCCCTTCCTTCTCGGCGTTGAGCAAAACGCGCGTGGGGGCTACTAGGGCCAGGAGGTTGTCAGTGGCCAGGGGGAAGGTAGCGCCACAGCAGTTCCATCGGGAGAGTTCGACGAGGTCGATGCCCAAGGCTCTAGCCGAGGCTTCGCCTGAGGCAGCAAACCCTTTAGCCTTGGTAGAAAGGGTACAGCCAGGAAAATAGAGGTACCGCATTTTATTTATGAGAGATACTTTCGCGAGCCAGCGATGATGGCTAACTGGGGGGCCTCGCTAAGAAAATCGGCCGGGAGAGCGGAAAGTTCTAGGCGGTCACCTTCCTTGCGCAACACCAGTTGCCGCAGAGCCTCCATTATCCGAGGAAGATCTACCCCTTTCGGACAGCGGGAGAGACAGGTAAGACAGGAAGCACAGAGCCAGATAGTTTCGGAAGTTAGGGCTTCCTCTAAGCCAAGTTGTACCAACCTTATCACCTGGCTGGGGAGGAGGTCCATAGCCATAGCCGCGGGGCAACCAGCGGAGCACTTACCACATTGATTGCAGGCCAAGATCTGCTGCCCGCTAATCTCTTCCACCCTCTTTACGAACTCGCCCCTCGTTGCCCGGATCGAAAGCCCGACCCTCACCATCCTTCGCCTTCTCTTCTAGATTCTACACCTTCCACCAGGACAAAGGAAAACGGTCTTGACCATCTCAGCGACGATTTAGGACTAAATCACTCTAATTATACCATAATCATCTCCGAAGGTAAAGGGGCCATTCACCTCCGGAGAGGAGCGAAAGCGACTATACAACAGTCGATTCTCCTTGTCAAGAAAAGTTGAAAGGGCATGTTGAAAACCCCTCCCCTATTAGCATAGTTGGAAGAAATTGCCTTCGCACTATCTCTTCCTGCTTTCTGTCCCTATAACATTGATATTCTAATGGTTTGGGGGAGAAATTTCGATTGCTAAGGAATTTATCCCCCCTTTTCAACGGTCTCACAGATATTACATTTGGTAGGGAGGACAAAAGGTGGTAAAATGAAAATATGGATATCTTGCAGGGGCTTAACCCCGCTCAGCGCCAGGCTGTAGAGGCTCCAGAGGGGCCCATCTTAGTGGTGGCTGGGCCGGGCAGTGGCAAGACCCGGGTGCTTACCCATCGGGTGGCTTATCTGGTCAAGGAGCGAGGCATAAAACCCTACTACCTCTTGGCCGTTACCTTTACCAATAAGGCAGCCCGAGAGATGAAGGAGCGTCTCTTTCAACTCTTGGGCCATGGCCTTCGCGAGATAACGATAGGCACTTTTCATGCCACCTGTGTCCGCATCCTTCGCCGCGAGAGCGAACGGGCAGGGATAGAGAGGAGTTTTGTCATCTATGACGAGAACGATCAGGCCAACCTAGTAGCCGAAGTGATAGATGAATTGGGGCTCGATAAAAAGATCTATCGCCCTGGAGCGCTCCTGGCCGCCATCTCCCACGCCAAGTGCGAATTGATCCCCCCTTCCGCTTTCCCCACCCCTACCTACTGGCATGAGATTGCGGGGAGAATCTATAAGCGCTATCAGGAGCTCTTGGCCACAAACAACGCCTTAGATTTCGATGACCTTCTTACCAAGACCGTAGATCTTTTCCAAAATGAGGGAGATCTTCTGGATAAGTACCGCCGGCGCTACCAGCATGTCCTGGTGGACGAATTCCAAGATACCAATATGGCTCAATATGAACTGGTGAATCTATTGACCTTAGAGCACCGGAACCTCTTTGCCGTAGGGGATGAAGACCAGAGCATCTACACCTGGCGGGGGGCGGATTTCCGCAACGTCCGCCGTTTTCGGAAGGACTTCCCAGAGGCGAGGATCATCCTCCTGGAGCAGAACTACCGCTCCACCCAGAACATCTTAGACGCCGCCCACGCGGTCATCTCCAAAAATGAAGCGCGGGTGGAGAAGAGGCTCTGGACAGAGAAAGAGCGTGGTCTCCCTCTCACCATCATCGAGGCCTACGACGAGGAAGAGGAGGCCCAATACGTCCTTGGCGAGATACAACGTCTGCAAGCAAGAGGGATATGCGACCTCGGCGACTGCGCGGTTATGTATCGTACCAACGCCCAATCCCGGGCCCTAGAGGATGCCTTCGTACGGGCTGGCATGCCCTACCGTCTGGTGGGAGCGACCAGGTTCTACGAGCGGCGGGAGGTGAAGGATATGATCGCTTACCTCCGCCTCATCCACAACCCTTATGACGCTCTTAGCCTGTTGCGGATCATCAACGTGCCCCGTAGGGCTATAGGGAAAAAGATCCTGGAGCAACTTGTGGGGTGGGCTAACCGATTAGGGGTCCCTATATACACCGCCCTAGGTCGATCACGAGAGGAAGGGGAGACACCCTTTCACCCTCGTAGTAAGCGCATCCTCTCAGAGTTCACCCACCTCCTAGAAGAACTAATCGATGCCGGCCGAAGATTGGATCTCCTTGAACTTTTCGATCTCGTTTTGGAGAGGACAGGATACGCTGGCTATATAAGGGATGGCACAGAGCAAGGCGAGGAGCGATGGAATAACGTGATGGAGTTGCGAAGCGTAGCCACCGAGTACGCCGCTCTCGCTCCCCAAGTGGGGTTGATGACCTTCTTGGAAGAGGTGGCTCTGGTCTCCGATGTAGACAATTATGATGAGCGGGCTAACGCTCCCACTTTCCTCACCCTCCATATGGCCAAAGGGTTGGAATTCCCCGTGGTCTTCATCGTGGGCCTGGAGGAGGGGGTCCTACCTCACAGCCGCTCCTTCGATGATCGGGAAGCGATGGAGGAAGAACGTCGCCTCTGTTATGTGGGGATCACCCGGGCTAAGGAACGGCTTTACCTGATCCACACCTTCCGCCGCACCTTGCGAGGCCTCTCTCAAGTGAATACCCCCTCCCGCTTCCTCCTCGATATCCCCCCTCAGTTGGTGAGGGGAAGCACCGAATATGAGCGCGCGACCTGGCTCCCGAGGGGTCCCGCGGCTGTGGAAGTGCGCCAGTTCAATCCTGGCGACAAGGTCCGCCACCCTCAATTCGGAGAGGGGGTAGTCGTCTCCAGTAAGTTGGTAGGGGATGATGAGGAAGTAGTGGTGGCCTTTATAGGGATGAAGCCCAAAAGGCTTCTGGTCAACCTCGCCCAAATGGAGAAACTACTCTCCACCAGGGGCTAGAGACAAACCGAGAGCCCGAGCCAGATCGCGAAGCCTCTGGCTCCTGGTGATATCCTCTTCCTGCCTCTCCAAGAGAGTTAAGATAATATCCTGTATCTCCTCACCGTCAAAACCTTGTAGCCGCTCCCTGGCCAGTTGTACGTCCCCATTAAGGCTAAAAGAGTCGGCCACCAACGAGATATAGGCCTCCTGGTAAATCCGCCGAAGGTCAGGAGGGTCGGTATTGTAGTACTCCACCGGCCATAGAACCCACCCTATTATTAGCCAGCCCAAGAGCAGCCCTAGGCCGAATATAAAAGCCCCTTTGAGCCAGGAGATCTGTCCTAAGGAGAGAAGATAGGCCACCGGCTTCCCTTTCTGGAGGTAGTGGGGCAGCCAGTTGGGGCCCAGCATCGCCCATTGCAGGAAGATGAAAGCGCCCAGAGCCACCAGGATGTCGCCGGGGCTGAAGACCTTTGCCGAGGGCAAAGGGTACCCCAAGACGATAGTATCTCCCAGAAACCGAAGTTTGGTCCCCTCATTCATAAGAGCCACATGCCTATGGCGGCCCGTGGCCTGAAGGGCGGCTATCACATCGAAGAGCCCTGCCCGGCGCGCAGCCTCGATGGAGATGGGCATGAGGCCGCCGTTGGCCGCCACCACCAGGAGGTTTAAAAAGAGCCCTAAACCGAGGAGCCCGATCCCCGGAAGATCTCGATTAAGGGCCGCAGCCAAAAGAAGGAGAGCCAAGGAGGCTAGGTAGAAGTAGCCCATCCAAGGCTCCCAACGAGCCCCAAAGGCGGAGAATATGAACAATTGCAAAGCGAGCCCTAGGAGGATAAGATAGGCATGGCGAACATGGAGTTGGCCGAGCCGTAGGAGACTCCCCCCTCTGAGGAGGGCGACTATCAGAGAAACGATGAGGAAAAAACTCATCTTTTGCCCGCTTCGGAGGAAGCCTCTTCCAACCGAGGCTGGGCCCTATCGGGCATATATCTTCTTTCTTCTTCCTTCTTTGCCAAAGCGGTGAGGAAAGCCTCCACTACTTGAGGATCGAACTGGGTCCCGCTGGCCGCCTTCAAGCGGGCTATGGCTGTCTCCTTCGACATGGCGCTCCTGTAAGGGCGATCCGAAGTCATGGCATCGTAGGCATCGGCTACGGCCAAGATCCTGGCCCCAAGAGGTATCTCTTCCCCTTCCACGCCGTTAGGGTAACCCCTGCCATTGAAATGCTCATGATGATGACGCACAATGTCGCGACCCGCGCCAAAAGCGGGGAAATACCCCACCAGAGACTCCCCGATAGAGGGATGGCGCTGGAATTCCTCCCGCTCCTCGTTGGAAAGGGGGCCAGGTTTGTATAGCATCAAGTTGTCCATACCTATCTTTCCCAGGTCGTGTAACCTGGCGGAGGTGACGATCAGTTCGACTTCATCATAAGGGAGCCTCATCTGGCAGGCGATCATCTCCGCATACTCAGCCACCCTTCGGGAATGCTGGTAGGTGCTAGAATCCCTGGCATCGATGGTGTCCGCTAGGGCTATGAGCGCCTGTCTGGTCTGCTCCAACGATTCGCGGACCAAGGCCATCGAACGGCGCACGGTGAGAAGGGGAAGCAGAGCCAAAGCGATGCTCCAAGGGGCCACTGTCCAGAGCAAGGCCAAAATAGCACCCAAGGGGATCATGGTGAGGTTGTGCCATGCCGCATCGCGCAAGTTGATCCGCCAAACTACTAGTACCGGAAGATTTTGATCCAAGGCTATTACCCCCGCTACCAATAGATCGCCCAGGGTGTAATATACCAAACCGGCTGAAGTCAAAGCCAACAAGTCGCGGATGGAGTTCAGATAGGCCGGAGTGGTATCGGCGACGAGGTAATAGACAGCACTTACTGTGCCCAAGAGAATGACAGCCACGGAGACGTTGAAAGGCACCCTATTCCAAGGACGCTTGAGGATGACTAGCCTATACCAGAACTCACCTGCTAAAGTACCCAAGAAGGCGATCCAAATGGCGACCGCTGGCCCGAAGAGGATAGCTGAGGCCACAGAAACCGCGGCTGAAACCGAGACCTCCCCTAACTCACCCGGCATTACAATGGGGAAGAGGTCCGCCAAGGCTATCATCAGCGCAAATATGGCGATAGTTCCCCAACCGACAAGGGTGAGTGGCAGGCCGGAGACAGACCAAGCGGCCAGGCCGCCGGCGGTCAAGACCAAAGTTAGAATGTAGGCGTCCCTAGGCAAAAACCGCAATTTGTAACTCCCGATACCCAATGACAAGGCAAGGAGCCTCACCAGAGGCTCCTCTCCCTCACTCTGAGCTGGTCTGCGGCTCCCCAAGGGCCGGCAATGGGCCGCTATTTCAATATCTGGCCGGTGGAAGGTGTCCTTGGTGAGCCTCTAATGCCACTTGCTTTGGGCACTGCTGGCAAGTGCGAGTGCGGCGATAGTAACCAGCACATACAACGCTCGCAGGTAGACGGTGCGCCATTTCATCTCGGGGAATCTCCTTTCGCTCATTTTGGGCCCCTAAAGAACCCGAGTTAGATTCCCCTTCTCTCCGCTTCAGGCTTTCGCCTACACCTCCTTAGAGGAGGTTGGCCACCCAGGCACACCTCTCACCGGCCTAATCCATTCTACCATATCCTGAAAGAGATGTCAATACCCAGAAAGGATTAGAAAAGAGGACCTTTTTCTATAAACTAGGAGGAGATAGATAACGGGACAGCGCTGGGAAAGGCTAGGAAAGTTTCATCATCGGTAGACGGCGGTTCACCGCATCTAAGGCCGCTCTTGCGCTAGCCTCCCTCTCTCCCTCGCCTCCAATGAAACTAACTCCCAAAAGGGTCTCTTCGCCAGCGGGGAAGAGGGAAGAGACCTCCACCACTATGATCTTTCTCCCTCCTAAATCGAACCGCTCCACTCCTTGCAGAGCCAGTTCCGCTTTGGCTCCCACCACCTCTTGGAGAGCGTTAAGGGTGGCCTGGGCCACCAGTTCCGCTTCCCCTACTCCCTCACCCTCGGCCAAACCCACATGCAACCCTTCTGGGCTCCCGATTTGAACCTCCGCCTCTGCACCAACCGGTCCGGCCTGGCAATGCACGGAGATGAGTTTGAGGCGGGAGAGGCCCAGCGGTAAGATCTGTTCCTCCCCTAACTGGACGAGGCTTATCTTCCGATAATCGACTCGAAAACCGAACTTCACGAAAAGCAGCGACTCGATGTCCCTGACGATCTGCTTTGGAGCCCGCTTCGTGGAGGCCATAACATGGATCTCGGAGAGGTCACCCCTGTCACCGGGGACCACCCGGTTGGCGACTACACCTTGAATCTGATTGATAGCCCCCTCCAACTCTTGGGGGTCGAGGAGGCGGCTCTGTTGGGCCATCAACAACTTTCTCTCCCACTCTTTTCCCCTATTATAACCCACAAGTTGGCCTCAAGCAACGCCCGATCCCGTCACTCTTGTAGGATCTTGCGGGGGCATCTATCTTAGGGAGTGGTTACCTCTTCCCTCTATCACCCGTCCTCTCAATTCATAACCTCCCACACCAGTCTTGGCCACTCCTCCAAGCCTTCTCCTTTACTATCCACAGTCGATTGAAGTTCTCCGCCCCACTATCCCGCTCAATGCCGTCCATAGGTTTACTCCCCCTCCGACACTCCCTTATGGCCCCCTCAATCGGAAAGGTGAGCGAGCCATAGCCTCCCTCTCTCGCTAGGAGCACTCGGTATCCCCTTGCTTTCCCCGCAGTTGGCTCCTCCTTTCAGTCCCTCACTTGGGGATATCTTCTCTCCAACAGCGATTGAGCGTTCTTGAGGAGATGCCAGATAGAATGCTGGGTCTTCACCCCTGGCTAGGTTATCTCCGCCGACCCCTCTATCGCTAGACCCCATCCCATATTGCCCATCTTTCTTCATCCAGGCTCTGGCTCATCACTTCATCGCATCTTGAAGTTGGCTCGTACGATAGCGGAGTTGGCAGGAGGGGGAGAGATCACACCGCTCATCTGGCGGAGGCTATTCGATATCCGCCCCGGAGGCAGATGTGAGCAGTGGTAGGCAAAGACACCTTCAGGGTTGTGGGTTGGCTTCTCAGTTGAAGGTGTCTCCTTCGCTCCCGCCTAATTTCACGTTCAAGGAGTAGGCAGCGCCAGCGATCCCCCTCTGGGCAAAGGCCGGCTCTCACATCCACTCTAGGTTATCACCGCAATAGGTTACATCCTCGAGTTTGATGGCTCGCCTATCGTCAATGCCTTGTCACAAGGGGCGACCCCCTCAGCTTGACATAAGATTTCGGCGCAAACTCTTGACTTACTACGGTTATTGAAAAGAGGGAGGCTTGACAAACATGGTGTGTTGGTGTAATTTGAGATCTGCAACGCAGGCAACTATTTGACCGCTTGGCCAGAGCCTTATTAGCATGAAGAGCCTGCGATTGCTCATGAGAAAGGGGGTGATGGTTCAAGGGTTGCCTTTTGGAAGAGATAAGGCGATTTGAACCCAAGGGAGGAGGGATAGATGTCTTCAAGTAGAAAGGTTTGGGCCATTCTGGGGATGGTGGTGGTCTTGGCCCTGATAGTCAGCGGCTGTGCTCCGGCGGCAACTCCAACACCACTTGTCGTAGAAAAAGAAAAGAAGTTAAAAGCCGCTTGGATCTACGTGGGCCCTATCGGGGACTACGGGTGGAGCCACGCTCATGAGCAGGGACGTTTGTACGTCCAAGAGAAGTTCCCTTGGCTTGAGGCTCTGCCTCCGGCAGAGGCTGTCCCGGAGGCTGACGTCGATCGGTACATAGAGAGGTTCATCGTCGAAGAGGGAGCCGACGTAGTCTTTACCACCAGCTTTGGGTTTATGGACGGCACCATAGATGTTGCGGGGAAGCATCCTGACAAGATCCTCTTTCACTGCTCTGGGTACAAGAGGGCGCTGAATGTGGGCACCTATTTCGCTGAATTCCATCAGTTGTACTACCTAAATGGGCTCATGGCTGGGGCGTTAACTAAGACCGGCAAGGTCGGTTACGTGGCAGCTCATCCGATACCCGAGGTGGTAAGGCATATAAACGCCTTTGCCCTGGGGGTGAAGGAGACCAACCCCGAGGCAACGGTAGACGTACGGTGGCTCTTCGCCTGGTATGATCCGGCCAAGGCCAGGGAGGCCGCCGAGTCCCTCATCGCCGCAGGCGCAGATATCCTCGCCTTTACCGAGGACTCCCCCACGGTGATAGAGGTCGGCCAGGAGTATGTGGAGAAGGGACAGCCAGTCTATACCTTCAGCCACTATAGCCCGATGCAAAAGTTTGGCCCCGATTCGTGCGTGAGCGGCCAACTGGTGCGTTGGGAGGTTATCTACGAGGACATCTTGGCCAAGATCTACGCGGGCGCCTATACCACCACCAACCTCGAGAATGTGGACTACTGGTGGATGCTCAAGGAAGGGGCGGTGGAGCTAGGAGCGGAGTTCGGTGTCCCCATCAACCCCAAGTTCGAGCCGGCCCTCAAGGAGAAAAAGGTGACGGACCCAGTGCTGGGTGAGATCAGCGTATACGACCTGGTCATGACCAGGCTGAAGCAGATGAGCGAAGAGACGGTGCTCTTCGATCCCTTTACCGGACCCATCAGGGACCAAGAGGGCAAAATTAGGATAGAGGCTGGGCGCAGGGGGACTCACGATGAGCTCTGGCTTATGGATTGGTTTGTAGAGAACGTAGTGGGTGAAATCCCGCGCTAGAAACCTTTCCTCTTACAAATTCCGAGTTCGACGGGGGATATGAAATCGCTCGATTTCCTCTATCCCCCTTTTCCCTGAAAGAGATATTGTACGAGGGGAAGGGGAGATGGCTGAAAGACAAGGGTGGGGAGAGGTTGTCGTAAGCATGAGGGGGATCGTGAAGCGGTTCCCCGGCGTCCTGGCCAACGATCATGTGGATCTTGAGGTCCGGGCGGGTGAGATTCACGCTCTCTTGGGGGAAAATGGAGCGGGCAAGACCACCCTGATGAACATCCTCTACGGGATATACCAACTCGATGAGGGAGAGATATACGTCAAGGGCAAAAGGGTTACCATAAGGTCACCGAGGGATGCCATCGAGTTGGGGATTGGCATGGTGCATCAGCACTTCATGCTGGTCTATCCCCACACGGTCGCTGAAAACATCGTTTTAGGCCTTTCTTCCGCCGATTTCTTATTTCCCCTCAGGAGAGTCAAAGGGAAAATCACCGACTTCTCGGAGAGGTATGGTCTAAAGGTAAGCCCGGAGGCGAAGATATGGCAACTGTCGGCCGGCGAGCAGCAGCGCGTCGAGATCATCAAGGCCCTCTACCGAGGCGCTGATCTACTTATCCTCGACGAGCCGACATCTATGCTGGCCCCAGGCGAGGTAGAGGATCTATTCACCACCCTTCGGCGCATGGCGGAAGGGGGGCGCGCCATTGTCTTTATCACTCATAAACTCGACGAGGTGATGGCTATAAGCGATCGTGTCACCGTGCTGAGGCAGGGCAAGGCGGTAGCGACGGTCGAAAAATCTAGGACGAACAAACAGGATCTGACCAGGATGATGGTGGGGCGCGAAGTGTTGTTCCTTTTGCCGAGGAAACCGGTCGAGAAGGGCGTAATTGTACTAGAGGTTGAGGCTCTTCATGCCCTGAACGATAAAGGACTGCCAGCCCTCAAGGATCTTTCTTTCACCGTGCACGGGGGAGAGATCTTAGGGATAGCAGGTGTGGCTGGCAACGGCCAGCGCGAATTGGTCGAGGTGATCACCGGTCTGCGCCAGGCGACAAAAGGCAAGGTGATCCTCCTTGGAAAGGATATCACGAACTCTTCACCGAGAGAGATCATAGGGAGGGGGGTGGCCCATATTCCAGAGGAACGCATTAGGACGGGACTCGTCCCCAACATGAGCGTCGCCGAAAACCTCATCCTGAAGGCATATCGGTCTTCTCCCTGCTCCCAACGGCTATTTCTAAACTACGCTTTCATCGGCCAACACGCTGAGAGGTTGATCTCGGATTATGAGATCGTAACTCCAAGCAAAGATGCCCCGGCCAAGCTCCTTTCCGGGGGCAATATCCAGAAGCTCATTCTGGCCAGAGAGACCTCCGAAGAACCCGTTCTGATTGTGGCTGCGCACCCGACCTATGGACTCGACGTTGGGGCCACCGGGCGGATCCGCCACTTATTGTTGGAGCAAAGCGCGCGAGGCGCAGCCATCCTCTTGGTATCTGAGGATTTGGAGGAGATAATGACCATGAGCGATCGTATCGCGGTGATGTTCGAGGGGAGGATCGCTGGAATAGTGGATACGGCAAAAGCAGGGGTGGAGGAGATAGGAGCGATGATGGTTGGTGCTAGGAAGGAGCAAGAAAGAGGATACTGATGAGAGTGAGGGTAGAAAAGAGATCGACCCTCTCAAGGTGGATGACCATATCCGCTCCTATATTATCTCTAGCATTGGCTTTGCTTGTCATCGCCCTTGTTTTTTGGGGCTATGGCATTAGCCCCCTCCTGGCTTACAAGAGGATATTCATGGGAGCCTTCGGGAGCCCTTACGGATTGTCTGAAACGATGGTCAAGGCGACCCCTCTCATGATATGCGGGGTGGGGTTGGCCTTGGCCTTCAAAGCGCTGGTCTGGAACATCGGTGCCGAGGGACAGTTACTTATGGGGGCTGTTGCCGCCACATGGGTGGCGCTTTATCTCCTTCCCGATGCTCCGGCGGCGGTGCTCTTACCCTGCATGTTTATGGCAGGCTTTCTAGGTGGTGCCATCTGGGGTTTGATTCCTGGGATCTTGAAGGCTAAACTCAGGGCCAATGAGGTGATCACCAGCCTGATGATGGTCTATATCGCCAGCGAGTTGGTGAATTACCTGGTCTATGGCCCCTGGAAAGGACCGGGCGAATGGGGGTTCCCCTACACAACAAAATTCCCCCCTTCGGCCCAGCTTCCGCGCCTACTAGGCACCCGCATCCATTATCCTACTCTCATCCTCGCCCTTCTTTTGGCTGTGCTGGTATACGTTCTTGTGATGCGGACCAAGCTGGGCTACGAGATCCGCGTCACGGGTGAAAATCCAGAGGCGGCAAGATATGCAGGGATGAGTTACTTTAAGACCGTGGTGCTCGTCATGCTCATCAGCGGGGGGCTTGCTGGGTTAGCCGGTGTGGGAGAGGTGGCAGGGATTCACCATCGGCTCAGATACCCGCAAGGCATCTCTCCAGGCTATGGGTTTACGGCCATCATCGTGGCCTGGCTGGGGAGACTGAACCCGCTGGCGGTTATCCTCACCTCCTTATTATTTGGGGGGTTGCTGGTGGGGGGAGATGCGATCCAAGTGGCGTTGGGGTTGCCGGTGGCCACGATAAACCTTTTCAACGGTGTTATCCTCTTCTTTGTGCTCGGTGGTGAGCTCCTCACCCGGTACAAGATCGCCCTTGAAAGGAGGAGAGAGGATTGATCCTAGGACAGCCAGCCCACCAGTTCATTATGGCTGTATTGTGGGCCGCCATCCGGGCGGGCACACCGCTCCTCTTCGGGACCCTAGGCGAGATCTATGCTGAGCGCTCAGGGGTGCTGAACCTTGGGGTTGAGGGGATGATGATCATGGGGGCAGTAACAGGCTTTGGGGTGACGCTGGCCACGGGCAACATTTGGTTAGGGGTAGCCCTTGCAGCCCTGGCTGGAGGGCTCTTGGCCCTAGTTCACGCCCTCTTGAGTGTAACGCTGCGGGCTAACCAAGTAGTCTCGGGGCTCGCTCTCACCATGTTTGGCTTGGGGATGAGCGGGTTACTGGGCAAAAGATATGTCGGTACCCCGCTGCCCTGCCGCCTTCGCGCGGCCCCTATCCCCATGCTCGAGGATATCCCCTTCCTGGGGCCAATCCTTTTCCAGCATGACCCCTTGGTCTACCTCTCGCTCTTCCTTGTCCCTCTCCTCTGGTTTGTGCTCTCTAAAACAAAGGCTGGGATAAGCATAAGGAGCGTGGGCGAGGCCCCTGCTACCGCCGATGCGCTGGGGGTGAACGTCTTCTTGGTTCGCTATCTCTGCGTCTTCCTTGGGGGGTTGCTTGCCGGGCTGGGAGGGGCTTACCTTTCGGTGGTTTATGCCCCGGCGTGGATAGAGGGGATGACGGCCGGCGCGGGGTGGATAGTGATAGCCCTGACCATCTTCGCTATGTGGAGCCCCACCCGGGCCCTCTTAGGAGCCTGCCTCTTCGGAGGGGTAAAGGTCTTACAATACAGGCTCCAGCCACCCCCACCCGAAGGCCTAGGGATCTCTCCCAACCTCCTGGCCATGTTGCCTTTCATATTCACCATCATCGTCTTGCTCGCCGGAACGGGAGAGGTGATAAGAAAAAGGATAGGCGCGCCCTCCGCCCTGGGCATACCCTATGCCAGGGAGGAGAAGTAAACCCCCTGATAGAGATGGAAGATCAGGTAAGCCCACTTTTAGGAACGGTTGGAAGGGGAAAATAGGTGATCAAGCCTTCCTTTAGAGATATTTTGGTTGCACAAAGGAATCTGGAGGGGCTGATAAGGAAGACGCCTTTAGAATATTCCCCCCTTCTCAGCCGCGAAACCGGCTGTCAACTCTACTTGAAACTGGAGAATTGGCAGAGAACCGGCTCCTTCAAAGTGCGGGGGGCCATCAACAAGGTGGCTAGCCTCTCAGGGGTGGAAAGAGCCAAGGGTTTAGTTACCGCCTCCTCGGGGAACCACGGACTCGGCCTCCTCTTCGCTGCTCAGGCCTTTGGAGGGCTGGAGGCCACCATCTTCGTCCCCGAAAACACCCCCCGCGGCAAGGTGAAGAGGCTTCATCTTCTCCCAGGGAAACTCTATGTGAAGGGGAAAGGTTACGATGAGGCGGAGATGCTGGCTCGAGATTTCGCCGAAGAGCGGGGGGTCACTTACCTCCACGCTTATGAGGATCCGGTGGCTATCGCTGGGTACGGCACTCTGGGGCTAGAGATCATGAGTGACCTACCGGAGGTAGAGGCACTCCTAGTGCCTGTGGGCGGCGGTGGCCTCATCTCCGGGGTGGCTATCGCCGCCAAGACGGTCAACCCGCAGGTGGGGGTGATCGGCGTCCAGTCAGAGGCCTCGCCGTCAGGTTACCTCTCCCTGAGGGATGGTTGTCCTTACGAGAGATACGAGGCAGCCCCAACTATAGCCGAGGGGTTGGCCGGGGGGTTTGGGAAACTACCCTTCGAACTGATCAAGGGACGGGTGGAGGAGATAGTTATCGTCAGTGAGGAAGAGATCCGGAGAGCGGTATTGGCTCTCTTGGAGTCAGACCAACTGGTGGTAGAGGGTTCAGGCGCGGTAGGCGTGGCGGCACTCCTTTTCGAAAAGGTGGATCTCAGAGGTAAGAAGGTGGTAGCTCTCCTCTCGGGGGGCAACATAGATGCCGGACTCCTCTTCCAAATAATGAAGGAGCGTTACAGATGAAGGTCTATATCTCCTGCGATATGGAAGGCATCTCCGGAGTAGTGAGCAGCGAACAAACCCACATGGGCAACAAGGAGTATGAACGGGCTCGCAAATTGATGACCGAGGAGGTTAATGCGGCCATCGAGGGAGTGCTCTTAGGAGGGGCCAAGGAGGTAGTGGTTAACGACGCCCACGGGCAGGGGCGGAATATCCTCATCGAGGAGTTGAACCCCCAGGCACAACTTATATCCGGTTGGCCCAAGCCTTGGGGCATGATGCAAGGGATAGACGAAACCTTCGACGCTGCCTTCTTCATCGGATACCACGCTCAGGCGGGGACGAAAGATAGCGTCATCGCTCACACCGTTAGCGGCCGTATCTATCAGGTGAGACTTAACGGAGAGCCGATAGGTGAGACGGGGCTTAACGCCGCTCTAGCCGGCTACTTTGGTGTTCCTCTGGTCCTGGTCACAGGGGATAGGTTGCTAGTCGAGGAGGCTAAGGCCTTTTTAGGGCCTTCCTTGGAGACGGTGATCGTAAAAGAGGGGTATGGCACTCAGGCCGCCAAGTGTCTGCCGCCCCAAAAGGCTCAACAACTGATCAGGGAGGCGGCAGAGAGGGCTTTGAAAGGAGTTGGAGAACCCTTTAGGCTCTCCTCTCCCCTCGCTTTGACCGTGGATTTCGCAAGAGGGGTACAGAGCGAGATGGCTGAACTGATCCCCGGCGTGGTGCGTCTTGAGGGCCGCCGGGTAGAGTATACACATGATGACTATTTGACCGTTTACAAGGTCTTCCGAGCCATGAACAGCCTGGTAACTGAATGATCTTGAGGAGGGGAGCGTGTCTCGTGAGATCCGCATCATCCATTATGGCCTGGGAGCGATCGGCAGTCAGATAGCCAGGCTAGTCCTTTCTAAGGAAGGGATGCGCTCTGTAGCCGCCGTCGATATCGACGAGGCGAAGGCGGGCCGGGATCTGGGAGCAGTGATCGGCCTCGACCGACTTTTAGATATACCCGTCTCCAAGAGCTTGGCCTCCGCCCTAGAGGAGAAAGAGGCCGACGTCGTCCTCCATTCCACAGGCTCCTTCTTGGAAAAAGTGATCCCCCAGTTGCGGGAGGTCATCAACGCTGGCCTCGATATCATCTCCACCTGTGAGGAACTAGCCTACCCCGCAGTTCAGCACCCCGAACTGGCGGCCGAGATCGATGCCCTGGCCAAGGAGCGAGGGGTTACGGTCTTGGGCACAGGTGTCAATCCCGGGTTCATAATGGACACCTTGCCTCTACTTATCACCGGGGTTTGCCAGGAGGTCCAAAGGATCTATGTCAGGCGGAGGGTGGATGCTGGTCGCCGCAGGCTCAACCTCCAACGGAAGGCAGGGGTGGGGCTCACCCTGGCTCAGTTTCAGGAGGGAGTTAAGGCTGGCCGGGTAGGACATATAGGGTTGCGGGAATCGGTGGCTGCCATCGCCGGGGCCCTGGGTTGGGAACTGGAAGCTATAGAGGAGAAGATGGAGCCGGTGATCGCTGAGCGGCCAATGCCTACCCAGTTCTTGGAAGTGAAAGTAGGTCAAGTAGCGGGTGTGCATCAGGTCGGGCGGGGGATCAAGGATGGACAGGAGGTGATAACCCTCGACCTAGAGATATCTGTAGGCCTGGAGGGAGTAAGAGATACCATTTGCGTGGAAGGGAGGCCCTCTGTCAAGCTAACTATGGAAGGGGTGCAGGGCGATATCGCTACTGCGGCTATGGCGGTAAACGCCATCCCGCGGGTGGTCGATGCGCCTCCAGGCCTGGTGACTATGGCCGATCTGCCCCTCGTTTGCGCCCTATAGGCTCCGGGATGATGGCTTGACAGATCGCGGTTCGGTTTCTAGATGGTGCGAAGGGGCTATATCTGTTCCGGCAAGGGAGGCCCTGTCACTTGAGGGAGCCTCCCTTAATGTCTGCCTTAGTCGTTTGTGATATAATGAACTATACCATCTATCTTCACCAGATTGTGGGGAAACGATCCAAGGGAGGATAGGATGCCACTCTCCAGAAGTCTGCTTTTGCGTCTTTCCCGCAGCATGACCCTTCGAGATTTCATCGTGGGGTTCAGCGTCTCTCGGCGGATGTCTCGTCGCTTCGTGGCTGGGGAGAGCCTGGAGGAGGCTATAGAGGCGGTGCGGGGGCTGAATCGAAAGGGACTCCTGGCCACCATCGACCACTTGGGAGAGAGCATCACCTCTCGAGAGGAGGCTAAAGAAGCCGCCCAGGAGTATTTGAGGGTTCTAGATGGGATCGAGGAAGGAGGGGTCGACTCCAATGTAAGCCTGAAACTCACTCAGATGGGGTTGGATATCGATCCGGATTTCTGCCAGAAGAATGTAGAGATGATTGTAGAGCAGGCCCAAGGGCATAGGAATTTTGTGCGCATAGACATGGAGGGGTCGCCCCATACGGAGAGGACGATCCAGGTTTATAGAGCCTTGCGGCAGAGGTACGATAACGTGGGGATCGCCATCCAGTCCTATCTTTATCGTTCAGAGGATGATGTACGGCAGATGATACCCCAGGGGCTAAACGTCCGCTTGTGCAAAGGGGCTTATGATGAGCCTCCCGATATCGCCTTCCCCAAGAAGAAGGATGTGGACGCCAATCTGATAAAACTTACGGAGATGCTCCTCACGGAAGAGGCGAGGAAGGCGGGATGCTACCCTGCTCTCGCCACCCACGACGAGAAGATCATCAACTGGTGCAAGGAGCATGTCCAAAAAGAGGGTATCGGTAAAGAGGAGTTTGAGTTTCAGATGCTCTACGGCATCCGCCCTCAGTTGCAGCAGGAGTTGGCAGAGCAAGGTTACCGGGTTCGGGCCTATATCCCTTACGGTAACTCTTGGTACCCCTATTTCATGCGCCGTTTGGCTGAGCGGCCAGCCAACCTCCTCTTTCTCCTGGGGAATCTCTTTAAGGCTTAGTTAGACGACATTACCACTTTATTGTTAAGGATTTGAGGCTTCTATTAGGTGCGAGGAGGCAGATAATGGAGACGATGGTTTTGCGGATCTTCCAGCGAGAGGTGGAACGACAATGTAAGTTTGCCATCATAGCCGTCCAGGATCTGAACCAAGCGTTGCAGATCGGTGACATGGACCGTATTTGGTACTCTATCCAGGCAATTTTAGTGGCTGCTGGAAACGTCTCGAAGCTTCTTTGGCCGCCCAAGCCGCTCTTGCCCGAACGAGGAACCGAGCTAAGGGCAAGTCTCTCCGTTGATGACGATTCCCCTCTTGAGCCGAGAACATTCAGGAACCACTTCGAACACTTTGACGAGCGTTTAGAGCAGTGGGCCGCATCGTCGGAGCGCCGCAATTTCGCTGACTCAAACGTCGGTCCGCCAGGCATGATCGTAGGCCTTGAGCCAGGAGATTTCCTTCGCAACTTTGACACTACGAACTTCGCTGTTACCTTTCGTGGGGACATATATTACCTTCAACCCGTGATTAACGCTATTCGCGACCTTTGGCGGAAAGCAACAGTTGAAACTGAAAAGCCGCATTGGGAATAGATACAGGCGCCTAAGAGCATGTTTACGGTGCGCTGCGCTCACTCAAATGCCTTCGGCACTTTGCAAACACACATAACATTTGGAGAAGGGGGGAACAAATGAGACCTGAGTTCAAGAACGAGCCGTTAGTCGATTTCTCCCAGTCGGCCAATAGGGAGGCAATGGAGAAGGCTTTGGCCCAGGTGGAAAAAGAACTGGGTAAGAGGTACCCTCTCATCATCGGTGGGGAGAGGGTGGAGACGGGGGAGTGGTTTGACTCTATAAACCCCGCCAACCCCCGGCAGGTGGTGGGGAGGTTCGCCAAGGCGGACCAGGCCATGGCAAAGCGGGCGGTGGAGGTGGCTAATAAGGCCTTCCAGAGGTGGAGGAGCGTGGAGCCGGAAGTCCGAGCCCGTTACCTCTTCAAGGCAGCGGCCGAACTGAGGCGGCGGAGGCTCGAGTTCGACGCCTGGATGGTCTATGAGGTGGGCAAGAACTGGGTAGAAGCCGATGGAGACACCGCCGAGGCAATAGATTTTCTGGAGTTCTATGGTCGTCAGATGCTCCGCTTGGCTTTGCCCCAGCCGGTGACGGCCATGGAAAGGGTGGAAAACGAACTGGTCTATATCCCCCTGGGGGCGGGGGCGGTCATCTCTCCCTGGAACTTCCCTTGTGCCATCATGATAGGGATGACCATGGCCTCGGTGGTGGCGGGCAATACGGTGGTCTTGAAGCCGGCCTCCACCTCGCCTACCGTGGCCGCCAAGTTCACGGAGATACTAGAGGAGGTGAGCCTCCCCCCAGGGGTGGTCAACTTCCTCCCTGGCCCAGGGGGGCTTATAGGTGACACCTTGGTCACCCACCCCAAGACCCGTTTCATCGCTTTCACCGGTTCCAAGGAGGTAGGGCTGCGGATCAACGAACTTGCGGCCAAGCCCCAACCCGGCCAGATCTGGATCAAGCGCACCATCCTGGAGATGGGGGGAAAGGACGCGGTAGTGGTGGATTCCAGTGCCGACCTGGAGGCGACCGCGGAGGGGATCGTAACCTCTGCTTTTGGCTATCAGGGGCAGAAATGCTCTGCCGGCTCTCGGGCCATCATCTTGGAGGATGTTTATGATCAGGTGGTGGAGAGGGTGGTGGCCCTGACGGAGAAACTCACCATCGGCCCGGTGACAGACCCCAATAACTACCTAGGCCCGGTCATCGACCAAGCGGCCTTTGAGAAGATAATGGGGTATATCGAGATCGGGAAGAGGGAAGCCAAATTATTGACCGGTGGCCAGCGAGCCGGGGAGGAAGGTTACTTCATCCAGCCCACCATCTTCGGAGATGTGCCTCCTCATGCCCGCATCGCCCAGGAGGAGATCTTCGGGCCGGTGCTTTCCCTAATCCGTGCCCGGGATTTCGACCATGCATTGGAGGTCGCCAACGCCACCGAATACGGCCTGACCGGCTCGGTCTTCAGCCGCAACCGAGAGCACCTGGAGCGAGCCCGTCGAGAGTTCCACGTGGGCAACCTCTACTTCAACCGCAAATGCACCGGAGCCCTAGTGGGGGTGGAGCCCTTTGGAGGCTTCAATATGAGTGGTACTGACTCCAAGGCTGGCGGCCGAGATTACCTCTTGCTCTTCACCCAGGCCAAATCTATCTCGGAGCGGTTGTGAGGAGGATAGTGTGGAGAAGACGCCCAGCACAGGGAAGAGCCTGGAAGAGTTGATAGATCGGGCCAGGCGGATGGCCCTCCGTTACGCCCAGGTGAGCCCCTATCGCCTAAACCCCGATCAGGATATCTGGGAGGGGATCGTCCGGGCTATAGGACGTAACGCCTATGCTTTCGGCTGGCCCTACTGTCCTTGACAGAAGAGAACTGGCGATCCCGTGGAGGATCGGAAATTCATCTGTCCCTGTTATCGCCATAAGAAAGATATTGCCGAGAGCGGCCATTGCATCTGTCACCTCTTCGTGAGCGAGGATTATCGACCGACGAAGATGGAGAGCCCGCCTATCCGGGAGGAGGGTAGCCCTTGGCCTCGCATCGTGGTCTATGGGGCATATTGGTGTAGCGATAGTAGGCGCACTAGGCGTTTCCTCAACCGCCACGGCGTCCCCTATACCCTGGTCGATGTGGATGAGGATCCGAAAGCGGCCCAGAAGGTGAGGGAGTGGAACAAAGGTTTCCTCTCCACCCCTACTTTGGATATCGAGGGGCATATCGTAACCGAGCCCTCGGATGAAGGGTTGGCGAAACTCTTGGGGATAGAGGTAAAGCCATAAAAGTGGCTTAGTCGCTTCGGTGATCGCAAGGGAGGCTTTTGATGCAGATAGATTTCTTCAGCCTATTATGGATCTTCTTCATCATCATGACTTTGATCCCGGCCATCAACCGCCGGCTGGTGGAGATGAGCCGGCAGAGGCTGATGCGGGCTGTCGAGAAGAAGCGGGGATCGCGGCTCATCACCCTCATCCATCGCCAGGAGGCGTTGAGTTTCTTGGGGATAGCCTTCTCCAGATATATAGACATCGAGGACTCGGAGCAGGTTCTGCGGGCTATCCGCCTCACCCCCGAGGATCTGCCCCTTGACATCGTCCTCCATACACCAGGAGGCCTGGTCTTGGCTGCGGAGCAGATCGCCCACGCCCTGGTGAAGCATAAGGCCAAGGTCACGGTTTTTGTGCCTCATTACGCCATGTCGGGAGGGACTTTCGTGGCCCTGGCGGCGGATGAGATCGTGATGGAGGAGAACGCCGTCCTGGGCCCCGTCGATCCTCAGTTGGGGAAATACCCTGCGGCTTCCATCCTCACGGTCTCCCAGGTTAAGGATATAAACGAGATAGACGACGAAACCCTTATCCTCTCCGATATGGCTCGCAAGGCCCAGAAACAGGTGCGCGCCTGTCTGGTGGAGATCCTTACGGCCAACAACATGGCTCAGGAGAAGGCGGAGAAAATAGCCACGGCCGTAAGTTGCGGCCAGTGGACCCATGACTACCCCATCACCTTCGAAGAGGCGAAGGAGTTGGGGCTGCCTGTCTCCTCCGACCTGCCAAACGAAATCTATCAGTTGATGGAACTCTTCCCCCAAGCGGCCGGCCGGCGTCCCTCGGTGGAGTATATCCCCATGCCCTATCGCCGCGAGGAGGGGCCGGAGAAAAAGTGACCCCTCTTTTGCCCCAAAGGGGCGGAGAAGGGACCTTGGAGATCGTCTTAGACTTAGAATTGCGGTTGGAGATCCCGCGGGTTCTCCAGGCTTTGGGCTTCCCCCCAGGGAGAAAAGAGAAACGGTTGGAACTGGTGGAGGAACTCTTGCCCCGAGGGCGGGAAATGATGGAGCCGGTTATCCTCTACGACCTCTTCCCCGTGGAGGAGGTACAGCCGGGGGAGGTGGCCTTAAAAGGGGCGACCCTTAGGAGCAAGGGGTTGGCCAAACTTTGGGCCCAAGCCCAAGAGGTGGCTTTGATCCTCTGCACCATCGGGTCAGCCCTGGATGAGCAGGTCTCCGCCTACTTCGTCGCCTCTGACCCCCTTCGAGGCTTAGTCTTAGATGGTATAGGGACTGCTGCCCTCGAGGAGTTGGCCGAGGGGGCTTGTCACCTCATAGGTGAGGTGGCCAAGGAGAAAGGTTGGGAAGCCAGTGCCCCTCTCAGCCCCGGGAACCTGGACTGGGGTCTAGAGGAGCAACGGATATTTTTTGACCTCTTGCCGGCGAAGGAGATTGGGCTCCAGTTAAAAGAGAGTTACCAGATGACCCCTCTAAAATCGCTCTCCTTAGCCATGGGGCTGGGGGAGGAGGTTCTTCCTTCCCTGGGAGAGCCACCCTGCACCTACTGCTCCTTGGGCAGGAGGTGTAGATATCGCCGGGAGATAGAGCCCCTTCCAAAATAGGAAGGGGCTTCGTATCTAAACGGGTTTTAAAGGGATCTTCACTAGGCCGGCTGCTTCACTTTCTTCTTTTCCAAATAATCCTCGATGGCCGCGTGGATGGCGTCGGCCGCCAGGTTAGAGCAGTGCATCTTGATAGGGGGGAGGCCGTCCAAAGCCTCAGCCACCGCTTTGTTAGTTATCTCCATCGCCTCTTCTATAGTCTTCCCCTTTACCATCTCCGTAGCCATGGAACTAGTGGCGATAGCCGCCCCACATCCGAAGGTACGGAACTTTATATCCACTATGCGGTCATCTTTCACCTTGATGAAGATCTCCATCAGGTCGCCGCATATGGGGTTTCCTTCTTTCCCCACGCCGTCCGGATCTTCTATTACCCCCACATTGCGGGGGTTCATAAAGTGTTCCATCACCTTTTCCGAATACATCATCTTCTCCCTCTCTTGGATGGGGCTGGCATCGATCAAGGGGCAAATAACACCCTTTCTAACTCCTTCAGCCTTTCTACCCCTTTCATCTCGTAGGGGAAAAGGGGCAACTCTATCATTTCCATTTCCCCCCCATATTCCGTAACTAACATATCGATATAGGCGATTTGCATTTCCCTTCTCTTTCTATGGAAGTCGCAATCGGGTTCCTTTATCACGTTGTTTATGATGAGATAGGGTATATCAAAGCCATGCCTTTTGAACTCCCTCACCAGCCTCTGGGTCTGATAGACCCCCAGGGCCTCAGGGATGGTTACCAGTATGAATCTGGTCTTCTTGGGGTCCTTTATGAAATCGGTGATCTCCTCAGCCAGCGCCCTCCAACTCTTTATTATCTCTAGGAAGGGCACCTTTCTCAGGTTGAAGGTGTCCCGCACCTCTAGGTAGAACTTGGGAGCGAGGCGCAGATGCTCCATGAATTTGTAGGGCAAATCCAGGAGGCGCAGGGTCTCCCCGGCAGGGGCTGTATCCCAGACCACTAGGTCATACCTCCCATCCCTCGCCCTCTCCACGATATAGTCTAACATGAACTCTTCCTGGATCCCCGGCGCTATGGCCACGTAGTTTATCACCTCTTCATACTCCATGTCCACAATGGCCGAGGCCGCCTCATACACCTCTGGCCCGAACTTCTCCTTCCACCTCTTCATCACCTCTTCCGGGCCTATCTCCAGCCCATAGAGGTTTTCTACCCCCTCTATTTGCCTCTCGGTGGGACCTATCTCTACCTCAAATATGTCGGAGAGGGAAGGGGTCAGGTCACTGGAGATGATGAGTGTCTTATGGCCCGCCAAAGCGTAGTGAAGGGCTGTGGTGGCAGAGCAGGTGGTCTTTCCCACCCCTCCCTTCCCTCCAAACATGAGGACACTTTTATCGTCGCGATCTAGATCTAGAAGAGACATCTTCCCTATGAAGCCGCGGTGTAGAGGGGTGACATAGAACGGAGCCGTTCCACTATCCCCGGCAAGACCTCCAAGAGATAACCCACATCCTCCTCGCTATTCTCGTGGCCCAAAGTCAGGCGCAAAGAGCCGTGGGCTACCTCGGGAGGGATGCCCATAGCCAAAAGGACGTGGGAGGGCTCAAGGGAGGCCGAGGTACAGGCGGAACCGCTGGAAGCGGCTATGCCCATCATATCCAAGCCCAGAAGCATCCCTTCCCCCTCTACGTAATTTATGGTGAAACTGGCGCTGTTGGGCAGCCTCTCTTTAGGGTGACCGGTCAACTGGCTATCCGGTATGGAGGAGAGGAGGCCCTCGATTAAGCGGTCGCGGAGGGCTATGAGTTTGCGGTTATTCTCCTCTCGGCTCTCCTGGGCCAACTTGAGCGCCGTGGCCAACCCCACGATGCCAGCCACGTTCTCCGTCCCCGCTCGTCGATTGAGTTCATGGGATCCACCACTCTGGGTGGGGAGAAGCCGCACCCCACGCCTTAGGTAGAGAACCCCCACCCCCTTGGGGCCGTAAAATTTGTGGGCTGAAAGGGAGAGAAGATCTACGTTGAGGGCTTCTACGTCTAGGTCTAGCGCTCCTCCTGCCTGGACGGCGTCGGTGTGGAAGGGTATCTTGTGGGCTCGAGCGATCTCCCCTATCTCGGCGATGGGCTCGATGGTCCCCACCTCGTTATTGGCATACATGACGGTGATGAGGATCGTCTTTTCCGTGATAGCCTTCTTTACATCGGCGGGATCGACACGGCCGTACTTATCTACCGGAAGATAGATCACCTGGAAGCCGAAATGCTTCTCCAGTTGCTCGCAGGTGTGGCCCACGGCGTGGTGCTCGATGGAAGAGGTGATGATATGGTTCCCCTTATCCCGGTTCGGGAAGGCTACCCCCCGGATGGCCAAATTATCGCTCTCCGAGCCACAACTGGTGAAGATTATCTCCCTGGGGGTACAGTTTAAGATCTGGGCCACATCGGCCCGCGCCTCATCTATCGCTTTGCGCGCCTCCTGTCCTAGACGATAGACGCTGGAGGCGTTGCCATACCGGTCGGTGAAATAGGGGAGCATGGCTTCCATCACTCGGGGGTCCACTGGGGTGGTAGCCGCATGATCCATATATACCGTGCGCTTGGTCATACTTTAGACTCCTTCGAAAAGTTCGGTACTTAGATACCTTTCCCCTGTATCGGGCAGGACTACGACGATAAGTTTACCTTCGTTCTCTGGCCTCTTGGCCACCTCTAAGGCGGCGAAGGCGGCAGCGCCAGAGGAGATGCCGGCTAGGATCCCCTCCTCCTTGCCCAGGCGCCGAGCCATGGTCGCAGCCTCCTCGTTTTTTACCCTAAAGACCTCGTCTAGGAGGTCCAATCGCAAGACCTCGGGGACGAAGCCCGCACCTATCCCTTGGATAGGGTGGGGCCCCGGCTTTCCACCCGAGAGGACCGGAGAGGCGGCCGGCTCCACGGCGATGGCCTTAAAATCTGGTTTGAGAGGTTTTATCACCTCCGCCACGCCGGTGATGGTCCCCCCTGTTCCCACGCCGGCCACGACGATATCTACTTTCCCCTCCGTATCCTCCCAGATCTCCTTGGCCGTGGTGCGGCGATGGATCTCTGGGTTAGCGGGGTTCTTGAACTGCTGGGGGATGAGATACCTAGGGTCTTGGGCCGCTAACTCTTCGGCCTTCCTCACTGCTCCGGGCATCCCTTCGGCTCCTGGGGTCAAGATAACCTCAGCGCCGAGAGCCTTAAGTAGTTTTCTTCGCTCTTGCGTCATCGTCTCAGGCATGGTGAGAACCAACCTATACCCCTTTGCGGCGCAGACGAAAGCCAGAGCGATGCCCGTATTGCCACTGGTTGGTTCTAAGATGATCGTCTCCTCCTTGATGAGCCCCTCCCGTTCCGCGGCCTCGATCATGCTCACTCCGATCCTGTCCTTGACGCTCCCCAAAGGGTTGAACGACTCCAGTTTGGCCACTATGGTTGCCCTTACTCCTCTTGTGACCCTATTTAACCTCACGAGAGGCGTGTTGCCGATAGTCTTGGTAATATCCTCGTAGATCCTTCCCATGGTCAGGCCTTACCTTTTCGCTCCGTTGTCCCCTCTCGGCTGGCGAGAGCGCTCTCCAACTCGTGAACCCTCCCTTCCAAAGTGGCGACTTTCGAGGCCAAGCCGTTTATCGCCTCTACTAGCGGGTCGGGGAGTTTGCCATGTTCCAAGGTCTGAAAGGTGGGCTCCGTAGCCTCTTCTCCCCTTACCACCCTTCCAGGAACGCCCACCACCGTCACTCCCGGGGGCACGGGTTTAACCACTACCGAGCCGGAGCCGATCTTAGCATGGTCACCAACGGTAACGGCCCCCAAGACGATGGCATCCGAACCCAGGACTACACAATCCCCGATGGTGGGGTGGCGCTTTGTCTTCCTCAGAGATGTGCCTCCCAATACCACCCCTTTATACATGAGGACATCGTCGCCTATCTCCGCCGTCTCGCCGATCACTATGCCCATCCCGTGGTCGATGAAGAGTCGGCGGCCGATCTTAGCCCCGGGATGGATCTCTATACCGGTGAGAAAGCGGTTGATATGGGAGAGGAGACGGCCTAAGAAGAGCAATTTACGCTCCCAGAGGGAATGGGCTATCCGGTGCATCCAGATGGCGTGGAGACCGGGGTAGCAGAAGAGTACCTCTAGCGTGCTCTTGGCTGCTGGATCTTTGGCGAAGACGGTCTCGATATCCTCTCGAAGCAAAGCGAGCATCTTGGGTAGAATACCTCTGGCGCGAGAAACCCTCTCTTTGGCATATTCTAAGTTGGGGCTTTCGACCCCGTCGCACTCGACCATTTTATACTAAGTCCGCCAAGGTAGTGGAATCCAATATCTCGGCGATGCCGTCGCGTACCCTTTTCCAAACCCCCCGTGTGGAGCAGGTTTCGCTCATCTCACAACATTCCAACTCCACCGACTCCAATAGACATTCCACGGGGGCGATAGTTACCTCCAGGGCCCGCATTATCTCGCCCATGGTAATGGTCTTAGGTTCCTGGGCCAAGATATAGCCACCCTTAGCCCCGCGCTTGCTCTTCACCAGGCCGGCCTTTCTCAAGGGGGCGATGATCTGTTCCAGATAGGCGAGGGAGAGGCTCTGGCGTCGCGCCACCTCGGAGAGGGGGGTATGACCCTGGCCGAAATCGCGCGCCAACTCGGCCATTACCCGAAGCCCATATTCCCCTTTTGTGGTGATGCGCATAGATAATTCCTAGTAAAATAGTCGGAAATTATGATACCATATTTGGTCTTATTTGTCAAGAGTGATCTTGACAGAGAGGGTTGAAAAACAGCTCCTCGTTTAGCAAAGTGGAAAGAAATCTCATCCGCACTATGTATCCCTCCTTTCTGTCCCTATTATCATTCAAATTACAACGGCTTGTGGGAGGAATTATCGCTTGTTAAAGGATCTACGCGACTTTTTCAACAGCCTCAGGAGACCTTAAAATTTGTTCCTCTTCTCCTTTTAGGAGGCTCTTTTATTTGTATGCTCTCCCCTCTTGTGGTATAATCGAAAAAGAAGAACCTGGGCGAGGCCCCAAGGGGGAGGAGGGAAGCGATGATCAGAGTGACGGTGGACAGCATAAAGGTTAGCCTCATCTCCAACCACCGTGTTGTAGTCCTCAAAGAGGAGAACACGGAGCGCTACCTCCCCATCTGGATCGGCCCCTTTGAAGCCGACGCCATCACCATAGGCATGCAATCTACAGAGATGTCACGTCCCCTAACTCATGACCTCCTCAAATCCCTCATCGATGGAGTAGAGGCTTCCGTCTCCCACATCTTGGTCAACGATTTAAGGGATGATACTTTCTATGCCCAAATCGTCATCGACTTCAATGGTCAGCGCATAGAGATCGACTCCCGTCCTAGTGATGCCATCGCCCTTGCCGTCCGCGCGAAAGCGCCTATCTATGTGGCCGATTCAGTGATGGAGCGGGCGGGTATCGTGCCCACCGAGGATAGGGAAGGTCTCACCCCGGAAGAAGAGGAGAGGCTTGCCCCCTTCCGCGATTTCGTAGATAGCCTCGACCTCGATGATCTTGATGAGGGGTAAGCATGGCCACAGTAAGGCTACCCCCCCAGAACATCGAGGCCGAACAGTCGGTATTAGGCAGCCTCCTTCTCGACCGTGACGCAGTGCTTAAGGTCTCCGCCTTTCTGCGCCCCGAAGATTTCTACCGCCAATCCCATAGCCTCATCTATAAAGCAATACTCCATCTCCACGAACGACGTCAGCCAGCGGATCTGATCACCCTCTGCGATGAACTGGAGCGGCGAGGGCAATTAGAGGAGGTAGGAGGGCCCAGTTACCTCACCTCCCTCATCAATGCGGTACCCACCCCAGTCTATGTGGAGGATTACGGGCGGATCGTGGAGCGGGCGGCGGTGCTTAGGCGTCTCATTGGGGCAGCAGGGGAGATAGCAGGTATCGCCTACGAGGAAGCCGATGATGTGGATCAGGTCATCGATCGGGCGGAGCAGATCATCTTCAGCGTGGCCCAAAGGCGGGTGGAACGGGATCTGGCTCCCATCCAGCAGGTGCTGGATCGATATTACGACCGCATCGAATACCTCTACCAACATCGGGGGGAGACTATCGGCCTCCCCACCGGCTTCTACGATCTGGACAAACTTCTGGGCGGGCTACAACCAGCGGACCTCATCATCGTAGCCGGTCGACCGGGCATGGGGAAGACCAGCCTGGTTTTAACTATGACCGAGGCGATCGCTCAGAGGCAAAAGGCCACCATCGCCCTCTTTAGCCTGGAGATGCCTGGGGAACAAGTGGTGCAGCGCCTCGTCTCTGCTGGATCGGAGATCGAGTCCCAGAGGCTTCGAATCGGGGAGTTCGAGGAGGAAGAGTTAAAGAGGATAGTCGACGTTATGGGTGAGCTATCAGAGACATCCATCTTCATCGATGACACTCCAGCCATAACCCCCATGGAGGTGAGGGCTAAGGCCCGGCGGCTGCACGCCGAATACGGGGTGGATCTGGTCATCGTCGACTACCTGCAGCTGATGAGGGCTGGGATTAGAGCCGAGAACCGCGTGCAGGAGGTCTCCTATATCTCCCGGCAACTCAAATCCCTGGCCCGCGAATTGAGGGTTCCCTTAGTGGCCGTCTCCCAACTCTCGCGGGCCGTCGAACTCAGGGCGGATAAGCGGCCCGTGCTCTCCGACCTTAGGGAGTCGGGTTCTATCGAACAGGATGCGGACGTGGTTATCTTCATCTACCGTGAGGCCTCAGAAGAGGATTCCGATGAGACTAGCCTGGCGGACATAGTGGTGGCCAAACATCGAAACGGCCCCACCGGGCAATTTCAACTCCTTTTCCAGAAGAAACAAGCCAAATTCTTGAACTTTGTACGCCCTGAAAGGGTGAGAGAGCAGCCCCAGACCGCTCTTTAGCAGTTAGGTGAGAAGTATCTTTGGTGATCAGAAGATGAAAGGGTTTGCTGGCTTCCCCGAAGGAAAAGTGCGCTTCACCCCTCTCCCCGATCTCTTCTTTAGCCAACTTATGCCCCGCATCGATAACCTGCTGGAACTAAAGGTCACCCTCCATCTCTTCTGGCTCCTCCACACTAAGAAGGGCCATCTCAGGTATGCTACTCTCCAGGAACTGAGAGAAGACCCCTTGCTCCTGGCGGGTTTGAAGGTTGCTGGCCGACGTCCAGAGGAACTCCTCGACGAGGGGTTAGAGAGGGCTGTGGCCCGAGGGACCCTCTTACGGGTTGGTGATAGCCTAGAGAGTTGGTATTTCTTGAACGATGCCCCATCCCGCCAGGCGGTAGAGAAAATCGAGCGGGGGGAGTTGAAACTAGAAAGGATGGCTCCGAGGCCAAAAGAGAGGGTGGATTTGGAACGAGCTAATATCTTCGCCCTCTATGAGCAGAACATCGGCCTCCTCCAACCCCTGATCGCGGAAGAGTTGCGGGAGGCAGAGAAAACCTACCCCGCCGCCTGGATCGAGGAGGCTTTCCAGATAGCGGTGGAGCGAAACGCCCGAAATTGGCGGTATATACAGGCTATCCTTGAGCGTTGGGCTCGGGAGGGGAAAGACGACGGAAAGGCTAGAAGAGATTCTAAAGAGGACCGGTATCGATACCTCAAGGGAGAGTACGCCGACTACATCGAGCACTAAACGAGAGCCCTCATGTCCCATCTGTGGCGGGCTTGGTTACCTCTATCGAGATGTACCCCCCGGCCATCCCGATTTCGGCCGCCCCATCTTATGCCGATGCAAGGAGAAAGAACTGGCGGAGAAGAGGCTCCGGGATCTGCGAAGGGCCGGCAGCCTGGGGCTCCTCTCTCGCATGACCTTCGAGACCTTTAAGCCCCAGGGCTATGGGTTACCTCCCCGCCAAAGGGAGAACCTAATGAGGGCTTATGAACTGGCCAAGGAGTTCGCCCAGCAGCCCAAAGGGTGGCTAATCTTTAGCGGGGGTTATGGCTGTGGCAAGACCCATTTGGCGGCGGCCATCGCCAACTACCGACTGGAGCAGGGGGAGCCTGTCCTTTTCGTGGTGGTGCCCGATCTCTTAGATCACCTGCGAGCCACTTTTAGCCCCGACAGCGCCATTACCTACGATGAGCGCTTCGAGACGGTGCGCACCGCTCCCCTTTTGATCCTCGACGATCTGGGAACCCAAAGCACCACCCCCTGGGCCAAGGAGAAACTCTACCAGATCTTCAACTACCGGTACAACGCACAACTCCCTACGGTGATCACCATCCCCTCGATGATCTCTACCGAACGTCCCCTGGATGAGATCGACGCCCGGTTGCGGTCGTTAATGAGCGACCCTGATCTATGCCAGATCTATATCATCGAAGCCCCGGATTTTCGAGCCTCTGGCGGCACGGACGAGGAGGCACAGAGTATCATCAGCCTCTACGCCGCTCAGACCTTTGACACCTTCGACCCCCGTCGCCCTGAGTTACCCCCTGACGAGCGGGAGAACCTCCGAAGGGCCTACGCTATCGCCAAGGAGTACGCTGAGAACCCCCAAGGGTGGCTAGTCTTCATGGGGATGTACGGTTGTGGCAAGACCCACTTGGCGGCGGCCATCGCCAACCACCTCCACCAGCAAGGGCACCGTGTCCGCTTTGAGGTCGTCCCCGACCTATTAGATCATCTGCGAGCCACCTACAGCCCCTCTAGCCCCACCTCCTACGACAAGAGGTTCGAGGCGGTGCGTGAAGCGCCGTTTCTCGCCCTTGACGACCTGGGAAGCCAGAGCGCTACCCCTTGGGCCCGGGAGAAACTCTACCAGATCTTCAACTACCGCTATCAGGCCAAACTTCCCACGGTCATAACTATGCGGGAATCCCTGGAGGAGGCCGACCCTTGGCTCGCCTCTCGGATGCTCGACCACTCCCTCTGCACCGTCTACACCATCCTGGCTCCGCCATACCGAGGCGGGGTGGTGAGAAAAGGCCAAACAAGGGCCAGGAAACGGTAGTATATCGGATAGTAGGGTTATCTTTGGGGGACGAGGACTCTCGTCCCCTTTTGGAAGGAGGGGCGAAGATATCGGTTAGGGACATTTTAGTAAGCCTCACTTGCCGCCTCCTGGGCCTCCCCTTTCGCTTGCGAAAGGCCCTTCCCTTTCCCACCTCGCCCCGGGCGATTTTGATTTTGAAACCCTGTTGTGTGGGAGACGTTCTCCTCTCCACCCCTCTTGTGGCCACAATACGCCGGGCCTACCCTCAGGCGCGTCTAGACTACGCGGTGGGCCCCTGGTCTCGCCCTCTCTTAGAGACCAACCCCCACCTGGACGATCTTGTCGATTGTGGTCGGGTGGGGGGCGGGCGGTACGGTTGGAGCGACTACTGGGCCCTCGTTAAGCGGTTGCGAGCCGGAGGCTACGAGGCCTCTTTTGTCTTGGAGCGCTCTCCCTTGATCAGCCTCCTCCCCTATCTAGCCGGTATCCCCCACCGAGTGGGGCTAGATAGCGGGGGGCGAGGCTTCTCTTTGACTCTTCCCGTGCCCCTGGTAGGCATAAAACATGAGGCGGAACTCTACCTCGACACGGCTCGGTCGGTAGGGATCAGAGTTGAGGGTGCAGCCTTAGAATTTTACCCTCGCGCTGAGGAGCGGGAACGCGCCCAAGCGCTCTTAGAGACGACCAAAGCCCATCCCTTGGTGGCCATCCATCCAGCCGGGGGTCGGAACCCGGGGATGTACCTCCCAGCCAAGCGTTGGCCCCCGGCACGCTTCGCGGCCATCGCCGATAGGGTAATCGAAAGCCTCGGAGGCTCTGTGGTCCTTCTAGGTGGCCCGGCAGACGAAGGGGTATCGGCCGCGGTAAACGAGCGTATGAGTAACGAACCTCTCGACTTGACGGGCCAACTGACCTGGGGGGAGACCGGAGCCGTCCTTGAAAGATGCGACCTTTGCCTGGGGAACGATACGGGGACTATGCACCTGGCGGTGGCCGTGGGGACGCCCGTAGTGGCCATCTTCGGCCCCTCCGACCCTCGAATGTACGGCCCCTACGATGATAGAAGCGTGGCCCTCTGGAAGGGGCCACAAAGCCTCCCTCCTTTGAGGCACGTTAAGCCAAAGGACGCCTCCATCGAGGCGGTAACGGTGGAGGAGGCATGGGAGGCGGTGGGGAGGGTGTTGACGAGTGGAGAGTAGTGGATTATAGTGAAGATAGCCGCCGGAGGAGAGGACGAGCATTATTCATTCTGGTATTACTTCCCCATCGGCCCGCTTCGGGACCCCGACGGGGGGTGTTTGGGCTGAGTCGCTGAGGGTGAGTCTTCGGCAGTGGGATAAGAGGAGAAGGAAATATGGCAAATGAGCATGAAATACCAAACAAAATAGAAGAAATTATCGAGATTGGTGAGAAGGAAGGTTTTTTGAGGATTAAGGGGAATAAGGTTGAATATATAGCCCAGGGAAAAAGTTATAAAATCACTGATCCGGAAGAATGGGTCAGAGTGGCATTCTATTTAGAACTTGTCAAAAAATATCAATATCCAAAGGAACGAATTGACTTAGAAGTGAGCGTCAAAGGTGAGAAGCGTCCTGCTGCGGATATTGTTGTCTATGAAGATGACGAGAAGAAAAGACCTTATATTGTGGCTGAGTGTAAGAAGGATGGAATATCTCAGGCTGAGATAAAACAAGCTATTGAAGAAGGTATCCCTAATGCCCATTACCTAAAATCAAAATATGCAATTGTCGTTGCAGGAAATGTAAGGATCGCTTTTGACATCGCAAATTTTCCTCCGCAAGAAAGAGAAAAGAACATCATTGCTGACATCCCGGTAAGATACGGAAAGGTGGTAAAGTATGTCTATGAGAAGGGCGGCCCAAAAGACAAAGATGACCCTAGCAAAGAATTAAAAGAGGTTAGTAGAGATGAACTCTTAGCTAAATTTCAACAATGCCACGATACACTCTGGGAAGGCGGAAAAAGAAACCCTGCCGAAGCCTTTGATGAGATGAGCAAACTCATGTATTGTAAGATTCAGGATGAAAGATTTCTCACCCAAAAAGCCCAATATTATCGGTTTCAAGTCGGGACTTATGAAACCATAAATGAAGTGGCGGAGAGGATTAGAAAGATCTACAAAGATGCCCAAGAAATTGACCCCGAGGTATTTGTAGAGCTAATAAAGGCAGATAATCCAATAATCTACACCGTAGCGGAAATCTTACAGGGTATTTCGCTTGCGCGGACTGATTTAGACGTGAAGGGCGAAGGATATGAGCATTTTCTAGGCGGTGTCTTCCGTGGAGCAATGGGACAATATTTTACTCCCAGGCCCATTGTTAGCTTTATGGTAGATTTCTTGGAGCCCAACATCAATGACTTTGTTATTGATCCAGCCTGCGGTTCTGGCGGATTCTTGATTTATGCTCTTGAGAAAGTAAGAAAAGAATTGCATGAAAAGTTAGACAAGGAGGATGCCGATTATCGCTGGTTTGATTTTGCCATAAAACAAGTGTACGGCATCGAGATAAATAGTCAATTAGCAAGGGTTTCAATGATGAACATGATTATCCATGAGGATGGGCATACAAATATTGAAAACGCTGATGCCCTTGATAACCCTGAAACTTGGAAGAGGCAGAAAATAAGGGAATATTTTGGTAAGAAATTTACTCTACTTTTAACCAATCCGCCCTTTGGAGCCGATGTAAAGGAAAGAGAAAAACCTTATCTTGCAGATTATGAACTTGGCGGAAAAATCAAGAGGAGAAATCGGCAGAAGACCGAGATACTCTTTATTGAACGATCTCTTGACTTCCTAAAGCCGGGCGGAAGAATGGGCATCGTTTTACCAGATGGTATTTTGACCAATTCCAGCCTTCAATATGTAAGAGACTTTATAACCGAAAGAGCCCAAATCTTAGGAGTAGTCTCCCTACCACAAACCGCTTTTAGAAAGCCATCCAGCAAGGGAAGCGGTGATACTGGCTCTGGAGTTAAAGCCTCACTCCTATTCTTAAGAAAAAAGAAAGAAGGAGAGAAATTACCTGATAACTATCCCATTTTTATGTCCATCGCTGAGCATATTGGCTATGACGCCACAGGAAGACCCGATAAAGATGAGTTTCCTGATATTTTAAGAGCCTGGCAAGGATTTGGAAAAACCAATCGCATAGAATTTTCCGTTAAAGCCCCGCTCTGCTTCTCCATAGGCCGGGGCGAGGTAGTGGGAAGGATAGATCCACACTATTATAAACCAGAGTTCAAAGAAATAAATCAAAGTAAATATCCGTTGAAAAAGATTGCAGAAATTGGTGAGGTTGTTTGCGGACCCTTTGGATCATCTATAAAGCAAAAGGACTATACCAAAATAGGAATACCGTTAGTTAGGATTGGAAATATTCAAGAGGGTAGAATAGTTGAGACCCAGAGTTGCCCTTTAGCTTTTATTACCCCAGAACTTAGTAAGAAATTAAAATCAACGCAGGTTTCCCCAAATGATATTGTTGTATCGCAAAGAGGAACATTGGGGAATTTTGCTAAAGTCCCTGATTCCCATAATACGTGGAATATTAGTGCTAATCTCATAGTGATAAAGAACTTGCAAGGCATAAACTGCGATTATTTTCTTGCCTTCTTCGATTCACAATTTGGGCAATCACAAGTTTTGCAAAGAAGTAGCGGGCAAGTTCAAGGGAAAATTACAACAAGTGATGTAAAATCAATCCTTGTACCTATCCCACCTAGAGAAATACAAGATAAGATTGCCTCGATGACGAATGAGGCCTATAAAGCAAAGAAAGAAAAAGAATCACAAGCAGAAAGCCTTTTAAGCTCCGTGGAGCCTTACGTATTAGATCAACTCGGCATAAAGATTCCAGTGATAGAGGAGAAGAGCCCAAAGGTATTTAGTGTAACAGCAGATGCGTTAAAGGGTGGGAGGTTAGATCCCTTTTATTATGAACCGAAGTATAAAGCTATTAATGAGGCATTGAAAAAAGGGAAATATCCTTTTAATCGGTTGGAAGAGCTTATCAACGAATACTCTAAAGGGTGCCTATCTTCACACAATGAAAAGAATGGAGAGATTAAAGTATTAGAAATCAAAAATATCACTAAAACTGGAGATGTTGACTTAGCAGAGATTTCTACAGCCAAAACAATTTTTGCGCCTCGTGCCCCAAAGTTAGATGCTAAAGACCTGATTGTTGTAATTACTGGCGCAACCATAGGAAAGGTAGCCATCTTTGATAAAGACATTGACGTATACTTGGGCGGAGATATGATTCGGATTAAACTCTCAAATAAAGTAAGCCCTTATTATGTATTAGCTTTTCTTCTTTGTTCTTTAGGCCAAAAACAGATAGATCAATACATAACAGGTGCCACAAATAAGCATTTATCTCCAAAAGACTTCTTGAAAATCTTTATCCCTCTTCCTCCTCTCCCAGTCCAGGAAATTATCGCCAACGAGGTTCAAGAAGGAAGGCAAAAGGCTAAGAGGCTCAAGGAGGAGGCAAAAGAAATTGTAGCAAAGGCGAAAGAAAAAGTGGAGAAGATGATATTAGGTGAGGATGATGCTTAGTTGAATGAGGTATCGTGGTAGGGTTGGTAAAGTGGCGCCAGGAGATAGCCAATGGTGACCGGCAATCGTCGTAGCATCACCTCTTTCTTCACCAACCTGCAAGCGCCCATGCCCTTGGGGCACAAAATCCGCTTGCTTTTGCGCAATAACTGGGTCAAGATTAATCTCAACTTTGGAGGTAAAGATGAGAAAAAGCGAAATGATAGTCGTGGGGATAATAGTGCTATCTTTCCTTATCGGGATATATTTCTATCCCCGGATGCCGGGCGCAATGGCCTCTCACTGGAATATCAGAGGTGAAGTCGATGGCTATATGTCCAAATTCTGGGGCCTGTTCCTGATGCCAATTATCTCTGTGGGATTGTTATTGCTCTTCGTTCTGATACCCAAGATAGACCCTTTGAAGGCGAATATTGAGAAATTCAGGAAGTATTATGACGGGTTAGTAGTACTAATGATCGTGTTTTTGTTCTACCTCTATCTTCTAACTATTCTTTGGAATAGGGGCATGAGATTCAATATGATCCAACTCTTAGCCCCCGCCTTGGGAATACTCTTTTATTACTGTGGGGTTCTGGTAGAGAACGCCAAAAGGAACTGGTTTATTGGAATCAGAACACCCTGGACTTTGAGCAGCGACAAAGTGTGGGAGAAAACCCATAAGATCGGCGGGAGGCTGTTTAAGGTTACCGGGGTAGTTGCTCTTCTTGGAGTATTGTTGCCCGACTACGCAATCTTTTTCGTCCTCGTGCCCATCCTCTTGGTTGCCGCTTATACAATCGTTTATTCCTACTTTGAATACCAAAAAGAGACGAGATGACAGCCAACCGACCTAGCATCGCCTCCTTCTTCACCAACCTACAAGCGCGCCATAGGTGAATACGTCCGGGTGAACTTGGTTCCGCGCACAGAAGGCCACAAAAGACCGGAGCGTCTGCTGCCATCTGGACTTGGTCGAGTAAATGCCCATCTGATTAACCTACGTTCCCAGAATAGTATCTACCGTCGGGCGGGTTGGCGAAGTGCCGCCCACCCGGTAGCTGGGGGCATTATCGACCCCAGTCAGCCTACTGACCGGACAAGGCCGGAAGCCTGTGGATCTCGCGCTCTAACTGCTGGGCCGCCTGGGCGTGGTCCATCCCCGGCGGGAAGCGCAGAGGCGCTCCCATGGTCACCTCCACCGGCCCGCGGCGGGGAACCGATGACCCCTTGGGGAGGATCGCGTACACACCGCGCAGGTGGAGGGGGACCACCAGCACTCCCAACTCCACGGCCAGCAGGCCCACCCCGGGCTTAAAGGGCTGCATCTCCCCGCTTAGGGAGCGGGTCCCCTCGGGGTAGATGAGGACCGACCAACCGCGGTCGATCAGGTCTACGGTATGCTCCATGCTAGGCCGCACGTTTCCCTGGCGGGCCATGGGGAAGATGTTGAAGAGAAGAGCGGTGAGGTTCCCCAGCAGGGGATTCGCAAACCAATAGTCGGCCGCCGCAGCCACCGATAGCCGCCAACGGTACCTTCTGGGAAGTACCTTCAGCACCACCAGGGTGTCGAGATGGCTGGTGTGGTTGGCAGAGAAGAGGAGGGGTCCGGAGAGGCCCTCCAGGTTCTGGAGCCCTTTTACGCGAGTTGGGCAGAGGAGGGCCAGGAGAGGGTCCATCAGTGTCCGTTGGAGGAGGGTTCGCCCCGCTCTGGCCGGGAAGCCCAAGGGCCACTCAGGGAAGGGAGTTAACGTTTCAGCCCTCTGGACATCGGCCAAGATGGCCTCCAGGTCTCCCACCGTAGCCAGGTGAGTGAGGCGTCCCTCCTCCACGTAGACCCCCAACTCCTCCTCGATAAGGCAGAGGAGTTCCACGATGGAGAGGGAATCCAGGCCCAGATCCAACCCCAGGGTGCTCTCGGGGCCGATCTCCTCCCGGGGAACCCCAGCGGTCTGCGCCACCAGATCGCGTAGGTCTACCTCGACTTGCCTTGCCGCGAGCTCTGGCCGTTCCTCGGCCACCTTATCTTCCCCCTCCAACGCTTCCAAGACTTCGTGACGCTTCACCTTGAGGGTGTGAGTACGGGGGAAGTCTTCCCCGGGCCATACGGTGAAACCCCGGATCTGCTGATGTGGGGCCAAGAGGCGGTTCGTCTCCCTAACAGCCTTCTCCACGCCCTCTGGATCGGAGGGCAAGACCACTGCGTGGACCTCCACCCGCCCGTCCTTCTGAGGCAGCCCAACCACTACCGCCTCCTGGATCTCCGCCCGTAGGTTGAGGCGGTTCTCTATGTCCTCTGGGTAGACGTTCATGCCATCGGCCAGGACGATCAGGTTCTTCTTGCGGCCTTTGAAGTGAAGATATCCATCTGAGTCCAGGTAACCCAGGTCCCCGGTGTGGTACCAACCTTCTCGGTAGGTCTGTTTGGTGGCCTGCGGATTGCGCCAATAACCGACGCTGATGTTCGCCCCCCGGACCAGGATCTCCCCGTCAGGAGCGATGGCCACCTCCTGCCCCGGGGCCACCCGTCCCACTGTACCGAGCCGGCGATATCGGAGGCCGCTGCCGGTCACCAAGGCCGTAGCCTCGGTACACCCATAACCCTGGAGTATAGGCACCCCCAAGTTCTCCCACTTCTGGGCTAGACTCGGATCCAGAAAGGCGCCGCCACAGGCCAAGAACTGGAGGTGGCCGCCTAGTTGGCGGTGAACTGATCGGAAGAGAAGCCTGCGGGCCCCAATAGGCAGACGGGGAGCCAGGCGGTGTAGGAGACGCCAGAGAGCATCACGACCCTGCCTTTCCACCTCGCGTTCGATACGGCTCATGAGCAGTTGGAGGGCCTGGGGGACCAAAGCCATGGCAGTGATCCGTTCCCTGCGAAGGGCACGCAGTACTATGTGAGGCTGGCGGCTGGGGAGGTAGACGACGCTGGCCCCGCTCCGCAAGGGGATCAACAGGCCCACGATTTGCTCATACATGTGGCTCAAGGGGAGGAGAGAGAGGACCGTGGTCTTCGGGTTTAGGGGCATCATCCGCAGCGCCATTTCCACGTTGGAGATCAGGTTGCGGTGGGTGAGCATCACCCCCTTAGGCTCCCCGGTTGTGCCGGAGGTGTACATAATCTCCGCCAGGTCATGACCCGTTATCTCAGGTTCGCGGAGGCCCTCCTCAGCGTGATAGAGAAGGCAAGGCAACTCCTCCACCTGCAAAGTCGGAACAGATAGACCCTGCGCTGATTCCAGGATGGATTCGGAGATCAGGGCCAGCACTGGCTCCGTTTGTATGGCTACTTTGGCCGCGAACTCTGGGGTGCTTCGCACGTCCAGAGGCACAACCACTCCGCCGCCAAGGAGGGCGCCCAGGTAGGCGATGACCCAGGAGGGGGAGTTGGGTGCCCAGACGACCACTCGATCCCCCTTCTCCATCCCCCGATCCTGGAGGAGGCGGGCCATGCATTGCGCCTGCTTCCACAATTGATGGTAGGTGTACTTCTCCAAACGCAGCCCACTACGCATCTTGAGGGCTAAGCGGGAGCCATGCTCTCGGTCGGAGTTCTCCAACAGTTGGCCTATAGTCTCCATATGGGCTCTACCCTTCCTTTCCTCTCTTCCCACCCTGAGGGCGGTGATGGTTTCCAGATCAGAGAAGCCTGCCTCCTTCGCCCAGGCCTATGTAACTCACCGCACCCGCAAATAATACCAGACGTAGACGCCTGCCCACATCAACGCATACGCGCCGACCACGAACGCGGTGTGGCGTTGGATGGATTTCTTGAACCCTGCGCCTAATGTGGCGCCCACAAGGGCAACCGGGAGGAAGCGCTCCAGGCGCGCAGCTATGGTCATGAGGAGAAACGGCAAGAAGGGTAGGCGCTGCCGCCCGGCCTGTACCGCGTAGATCTTGTAGGGGATGCCCCGTAATGGGCCACTGACCATCGCGCCTAACCCGCCGGCCTGCATTTGACCCGCCACGGTGCGCACCATTTGCGGGCTGATGAGGGGAACAAGGAGCAGCAGTTGAGCCATCGCCGCTCCGTTGTTCGCAGCAAGGATGTACATGATCGCGCCGCCAATCATCGCACCCGCCACGGCGGCAAGTGTCGCCAACAATCCTTTACGCCAATGGAATAAAACGATAAGGCCGAGGTACACGTCGGGGATTATAAAGAATAGTGTCCCCTCGGCCAGTCCCCAGAGAAGCGCAACGACCAGCGAGATATTCGAAGAACTGTGATGTTCGAGACGCGGGTAGAGCAGTGAACGATTTGCCTCAGCAGTCATAACCACCTCCGAGACCCTGAATAAACCGGGCAGGAGAAGGATGAGCGCGGTCCATTGGCCGGACTTGCCAACCCGCCACTTGTGGCGTAGGCTCAAAGTAACTAGGCCGCGGGCGGTTGCAACTGTTTGAGTAACTGGAAGGTCCCTTTCGACTACTCAAAACATCACCCCTTCCCGAACTCTACCACTAGATAGGTGAAGTAGTAAACGAGCGGAACCACCACAACCATGCTGTTGGCACGATCAAGCAGTCCACCGTGGCCGGGGATGATGTCTCCCCAATCTTTGGCACCAGCCGCGCGTTTGACGAGAGAGCTGATCAGGTCGCCTCATGCCGCGCCGAGGCCGATAATCAAGGCGAGCGCGATCTTCTGCACTAGGATGAATTCGGTAGGGAGCGCGAAATCAAACAGGGCCACGGCCAGGCCCGCGCCGAGGAAGGTGCCCAGCAGTCCCTCCCACGCTTTTCGCGGATTCACTTGGGGCGAGATGATGTGCCTGCCGATCAGTTTGCCGACGGTGTACTGCATCGCGTCGGCAAGTCCGACGCCCGCACCAGCCAGCATGACCAGTCCCGATCCGCCCAGCTGTCTGATCAGAATCAAGTGGCCTAGAGACCACACCAGATACAGGTAGCCGCGCCCGGCGAACGAGAGTTGGAGATAGAGATTCTCAATGCGGCCTGTGAGAATGGGGACAATTGTTAGGAGTAGGATAGACCCGGCGGGCAGGGTGAAATAGAGCTCGGGGAAGAACGCCGCGCAGACAAACGTGATCGGGATGAGTGCGTAGAGATAGAGAGCATAGGACCGTTCCACACCAACCACCCGCACGTATTCGACCACGATGCGGTAGAAGAAGAGCAGCAAGATGGCTGCTGCCGGTAGTCCGCCGAAGAAAGTGGCAACGAGGAAGAGCGGTGTGATGATCATCCAGCCGATCAAGCGCTTGCCATATTCGCCGGTAAGACCCGCCTTTAGGTCTTTGCGGGCGGAGAACAGCACGAGCCCAAAGCCGAGGACGAACAGGATGCCAACGATCTTTAACGATGGGAGGAAGAGCGCATTAGCGAGAGGGTTTTGCATGCCCATAGATAATCCTCAATCTCTGAATGATTGTCACTGTCGCCGCCAGCACCGCAAGAGCCAGATACCAGTTATAGCGGGTCAGGTTTCCGCCAAAAAGGGGGTAAAGGGTGAAGACAGCCAGGAAAATCATCCGGTCGCCCTTGCCAAACACGCCACCGTACACGCGCGATCCGCTTACGGCTTTGCCCAGAATGCCAAGATACGAGACGCACAAGATGAGCGCAAGCGCAAGCGTGGCGAGGCGCACGTCCGCGTAGCCGCCAAACCCGAGGCCGAGGAAGATGGCTGTGTCAGCAACGCGATCCCCAAACTCATTCTTTACCTCGCCCCATCTGCTAGCCAGTCCAATCTCGCGCGCCACGAGTCCATCCATCAAGTTGAACAACAGCCGCATGAGTACGCACACTGGCACGAGCCAGAGCCAGACGCGGTTCGAACCGGCCCGAAACAACGAAAACGCGGCGACGAACGAGAGAATCAGCGCGGTATACGTAAATATGTCCGGGTGAATGCGGTTCCGCACGCAGAGCGTCACGACGGGCTGGAGCGCTCGCTGCCATTTGGATTTGGTTCTGTAAATGCCCATAGTGTACCGAGTGCCCTTGGGGCCGAACGCTAACGCAACTGCCCTAAACTATTAAATATTAAACCACAAAGGGGCTGCCAATACCAGGGCAAAGGCTGCCAAAAAGAGCCAACTTTTCTTCGGCCTCGCGCCCTGGCCTCCCTTACTACCCTGGCTGGTCGCCGTAGCGGTCGGCCATCGTCTCTAGAAAATCACCCATATGTTGATCTACACCTCCCGACCGCTGATCAGCCGCACCTGGCCTGACACCGATATGCGCACCTCCCCCCGCGTGACTATCCGGAGGCCGTCCACGTTAACCATATAGGGACGCGCCTCGGTGGGCCGCGCGGTGAGGTGGCGAACGGTCCTCACCACGGCACCGTAGCTCTCGGGCTCATCAAGGATCGTGCCACGCCGCGCCGCCCTGATCTGTCGCAACGCCTGGCGGAGCCCGCTGTATCGCAGTGCGATGACCCGAAACGATCCGCTTTTCAGAGGTAGCCCTCGGCCCAGAGGGAAGTCGGCTCCCAGGTCACCGTTCAGCACCAACACAGCGCCCCAGGTCTCCGGCGGGATCTGGTGGTCGTCCAGCGTCAAGGAAATCGGGGGTACACGGCCGAAGAGGCGTTGAAACTGCCAAGACCCCGTCGCCAGAGCCAGGCCGACGAAGAAGGGACCCAGGTCGCCCAGGAGCGATCCCAGGACGCCCTTGTAGACTTTGATCAGGCGGCTCTCAGTGAAACGTGGCACCTCGCCGAACACCCCCATGCCGCCGAAGCCCACCAGGTGCCGGCGTTGCACCCGACCATCGGGTTCGGTCGTTTCCACAGCCAGGATGTCAGCCTGGACACAGCGGCCAGCCTCGATGCCCTCGACGATGGCCTCCGCCGCAGCGGGGAGCTGATCCGGGATACCCAGAGCCTTGCCGATAAGATCGGCGGAGCCCTTGCGCAGAAAGGCGAGGAGCAAATCCGAGGGCACAGTGTCACCCAGGTGGGCCCCCTCCAGCACCGCGTTGAACGTGCCGGCACCGCCTGCCGATACGATAGTCCGACCACCCCCGGCCACGATAGCGTGCGCCATCGCCCGCGCGTCGGCATGGCTGCCCGCCACGTGGACGCGTACCAGCCGCGACGTCCGCGACTGGAACTCCGGCCCGATCTTCTGCACCTTGCGCTGGTCCTGAATCGAACCGGAGATAGTGGTGGCGATAACTTCGATGGGGCCGGGCTGTGGTCGGTCGGTGGTTTCGATGTTGGGCCCAGACAGGACGTGCTCCGACACCACATCTGCCACGATCTTCACCACCTCCTCCAGAGACACCTGGTCAACGCGAATCTTGGTCAGCGGGATGCCGCGCCGTTCCTGGAAGAGGTCGCAGACCCGCGCGTAGCCACGGCCCAACTCGCCCAGGAAGGCCTCGGTCTCATGCACCTGAAGCAACTCGCCCCGCGCGCGGATGCGGGCCAGGGCCACGGCGGGGTCGAGGTCGAGGAGGAAAATCATATCCGGGGGCCTAAAGCGGCCCAGCCGCAGCAGGTTCAGTAGCACTAACTGCCATGCCCGACGCAGGTAGAGAGGCAACTGGCGGAGCGGAATCGTCTCCTCACCCGCCAGATAACGGAGCGCCTGGTAGAGCTCTTCATCATCGCCGAGCAACTCTTCCTTGTAGAAGTGGGCCACGGACCAGGCGGCGCTGTTGACGAGAGGTTGACCGTCAGTAAGAATGACGTCCGGCGGATCATGTGTGGTCACGTAGTCGCGAATGCGTGTCCGCTCCGTGAGTTCGACAAACTTCAGGTTCTTGTAGAGGCGCTGCCAGCGGAGACCCTTGGCCAAGCGCCCGATGATCTGGGCCGAGCGGGAGAGGGGGATGTCCAGCCGTTCCTTGAGCGGCTCATCCGGTCCGCCGCTCAACACCTGTTCGCCGATACCCACCACCCGGATGCGGCCGGCCAGTATCTTGAGCGCACCACGAAAGGTAGAGCTCTTGCCGCATCCGTCCATGCCCACGATGGAAGCGACGAGTGGCTTTCTCATGATCACGCTATCCCCTTTCTCCTCAGTGGTATACTGAACCGTGGCCGTATCTGAGAAACAGTACGAGATCGGCGGCCCTATTCGGGAGCCCCCAGCCGGCGGCGCAGCCGGTCCGCGCCAAGCCCAATGGCGATGAAGGCTACCCCTGTGATCAGCAACACCACCGGCAGCCCTAGTTGTTCTCTGAAATAGTCGAAGTTGATCAGCGTAATGGCCACAAAAAGCCACAGGGCTCCGCTAAAGAGCAACGCTCGCGACTGCCGAGCCACGCTCCAGACGATAAAGATCAGGCTCTCGATCACTAACAGCATGTCCCAGGCTAGCAACGGACGCCCACCCTCTCGACTCAGGGCGATGACAAAGGCCCCAAGCAGACAGGACCAGGCGCCGAAGAGGTTGAAGAGCCCGATAAGGCTGCCTTTCTCCCGCCGGCGGGCTACCTCGGCGCCGGCCAAATGGACGGCTCCTACCACCAGCCAGGGGAGATAAAGGGCCCATCGGATCTCCCCCCAGGTCTCTGCGACCCCAGAAGCGACGCCTAAGGCAACGCCCCAAGCCAGGGTCCCAACGGCCAGCCCCTGCGGTAGGCCAGGCAGGAACAGGAGCGCAATGACCGCCAGCGGCAGCGCACCCAGGCTGGCCCATAACTGGAGCCATTGCTCTTTCACATCAAGCCCTGGCCATTCTATGAGAGTCACCCCAATCAGGATGGCGGTCAACCAGGTGGCCACCATCCAGGAGGCCTGAGCGCCGCGCTTCAGGAGTGCTCCCTCGCGGCGGCGCAACGCCTCTCCCACAGCCCACAGGATCAGAGTAGCCACCGCCATCACGACCACATGGCCCAGCCAGCGAAGATCGGCCCACACCACTTGTAGTCCGAAAGCCCCAGCCATCAGCACGAACAAGCCCCCGATATAGAGGAATATTTCCCGTGGGGATACGCGGCGCCTTTCGGCCAGGGCCTCATATCCGCTGATCGAGGCCGCCTGCTCACGAGAGATCAAACCCTCCCCCACCCACTCCTCGATCTTGCTCGATAGAGATTCCTGCTTAGCCATTGGATGCTCCTTTCTAAAAAAGGCCCCTTTGTGCTTCTATCAAACCACAAAAGGAGTGCCAATACCAGACCAAGAACTGCCAAAAAGTGCCAACCTTGCGGAGGCGAATAAGATTGGAGGCGACCACCAGGGTGCTCGCCTCCACTCCTAGTAGCGTCCCGGGACTGCATCCTTCTACTAAAACAAAGAGGCACCAGCCGGTAGACAATCACCAAAGATCATCTAGGGTGCCTCATAGCCTTCCTCTCCTTCCGATCCTACAACGTGATCTGATGAGTAGCTATGTGCTCAGTGTGTTTCGTCTCTCCTCTGTTTGCCTCTGTGTTGATCGTGTAAGGCTGTAACCATTGTACCCTACAGAGAAGGGGGTGTCAATAGTAGACCGCCGTGTTGACCGTGCAAAGGCCCTTCCATCCCCACTTCAACGCCATGAAGCAAACTCAGCCCACGATCAGACCGTCTATCACCCGAAAATACCGCGGAAATCCCGGTCTCAGGGGGATCTGGGCAAATGATGATGGTTAAACTGGCTGTGAACGCCATCCAAGTCGGGATCTGACAGCTCTAGGAGTTGGACTAGGCGCTGATGAGAGTGGTTTATTCTAATTCGGAAGGGCCCTTCAGCATGGCTTCACGTACAATTACCCACAAGGCTAGGATCTAAATGCCAGTTGGCCTTCTTCGAGGGCACGAAGTGCACTCAGGCGCGTTAGAGCAGAGCCACGGAGTCTATCTGAAAAGAGACGCCCCGGCAGTTGTAACATCCACCGGGGCTGCTCTCAGGGGTATCCGTTACAGGTTATCTGACAGAAGACGGATCAGGCTCTTGAGATATAAGCCAGTTATGGTTTCCATCTCATCCAGCAAGCGCCCACGCTCAAGCCGGTTTGCTTTGATATATCGCTTTTGGACAAGACGTAAATATTTTCGGCGTTCATTGATGGTCATCTTCTCTTAGTTGGGCATAGTTCCCTCGCTAACATTATCATTTGAGTGAACTATACCACTTCGGTAACATTTTACGTGAGTGAATGCGCCCTCTTGACAAGAAAAATATTTCCTGCTATAATGTGAACGATCACGGGAACGCTCACGTAAATAGGGGTAATAGTGCGAAGGGTAACCATCAAGGACGTGGCCTCTCACGTTGGGGTATCGTATCAGACAGTCTCCAGAGTGATAAATGATCGCCCGGATGTGGCTCCCGAGACGAGGAAGAGGGTTCTCCAAGCCATTAAGGAGTTGGGCTACCAGCCCAGCGCCATCGCTCGCAGCCTTGTCTCTCGGAGGAGTCACACATTGGGGTTGATAACCGCCGATTTCAGCGACTATTTCTTCACCCAGGTGATCGCAGGAGCAGAGATAGCGGCTCGGGAACGAGGCTATTTCTTCATCCTCGGTAGCAGTGAGCGGAAGCCGGAAGATGAGCCTGTCTACGTCAGGTTGTTGACCGAGCGTCAAGTTGAGGGGATCCTCTTCGCTCGCCCCAGCACAGAGAAAGATACGAGCCACATCCGCGCATTACTGCGCCAAGGGGTGCCACTGGTCACAACAGTCTACTACCTGGAAGGGGAAAAACTGACGGTGGTCGATGTGGACAACGTAGATGGGGGGCAACAAGCAACGGAATGTTTGACAAAATCAGGTCATCGCCACATCGGGCTCATAAAGGGCCCAGAGGGCTGGAAATCGGTCGATGACCGGACCCAAGGCTACAGGTTGGCCTTAGATAGGGAAGGGATCGATTTCCGAGAAGGGTTAATCGAGGGAGGGGATTGGTCGGAAGAGAGCGGTTACAAAGCCATGAAGCGTCTTCTGCAGAAGGCTCCTCAGATCACCGCTCTCTTCGCCCAGAATGATCGTATGGCTATTGGGGCCATGCGAGCGCTGCGAGAGGCAGGGAGGAGGATACCGGAAGATGTGGCGGTGGTGGGCTACGATGATATCCCCGTGGCCGCTTACTGCGAGCCTCCCTTGAGTACCATAAGGCAGCCCATGCGTGAGGTGGGCCGGGTGGCTGTAGATTTGCTCTTGGAGGCTATCGAGAACCCCCAAGCCGAAAAGAGAGAAGTTCTCTTGAAGACGGAGTTGATCGTCAGAGAAAGCAGTGGTGGAAGGAGGTGAGGAGGGGGAGAAATCGAATATTTCCTTAGGGGATGAAAGGAGGGATGTCTATAAGGAATGAGGGGGTTTCTAGTCTTAGAATTGTCCATCTCTAATGGATTGCCTTTCACAAACATACTCAATGGAGAGATGCCCCTTCTATCTTGATCCATTGAGAACGGCTGTGAGGAGGAAAAAGATGTCCAAACGATGGTATTTAGTGGTAACGGTGCTGATAGCCGCCCTCTTCATGCCCGTTGGATGTGCGCCAGCGGCGACGCCGACTCCAGAGAAGATCGTGGAGACGGTGGAAGTGCCGGTGAAGGAGACTGTGTTGGTTGAGGTGACCCCCACACCGGTGCCCGAAGCGCCTAAGCCCACGGGCAAGATCACCCTCTGGGGCTGGACGGCGGCCATGCGGGACACCCTTGAAGCGGCCGGTATCGTCGAAGAGTTCAAGGCTGAGTATCCCGACATCGAGGTGGAGATCGTCTACTACGCCCCCTCAGATGTCTATACCAACCTACCCCTAGCCCTCACCGCCGGCGAGGGCGCACCCGATGTCTGTCTGGTGGAGAGCAGCCACCTGGCCGAGTATGTCCATCTGGGTGGCCTTCTCGATCTCACCGACAAGGTCGCTCCCTATATAGATATCATGAATGACTACCGGTGGTTCGACGCTGAGAAGGACGGCAGGTACTACGCTCTGCCCTGGGACTCCGGCCCCGTGGTCCTGTACTACCGACGCGATGCGTTTGAGGCGGCGGGCCTACCCTCAGACCCGGACTCGGTGAGCGAGCTGGTCAGCACCTGGGAAAAGTACTTCGAGACCTGCAAGACGATCAAAGAGGAGACCGGCTTCTACTGCTTCGCTCATAACAAGGCCAACAACTATGCACGTCTCTACGAGATGGCGCTCTGGCAACGGGGCTTGGGCTACTACGATCCCGATACCGGCGAGGTCACCGTGGATAGCCCCGAGAACATCGAGACCTTGGAGATGTTTGGCCGATTCTGGGAGGAGGACCTGGTCTCCGACTCGCTGGAGTGGACCGATCCCTGGTATGCCGAACTGGCCTCTCTGGACAAGCCCATAGTTACCCTGGTCGAGGCCTCTTGGATGGATATCTTCCTTAAGAGCTGGATCGCCCCCGGCACGGCCGGCAAGTGGGGTGTGGCCTACATGCCGGCCTGGGAGGAAGGCCAAGTGCGGGCGGCCAACGACGGTGGCTCGACATTTGTCATCCCCGAACAGACCAAGAACCCCGATGCCGCTTGGGCCTTCGTCGAGTTCGCCCTGGGCCGCAAGGAGAGCCAGCTCAAGATGTTCGCCATCAGCGGCTTCATCCCCGCGCTAGAGACCACCTATGACGATGCCCTATTCCTGGAGGGCGACACCTTCTTCGCTGGCCAGAACACCCGCAAGATCTACGCCGACGTGGTAGCAAAGATCCCGCGGGCGGGGATCTACGGCCCCAACTACGCCATGATGAACGGCTCCGTGTCGGTAGCCATCCAGCGGTATGCCACGGGTGAGGCTACGGCCGAAGAGGCTCTGCAAGGAGCCGCGGCCGAGATCCGCGCAGCCCTCGAATAGGCAACAACACCTCAACGGCTGAGGAGAGCCACGATGGCTCTCCTCAACCACCCCCGTCAGTGGAAGGAGGTAGACGCTGGCACGACACGCCAAGGTCGTTGCCCCTACTAGAAGAAAAGGGCTCTGGCGAGAGATCGTCAAGAAGCGTTGGGCTTATCTTTTCATATCTCCTTTCTACATCTTATTTCTCGTCTTTGGCTTTTCCCCGGTCCTTTTCTCTATCTATCTCAGTTTCCATAAGTGGAAGGGACTGGGGCCCATGGAATTCGTCGGCCTGAAGAACTATACCTACCTACTCGGCGTAGGAGGCAAAGCCTTCTGGCAGTCAATTCAAAACGGCATTATTTTGTTCTTCATGTACGTTCCCATCATGACCTTCATGGCTATCGTCCTGGCCGTGATCCTGAACTCCAAGCTGGTCCGCTTCTTCCAGGGCTACCGCACGATGATTTTCGCCCCTTACGTCACCTCGATGGTGGCTGCGGGGTTTGCCTTCCGCCTCTTGCTGGAGAATAAGGGTGGATTATTCAATCTCCTCCTGAATATGCTCGGATTGCCCGGGATTCCCTGGCTAGAGAACGTCTGGTGGGCGCGGGTTTCCCTCTGCCTGCTCGTCGTCTGGGGCTGGCTGGGTTACAATATGGTGATCATGCTGGCCGGGCTGCAGACCATCCCTCGCGAACTAACGGAGGCGGCTCTCATTGACGGGGCCAGTCCCGTTCAGGCTTTCTTCTACATCACCATCCCACTTTTACGCCCCGTCATCCTCTTCTCGGTGATCCTATCCACGATGGGCAGTTTCGGCCTTTTCAACGAGGTCATGGCGCTCACCAACAGCACCGCCGGACCGATGAGGGCCACCCTCACGACCCTCGTCCAAATCTACAATGAGGCCTTCAGCAATTTCCAGTTCGGCCGCGCCTCGGCCCAGGCCTACGTCTACTTCGTGCTGATTTTTGTGCTCACCTTGCTGCAGTTTAGGTACTTCGGACGCCAGGAATGAGCGAAAACAACCTGGCTTTCGCCTTGGATCTCGGGCTAAATGGAAGATGGGGTCGATGATCTTTAATCGTACGAAACTTGTGGTAAGCAAAACCATCCTTTATGGGCTATTGACTTTTGCTGCCCTGTTCATGATTTTACCTTTCATTTGGATGCTGAGCACCTCTTTTAAGCCACAGGACGAGATATTCGTTAGCCCGCCTATTCTCCTCTCGCGCAACATGAGCCTGGATGGCTACCGCTATATCATTGACCTCGGCGTTCTCAGGTCCTTGTGGAACACCTTCTTCGTCGCCTTCTCGTCTACTATCGTATCGATTTTCTTCTGCTCCTTGGGCGGATACGGTTTCGCTAAATACCGTTTCCCAGGGCGTAACCTCCTCTTCTCTTTCCTTCTGGCTACGATGATTATCCCCTTTGCGGTGACCATGGTGCCCCTCTACGTCATCGTACAAAAAATAGGCTGGATGAACACCTTCTGGCCCCTTATCGTGCCCGGCGCGGCCAACGCTTTCGGCATCTTCTTCATGCGTCAGTACATCAGCACCATATCCGATGAATTGCTGGATGCGGCGCGCATAGACGGCTGCAGCGAGTTCGGTATCTTCATACGGGTGATTCTTCCCATCATCATACCCGGCCTGACCAGCCTGGGTTTGATCTTCTTCATGAGTGCTTGGAATAACTACCTGGGGCCCTTGATCTATCTCAAGTCACCCGAGAAATTCACCTTGCCCCTCTTTATGATGCAGATGCAGGGTCCCCCAGGTTTCTCCGCCTATCGCGAGTGGATGGGCGTTGCGGTGGTGAGTGTGCTGCCACTTCTGATCATCTTCCTGATCTTCCAGCGACGGTTCACGGAGGGCATCACCGCAGGGGCTATCAGGGGCTAGTCCTCTGGGAGGTGAGGCAGTCAACTAGGGGCTAATTGGAATAAAGAGAGCGGGGCCAGGATTGCCTCACAAAAGGGGTTTCTTCCATGAAGAGAATCGGATTCCTCAGCCTTCTTTCGCTTCTGGTTTGGTTAATGGAGGGATGTATGGTTGTCTCCAAGGGTGAAATCGGGGAGAAGCCCACTGCTCAGGCTGCCCAGGTCCCCGCTACTCCCATCCCTATCCTGCACATCGAACCCCAGAGAATCTACCTCAACGCAAGTTGGCGCTTCAGAGTGGATCCAGGGGATGAGGGCAAGGACGAGGGATGGTACGATGTGGCCTTCGATGACTCCAATTGGACTGAGGTTATGGTTCCTCACACTTGGGGGACCATGCCCGACTACGCTGACTACGAGGGGGTGGCCTGGTATCGGCGCCCTTTCACCGTGCCTGCTGAGTTACAAGGTGCGCATCTGCGTCTCCAGTTCGACGCCGTCTTCTACCTATGTCAAGTCTGGCTGAACGGCCACTACCTGGGCCAGCACGAAGGTGGCTACACCCCTTTCGTTTTCGATATCGCGGATATGGTGCGCTATGGCGATGAGAATAGGGTCGCTGTGCGGGTGGACAATAAGCGGGCCACCGACCGCATACCGGCTGTTCTATCCCCTAGTTGGTCGTTCGATTGGTGGAACTACGGAGGGATAGTCCGAGATGTCTATCTTTCGGCCACCAGCAAGATCTTTATCGACCGCCAAAGGATCGTCGCTGAACCTGACCTAGTTGGTAGGGCAAAGATCACCGTTACGACTACTATCAGTAATACCTCTCCCTCCGATCGAAGGGTGTGCCTCGAGGCTGTGATTCATGATGAGGGCACGGGTTCCCCGGTATGGGCGAGCGAAGATGATCCAGGCCTGGAGGCAACCGTAACCGTACCTGCCCGGGCATCGAGGGAGGTTGTGCTGAAAACGATCTTGCCGAACCCTCGACTCTGGCACTTTGACCATCCCAACCTGCACCGACTGGTGACGGAGATAAGGGATGAGAGAGGGGATCCGCTTCACCATACCGAGGAAACCTTCGGCATCCGCAAGATCGAGATCAAGGACGCGCGCCTCTATCTCAACGGGGAATGGGTGCGATTGGTGGGGCTGACTCGTCATGAGGATAGCCCGGAGCATGGCTTGGCGGAGACGGTCTCGGTGATGGTTGCCGATTTCGATGATTTGAAAAGGCTGAACGCCGTCCTTTCTCGTCCTGTTCATTATCCCCAGCACGAGTTCATCTTAGACTACTGTGACCACAACGGCCTTCTCCTCATCCCCGAGGTGCCGGCATGGCAACTCACCGCTGCGCAGATGGCCGACCCGCGTATGCGCGAACTGGAGCAGCAGCAACTCCGCGAGATGATCGCCGCTGCCTTCAACCATCCCTCGGTGTGGGCGTGGAGCGTGGGCAACGAGATCGAATCTGACACACAGGCCGGGCATGAGTTCGTCCGGGACATGATCGCCTTCGTGAAGTCGCTTGACCCCACGCGGCCGGTGGGCTTCGCCTCCAACCGTCTCGGCCGCCGACCCAAAGACGATGCCACGGATCTTGCAGACTTTGTGCTGATGAACCAGTACTTCGGCACCTGGGTCGGCCCGAAGGAAGGCCTCGGCCGGGCGCTTGACTGGATCCACTCGACTTGGCCGGATAAAGTCGTCATCATCTCCGAGTACGGCTTTGAGCCCCACTGGAACACGCCGTGGGGGCCGGCCTCGGACTCCCTCGACCCATCGCAGTATTACTTCGTCCTAGAAGATCTGCCTTCGGGCTTGGAAGAAGCCGATGTTCAGCGCCGCCAACTCATCGCTGAGCAAATGGCCGTCTTCCGCAGCAAACCATTCGTGGCCGGCGCGATCTTCTGGACCTATCAGGACTACCGGACGCCCACCGGCTTTATGATGGGCGTGGTGGACAGGGAACGGAATCGGCGCGGCTCATGGGAGGTGCTGCGGGAGGAGTACTCCCCCGCCCTATTTGAAGCCGTTACCCACAATTTCGCTGAGTTCCAGCCCGGTCAGGAGGTCACGACCGAAGTCGCTATCAGGAGTCGAGGGCCGATTGAGAGGGAGATGCCGGCTTACACTTTGGAGGGTTACACTTTGCATTGGGCGCTTCTCGAGGGTAAACTTCTCCTCAAGGGTGGCGGCTTAGAGGTTCCTACCTTGCAGCCTGGAGAGAGTTGGAGGGGCACTTTTGCCTGGACGGTCCCTAAAGAGCAATCTTTCACCCTGAGGCTGCAGATCTCTAGGCCGACCGGTTTCGTCTGTTTGGAGCACGAAGAGAGTTTCGGTCAATGAGTATCTCTACCCACTAGGGCGATTGAAAGGAGGTATGATGGAGAAAGCAACCTTGGGCGTGATCGTGGGCAATCGGGGCTTTTTCCCCGACCATCTCTGTAAGAGCGGGCGCAAGACCATCCTACGGGTTTTCGAGGAAGAAGGGATCAAAGCCATTGCCCTCACGCCGGAGGATACCACGTTTGGGAGTATCGAAAGCCTGGTCGACGCTGAGAAGTGCGCCTTACTCTTCAAGAAACACCGCGACGAGATCGACGGTGTGCTGGTCACCTTGCCAAATTTCGGGGACGAGCGCGCCGTCGCCAATACCCTGCGTTGGGCCGATCTGAACGTGCCTGTGCTCGTACATGCCTTCCCCGACGATGCTATCAAGATGGGTATCGAGGATCGGCGAGACTCTTTCTGCGGCAAGATATCTGTTTGCAACAACTTGCGTCAATACGGCATCAACTTCTCGCTCACCACCCTGCATACGGTGGACGCGGAAAGCGAAAGTTTTCGGGCCGATCTACGACGCTTTGTGAGCACCTGTGGGGTGGTTCGAGGCCTTCGAAAGGCGCGGATCGGTGCCCTGGGGGCGCGGCCAGCGGCTTTTAACACCGTGCGCTATAGCGAGAAGTTGCTGGAGCGGACAGGCATCACCGTGGAAACGCTCGACCTATCTGAGGCTTTTGGGCGGATGGAGCGGTTGGATGATAATGCCGAGGCGGTGCGGGCTAAGCGCCAGGCTATAGAGGCCTACGCGCAGACCCAAGGTGTGCCCGAGAGGGCTCTGGATAAGATGGCCCAGTTTGGGGTGATGGTGGAGCAGTGGATGGAGGAGAACCGATTGCAGGCCAGTGCCATCCAATGTTGGACGTCGATGGAGGAGTTCTTCGGCGTGGTGCCCTGCACGGTGATGAGCATGCTGGGCAACAACCTGTTGCCGAGTGGCTGCGAGACCGACGTGACGGGAGTGATCGGCATGCTCGCCCTGCAACTGGCGTCTGGGAAGCCAAGCGCTCTGGTGGACTGGAACAACAACTACGGCGACGATCCCGACAAGGGGGTCTTCTTCCATTGCAGCAACTTGCCCAAAGATTTCTTTGCTCAAACTCCGAGGATGGATTACCAAAATATCATTGCTGGAACTGTGGGTAAGGAAAACACCTATGGCACTATGGTGGGCCGCCTGAAGGCTGGTCCCTTCACCTACTGTCGCGTTTCCACTGACGATATCCAGGGGGTCATCTCTGCCTACGTGGGCGAGGGCGAGTTGACCGAGGATCCTCTGGAGACCTTTGGCGGCTATGGCGTCGTGCATATCCCGAACTTTCAGGGGCTTCTGCGCCATGTCTGTGAAAAGGGCTTTGAGCACCACGTGGCTATCAACCTCTCTCAGACCGCCTCTGCCCTGAACGAGGCACTGGGCAACTATTTGGGCTGGGACGTATACTATCACGGAGCGAACGAGGTGTGAGCCCCGGCGCTGTTCTCCGGCACTTGGCCGAGGTCACGGCGGTTCACCTTGTCGTGCCCGCCGGCCTCTATCGCGAGGCTTTCACCCCCCTCTCTTCAAGGGATGAGTGCCGAGGGATTGATCGAAGAGGTGCAGTTGTCGTCGGCCACACCGTGGGCAGCGCGGAGTGGCGATCGCGGAACACGCTGGCGGATTACACCTTCTGCTCATCTAGGCTGGTACGACCCCTCGCGGCCAGACGGCCGCTGTCGGGCGGGATACGGGGCTATATCGCCCTGGTGGAGGAATTCATCCCTGCCTTGAGCAAGTGATTGCTGTAGCAGCAGGTGACAGCGGGAGGGGCATGATCACCTGCCAACACGTCTAGGCACGCGTGTTTGATCTCCTTCCAGTGAACCGCTGGGGTAGAGAGTATCCTCAAGGAGGAGTCCATGTTCTATTTCGGCGTTGACTACTATCCCGAACAGTGGCCCGAAGAGCGTTGGGCGGCCGATGCACGGTTGATGGCCGAGGCAGGCTTCAACCTGGTACGCTTAGCCGAGTTCGCCTGGAGCAAGATGGAACCCAAAGTGGGGCAATATGACTTCGACTGGCTCGACCGGGCTATTTCTGTTCTCGCTTCTCATGGTATGAGGATCGTTTTAGGGACTCCCACCGCCTCACCGCCGCCATGGCTGATGGTCAAGCACCTCGACGTCTTCCGTGTGGGCGAGGACGGCCGGCGTTTGACCTTCGGCAATCGCCGCGAATATTGTCCGAACAACCCGGTCTATCACGACTATACCCGGCGGATCGTGACCCAGATGGCTGACCATTACGCGGACCACCCAGCGGTCATTGGCTGGCAGATAGACAACGAGTTCGGCGACCGCTGTTACTGTCCAGTCTGCGCTCATGCTTTTCAAACGTGGCTGCGCCGTCGCTACGGATCTCTTGACGCCCCCAACCAAAAGTGGGGCACAGTTTTCTGGAGCCACACCTATACAGATTGGAGCGAAATTCCTCTGCCGCTTACCACCGGCGGCTCGCCCAACCCCGGCCTCGCCCTTGATTTCTTCCGCTTCTCGTCGGACTCATACGTGGCCTATCAACAGGTGCAGATGGACATCCTGCGCGAGAGGTGCCCCAACCATTTCATCACCCACAACTTCCACGGTTTCTACTACGATCGCCTCAACTACTTCGACCTCGCCCGGAATCTTGACTTTGTGGCCTGGGACAACTATCCACGCACGCAGTGGAGGATGGATATCGAAGTGGACCCCAGCCTTGCTGCTCTTGCCGCCGACGCCATACGTGGCCTCAAAGGCCAGAACTTCTGGGTGATGGAGCAGCAAGCCGGGTCGGGCGGCTGGGAAATGGTGAGCGTGGCCCCGCGCCCCGGCGAGTTGCGGCTGTGGGCCTATCAAACCATTGCCCACGGGGGAGAGGCTATCGTCTTTTTCCGCTGGCGAACGGCGCGCTTTGGCACAGAGCAGTATTGGCATGGCCTCCTTGACCACGACGCACGCCCCGGCCGGCGTTATGGGGAGATCAAGCGCATGGGGGCGGAAATCAAAAGGGCCGGCGAGCGGATTTGTGGCTCCGCCGTCAAGCCAGCCATTGCCCTGATCCTCTCCTACGACTCCCGCTTCGCTTTTCAGATTCAGGCGAACAACCCGCAGTTTAGTTATCCTGACCATTTTCACCAGGTCTATCGTGGCTTCTACGACTATCACGTCCCGGTGGACGTCGTGGCCCCGATCGCCAACCTCTCGACCTACAAATTGGTTGTGGCACCAGCCCTTCACGTCGTTCCTGAGGCCGTTGCCGAGAACCTCAAGCGCTTTGTGCAGGCGGGGGGCGTGCTCGTCGTCACCCCGCGCTCCGGGGTGAAGGACGAAGCCAACGCGGTGGTCAATCAGCCGCTCCCCGGCTTGCTGGCCGAGTTGTGCGGCGTTGAGGTGGAGGAGTACGATTCCCTCCCTGCCGACATGGGCAATAGACTCGAATTTACTCTGCCCGAATTGGCCTCCAATCCCCCTGTCTTGGCCCGCATGTGGTGTGATGTGCTGAAGCCCAATGGCGCAACCGTGGTTGCACGCTACACCCAGGACTACTACGCTGGCAAACCAGCCATCACGCTGAACCGATTTGGCCAGGGCCAGGTGGTATACGTGGGTACCATGGGCGATGGCCGCCTGCATGAGACGCTGGCTGGCTGGCTACTCACCTTAGCCGGGGTGGAGGCGCTCCTTACCGCGCCGAAAGGGCTCGAAGTGACGGAACGGTGGCAGGGCGACCAACGACTGCTATTCGTGCTTAACCACACCGAACGAGAGCAGGAAGTGACTCTGGGGAGACGGTACAGGGATTTGCTCGACGGCTCAGCGGTCGTCGAAGGGAGGGTCTTCATCCCGTCGCGGGACGTCCTGGTACTGCTGGAAGAAAGGAGGGAGTAGGCTATGGAGTATCGTGTACTGGGGCGCACGGGTTGGCGTGTCTCGGCGATCGGTTTTGGCGCGTGGGCGATCGGTGGCACCTGGGGGCCAGTGGACGACCGGGAATCCCTCGCCGCGTTGCATCGCGCAGTGGATCTGGGCGTGAACTTCTTCGACACTGCCGACGTGTATGGCGATGGCCGGAGCGAGCAACTGCTGGCTCAATTGCGCCGGGAGCGGCATGAGACGCTGTACATCGCTACCAAAGCCGGACGCCGCCTTGACCCCCGCACCCCCAAAGGCTATAATCGCCAGAATCTCACCGCCTTCGTCGAACGGAGTTTGAAGAATCTCCAATCGGACGCCCTTGACCTCCTGCAACTCCACTGCCCGCCTACCGAGGTCTATTACACCCCCGAGGTGTTTGGCATCCTCGACGATCTCGTCAAGCAAGGGAAAATCCGCTATTATGGCGTGAGCGTGGAAAAGGTCGAGGAGGGGCTCAAGGCCATCGAATATCCTGGCGTGCAATCGGTACAAATTATCTTCAATACCTTCCGACAGCGTCCCGCCGAACTCTTCTTCTCGGAGGCTAAACGCCGCGGCGTGGGCATTGTGGCGCGATTACCGCTTTCGTCTGGCATGCTCACCGGCAAGATGACGCCTGCCATCACCTTCCACTCCGACGACCACCGGGCGTTCAATCGCCAGGGCGAGGCGTTCGACCGGGGCGAAACCTTCTCTGGCGTGGATTTCGAGGTCGGATTGCAGGCCGTCGAAGAACTCCGCCCCCTCGTGCCGGCAGGGATGACGATGGCGCAGTTTGCCCTGTGCTGGATCCTGATGTTCGAGGCGGTGACCTGCGCCATCCCTGGCGCCAAGCGGCCGTCGCAGGTGGAGGAGAATGTCCGCGCTGCCGACCTTTTGCCCCTGTCCGGCACGACGATGGCGAAAGTCCGTGAGGTTTACGATCGCCTCATCCGTGAGCAGGTGCACCACTACTGGTGAGTTCTTTGCTCATACAGGTGGTCAAACTACCGCATAATCCAGGAGGATAGCCATGAAACCCAGCCCCGATTTTCTGCGAGTCAGAGGCTCTGAGATTGTCAACGGCCACGGTGAGACCGTCCGCCTACGCGGCTTTTGCCTGGGCGGCTGGTTGAATATGGAGAATTTCATCACCGGCTACCCCGGCCATGAATCCGGGATGCGGGCTGCCGTGGCAGGGGTGGTAGACGAGGCCAAGGCTCGTTTCTTCTTTGAGCGTTTTTTGCATTACTTCATCGCCGAAGATGACTTGCGTTTCATCAAGAGCCTTGGCTGTAACGTTGTTCGAATTCCCTTGAACTACCGCCATTTTGAATCCGACAATCGGCCGTTTGAGTATAAGTCTGAAGGGTTTGCGCTCCTCGACCAGGTGATCGGCTGGGCAAGCGCCCAAAAGATCTACGTGATCCTCGACTTACATGCCGTCCAAGGTTGGCAGAACTCCGGCTGGCACTGCGACAACGCCTGCCGGAGAGGGCACTTCTGGGGCCAAAAGGTCTTTGAGGATAGGGCGGTGGCGCTATGGGAAGAACTGGCGCGGCGGTATCGCGACGAGCCGTTCGTCGTGGGGTACAATGTCATGAACGAGCCGGATACCGAGGAGGTCGCGTGGCTCAACCACTTCTACCGACGCGTCACCACCGCCATCCGCGCTATAGATACCGACCACATCCTCTTTCTCGAAGGCGATCATTGGTCTCAAGAATTCGAGGGGCTCGAGCCGCCTTTCGACAGCAACACGGTCTATAGCAGTCACAACTATGTTGTGCCGGGCCTGGATAACGGCGAATATCCGGGCATGTTCGATGGTAAGTTCTACGACTGCGCGCGCCTCGAAAGGGAGTACCTGGAGCGCACCGCATTTATGCGCCAGCACGGCGTGCCTCACTGGCTTGGTGAGTTCGGCTGCCTCTACACCGACAGCGCGTTGGAGGCCTCGCGCCTCCGTGTCATGGCGGACTTGCTTGACATCGTAGAGAAGCAGGGAGATCACTGGACGATCTGGACCTATAAAGACATCGGCAAGATGGGTCTCGTGTACGCTGATCCCAAGTCGGAATGGATGCGCCGCACACGCGCGGTCCGCGAGGCCAAAACGGTTCTGCGCTGCGACCGCTGGATCGAAAGGGATGAGGGCGAAATCGACCAACTCGTGCAGCAGATTGTCACCCATACCAGAAGGGTCTTGGCCGATCAGCCGGGGGAATGGACGCGCCTGCGTGACAATTTAAGTGGGGCCATCTGTGAGGGAGTGTTATCCCAGATGCTTTTGCCCGCGTTCGCTGAACAGTTTCACGGGATGAGCGAAAACGAGATCGACCGGATGATGGAGTCATTCGCGCTCCGCAACTGTGTGCAGCGGGAGGGGCTGGCGCAATTGATCAGCGCTCGGTTGTTGAGACAATAGACGAGGAGTTAGCCAATGACTGAGTTCAGCCAAAAACAGGAAAGGATTCAGGCGCTGCTGGCCGAACGGAAACTCGACGCGCTCCTCCTTCGGCGCGTCAGCAGTTTCGCCTGGGCCACGTGCGGCACGGGCTCATATGTGAACACGGCGACCACAAACGGAGAGGCTGCCCTTTTGATGACCCCCTCTGGCCGTTACCTTGTCACCACAAACATCGAGGCGACGCGGTTGGGGCAGGAGGAGAAACTCGCGGCGCAGGGTTGGGAGTTTCGTGTTCTGCCTTGGCACGAGGCGCAGGACGGCGTGGCCGAGTTGACCAGAGGGTTGAGGCTCGGCGCCGACGGGCCTTATCCCGGCGCAACCGATCTCTCCGACGACCTGGCCCTCCTACGCGCCCACCTGACTCCCGAAGAGGGCATGCGCTTTCGAGCGCTGGGCCGGCTGTGTGCCGAGGCTATGGATAGCGCCGCCAGGGCCGTCCGGCCCGGCCAGACGGAGTACGAGATCGCTGGGCTTCTGGCCCGCGAAGCGGAGAGCCGTGGCCTGCAGGCTATCGTCAACCTCATCGCCACCGATGCGCGCATCTTCGCCTTCCGCCACCCGCTGCCCACCGGGAAGGAACTCGAACGGTACGCTATGCTCGTGTTGTGCGGGCGGCGGTGGGGACTAGTGTGTTCGTTGACGCGGTTCGTTCACTTTGGCAGACTGCCGGACGAGTTGCGCCGCAAAGCCGAAGCGGTGGCGCGAATTGACGCGACGTTCATCGCTGCCACCCGCCCTGGCCAGACGCTCGGTGAGATCTTCCAGCGGGCGATGACAGCCTACGCCGAAACCGGCTTTTCCGAAGAGTGGCATCTGCACCACCAAGGGGGAGTGGCTGGCTACGAGCCCCGAGAGTATATAGCAACCCCTACCTCCCATCAGGTGGTGAGGCCGGGTCAAGCCTTCGCTTGGAACCCATCCATCACGGGGACCAAATCGGAGGATACCATCATCGTCAGTGAGAAAGGCTACGAGATCGTCACCGCCATGGGAGATTGGCCACAGATCCCTGTCCGGGTGGAGGGCAAACTGATCGAGCGGCCAGCGAGCCTAGAGGTCCCATAAAAAGCCCGCCCTTGTTAAGAAGAGCGATTTGTTGGATAATGTAGATGGGGTTCCATAGGGAGAGGTGGGATGAAAGCCAGGGTGGGATGTGTGCCCTGCTACTTGAAGCAGGCCCTCTCGGCAGCACGGGAGGTCACCGACGATCCAGAGGAGCAACTTAAGGTCTTGAGGGCGGTGGCCGAGGAGGCTCCATATTACTCCCTGGAGGCTACACCAGCCGAGAATTCTACATACGCCTTGTGGCTGACTAACAAAATCTTGAACTGCTCCGATCCTTTCCACAGTAAGAAGAGCGCATATAACCGACTGGCGTTGGAGGCGTATGAGCGGCTGAGGGAGATAGTTGATACCTCAGAAGAGGGATTAAGGACGGCGGTGAAAATAGCGGCGGCGGGCAATATCGTTGATCTGGGCATCCTGGGAGAGGTGGATGTAGAGGCTGCTCTTACTGAGGTTTTAACCAGCGGTTTCGCCATCGACGACTTCCCTGAGTTCGCGAGGGCTCTCTTTTCTGCTAAGCGCGTTCTCTACCTGGGTGACAACGCTGGCGAAATAGTCTTCGACAGGATATTGATTGAGGAGTTTGGAGAGAAAGATGTCGTCTTTGCCGTGAAGGGAGCCCCCATTCTGAACGATGCTACCCTGGAAGATGCTTGGGCGGCGGGGATGGATAAGGTGGCTCAGGTTATGAGCAACGGCTCACCTATGATTGGCACCAACCTAAAGGGCTGCTCGCCGGAGTTCCAAAGGGAGTTTTGGTCGGCTGATCTGATCATCGGCAAAGGCCAGGGGAATTTTGAAACCCTGGATGGCCTCCAAGCCCCCTTGTTCTTCATCCTGAGGGCCAAGTGCGAGGAAGTTGCCACCGAGTTGGGGATCAAGGCTGGGGATGTGGTCCTAGTTGAGGGCATGAAGAGGAAGAGGCGACAAGAGTCCTGATCTACTGAGGGAGGAGGTGAGTATGGGAGGTAAGAAATACTCCATAGGGATCGATTTCGGCACTGAATCGGGCCGCACTGTCTTAGTCGACGTGGCCACAGGTGAGGAGGTAGCTACCTTAGTATATGAGTACAAGGATGGAGTGATTGACGAACTGCTGCCCGGCACGAAGATCAAACTGGACCCCGATTTCGCCTTGCAGAACCCAAGAGATTACCTCGAGACCCTAAAGATCACCATCCCTGCCGTCTTGAAGGAGAGTGGCGTCGATCCTAAAGATGTCATCGGCTTAGGCACGGATTTTACCGCCTGCACCATGATGCCCATCGACGAGGAGGGCACCCCCCTTTGTATGAAGGAGGAATGGCGAAATAGCCCCCATGCCTGGGTCAAAATCTGGAAGCACCACGCTGCCCAGCCGGAGGCCAATAAACTCAACGAGATCGCACGTCAAAGGGGCGGGGAGTTCCTATCCCGCTACGGGGGCAAGATCTCTTCGGAGTGGCTCTTCCCCAAGATCTGGCAGACCTTGGATGAGGCTCCGGAGATCTACGAAGCCGCAGATCGCTTTATAGAGGGAGCCGATTGGATCGTGCTCCAACTTACCGGCGAGGAGAAGCGTAACGTCTGCACCGCTGGTTACAAGGCCATCTGGGAGAAGAGCACCGGTTACCCTTCTGACGATTTCTTCGCCGCCCTCGACCCTCGGCTACGCCACGTGGTTGACGAGAAACTGTCGCGGGAGATCTACCCTCTGGGCGAGCGGGCCGGCGGACTGACCCGACAGATGGCAGAGTGGACTGGTCTCCTCGAAGGCACAGCCGTGTCGATCGGCAATGTAGACGCTCACGTATCGGTGCCCGCTTGCACGGTCACAACTCCGGGCCGCATGGTGATGATCATGGGCACCTCTATCTGCCACATGGTGTTGGGCAGCGAAAAGAAGATCGTAGAGGGGATGTGCGGTGTGGTGGAGGATGGCATCATCCCTGGCTATTTCGGCTTCGAGGCAGGGCAGTCCTGTGTGGGGGATCATTTCGCTTGGTTTGTGGAGCGCGCCACCCCGCCGGAATACCATGAGGAGGCTAAGAAACGGGGTTGGGACCTCCACCGGCTCTTGGAGGAGAAGGCAGCCAGGCTGAAGCCAGGCGAGAGCGGACTCTTGGCCCTCGACTGGTGGAACGGGAATCGCTCCATTTTGGTAGATGTCGATCTCACGGGGATGCTTCTGGGGGCTACCTTAGCCACCAGGGCTGAGGAGATCTATCGCGCCCTCATCGAGGCTACCGCCTACGGCACACGCATCATCATCGAAACCTTCGAGAAGAGCGGTGTGGCGGTGGATGAACTAGTTGCTTGCGGAGGCTTGCCGGAGAAGAACAAACTCCTAATGCAGATCTATTCCGACGTCACGGGACGCGAGATCAAGGTTGCAGCCTCTACCCAGACCCCGGCTCTCGGCTCAGCGATGCATGGCGCAGTGGCAGCAGGAAAAGAGAGAGGTGGGTATGAGAGCATCTTTGAGGCTGCCCAAAAGATGGCCCATCTAAAGGCCGAAACCTATCGCCCCGTCCCAGAGCACCAGGCGGCATACGATCGACTGTACAAAGAGTACATAAGGCTCCACGATTACTTCGGCCGGGGCGAGAACGACGTCATGAAGGCGCTCAAGCGGATAAAGGCCGGAGTCCTGCGGAGGGAAAGGTGAAGAGACGATGCTGGAAGGAATGAGAGAGGAGGTTTGGAGACTCAACCTGGAGTTGCCGAAGTACAATCTTGTGGTCTGGACTAGTGGGAACGTCAGCGGAAGAGATTTGGAAAGCCAGTTAGTAGTGATCAAGCCCAGTGGGGTTCCCTACGAAGAGCTCACCCCTCGCCATTTGGTGGTGGTAAACCTCGAGGGCCAAGTAATAGAAGGCGACCTTCAACCATCGGTAGACACCGCCACCCATCTATACATCTATCGCCATCGGCCCGATGTGGGAGGCGTGGTGCATACTCATTCGCCCTACGCCACCAGTTTCGCCGCGCTGGGTCGCCCCATCCCCGTCTATCTAACAGCGATGGCCGATGAGTTTGGAGGGCCGATCCCAGTGGGCGCCTATGCCAAGATCGGAGGCGAGGAGATTGGGCAGGAGATAATCCGCTCCATCGGCGATTCTCCGGCCATCCTTATGAAAAACCACGGCGTCTTCACCCTAGGCCCCACCCCTCACGCTGCCGTCAAGGCGGCGGTGATGGTGGAGGATGCTGCCAGGACCGTGCATCTGGCTCTTCTTCTCGGAGAGCCAGATCTTATCCCTGACGAGGAGGTGGCTCGCGCTCATCGCCAATATGTCGAGAGGTACGGTCAAGAGCCCTCCCAGAGTAGGTGAGGGGGTCACCCTCCCAGAGGCGATGCGTAGTTGCCTCTCATCTAGTGGCTTCCCAAACAACCCTTTTTCTTGGTAGAGCACTCCTCGCCCCATGAGTAAGGCGCCGGACGAAAATGTCGACGCCTCAGCCTGATATAAAAGCCGGTGCCGCTTGAAGTTCACTCTTTTCTGACTACCAACCCCTCCGAGAGCGCTCGAGGAAGCGTAGGGCGTACTCATCCCGCCCCATTAAGAGATCACAGGTGGCTATCACCTTGCGAATCTCGACATCGAGAGGATCCACAATCGCACAGGTGAGCCCCGCGGCGATGGCCATAGCCAGAAAAGATCTATTGATCAGACTGCGCTCTGGAAGGCCAAAGGAGATGTTGCTGCCCCCCAAAGCGATATTAACCCCTAGATTCATACGGATCAGCCTGATCGCCTCCAGGGTTACCATCCCCGCCGTATGGTCGACTCCCACCGTCATGGCTAGAGGATCGATGATCAGATCCTCAGGGGGGATGCCATAAGCCTCAGCAGCGGCAACGATCTTTTCCCCTATCTCCAGCCGCCGCCCGGCCCCCTTGGGGATGCCCTCCTCATCTATGCATAATCCGATTGCCGCACAACCATATTCCTTCACCAAGGGAAGCACCGCCTCTAAAGAGGTCTTCTCCCCAGTAACCGAGTTCACAAGGGGCTTGCCTGGACAAACGGCTAAGGCTGCACGCAAGGCTTTATGGTTGGCCGTATCGATGGAGATGGGCACTTCTACCGCCTCGGCCACTGTCTGAACAGCCAAAGGGAGGATTTCTTCCTCGGCAACTTCGGCAGTGCTCACGTTGACGTCTATGATATGCGCTCCGGCTTCCACTTGAGCCAAGGCTTCCTGCCGTACCAATGACATCTCCCCCTCGGCCAAGGACTCGGCCAATCTCCTCCTGCCACTGGGGTTAATGCGTTCGCCAATTAAGACGAAAGGCCCCCCGCAGTCAATCGTCACCTTCTTTGCCCCGCCCTCCAATAGCGTGCGCACGACTCACTCCCCGTTCCCTTGTGCCCTTGCCCGGGTCAAGGAGCGTTGCTACTCCACGCCCAGTGACTCTTTCGCCTTCCGCACCGCCGACGCTGCATCAGGAGCATAACCATCCGCTCCTATCTGATTAGCGTAAGCCGCCGTTAAAGGCGCCCCTCCGACCAGTACCTTCACTTTATCGCGTAGGCCTGCCTCAACCAAGGCCTCTATGGTGCTCCTCATAGCCGGCATGGTCGTGGTCAATAGGGCTGACATGCCCAGGATATCGGGCTTCCGTTCTCGCACCGTCCTTACAAACTTCTCGGGGCCTACATCCACCCCTAAATCGGTGACCTCAAAACCTGCCCCCTCCAACATCATGCACACTAGGTTCTTCCCTATATCATGCAGATCCCCTTTCACCGTCCCCACTACCACCTGGCCAGCCGTCTTCAATTCCCCTTCCACCAATAAGGGCTTCAAGACACCTAGCCCTGTCTGCATGGCGCGAGCCGCTATGAGCATCTCTGGCACATAGAACTCCTGCCGCTCAAAACGAGCCCCAACCTCCGTCATGGCTGGAATGAGATAGCGGGAGATGATCTCCGGGGGTGGCACGCCCTCGGCTACGGCTTGCTGCACGAGCACCTTGACGCCCGGCGCATCCCCAGCGATCACCCTCTCATAGATCTTTTGCAACTCAATGCGCTCTCCTCCAAGAGCCTAGAGTGTGTACTTGTGACTTAGCCTGGCGGTCATCCCCTCTGCTTCCTCGATGGTGAGGCTGAAGGAGATGCCATACTGCGTTAGGTTGTTGCAAACCGACATCTTGCCATAGAAGGAGTCTCGCCGATCCTTGATATTCATCCCCGAAATTTGGCAAGGTGACCAGCACGCCGTCGACCTCGTGGGATGTTCGTTTCCGGCCTTCCATGGTAATTCTATCTACAGGTTCAATGGCACACATATTCCGGCTGTTGTTGGACTATTTCGACGAAAGCAACTATATTTTCCAAGGGCACATCCCCCTCAACGTCGTGGGCCGGAGCAAAGATATATCCGCCATCCCGACCGAGTTCCAAGAGATATTCGGTCTCCTGACGGACATCATCACTGGAGCCATAGGGCAGAGTCCGTTGCGTTGAAAGACCTCCATGGAAAGCCAATCTACCACGGTATCGATGGATTAGAGAGGTCACATCCATGACTTCCGGCTGAAATGGGTTGAAGCAATTCACTCCTATCTCAATCAGGTCATCAAAGAGATCGTCTACGTCTCCACAGGAATGAATCATGACATACTTGTCCGCATCTCGCACGACACCGTACATGCGTTTTAGAACAGGGTAAATGAACTTCCGCCAGACAAGAGGCCCCATCTGCAGTCCATGCTGCATCCCCCAATCATCTCCAAAATAGACCGCATCTATGTCGTATTTCAGGGCTTCTTTGACTTGGGCTATGTTGTAATCCGCAATCGCATTTAGCAGGTCGTTGACAAAACCTGGATGGTCGTGGAAATCCATCATCAAGTTCTTCCAGCCGCGCAATGTCCAGGCTCTCTCCCAAAGCGAAAAACCGATTTGGAAAACGCGAAAGCGGTCGCTGAATCTTTCAATTCGTTCAGGGATATCGGCGAAGAAGCGGGGATCCAAAGGGTGGGGAAAATTGTAGCCTTTAAGCGTAGGCTCTGGCAGGACACAGCCTTTAACGTTACCGATATCCTTGTCAATAGTTCTGTCCCAGATCACCCCAAAGACATCTTGAACGCAGTTATCGCCGAGGTCTGTGAAAAAACCTATATCGCTTCCTAATCTGAGAAAGTGGTTTTGTAGCGCGTCTTCTAAATCGGGTTGACCAAAATGGCGTTGGAGCATATCCCGTGCTTCTTTGGTCAACCCGATGTTCCAGGGAACGTAGGGCGGAACTTTCCCCTGAACTACCAGTTTGATGACCTCTCGTTTTGTCATCTCTTATTAATACCTTCCGTATTCGAGGGCGGTCTCAAACATAGTGAGGATGTTTTCAGGAGGAACAAATGGCTGGATATTGTGGACTGCCGCGAAGACAAATCCACCGCCGGGAGCCAGATCATCAATACGTCGCTTGACCTCGTCTTTTACCTCTTCAGGCCGGCCGAAAGGGAGCACGCGTTGGCTATCGACTCCGCCGCCCCAGAATACAATCTCCTCGCCATACTCTTTCTTTAGCCGTTTGGTGTCCATGCCCCGAGCCGAGACTTGTACCGGGTTGAGGATGTCGAAACCCAGTTCGATCAAATCTGGGATCAGATCGTAGACAGCACCGCAACCGTGATAGTACACTTTGGCCTTCGTCTTTCTCCTGATAGCCTCTAACAGGCGGCGTTGTTTGGGTTTGACCATCTTGCGGTAGATATCTGGCGATATTAGCCAACCATCCTGGCCGCATACGTCATCCCAATAGGTGAAAACGTGAAGATATTCTCCCACCTGCTCGAGATAGTTGTTGCAAGACTCGATATAGATTTCGGTGATCTGATCCATCATTCGATCGGCAAACCTCGGCTCAGTGACCAGGGCCATGAAGAAACTCTCCAAGCCCATGGTTCTGGCAGGCTGCTCGAAGATCCCGCCGCCTATTATGGCGCTGCCTACCAAGGCATAATCCGTGTTTTCGTAGAGGCACATAGCCTGCTCGCGAAGTCGGGCGTTATACTCTGGGGGATCGGGTCGTGGCCAGGTGTAGTTGTCCAAGGCCTCCCTGGTGGCTTCCTTGATGGGAAACTCCACCCAGTCGAAGTAGAGCCCTCCATCTTTGGGCCTATGCAGTTTGGAGCCCCAACGGTCGATGAAGGCATAGTAGTCGCCTTCCTCGAAGATATTCAACTCCAGCGCTGTGGCGGCCGGCAACTGGACCATACGAAAATCTACTCCGAAACGCTCCAAAAGTGCCTCGTCCAGGTAGGGCAATTGCTGGACGTAGTCCACCATCTGAATCTCTTCTAAATCCATCCCCAGGTGCTTTTTGAGCGCGATGTAACCATCTTTGTGGATGGAAGAGCAGATGCTCCCACCCAGATCAATGGGGATGCGGTCGGGCTCTTGATGGTTGAGGGCTAACATGGCCCGTTCCCGAGCCTTCATCCTTCCCATATCCTCACTTAAACCCGGTTTTCCCAATTTTTGCTTAGTTTCACCCCTATCGTGGCCCTATAGAGAGCAGTAAGGCCTCTTCGTTATTGTATTGACCATGGCCCAAAAGTTCTCAAGTGGTGTATCGAGCTGTAGGTGATGAGTGGGCCCTATGATCAATCCACCGTTCTTGCCAAGCGTTTTTAGACGGGTTAACACTTCCCTCTCAACCTCGGCCGGCGTTCCAAAGGGTAGGGTATATTGCTCATCAATTGAGCCCCAAAAAGATAGATTATCCCCGTACTCCCTTTTCACCCTTTCCGGATCCATACACCTGGGCTGAACTGGATTGAGGACATCCAATCCGATTTCAATCAACTCCGGGATGATGGGGTAGATCACACCATCCGAATGGTAGGCTACCTTTACCTCGGGATTGATGCTTTTTAGTGTGGAGATAAATGTCGCCATGAGTGGTTTGAAGAAACGACGCCAACTATCGGGGGAGATGAGCATCCTCTCCTGAGTGCCCATATCATCCCCTGTCCAGATCATATCTACACCCATTTTTACCAATTTCTTGGCTACAGTAAGGTGATAGTTAAAGGGGATATCAAGAAGTCTTTCGACAAAATCAGGGTTTAAAACCAAATCCATCAAGGTCTTTTCGTACCCTCTGAGCGCCCAGGCGGTCTCAAAAATCGTCGTCACCGTAACGCCCACAATCCAGTATTCATCCTTGAATTCTTTGATCACCCTTTCCGCGTCAAGATATAACTCGGGCCTATTCGGATCAGGCGGTTGATACGACTCTATCGCTTCCTCATCGGCAAGAGGATGGCCCACTATCTCAGTATAATGGCCCTTACCGAACCTCGTTTCATACTCTACGTTCTTCCACCCCACTCCCCATTCATCGGTATAAGAGACTCCATCATCGCTGTACAGTTCAGTGGCATAATATGAGTTAGCCCATCCCACGGAGGTTAGAATCATATCTTCGTCTATAGTGCGCTCCAAGGCGTAAGTATTACCGCCTCCGTGAGGGTTATAGAGATCTTCGTCTTTTAGCCCCAGGTCATTCTTAAGCCTTGAGGCAAACTCGGGCGTAAAACTAATCTGCATGGGGCATCTATCTGGTTCCTCGTGATGGAGAGCCATAAGCACTCGCTCTCGATGTTTCATTTTGCCCTCTTTATCTATTTCAACTCCGTGATATAAGAACCAGCGGAATGGCCTCCAGGGTCGAAGGCCTCTGCGCCAGGGAGCCAACTACCAATATGCCTACGGTCTTCACTCGTAGGCATATCAGGGCGGGGTAGTAACTAATCTATTGTATGGAATTCGCACTGCAACCCGTCGAGAAAGGGCTCAGCGATGCCCTCCAAGCGTTATGAACGCGCCAGCCTTCTTCTCAGCACAGAGTGCATCGAGACAGAGACGACGATAATCAAACCATAGATCAGTTGCGTCCAGAACCCTGACAGACCTATGGCCACCGTCCCGGCCTCTATAGCGCCGATAATGAAACATCCGATAAAGGTCCCCAATATGGTCCCCACCCCGCCGAAAACCGAAGTGCCGCCCAAGAATACGGAGGCCAGCGTCCTCAGAAGATACCCTTCACCCAGATTAACCCAGAAGTAGTTCACTTCCAGACTAGCCAAAAGGCCGGCGAACGCCGCCGCAAGACCGACGATAGCGAAGGCCATCATCCTTGTTCGGTCAACGTTGACCCCCATAAGCCTAGCACTATCCCTGTTATCCCCAACAAGATAGACGTGGGCTCCGAATCTGTGACGGTTCAAAAGGACCCACACAACTACCGCCACAATAATAGTCCAGATCATCTGAGCCGGTATGTAACCTGCCAACCTACCCACCAGTGCTTGATGTAAGATCGTCCCTTTCACCGGCACGAGAGAAGCCGGGTGCCCGCCCGTGACCACTAGGACCACTCCTCTCCAAAAGAACTGCGTACCGATAGTTGCCACTAGCGAGGGGATTCCCAACTTAACCACTATGATCCCGTTTAGCAATCCTACCAGAAATCCCGTAACCAGTAATGAAACAAAAGCCAGTGCCAAATTTCCAGTTCTCGGCCAAACGTTGACAAATACCAGCACCCCTATGGCCATAATAGATCCGAAGGACAAATCTATCTCCCCTGCGATAATCACCATCGTCAATGGCAAAGCCATAACGGCAAAGAAGGGTATCGTAGACATGAATGCGCCATAGATTTCGGGGGCAAGAAACGTCCGAGGCGCTCCTATGATGAAAAACGCCCACATGGCCAGGAAGACACAAATTATGCCGATCTGTAATCCATACCGGCGAGCGAACCTACTCAGACCGCCCTGCCACAACCGCCTCCGGCTAATAGCCGCGGCTGGATCTTCGACATGAGAGGTCATTTCCTTTCCCCTTGATGGATATAATATTATTGCCCATCAACTGGATAAGATGTCTCCGTTCCAGTCAGGTCATCTTGGCCTTAGTCTAGACTTCCTGTCTGTGCCACCCGATACATCTTTTCCATAAGTTCGTCCAAGGTGATATCTTTGGTCAAGAACTCACCGGCAACCGCTCCTCTATCCAACACCACAATTCTATCGGCTACTGCATATACGTGAAATACGTTGTGATCGATGAATATGCACGACTTGCCGGCTTCCTTGATTCCCTGCACGAACTCCAAAAATTTTCGCGTCTCTGAAAGAGATAAACCCATTGTGGGCTCATCCAAAATGATGAGTTCGGCCTGGAAGTAGAGGGCTCGCACAATAGATACACCCTGTTTTTCCCCCCCAGAAAAGGTCCCGACCACACCGTCAGGCGCTACGGCTGCTGACGTAAACCCCATAGACCCAACCATCAGTTTCTCTGTTTCTCGCTCCATCCCGTTCACATCGAGGAAACCAAGGTAAGTCGTTAACTCTCGCCCCATAAATATATTCCTCCATAGGGTTTGGAGGTTTGCCAAGGCGCGTTCCTGATAAACGGTTTCGATTCCCAGTTGTCGGGCTTCTGCGACAGACAGGCCCTCCAATTTCTTGCCATTGAAATAGACCTCGCCACTGTCTTGTGGATGGTAGCCAGTAACTATCTTGATTAGGGTGGACTTGCCAGCGCCGTTGTCGCCCACCAACCCTACAACTTCATTGTGAGCAACTGCAAAGTTGACTTGGCGCAGGGCTTGAACCTCCCCGAAACGCTTAGAGATGTTCCTCATTTCAAGTATATAATCCATCAGAACTCTCCTTGAGCAAGTATCAGGTGCGGCTGATAGCGGCCCGCTGTGAGTCAGCCGGATGTCGAGGAGTTCTCTACGCACTGAACCATATTCTAACTGCAACCAGGTAGTAATGCAAGGGGGCAAACGGCACCAGAGATATCCCTTCTCAGCCCACACAATGGCCACATGCCTCAAACCGTGGCGAGCATGCGCCACAAACCATGGTGCCGTTTGCCCCACATGGTTCTACTTCTGCACCCCCTTCCTCAGAATACCGCTTAGATAGATCTGAGAAGCGAGGGTGCAGATACTCCTACCGGATCTGCTTCTCAATAAGGGGTGCCAGCGCTTCGACGTTGTCTTTGCTGATCAAACCGGCCCCCGTGTCGATGTGCAGACCGGCGAATCCATATTTCTTGGTCAGGCAGATCTGCACAATGGGCAGGTAGCCTTGCAGGTAGGGCTGCTGATCGAGTACTAGGTCGGTCCACCCGCCCCTAATCGCTTCTAGTGTAGGGGGCGAGACGTCAAACCCTATGGCGTATATGTCATCCGGGCCCTTACCTGCCGCCGTCAGGTAGGTCTCCAGGGTATTGGTCAGACCCCCGTGATCGGTGCAAACCAACTTAACATCAGGGTTGGCGGAGACATAGCCGGTGAAGACCGGGGTACCTGCGGTAGCGTCAGCGTTTGTAGCCTTGTCGATCTCTATGTAGTCGACGGTCATCCCCGCTTCTTCCAGAGCATCTATGACCCCTTTTGTCCTCAACCCGCGGGTCGGTTCAGCCAAAAGCCCCCAGACCATGGCTCGATCGCCTTCTCCGAGGCCGGTCCTCTTGATGGCGTCTTTGCCCAGCAAATAGCCAGACGCATACAGTTCTTGCCCTACGTAACCGAACCCTACGCTCTTGTACTTCTCCTCGATGGGGGGCAGGGTAGTGTTCTGGCTGGTTACGATGATCCCCTGGGCCTCCGCATCATCCACTAAGGGCCCAAAGGCGTCTGGTCCTGGATGGCCCATGATGGCGATCCCGTCGGGCTTCATGGCCACAGCCTCCTTGAATTGGCTGATCATCTTCGTCGTATCCCAGTCTGAGAACATGTATTCCACATCGGCACCCAAGTCGCTTGCGGCTGCTACTGCTCCATTGTAAACCACGGTGCCAAAGGGACACCCCGGTGGCCCTCCGGGGAAGAAGACTATCTTCACCCCATCGCAAAGCCTGCCTGCGGCGGGAGCGGGGGTTTCGGCTGGCGCTGGCGTCGGTGTGGCCGCTGGCGCACAAGCGGTAACCAACACTGACACCACCACCAGACTACAGATTAGCCAACTCAACTTCTTTGCACTCACCTTTTTTCCTCCTTTGGGAGAGTGGCTGGGCTAATTCGTTGGATCCCACTTAGAAAGCCCAATAGTTGAACACAGGGCAATGCCGGCAACAACGAAAAATATCGTCAGATAGGCTATCACCACCTCCTTTCACAAACCCTGGGAGAGGCTCACGGCGCTTCCCGCAATACGCTGCCTCGACCAGGGTTGATCGATTTACTGCATCCAACAGAGCACGTGTAATCGTCTTTCAGAAATGCCTCTCGCAATAACCGCCAGACGGTTTCCAGGCACCCCCTGAATTGGCTGGATATCTAAGGCAGCGATGTCGCCCTATCCTTCTACCACCAAAGCCCAAATCGGAGACCCTCTCGTTGTCCCTGGTGCACTCCTGGTAGCGAAGTAACCAGCGCATTGTCAAGGTCTGGGAAATTTCCGACCCCATTTGCTCGAAGCGGCTGCACCCTTTCCTGCCGGAGATCGTAGAGGTACTGGAGCGGGAGGAAGAGATATTAAAGTAGTCGTTGATCACGGGCGAAACAGTTGGGCGGGAGACACAAGTTAGTCGGGCAACCTCTTCTAGTGTATCCGGCATTACACGCTCCGAGGAGCGCTCCCAGCAGAGTCCCAGAAAAAGGCGGCAATGCGCGGTCCAAAGGCGCCTTTGAAGTGAGTTTTCGGGAGCACCCTCAATACTATACCACAGACCAGAAGGTTTGGCAAGGGGTCTTTGTAGGAGGCTGTTGAAAAAGTCGCGTAGATCCTTTAGCAAGCGATAATTCCTCCCACAAGCCGTTGTAATTTGAATGATAATAGGGACAGAAAGGAGGGATACATAGTGCGGATGAGATTTCTTTCCACTTTGCTAAACGAGGGCTGTTTTTCAAGCCTCTCCTTTGTAGGTGGGTCAAGATATCGTAATCAGTTATGAGGCGTTCCAGAGCAAGACATACTCTAGTGAGAGTGGAGGGCTGGCTGTGTATTCTCTTGCGGATCTATCTTGGCGTTAGGATGTCGATAGTTGAGGCAGAAATCCCCGTCGATCGCTCCCGCGATCTGGCTCTTGAGAAGGAGCCGGACCCTCCTTGCAGATGACGAAGAATTCAGGCTTCACCTTCCCCCTGAAGCGGCTCACCGTAAACCTGGCCTCCGCCGGCCTCCCTAAGGAGGGGTTTCAGCGGGTCTTCGCGCCCTATTTCGAGGCTTCGGCTATTAGGGGGCCGGATTACCCCGTGGATTTTACTGATATACGAGGACAGGAGGATGTAAAGGGACTTTGGAGGTGGCGGTGCTGGGGGCCACAGGGAGCAAGGAGGCGCTCTAAAGCTCTTCTCTCTTGGCCAAACTAGGAACCATATGGTGATCGAGAGAACGCCCCTCTAGTACCGCCCTTTGATGTAACTCCGCACATGATTTCGAACCTCATCCGCTCTGGTCATGGAGAGGGCTTGTGTGGCTATCTCCCGCGCTTCATCCATACTCAGGGAGCGGATCATAGCCTTGGCCCGAGGGATGGCCGGAGCGTTCATGCTGAACTCATCGAGGCCTAAACCCAGAAGGATGGGGATAGCCTCCAGATCGCCAGCCATCTCTCCACACATGCCCATCCATCTTCCTGCTTGGTGAGCGGCGTCAATGGTGTGCTTGATCAGACGAAGGATGGCCGGGTGCAGAGGCTCATAGAGGTAGGAGAGGCGTTCATTCGTGCGATCACAGGCCATGGTATATTGGATGAGATCATTGGTGCCGATGCTGAAGAAGTCTGCCTCGGGAGCCAAGATATCTATGGCCAGGGCTGCGGCGGGGGTTTCTACCATTATCCCCACTTCTATATCCTGAGCCAACGGGAGGCCCTCTTGGAGCAATTCGCCTTGCGCCTCATGCAAGATCTCTTTTGCTCGCTCCAACTCCTCCAAGGTGGCGATCATGGGGAACATCACCTTCACATTGTGCCCCTGAGCGGCGCGCAGGAGGGCCCGCAACTGGGTTTTGAAGAGGTCTACCAGACTTAGGCAGAGGCGGATGGCCCGCCAACCCAGGAAGGGGTTAAGTTCCTCGCCGATTTCCAGGTAGGGGAGTTGCTTATCCCCACCGATATCCAGAGTGCGGATGATCAAGGGACGATGGCCCATCACCTCGGCGATGGCTCGATAGGTCGAGTATTGTTCCCCTTCGCTGGGCATGGTCTGACGATCAAAGAATAGGAACTCCGTTCGTAGGAGCCCCACCCCTTCGGCGCCATATTCGAGGGCTACCCTGGCCGACTCCACATCCCCGATGTTGGCTACTACCTCCACTCGGTGGCCATCTTTGGTCTGGGCCGGCCGTTTGGCTCCCCTCATAGCCTCCTTGCGACCTTTCTCGAACCTCGCCTGTTGTCGTTTGTAAGACTGAACTATCCCTTCATCGGGATGAAGAGTCACCACCCCTTCTGTCCCATCGACCATGATCATCTCCCCATCCTCGAGGGAGAGGACACTCTCCCCAAGTCCTACCACCGCGGGAATTCCTAACATGCGAGCCAATATGGCGGTGTGAGAGACGATACCCCCCATGGCCGTACAGAAGCCCAGGACCATCTCTTTATTCATCTGCGCTGTATCCGAGGGTGTCAAGTCGTGGGCTACCACAATCACGGGGGAGATGAGGGTGGAGAGAGGCTCTGTGCTCACTCCCAAAAGGTTGCGAAGTACGCGTCGTCCCACATCCCTCACATCGACGGCCCGCTGGCGTATATATTCATTCTCTAAAGCAGCGAGGGTGGCGGCGTATTCATCTATCACCTCTGACAGGGCCGCTTCGGCGTTGATCCTCTCCTCCCTTATTTTCTCCTCCACCCCATCGAGAAGGGCTGGATCTTCGAGAAAAAGGAGATGGGCTTCGAAGATATCAGCCAAGTCGCTGCCCGCCTCCTTCCGCGTTCGAGCGTGGATCTTGGCTAATTGCTCCTTTGAGGATTCTACCGCCCCTTTGAAACGAGCGATCTCCTTCTCCACACCCTCTATCTTTTGCCTTTCAAACCTTGGCTCGAGGGGGCGATAAAGGAAGGCTGGCCCTAAGGCTATCCCAGGGGAGGCAGCGACACCTTTAAGGTTTGGCATCATTCCTCCTCACCGAAGTTGCTCATCACGAGCTCTCTCAAGGCTTCGATAGCCTCCATCTCGTCTTCGCCCTCCGCCCTAATAGTCACCACCGCCCCTTGCCCAACGCCCAAGGTAAGCACGGAGAGGATACTCTTGGCGTTCACTTCCTGCCCGTCTTTCTCCACCGTTATTCGGGATTTGCACCTATTGGCTGTTTTGACGAATAGGGCGGCAGGGCGGGCGTGCAGCCCCACTTCGTGACGGATGGTTAATGCGATCTCCTGCACCGAACCACTCCTTAAGTCGAACTAATGGCCATCAAGAATAGTACGCGACCATCCTCCAACCGGAACTCTGGCGGCCAACATCTGAGGAAGTCCACGACAATAGCCGTCTCCTCCCCGGCTACTAAGACAGGGATGAAATTCGAGAGGTCATTAACGATTTTACCCTTTTTCGATATTTAGTCTAGGACCGTAAGCGATAGCCCTCCAGAAGGCCATGCTCTGGACTGACTTCTAAAGGCGGCTCTATCTTGCCTCTAGAGAGTGACGCGAGAGGGTTCTTTCCCCTGGATCCGATTTTGGGGATACTCGAGGTACAGATCCGCTAAATCTCTCGGTCGAGGAGAACCACTGGTTCGAGGTTACGCGGACGATCTGGGTCAAGGCCCTTGGCCGTGGCTCGGTGGTAGGCCAAAAGTTGCAGCAAGGGCATGAATAGGATCCCCCTCGCCATCTCCGTTAGGCCAGATCGAAGGAGGATCAGATAATCAGCGCTGAGTTCCCCCCTTTCCCCTTCCTCAGCCAGAACTAGAGTCTTAGCCCCATAGCCCCTCATCTCCGCCAAGAGAGCCACTTCGTATCTCAATGCGGCGTCAGAGAGCAGGCCAACCAGTAAGGTCTCCTCGTCTACCATAGACTTGGGCCCGTGGCGAAACTCCAAAAAATGGAACGCCTCGGAGTAGGAGAGGGACATCTCCTTCATCTTCAACATCGCCTCGCAGGCCAATCCGTAGTTGGGCCCTGAGCCGAGGAAAAAAAAGCGGCGGAAGTTGAGTTCCTCCCCTATCTTTTGAATCAACGAACTCTCCTCGGCCACAAGCCTCTTTCCACGGGCTGGCAAGGCCCTCAACTGGCGGCAATAATCGGGACGCTCAGCGGCGATGCCAGCGCATAATTGGGCGACCAAAAACATACTAACGAAAGATCGCGTTTGGACCACACTACGCTCCTTCGCTTCTTTGGCCATAAGAGCCAAGGAGGCATGGGTCATCAATCTGCTCTCCTCCTGGCAACTGACAGCCAAAACCTCCTTTCCGTAACCTTCCTTGAAGAGTTGCACGGCTCGCAAGGTCTCCGTCGTCTCCCCGGAGCGGGAAATAGCCACTAGCAGGGCAGGCTCCTTGCGAAGCAGTGAGGAGTGGGGAAAGAGAAGGAGCTCTGAAGCCGGGAGAGCCCGGGCCCTAACCCCCGTCAGAGCCTGAAATATGGAGGCCGCCGCCAAAGAGAGGTAATAGGTAGATCCACAGCCAATGAATATCGCCTCTCTGAAACCTCCCTCTTGGAAGAACCCCCTGACCTTCTCCTCCTGTTGGAGGATGTGGACTAAGGTGGCCTCCCAGGCGATAGATTGCTCCCCGATCTCCTCATATGTATAGACCCCTTTTATCTCTTTCATAGAGCGTCCCTCTCCTTGGCCTGATAGACTATTTGACCCTTCACCATGGTGAGAGCTATCCTCAGGCTATCATCGAGCAGCAAGATGTCGGCGTCCTTGCCCGGGGCTAGGCTGCCCTTCCGATCATCGACGCCGAGGGCTCGAGCGGGGTTATAGGTGGCCATCTGCAAAGCCTGGGGGAGGGGTATATCGGCTGCTCCTATGAGATTACGTACTGCTCTATCCATGGTGAGGGTGCTGCCGGCCAACGAACCCTCCCTGGTTCGGGCCACACCGTCCTGGACCACTATCTCTTCTCCCCCCAGCTCATAGAAGCCATCAGCCATCCCGCAGGCACGCATGGCATCGGTCACCAAGACCACTCTCTCTATCCCCTTCGCCCGCACCAGAAGCCTCACCATCGCGGGATGAACGTGTATATTATCGGCGATCACCTCGGCGGTGATCTGGTCGGAGGTAAGGACCGCCCCCGCAGTCCCCGGTTCTCGGTGGTGTAAGCCTCCCATGCCATTGAAAGTATGGGCGGCATGGCTGAGCCCCAGGGAGACGCTCTCCATCACCTCCTCATAAGTAGCCGCTGAGTGTCCCACGGCCACCGTAGCCCCCTTTTGCAGGGCATAGGCGATAAGGCCTTTATTTTCGGGGACCTCCGGGGCCAAGGTGATAAGTTTAACCCCGCCTTTTTTGAAGAAGAGCTCGTATTCAGTGGCCTCGGCGGGCCGGATATATTGGGCTGGCTGAGCGCCCCTCTTCTCCACGCTTATATAGGGCCCCTCCAGATGGACCCCCAGCGCCTCCGCGCCATCTTCCGCCCCAGACCAACGGTCGACGGTTTCGATGGCTGCCAATATCTTATCCCTTGGCCCAGTTATGGTGGTGGGCAAAAATGATGTAACCCCGTGGCTGACGAAGAACCGAGCCATCCCCTCCAGAGCCTCCGCCGTGCCATCCATTGTATCATGGCCCATACTACCGTGGACATGGATATCGAGGAAGCCAGGGGTTATGATCATCCCTCGGGCATCGATGATCTGGGCCCCCTCTAGGGGCCCAAGAGCTGCCTCTGGCCCCACGGCCACGATCTTGCCCTTTTCGATCAGGACAAAGCCCGACTCCATAACCTCATGGGGCGTCAGGAGTGTGCCCCCTTTGATCAGAAGTTGGCCAGTCGTTCTTACCATTTAGATACTTGATCTTCCCCTATACGCTTACCACCGGTTGTCCGGTTATCAAGTCGAGATAGCGCTGAAAGGCGGTCTCCACCACCTTACTTCCTTTGTAAGACTAGACCTTATTACAGGTGCTTTATCCGATGGCGGTAATCCTTTAGATAACCGGCTGTGACCTCATCGCCGCCGGGCACATTGCCCGCCAGCCAGACCGGGGGCTTAACCCCTCTCTCCACCAGGGCGGCTACAACCTCCACCATAAGGGCCCATAGGATGGCGACCCCCACCACCGCTGAGGTAGGACCTACCTTGTATGGAGCGCCGGGAACCTCTAGGGCCGCATCGCCAGGGAAGGCGTTGTTGTCAAGGACAAGATCGGCCAACTGATACAGTTTCTTGCCGCTAGAGTGTCTCGAATCCACCCCTTGGGAGTAGGCCAAGGAGGTGAGGGCTATCACCTTCAGCCCTCGCTCCTTGGCGGCCATAGCCATCTCAATAGGGACGGCGTTCCGCCCCGAGGTGGAGATGATGATTATCACCTCCCCCGGAGATGGCTGGTAACTATCCAAGATCGTCTTGGCGAAGCCCGGCAGCCGCTCAAAGAATGTACTCTTAGTTGCTTCCCTGAGGGAGAGGGCTGGCTCCAACATGGCGTTAATGGGCACCAACCCTCCAGCCCGATAGAATATCTCCTCAGCCAAGATCTGGGAGTGGCCACAGCCGAAGAGGTGAAGGAGGCCGCCTTGGGCGATGGAGTCGGCTATGACGGACGCAGCCTCCCTTATAGCCCCCCATTGAGTCTCCTTGGCCCTCGCTATCTCGGCCATGGCTTTCTCAAAATACTCCTCACCTTTCACCTCTTCCCCCTCCTTTGTAGGCGTGTTTCCCGATTATTTCTGCTGCTTCCTCGGCAGTTCGGCAGCGACGCAAAGCCCCAACCGCTTCCTTGTCCTGCAGGAAAGTAGCCAGATCCCTGAGGGCCTCAAGATGCGCCTCCTTATCCACAGCGCCGAAGGCGAAGATCAGATCTACGGGGTCGTTCTCCGAGGAGCCGAACTCCACGGGGGTAGCCAGTCTCACTAGGCTCATACAAGGCCGCTTGACTCCATCTTCCGGCCTAGCGTGAGCCAGCGCCACGCCCACATCGACCACCATGTAGGGCCCCAGTTCATCAACGGCCTTGATCATGGCTTCAATATAGGGTGGTGTGATAGAACCAGTGCGCAAGAGAATCTGACCCGCCAAACCTACACCTTCCCGCCAATCAGCAGCCTCTAAACCGAGCTCGATCGTATTTTGACGTAGGAGGGCCGGTAGCCGGGTCGCCTTCCTGGGCAGCGATTCCTTCATAAGTCTTTGGATCTACTCCCCCAAGGTAGTTTCATCCCTGCGAAAGACAACTTCTCCGCCCACCATGGTTAGGGCTACTTTTTGTCGCTTTAATATCACTAGGTCGGCGTCCTTGCCGATCTCTATGCTGCCCTGGCGATCGAAAACCTTGGCTTCCTGAGCCGGGTTGGTAGAGCAGAGGGCTACCGCTTCCTCTAAAGAGAAACCCCATTTGTCAACCAGGTTGTTGAACATTTGACCGAAGGTGGAAACGCTTCCGGCCAAGGTGCCCTCTTGGCGCAGGTAGGCTTTCTCCTCTTCGATCACCACCTCTCGTCCAGCGAAGGTATATACCCCCGGGGGCGAGCCAGCCATCTCAGTGGAGTCGGTGACTACCCCCAGCCGGTCAGGACCTTTGCAGAGCCAAGTGAGTCGCACAGTAGCCGGATGTAGATGTACGCCGTCGGCGATGACCTCAGCCCACGCCCGCCGATCGGTGAGAACGGCTCCCACTACCCCAGGCTCTCTGTGGTGGAACCGTCTCATGCCGTTAAAGGTATGAATGGCATGGGTCACCCCCCAATCGAAGGCTCGAATGGCCTCCTCGTACGTAGCATCCGAGTGGCCCACGGCCACTGTCACACCGGCTGCCAGGAGTTCCTCTATCACCCCTTGCGCCCCCGGCAACTCCGGAGCCAGAGTCATGAGAGACAGGTTCCCTTCGGCGGCCTGAATTAGATCCCGCACCTCCTCCCGCCCTGGTTTGCGCAGCCATGACTCCGGGTTTGCTCCTCTGGCGGGTGAGGTGGGGTTCAGATATGGCCCCTCGGCGTGAATGCCTAGAATGCGGGCACCCTTGATCTCCTTTCCCTTCGCTTCCTTGACGGCTTGGAAATTCTGGACGATCTGCTCCAGCGACTCGCCGGCTACAGTGGGGTAGAAAGCCGTGACCCCGACAGCGGAAAAATGCTCTGCCATCCTTGCGATCGCTTGGCTATCCCCGGTCAAGGCGCTGAAACCCCTGAGGCCATGGGTATGCAGGTCGATAAAGCCAGGCACTACTAAGCAGCCTGCAGCCTCGATATACTTATCCAATTCATGGGAGTCGATCAACCCTTTGCCCAGGCCTTTGATCTTTCCCTCTTCGATCAGGATATCGGCCTCCATGACCCCCAAAGGGGCGACTACTTTTCCACCGGAAATCAATGTTTTCATGCCCCCTGCCTTAAGTGGGAAAGACAATTTAGAAGGTATAGAATCGCTTTCCCTTGGTGTACTCGCAACTCGGATATGGAGGCTGGAGCCAGAAAGAATGGCATGTGATCTAAAGGCCTCAAGCCCAGGGCGGTACAGAGGATCGCTTGGAGCGAGAAATAGTGCCCTATCAGAACTACCGCCTTCCGGGGGTGCCGAGCCGCTATCTCCCTCCAGGCTTCCTCCACCCTTTCGGCCAATTGACCGAAGCTCTCCCCTTCTGGTGGGGCCTCTTTCATAAGATTCGTTTGCCAACGAGACAATTCAAAGGCGTATCGCTCCTGGATCTCTTTCTCCCGCATGCCATCCCACAACCCCAGATTCATTTCGCGCAGGCGGGGTTCAGCCACCACGGTCAGATTGTGGGGGGCGGCGATAACCATGGCTGTCTCCATTGCCCGGCCCAGGTCGCTGGAATAGATAGCCTCGATTTTCTCGCTAGCGAGGAAGGAGGCTACCTCTTCGGCCTGTTTCTTCCCCCTGAGGCTAAGTCCAGAGTCGCTGCTACCACCTTGGAGCCGGTATTCCTCATTGCTGCGCGTCAGGCCGTGGCGCACTAAGATGAATCTCGTGGCCTCCACCCCTATCATATCAGTTCTATACCCCTATGGGGAGGGCTGCCCCGGGTAGCGATCGAAGAGGTGAACGCGATCCCGATACCGCTCTATCAACCTTATATTCAGATCCATAGAGGCGTCCAAGTTGGCGCTGACGAAGATGGGTGGTTCGATGCCTCCCTCTAGCAGCCTGGCAGCCGCCTCCACTACGATGGCGTTGAGGATGATAGCGTTGGTCACCGTGCTAGCAGGTCCCACCTTCTGGGGTAGTCCCTCCAATTCTACCGCTGCGTCGCCTATGGGGCTGCAATTATCTATCACCAAATCGGCCAATTCGAAAAGCCTTTTGCCACTAGAGTGTCGAGAGGAGACGTTGCGGCTATAATCCATCGAAGTAAGGGCTATGACGGTGAGCCCCCGTTCCTTAGCAGCCATTGCGATCTCGATGGGTACCGGGTTTCGCCCTGAGTTGGAGACCACGATGATCACCTCTTTGGGGCGAGCATCATGGCTCTCAAAGAGGATGGTTCCGAACCCTTCTAGTTTCTCTAGGGCGCTCCCTTTAAAGGGGCCGGTATAGGGCATCTGGTCAGGATCGAGGATAGGGCTCACGGCAGCCAATCCACCGGCTCGGCACCAAACCTCCTCCGCCAAGATATGGGTATGGCCGGAACCGAAGATATGTACCACACCTCCCTCAGCAACGACCTCGGCTACCAGGGTGGCCGCCTTCTCGATCCGTGGCCATTGTTCGCTCTCTATCCGATCCAACATATCTCCTATTTTCTTCAAATAACCTTTGCCGGACATATACACCTCACTATTAGACTAACCACCCTCTTGGGCTGCTTTTGAGGCCGATTCAGGTGAAGGGGGCCAAGCCTTAAACATACGTGCCTGGCCCCCTCCTACTATCACTAGGAACGCTGTGTAGCCTAAGGCGTAAGCCCGAAGGGCAACCCGATCAATCTCACGATGGCCGAGATCAAGAAGATGTCGGGGCACAGGAAGCCGATGTTCACAGCGCCCAATGCCGCCATGTCGCCCATGATCTGGTATTTATACCAGAAGGCGCCTATGAGCCAGGCAGCGAAGCACCAGAAGAAGCCGCCTAGGATAGCCCCCCTGCGGCCGGCCACGGTGTTCCCGAAGATGGCCCCCGAGCCGCTGGCGAAGAAAGCGCCGATCATATTGGGCAAGCAGATGGGCCACTTGAGGAGGACAAGCACGCCGATGGCTACTAACTGAGCGATAGTGCCCGTCACCAGGCCGATGAGGAGCGAGGTGGGAGCGTAGGGGTAGATGACCGGGCAGTCCAGGGCAGGGATGGCCCCAGGGACGACCCTCATGGCGATGCCTCGGAACGCTGGCACCAGGTCGCCAATGAACATCCGTACTCCCTGGAGCAGCACAAGGACACCCGCCACGAAGGTGAGAGCCTGGGTTATGGCGAACATGACAGCGTTCTTGCCTCCGGCGATGGCCGTCATGGCCTCTGGGTACCTGATGGCGATGATGAGCGCTGCGGGCAGGGCCACCAGGAGCATGATTATGGAGAAGTTGACCGACATATCGCGGAAGAACTCCAAACCCTTGGGCATCTCCATCTCCTCAGCGGTGGGGGATTTGCCAGCCAACTTGCATAAATAGGCCCCCAGTACATTGAGGGTTGTTTGCCCATGGCCGAAGCCGATCTCGTTGCCGCCGGTGATCTTCCTCATATAGGGCTGTGCCCAGGCGGGGAAGAGAGTGCAATAGAGGCCTTGGATGATGATGCCACCGACGAGCACCGCCCAGTTGGGCAACCCCATGTTGTAGAGCAAGATAGCCCAGGCCCCAGCATGGATCCACATCATGTGGCCGGTCAGGTAGATGTACTTCCAAGGCGTTATTCTGGCCAGGAGCACGTTGAGGAGGAAACCGCCACCGATGATGATGGCTGTCTGTGAGCCCAGAATTGGGGCCACCGCCGCCACAACCGCTTCATCCTGGGGGAAGAAGCCCTCCAACCCGTAGGCCGTGAAGAACAGTTGGCTTATTGGGCCCAAGGCGGTCACCAAGGTGATGATCCCAGCCAACATGACCAAGAAGCCGAGCATGGTTTTCAAGGTGCCGACGAAGATCTCGGCAACAGTCTTCCGCTGGGCGATCAAGCCGATGCAAGCCACAACCCCCAATACGATGACCGGTGTGCCGACGAACTCCACTATGAAGTTCAGAAACCCTTGCATCTCTTCAGCCTCCTTTGGCAAAAGTTAAGAACTTGGTCCCCCGCTTTCATAATATTCCTCTACACATCCCCCCTTTCCTCAATAATCTTGCCGCAATAGGTGCATCGCTCACTCTTCCGGCAACTTTCCCATTCTCTTCAGAACAGCAGCCAATTTCCTCTTCATCTCGGCCGTGTCGGTGAGTTTATCCAAGTAGACGATCTCGGTGTCAACGCCCTTCAGATAGAACTCCATATCGTTGGGGGCGACGATGATATCCGCCTTGCCCACACCTTTGAATGATTGGAGATCCCAAGCCACGATCTCTGCGCCCCTTACCCCTAACTCCTTCAGGACATCCTCGAGGAACATCTTCAGCATTAATGCGGTTCCAAACCCCATTCCACAGAGGGTAACGATCTTCATCTCCCCCTTCTCCTTTCAGTGAAGCCGGGTTCTATAAGGTTGGAAGGATCTCCCTAGGCTACGATTACATCGATCCCCAGTGCGCGCAGCCCTTCGGTCACCTCCTCTAAGGTAGCCGAATCGGTTACGATCTTATGAACGCTGGCGAGGGGTGCCACCAGAGCGGTGGAGACCTTCCCAAACTTGGTGTGGTCGACCAGAAGGATCACCTGGGAAGCGAATTCGATTATCGCCTGATCGGTGGTGATCTCGGGGAGATACTCGCTGGTCAACCCGTCTTGCAGACTGACGGCCCTCATCCCTATGAAGACCTTGTCCGCTCGGAGGTTGGCAAGGGCTTGCTCGGTAAGGTGGCCGATCATGGAGAGCTCGGAATGGCGCAATAGCCCGCCGGTAATGACAACCGTGATCTCCGGGTGGTCCACCAGACAATTGGCCACATTGAGGGCGTTGGTGATCACCGTCAAGTTTTTCCTCGCGGAAAGGTGGCGAGCCATCTCCAACGTAGTGGTTCCAGAGCCGATGAAGATGGTATCCCCATCCTCCACCAACTTGGCGGCTGCCTCTCCGATGCGCCTCTTCTCCCCCGCCTGCTCCGCCATCCGATGAATGACCGGCGGCTCTGGCGCTGCCCGCTCCGCGAGAATCGCGCCCCCATGGGCGCGTTGGATAGCCCCTTGGCTATCCAGACTATCCAGGTCGCGGCGGATGGTAGCCTGACTCACCCCGAAGAGTCGGCTCAATTCCGTAACGGTGGCGCTCTTTTTCTCCGTAATCAATTCCGATATCTTCTGCTGGCGGTCTCTCTTCAACAACCTGTCTATCTCTGGTCCTCCTAAACGCTTATCGAGGTAGTTTGCACAGATATGAACGATGGGCATCTTTTATCCATATATTAGCACAAATATGAGCGGTTGTCAAGACAAATTGGTGTACTTATTTGTTGTTTTATGAACACTTTTGTAATGCTTTAAATTGAGTGAGAACGGGCTGATGCAGGCTCCTATAGATGGGCGACCGGCTCCTGACGAGACAAACTGCTACAGATTGAAGGCGGTGGTAGCTAACTTGATATTACGGTCAAATATTTCCCCTCCTCGCAAAGCCTGCTTGTGTATCTATCCGCGTTTGATCATCGGACTTTGGAGGTGGTGAGGCAGCCGATGGAGGATCGGGTGATGACGATCAGTCGAGCCAAGACCACCTTGACCTTTCTCGTCCACCTCATGTCGTTTTTGGGACATCCATCTAGAGGTACCGAGGGTGGAGTATGAGAAGTTGGCTAGCGATACACGTTTGGAATCCTTGGAGTTGGCTCGCACGATAGCGGACCTCGCTGGGGAGGGCTGTTCTCCGGCAGCGCGTCTTGAATCTGAGGCTATCTCTAACACGAAGATTTACTCTGAAGCGACTGTCCCTCATCTTGTGCGCGGAATCTCCGGCTATTATTGAGCTGGCTAGAGGCTCTACGTCAACCGTGCCTTGTAGTGGGTCAACGGGAGGTCAATCGTCCGCCAAACCTTCCCCTTCTCTCGATCTCGAATCCGAGTGGAAATATAGGAGGTGTGCGGGATGGGTCTTCGAGGAACCCTATTACCTGAGGCGGCGGAGGCGAGGATCTAATATATCGCGCAGGGCATCCCCGAAGAGGTTAGAGCCCAGAACGGCCACGAAGATGGCCAAGCCCGGAAAGGTAGGATACCACCAGTGGGTCAACATGTAGCTCCGGCCCTGGGCGATCATGGAACCCCACTCAGGCGTGGGAGGTTGGGCCCCCAGTCCGATGAAACTTAGACTGGCGGTGAACAAGATGGCATAGCCTAGGTCAAGGGAGGTCTGAACCGCCACCGTGCCCACAATATTGGGAAAGAGGTGACGGGCAATGATACGGCGGTGACCAGCCCCCAGGGCCACGGCAGCCACTATGAACTCCATCTGCTTGAGGCTCAAAACCTGGCTTCGTGCTAGGCGTGCATACCAAGGCCACCAACTGAGGGCCACCGCTATCATGCCATTCACCAGACCAGGGCCCAGCGAGGCAGCAATGGCCATGGCCAAAACTAGGCGGGGAAAAGAGAGGAAGATGTCCGAGATCCTCATGAGCAAACCATCTATGACCCCACCCCAATAGCCAGCCACCAATCCAAGGCTAACCCCCAACCCCATGGCGATAACCACCACGAGCACCCCGCTCCCCAAGGAGATGCGCGACCCATAGATCACCCGACTCAAAACATCTCTTCCTAGGTCGTCGGTGCCGAATGGGTGGCTGGGGGAGGGAGGGAGTAGTTTGTCGGGAAGGGTTATTTTGGTCGGCTTCGCCGGGGCAAGTTGGGGGGCAAAGATGGCAGTGACAACCAGGAGGAGCATGATGGTTAACCCTAGCAAAGCGGAAAGGTTTCTGCTTGCCTGTCTCATCAACTTTCCCCCCTAGAAAAGCACCATCGATTGCCCGCTCAGCAAAAGAGCTCAATATCTAATCCGAGGGTCTAGAAGCCCGTACAACATGTCCACCAGGAGGTTGATGAGGATGAAAGCCAAGGTAATCAGTAGGGAAGTGCCCATAATGGCTGGATAATCAAGGAGGGTAATAGCCCTCACCGTGTAGAGGCCCAACCCCGGCCAGTTGAAGATCGCCTCCACCAGGAAAGCGCCGCTCAAGAGGGCCCCTGCTTGGAGGCCAATCACCGTGAGGGTCGGGATGAAGGCGTTCTTGAGGGCATGGCGGTAATGGATCACCATCTCGGCCAAACCTTTGCCCCGGGCGGTGCGGATATAATCCTGAGATAAGACCTCTAGCATATTGGAACGAGTTATCCGCGACACTACCGCCAGAGAGGAGAAGGCCAAGGTAAAGGAGGGGAGAGCCAAGTGGCATAATGCTCCCCAGAAAGCCCTGAGATCTAAAGCCAAGAGGCTGTCCATAGTATAAAGGCCGGTGATCTGTCGGGGAGGAGCCAAATCGACGCCCAGCCTACCCCCAATAGGCAATAGATGGAAGTGGCGATAGAAGAGCAATTGCAAGAGGAGACCCAACCAGAAAATGGGCATAGAGACCCCGCTCAGGGCCGTGAATCGGCTCAGATGGTCGAGGAGGCTGTCTTTCTTCGTGGCTGAGAGTATGCCCAAAGGGACGCCCATAAGTATGGTGAGAAGGATAGAAGTGGCGGTCAATTCTAAGGTGGCGGGGAGATAAAGGCTCAGATCTTTCAACACCGGCCGTCTGGTATGAATAGAGGTGCCCAAGTTGCCCCGGAGAAGGTTTGCTATATAAAGGCAATATTGTTCAGGGAGCGGTTTGTCCAGGCCGAACTCGCGCCGGACAATCTCCACCGTCTCCGGGGGAGCGTGCTCGCCGGCCATCATCTTGGCCGGATCTCCTGGCAGCAGATGGGTGAGAAAGAAAAGCACCACGCTGATCCCCAGTAGAATGAGGGGCAAGACCAGTAAACGACGCAAAGCGTAGAAGAGCATTTAAGCACTCCCAAAAAGCCAGGAGAACCTCGAACTACTACTCTTTATATCATAATAGGCAAAGGGAGCACAACCATGGAGGGAAGCGGCGGGGGCGGCCACAGGGCCGCCCCCGCCAACCCTTATTCCTTGTACATGTCGTAGATATTCAAGACCGGGGTATAGATGGGGTTGAAGATATACCCCTTGACGTTCTCCCGCATGGCCACTTGGTTGACATAGGTCCCGATGAAGATCATCGGGGCGTCATCAACCGCGATCTGGGCCATCTCCTGGAAGATCGGGGCGCGCTCTTTTTCGTCAGTGGTCCGGTTCACCGCCTCCAGCAGCTCATCGAGCCTTTCGTTTTTATAGTAAGCGATGTTCCAGCCCTTAGACCCCCAGGCTGAGGAGGCCAACATGCTGCTATAGATACTAGAGGAGTCGGCGAAATCGGGATAGTTGCGGATAGGAACCAAATCAGGAGCCGTCTCCAGGGCACCGATCTGCTCCCACATGGTAGTCCAGGCCAACTCGGTGAGGTTGACTTGAATATTCAGTTCGGCTAGTTGGGCCTGCAGGATCTCCGCTGTCTTGCGGAAGGCGAAGTCGCCCTCCATTACCGTGGCCTCGAGGGTGAAACCTCCCTGGGGATAAGTCGATTCCGCAAGAAGGGCCTTGGCCTTCTCCATATCCAGTCCGTAGGGGAAATCCTCGCACGGTAGGGCGTTAGGGTCGTTGGGGGGAAGAGGACCGCATAGTGGCGCCAGTTTGCCGTTGAAGACATGTTCCCGTACGCCTTCATAGTCCATGACGTAGGATAAAGCCTGGCGGATCTCCTTATCCTGTAGGGGTCCTTTCTGGTTGTTCATGTTGATGTAGAATATGCGCATAGTAGGCGCCTCGTGGATGGCGATCCCTTCCACCCCCACCAAGGATTGGATCTCATCGGGGTTCAAGCCCAACGCCACGTCCACTTCGCCTTTCTCCAACATCAACTTGCGAGTGGAGGTCTCCACTACGTAACGGAAAACCACCTTATCGATGTGCTCGCCCTCCCAGCCCTTCCAATACTCCTCGTTCTTAACTAGGGTAAGGGTTTGCAGGCCAGGATCCCAACTCTCCAGTTTGTACGGCCCGGTCCCTACTGCACGGTCGAAGAGCCAACTCTGGGCCAGGTCGTCGCCAGCATGTTCCTCCAAGGCCGTGGGGCTGATGATCAAAGGGCCAACTATGCTGGCCAGAAGCGCGAGGAAAGGAGTATAGGGCTTGGCCAAGGTCATCTCCACCGTCAGGTCGTCCACCACCTTGATTTCATCGAGGACTCCCGCGAACATCCAGGCCGTGGTCTTGCCGATCTCCAGGAACCGGTCTAATGACTTCTTGACCGCTTCGGCGGTCAAGGGGGTGCCGTCGTGGAATTTGACCCCCTGACGGAGATGAAAAGTATAGGCCAAGCCGTCATCGGAGATCTCCCAACTCTCGGCCAGGGCAGGAACGATCTCTGTGGTATCCTCCTTGAGGGTCACCAGCCCCTCGTAGATCAAGGCGATGATTCGCGAGGTGAGGTCATAGATGACCGCCGGGTCAAGGCCGGTCACATCCAGGTCGGTGGCGATCATAAGAACCCGCTCCTCCTCAGGGATCGGGGTGGGAGTAGGCTCAGGAGGCCTGGTCGCTTCTGGCGCTTTCGTAGGAGATGGGACTGGTGTCGGAGTAGCCGCCGGAGCACAACTGGTCACCAACAGGGCGAGGATCACTAGCAACGAGAGGACAAACGCTCCCCCCTTCGAAAGTGTTCGCTTCATCTTTTCCTCCTTCTCACGATATGCCGCCCAAAGGATGGTAACCCGAAAGGCCCGGTTAGCACGATCATCTTTCCATAGATCACCCCCTTCCTAACAATTAAACCCGCTCTATGAGCCTCTGCACTTGCTTGAAGGCGTAGACTACCCGGTTCTGCCCTCGAACCAATTGGGTTTGGCAGAAACGATAGCCATCGCTATCTGGAGCCAAGGAGCCGATCTGCCTCATGAAAGCCAGGTCGGGCAGAGGAGGGATAGAGAGGGCTGGATCTTGTCGAAAATAGCCCCCTCGGGAGAAGTTGATAGCCACCAAGATGCGGGCCAATCCTAGTAGGGTCTCGTTCGCGCGCTGCGCCCTTTCATCCTCCAGGGAAGAGCCGGCCAGTCCCTCAACCTCTCTATAGAACCTCTCCAAAGCCGCCTTCAAGGCCTCAACCTCCTGGAGCGAAGGGCAGAGGTCGAAATGGCCTCCCCCGGCCTCTTGGTAGGCTTTAAGAGTGGCTTCGTTCTCCTGAGCGACTTTGAGAAAGTTTAAGGGGTAAAGGGGAGCGTTGACCAGCCGAAGGATGGCAGCGGCATAAACCTTGATGTCGCGCTCCAGGTTATCCTCATCGGCCATATCGAGGAGGTCATCCTCGGTATGCCAGCCGATGTTGCCCCCACACCCTCCCACCACATAGTAGCCCAATTCTTGCCGCTTCTCCTCTGAGATCTGGGAGAGAAGCATGAATAGTCCGCTCACCCCCATATTGTTGAAGGAATAATCGCCCGCCCTATAGGGCCTCGCCCCCTGGGCCTCCCGGCCGGTCACATCTTTGATGACCTTTTGGCAGAACTCTTCTACCTCGCTCATCCAGCAAACGCGGGAATAAGTGTCGGCCCAGCGGCAACCAGGGGAGTCGATATTGAGATGAGCGATGCAGTTCTCGGCTAGATCCAATCCGAGGTGGTCAGCGTACCAGGTCGATCCGGCGTAACGGCCAGTGGAGTGGCCGGGCCACCAGGCCAGGCGCACACTCCTCTTCAAATGTTGCCGATGGCGCCAGAGCACCCGAGCCAGTTCCAAGAGCGCCCCATCTCCAGTGGCGTTATCGCCTACCCCCACACCCCAGGAGTCCAGATGGCCGTGAGCCAATACGAACTTCTTCGGCTCTACCCTTCCCGGCACCTCGGCTACGATCAGCGGGCAAAGGTACCAACCCTCTCTCAACACCGTCCGGATAGTGGCTCGCAAGGGACCTTGCTCGGCCAATTGAATTAACTGTTCCCCATCATAGCGATTGACATCCACCACGGCCACGGTCGGCTTGCCTTCTATGGAATCGAGATCGGGCGTCCCCCATATTGGAGTGCAGATGCTCCAATGGAGGCGGGCTCCTGGGTTTATGAATATCTGCCCTATGGAACCCCTTTGGCTGAAGAAACTCACCTCATCGGGGCCCGAAAAACCCTCCGTGAGGGCTATCCTACCACCTACCTCCTCCCCTCCATCCTCTAGGGAGGGGTTGAAAAGGCCGCTCACACCGGTGGTTGTTCCTCGAGGGATATAGATCACCTCCCCGCTCAACCCCTCTTGACCCGTGGAAAGGGAAAAGGCCGGGGTCTTAGCCTGAAGGAGTAGATCAGTCGGAGAGGTGACCTCCACCTCGGCCGAAAGGGGTATAGAAAGGTAGAGTTCAGGTTCGAAGAGTTGATGGGGTAGCTGCCAGGAGCGCAGCCGATCGAGGATATAGTTGGCAGCCTCACCTTCTCCCCGGCTACCTGACACCCGGGTTAGAGTGGAAAACCTCTCGATGAGAGCCCATGCCTCTTCAACAGAGATATCGCTGAGCAACTCGCGCTCGATATCCAGATCGGTTGAGGGTTGTAAGAGGTTCACTCTTTTTTGACCTTTTGTTCCTTGCTCAGGCAGGAGAACCCTCTGCATAGTCAGGACAAGGAACTTCATCCAGGGAAGGGATGCAACCCATCTCGGAGGAAATCTTTCTTGCCGCCTCGCAAACCAGGGATATGAAGAAGGGAGTCTTCTCCGGCGTGAAACGCACTGACGGTCCGGCGAGGGCTAAGGCAGCCACCACCTGACCACTACTAGCCCGTATGGGGGCGGCAATAGCATCAACCCCCTCATGCTCCTCACATCGCATGAAGTGATAACCCAACCTCCGGATCTGTGCAAGCCTTTTCCTTACCTCCCTGGGATCGGTCAACGTCCTATCGGTATGCCGAGGCAAGGGTCCCTCACCCAAAACCTTATCGATATCCTCCGGGGGGAGATAGGCCAGTAGTAGGTTACAGGCCGCGCCAACCTCAAGGGTATCACGACGTCCTATCTCTGCCGATATCCTCATCGGTTGTTTACACTCCCGCTTGGCCACCGTAACCGCCTCAAGGCCATCGAGGGCGTAGATGTAACTGGTCTCTCCCGTCTCCTCGGTCAGTTCAGCGAGTATGGGATCGGCAACTCGAGTCAGATCGAAATGTCGGGCCACTGCCTGCCCCAACTGGAATAGCTTGAGTCCAAGGCGATATCGCTTCGTCAGTGGGTCTTGTCGTACAAAGCCCTGATATTCAAGGGTACAAAGGATCCGAAAGACCCTGCCTCTATTCAAGCCCAACCGATCACTGATCTCCTTCGCACTCTGCTCGGCTTTGCCCTCCTCAATAAACGTTTGAAGGACACGCAAAGCATGCCAAAGAACAGAAATAGTATAATCTCTTTTCTCAACCATCTCTGGGCCCAAACCCTTCCATTAATTGAGTTTATTGTATAAGACAATAGTTTTAAGTGTAATACAGAATATCATAGATTGCCCAATCTGTCAATAGAGGGGAGCCAAGACATCGTGACCACTTCTTCGGGGTCCTGAAGGGGGTCCTTGGGCTCTACCAGAAAGAGAATGGAATCTCCCTCAGAATAAAGAGCCCAAGCGACTTCCTGAGGCTGATGGGAGAAGGTGGATCATGATTCAACTCACCTATCAGGAACTATACCGTATTAACCCTCTGGAGGCTAGGAAGATCCTCCTTTCAACCTTTGAGCAGAGAGAAGGCAACTTCCTCCGGACAGCCAAAACGCTGGGCTGCTCCCGAAACAGGGTGAAGAAGTTCGTTCACCTCCCACCGACGATGAGGAACTCTATATCCCCACCCTCCAATCCATCTTTTCCCGCCAGTTGTGCTAGACTATATCTCGGTTCAGGAGCCCTTCATCGGTGGTCACGATCTGTTGGCGTATTAGTGAAGAGAAAAGCGCTCCTCTATGACTATGCATTATTATGGGCAATGCATAGGTGAGAACACTCGCAAGTAGGTCAATGGAGATGGAAGAGGTTTTCAAGCAAATCTGTGAACGCTTTAGAAGCGACGAACGGCGGCATGTCCTTCAGACCAGGATTCTGCGACAGACTGCGCACAGGCCGGCCAACTTCAGAGACGGTTTGGAGAAGGGGAATGTAATACACTGCAGCAAAATTAGAAAGCGCCACCTTCGCCATCACCACGTGCGCCTTCTCAGTCAGCGATCATGTCTCTGGCCGTCGCAGGTTCCGAGGGGAGCATGGGCTTCTCGCCCCGGAAGTACCAGATGATGCCCAGCGAGATCAGGGCAAAGATAAAGACCACCCCCTCGGTCAACAATATATTCTCGTAGGCGAGTTGCAGGCCCAAAGCAGTGAAGTCCACCAGGGCGTGATAGAGCATGGCCAGGAAGAGATAGCCGATGGAGCGGCGCACAAAGACCTGGAAGACCAGGACGGCCAGGCTGACCTGCAGGGTGATGGCAAAGATCCGCTCTAGGCCGCCCAGCAAATAAGCGTACCAGGAAACCTCGCCGCCGATGGATAGCTCCGGGGGCAACAGGTCAGGGGCTACGGCCGAAATGATGGCCAGAGCGATGACACCAAAACCGATAAGGATAGATTCTGCTCCGCCGTGCCCCGCGCCTAAGAGCAGAGCCGCCGGCCAGGTGCGGTTGCCCCTCATCGTCCGGGTGAAGCGAAATGCTAGATAGCGGGCCACCTCTTCGCCCACGCCCGCCGTTAGGCCAGCGATGAGAGGTCCCAGCCAGGGGCGCCTCTCCAGCCCCAGGTCGAAGACGGCCACCCCTGCCGCGATAGGCAACTCCATGATCTGGCTAATGATGAAGAAGAGCACGCCGATGAAGAAGATGCGCCAGCGTAGCGCAAGTCTCCTGACGAGAAAGTAGCCAAGGGCGAGGGGAAAAAGCAATTGAATGGCTACCTCGACGCTCAACATTGCCCGGTTCATAATACAAATCTCCTTTTCCTACTCGCTGAAATAGCATGAAATGTACAAAAAGAGGGGTTTATTGTCAAGGTTGAAGATCCCCCCTTGATATGATATTATAGTTTGGAGGCTTACCATTGATGGGGAGGGAGGATACCGATATGCGAAGGCTCGTGGAATGCGTTCCCAACTTCAGTGAAGGGAAAAGAAAAGAGATCATCGATCAAATAGTGGCCGAGATAACAAATGTTAAGGGGGCTCAAATCTTCGATGTCCAGATGGATGCCGATCACAACCGGGCAGTGGTGACCTTTGCTGGCGAGCCAGCACCGGTGGAGGAGGCAGCCTTCCGCGCCGTGAAAAAGGCGGCGGAACTGATAGATATGGAGAAACATCAGGGAGAGCACCCTAGGATCGGTTCGACGGACGTGGTGCCCTTCGTCCCTCTGAGGGGGGTCACTATGGAAGAGTGCGTCCAGATGGCTAAGCGTCTAGGGGAGCGGATAGCCACCGAACTCTCCATACCGGTCTACCTCTATGAGAAGGCCGCCACGAAGCCAGAGAGAAAAGATCTAGCCTATATCCGGCGTGGCGAATACGAAGGGCTCGGGGAGACGATCGAGAGCGATCCGGATCGAGAGCCAGACTATGGCCCACGGAGGCTAGGCAAGGCCGGGGCTACGGCAGTAGGAGCCCGCGCTCCCCTCATAGCCTATAACGTTTACTTGGATACCGACGATGTGGAGATCGCCCAAAAGATCGCCAGAGCCATCCGCCACTCCTCTGGAGGCCTAAGATATGTGAAAGCCCTAGGACTATATATCGCCCAGCGAGGAGTGGCCCAGGTCTCAATGAATATGACCAACTACCACCAGACTCCTCTCTATGGTGTTTTCGAGATGATCAGACGAGAGGCAGCCCGGTACGGGGTAACGGTGGTGGGGAGCGAGATCGTGGGGCTGGTCCCAGAAGGAGCCCTCCTGGAGAGCGCGGAATATTATTTGCAACTGGAAGGCTTCTCCGAGAAGCAACTTCTGGAGAGACAACTGGAGGTGCCAGAGGAGGCTCCAGTAGTGGAGCCCAAAGCGGATATGAGGGCCTTTTTGGAGGAGGTAGCAAGCCCTTCGCCCACGCCGGGGGGAGGGAGCGTGGCTGCCCTCTCCGGGGCTTTAGCCGCGGCCTTGGCCAGCATGGCCTGCCAATTGACGATGGGAAAAGAGGGGTATACCGATGTGGAGAAGGAGATGAGGGCAGCCCTGGAGCAGGCACGAGGGCTCCAGAAGGATCTCTTCGCCTTTATCGAGGAGGATGCCCAAGCCTTTGGGGCGTTGCTGGCGGCCCACAGGCTGCCCAAGGATACGGAAGAGGAAAAGGAGAGCCGAACGATGGTTGTTCAGATGGCTCTTCGCGGTGCGGCCAACGTCCCTCTAGTCGTGGCCGATAGGGCGGTGAAGGTCTTGGAGGTTCTGCTCACCGTAACCGAGAAGGGGATCCCTAACCTCCTGCCCGACACGGGGACGGCGGCCCAGATGGCGAAAGCCGCGGTGCGTGGCTCAGCCCTCAATGTGCGAACCAACGCCACCTCCCTCGCCGATGAGGAACTGGCTAGGGCCTTTGAGGAGCAGATAGGGGGCTTCGAAGAGAGAGCAGAGGAACTAGTGGCTCAGATCGAGGAGTTGCTTCAGGCCCGTCTATAACCGCTTTAGGAACCTGTGAACGCACCAGATGATGTATGTGAGGCCGGCGAAGATGTAAGGGGTTCGCCGGCCAAATATTTGGGCCTGGCGGAGGTTCCCCAAGAACTCTTTGGGGGTAGAGAAGGGGAGTGTCTCGATACCTGCTCGCCCGACCTCCCAGGGGAAATGGGCATCGCTCCCTGCGGCCACAGCGATGTCGTGCCTTCGGGCAATCTCTTTCGCGTTCTCGTTATCCGATTCATAACGGATCCGGGCGTTGAAAGCCTCGATGATGTCCACCTTATCTATGATCGACCCCAGGGCCTCCCTTCCCACGCTCTTGGGCACATCCCGAGCCAGAGGGTGAGTGGCGTATACTAGTCCCCCTTGCCCCTTGATCTGGGCTACCGTCTCTTCCAAAGACAAGCCTGGAGGGACCCTCTCTTTGAGAAAGAGGCCCGCCACCTCCCCCTGCCTAGTGACCACCTCTTCCCCCATAATCACGGGAAAGGGAGCCATTTCCGCTAACCGCTTGGCTCCCTCGATCTCATTGTGGTCGATGACGGCGATGGCGTCCAGCCCCTTTCTCCTGGCAGCCTTTATCACCCTTTCTAGGGACATCCAGCAATCGTAGGAATAGGCGGTGTGCACGTGGAGGTCGATTCGCAACTCAATCGACCTCCTTGGGCCAGACAGGTTGACCTCCCTTGAAGACCCTGGCCACCAGGTTCCCACCGAAAAGGTAGGCCAAATCCCGGTAGTCGGAGGTCTCCAAGATAAGGACGTCGGCCTTCTTCCCCACCTCCAGGCTCCCTACCTCCGCGCCTTTTCCCAGGGCATAGGCCGCGTTTAAGGTGGAAGCGACGATAGCCTCGGCAGGGATCATACCCATCTTCCTCGCGGCCAAGGCGATGACGAACTGCATAGATTCGCACCAACAAGTTCCGGGGTTGAGATCTGTGCCCAAAGCCACAGGCAGGCCTAATTCCATCATCATTCTGGCAGGGGCGTAACGCTCCTCCCCTAAACCGAAGGGGGTGCCAGGGAGGAGCACGGCGACGGTCCCAGCCTCTGCCAGAAGCCTCAACTCCTCCTCAGGGGTAGAGATCAGATGATCAGCGGATGTCGCTCCCAGTTCCGCCGCTAAGGCCGCTCCCCCTAAGGTTTTGAACTCATCGGCGTGGATCTTCAAACCCATGCCCAAGGCTTTGGCCGCTTCTAGCACCCGCCGAGATTGGGCGAGGGTGAAAGCGCCCTCATCACAGAAGACGTCGCAGAAACACGCCCCCTCCTTGGCAGCCTGAGGAAGCATCTCCTTTACCACCATATCCATATATTCTTGGCTTTGGCCTTTGTATTCCCGGGGGATGGCATGAGCACCGAGAAAGGTGGCTACTAAGTCGACAGGGTGGGTCTCATCGAGGCTATTGATCGCCTGCAGCATCTTTAACTCCTGAACCGTATTAAGTCCATACCCTGTCTTTACCTCTGCGGTGGTGGTGCCATAAGCCAACATCCGATCTAACCGTTCTCTACTCTGGGAGAGGAGTTCCCAGCGATTTGCCGCGCGGGTGGCCTCCACGGTCTTCATGATCCCCCCACCGGCAGCCATGATCTCTAGATAGGTGGCTCCCTTCAGGCGCATCTCGAACTCATCGACCCTAGAGCCGGCGAAGACCAGATGGGTATGGGGGTCGACGAAGCCGGGCATGACTACCCTTCCGGAGGCGTCAACTTCCTTCCTGGCCTCGACCTGGGCTCTGACCTCGCTACTTTTGCCCATCAGAACGATGCGCCCGTCTTTGATGGCTAGGGCCCCATCCTCAATGAGGCTCAGATCGCCCATGGCCGGGCCGACTTTTGGGCCCTTGTGTGAGGCTAGAGTTAAGAGCTGCCCAGCCCCATGAATTAGAAGATCTACTTTCATGTATCCTCACGCTTATGGTGGCATCAAGCCTTCTTCGTTGGCAGATGACAATATCGCCTTCTGGATGTCTCCTCTTAACCGTCAGCCTATCTTGACATTATAAGGTCAAAGGGCGTAACTCCGAACTACACTGAAAACCACCATCAACGGGTAGCCTAATCACTTCATCATCGGTATCTTCAGGCCGTGCCTCTTCGCCGTCTCGATCGCCTCCGGGTATCCCGCGTCCACGTGGCGGATGATAGCCGTCCAGGGGTCAGCGGTGAGGACCCTTTCTAGTCGCGCCGCCGCTTCTTTTGTCCCATCGGCAACGATCACCTGCCCGGCGTGCTGCGAATAGCCGATCCCCACCCCGCCCCCATGATGGAAGGAGACCCAGGTGGCTCCACAGACGGCGTTTAGGAGGGCGTTCAAGAGGGGCCAATCAGAGATGGCGTCGGAGCCATCTCTCATCCTCTCCGTCTCTCGGCGAGGGGAAGCGACGGAGCCTCCATCTAAATGGTCCCGCCCGATGACGATGGGTGCCGTTATCTCTCCTCGACCGACCATCTCGTTGATGAGAAGGCCGAACTTGGCCCTCTCACCGTACCCTAGCCAACAGATGCGGGCTGGCAACCCCTGAAACTTCACCCTCTTTTGAGCCATCTTTATCCAACGCACCAGATGCTCATCGTGAGCGAACTCCTTGATGACCACCTCGTCGGTGCGGTAGATATCTTGAGGGTCACCCGAGAGGGTCACCCAACGGAAGGGGCCTTTGCCTTGGCAGAAGAGGGGTCGGATATAGGCCTGGACGAAACCGGGGAAGTCGAAGGCATTTTTCACTCCGGCCTCCAGGGCCCGCTGTCGGATATTGTTCCCGTAGTCGAAGACCACCGTGCCCCTCTTCTGGAACTCCAGCATCGCCTCGACATGGACCCCTATCGACTCGATGGCCCGCTTGGTATATTGGGCAGGGTCTTTTTCCCTCAACTCATCGGCCTCTTCCAAGGAAAGGCCTCTGGGCACGTAACTGAGAGGGTCATGGGCCGGGGTCTGGTCGGTCACCAGATCGGGTATCACTCCCCGCTCTACGAGTGCAGGGTATATATCCGCTGCGTTGGCCACCAGCCCTACGGAACGAGGCTCCTCCTTGGCCAGGGCCTCCTGTACCAATGCCAGAGCCTCATCGAGGTCTTCGACCACCAGGTCAACGTAGGCTGTATCCAGCCTGCGCTGGGCCCGGGCCGGGTCCACTTCCACGATGAGCCCCACCCCCTCGTTCATGGTGATGGCTAAGGGCTGGGCTCCTCCCATCCCTCCTAGCCCGGCGGTGAGGACGAACTTCCCTTTAAGGCTGCCCCCAAAGGCCCTCTGGGCGGCGGCCCCCATAGTCTCATAGGTCCCTTGGAGGATCCCTTGCGTGCCGATATAGATCCACGAGCCAGCGGTCATCTGGCCATACATGATGAGCCCCTGGGCATCGAGTTCATCGAAATACTCCTGAGTGGCCCAGGCGGGAACCAAATTAGCGTTGGCTAAAAGCACCCGGGGCGCATCCGGATGGGTCGCAAAAACGCCCACCGGCTTACCGGATTGCACCAAGAGGGTCTCATCGCTTTCTAACTCCTTGAGGGTGGCCACCATAGCCTCATAACATTCCCAGTTGCGGGCCGCCTTCCCTCGGCCACCATAGATGATCAGTTCCTCTGGCTTCTCCGCCACCTCGGGGTCCAGGTTGTTCATCAACATCCGCATGGCGGCCTCTTGCCCCCACCCCTTGCAGGTCAAAGTCGTCCCACGAGGAGCCCTGACTAACCTCTTTACCTTCACCGCCATTTCGCACCTCCCCTAAAACTTTAACTTGAAACCGTCCTGTTTCACCCTCTAAACCTTTGACAACCGATATCGTTCTACACCGCTCATAGCAACCGTCAAAGCCTGTCCAACGCCTTTGAGACTCGGTTTACCAACTCGCCACTTCCTACCAGTTGTCGTACAGCCTCGATATAGGGGTACATAATCGTGTCTTTCTCGATGAAAGGCACGACCTCCCTGACGGCTTGATAAGCAGGGGCCGTGCCCTTGCCCAATCTGAGGGCCTTCTTTTTACGGCGGAAATCTATAGCCTGGGCCGCAGCCATTAACTCCAGGGCCAAAATGGTCTCCACGTTGTCTGTGACTTCGCGAGCCTGGCGGGCGGCGATGGTCCCCATGCTCACATGGTCCTCGGTATTGGCCGAGGTGGGGATGTTATCCACGCTGGCGGGGTGAGCCAACACTTTATCCTCCGAGGCCAAGGCGGCAGCGGTATATTGGAGAAGCATAAAGCCGGAATTAACCCCTCCCTCCTCGATCAGAAAAGCAGGCAAGAGGCCCCCGTTTAGAGCAGGGTCCAGAAGCCGTGCCAGCCGTCGCTCAGAGATATTGCCCAAATCGGCTATAGCCGTAGCCAGATAGTCCATGGCCAAAGCCACGGGCTCCCCGTGAAAGTTGCCCCCGGAGAGGGCTAAAGGCTCTCCATCCTCCCAAAAGAGGAGGGGGTTATCACTGGCGGAGTTTAGTTCGATCTCCACCACCCGACGGGCGTAGGCCACCGCATCCCGCACCGCCCCATGGACTTGGGGGATACAGCGCAAACTATAAGCATCCTGTACCCTATAGGGGTCGTACCCCCGCAGTAGTTCACTACCTTCAAGAAGGCGACGAATGTAGTCTGCGCATTCTATCTGATGGGGATGGGGACGGAGTTTTTGGATCCGATCTTCAAAAGGCTGAGGGCAACCCTCCAAAGCCTCCAGGCTTAAAGCACCGGCGATATCGGCCACAAGTGTGAGGTTCCGGGCTCGATGGGTGGTCAACGCTCCTATGGCGGTCATCACCGCTGTGCCGTTGGTCAAAGCCACCCCCTCTTTAGGCCCTAATTCAAGGGGGGCTAGCCCAGCCCTTCTCATCGCCTCGCCCCCGGCTAACCTTTCCCCTCGATAATAGGCCTCCCCCTCCCCTATGAGAACCAGGCTCATATGAGCCAGAGGGGCCAAATCTCCTGAGGCGCCCAGGGAGCCCTGAGAGGGGACTACGGGGATAAGGCCACGATTTATCATCTCCAGCAAGGTTTCCAGCATCTCAAGGCGAACCCCAGAATAGCCTTTGGCTAACGTATTAGCCCGAATGAGCATAAGGGCTCGCACTGTCTCCTCATCCAAAAGGGGCCCTACCCCCACGGCATGGCTGAGGAGGATATTTTTCTGCAAAGCGGCCGCTTCTTCTGGCTCGATGACCCTATCCCCGAAGCGGCCAAAGCCGGTAGTGACCCCATATACCACCTTCTCGCTCTCCAATAGCCTCTCCAACACTTGACGTGAACGGCGTACCCTATCCTGAGAAGCCAGTTCCACGGCCGCTCTTCCCTCAGCAACCGCTACCACCTCTTCGATGGTAAGGTGATCGCCGTCGATCACTACCTTTCTCATCTCCCCTCCTCCCATCTATTATACCACTGAGACAAGGGAGCGGGAAGCCAAAAAAAGAGCCGCCTATCATATGAGATAGGCGGCTCACACCCTTTGAAGAACCCCCTACTCTACCATCTCCCCCGTCTCACCCGCTAGATAGCGTCGGACATCCTCCTTCGCCCGACGGAAACGCTCTATGAGTTTCACGTCCGATTGCTTGAGTATACCGATCACCCGCCGAGCGCAATCGGAGCAGCCCAAGGAAGCCTTATAACTACCTGGGTTGCACCTGAGGCAACCACAAAGCCTGATCATCATCAAGGAGAAAGCTAGACTATCCTCATGGGTATCCGGCAAGGAGGCCACTCGGGCTACTAACTTCTGCCACTGCCCATCCCTTATGTCTATCAGGTCAGAGACGCACTCGTGAGGGAAAAGCAATTCGGTCCTGAAATAGACCGTCTTCATCTACTCCATCACCCCTGAAAGATAATCTCCAAAAACGGCGTGAGATATAAGGATCTCACACCCGCAAAAGATCTAAATAAATTCTACTATACTTTCTGGGCTCTGTCAAGATGAGACTGTTTAAAAACGATAGGATGGGATATGTTCCACTCCTTCACGGGAAAGAATCTTCTCCCCAGAGATCTCCTTACCCTCTTCTCTAACCTTTATCTGCCCCTTTTCTCCTCTTTTCCCTCTCCAGACGCACTCCTCCCTGGGTCAAGTCACCGTTAAACATCTCCTTTGGGGACTCTTGAACCCCACCCCGGTGAGGGGTTTTAATATCCTCTTCAGGTTCACCACTATAGTGGTGAGATAGCCCTGTATAGCATAGCGTAGCTGTAGAAGTAGAGACTCTCCTTTCTCGCCACCTTGTTGCCCTTCACCCCCCAGCGAGCACCACCATCCCTGGGAGGCCGGCCATTCCTCTGCCTCTTCTCATCTTTCTCTGTGTTCACATCGGCCACAGTGTGGATGCTGTCTACCACCTGAAGGGAGCGAATTTGATCCCCTTCTCCAAGGCTATCTTGATGATCTCTTCTAGGAGCTCCTCATAGGCTTTTAACCTCCCATTCTCCAAGATGCGATTCTTGAAAGTGGTGAGAGTGGTGTGGTCAGGAGCTCGTTCATTTACCCCTAAACCAAGGAAATATTTGACCACCAGGTTGAAGTTGGCCATCTCTTCCGTTTGCCTCTCAGAGGTGTTGTAAAGATAGGAGACTAAGAGCATCTTCAGAATAACTGCGGGTCATAAGGTGGTCTCCCCTCCTTGGCTTTCCCCTTGTAATATTTGACCAGCTTGTAGGTGAAACGCTGCCAGGGGATGAGCTCGTTGAGTTTCACCAAGAAGAGGCCTTTGGGAACTACCTGCTCATAGAGGAAGTGGCCGTAGAAGGAGTCAACTGAAGGGTTGCTTACCATCACTCTACCCCCTAAGAGCCGGTAAGGCAAGTAGGAGGACCTTTTTCAACAGCCTCGCCTCTTTACAGATGACAGGGGAAAGAAAAGATGGTATAATGCAGCACACCTTAACTGAATAGGAGAGGCGATGCAAATCGACCTAGGATCTACCTTGATAGTGAGCGGCTTCATTTTGGGCTTCTACTTTCTGGCCTTTCTCCTAAGCCTGGTCATCTGGACCTTCCGGGATATCCGCTCTCGATCGCGGGATATATTCGTCCAACTTCTAGCCACCCTTCTAGTCTTGGTCTTCAACCTCCCGGGTCTTCTGCTCTACTTCATCCTCCGCCCTCAAGAGAGCCTAGCCGAGGCTTATCAACGGTCGCTGGAGGAGGAAGCCCTGCTCCAAGATATCGAAGAGCGAGACTCTTGCCCAGCCTGTAAACGTCCCATCGAGCCTGACTACCTCTTCTGTCCTCGCTGTCACACCCGGCTGAAAAAGGCTTGCTCCAACTGCGGCCGCCTCCTTCAACTCACCTGGGAACTTTGCCCCTATTGTGGGGTTAGAGAGCCGGCGCTGGTCCCAGAAGGGAGGCAACCCTCTCCTGAATAGCCTTGGCCTGCCCACTAGGCAAACTCTCCTCTAGGTGACCTATCCACCTTATCTTATGCAGTGAACGATAGGCATCTCTCCTGCCCTCGCTTCCAAAGGGAGCAAGGGTCTATTTGAGTGCCCCAATCCTTTCCAGGCCGGGAAGAGAAATACGGAGTGGCTATCGTGGCCAGAAAAACCGAAGCCGGAGAGGCAACTTATGCCTCTCCCTGGCTTCTTAGCGGGTTATGAGCCAGGCGAGGCCTCCCACTAGAGCGGTGATAACCAGGCCGTAGCCGATGGTCTTCCTCAAAACGAACCCCTCTCGCCCCTCCAGGCCGGCGGTGGTGCAGCCGACGATGATCTTGGCCGGGGCCAGCATGCTCCCCAACGAACCTCCCGTGGTCTGAGCCCCCAAAATGACGAGGATAGCCACCCCGATCAGTTCGGCGGTGCTCTTCTGCAAGGGGGCAAAGAGCACGTTAGAGTTGGTGTTGCTCCCCGTCATGAAGGCTCCCAGGAGCCCTATGAAGGGGGAGAGGAAAGGGAAAGCGTGGCCGAATAGTCGACTTAGGCCTTGGGCCAATATTATAGTCATACCGGTGTGATCCATGATCATCGCCATCCCCACCATAGAGGCTATCCCGATAGTGGAAGGGATGGCGGAACGGGCGGTCTGGGAAAGGATAGCCCGGGTGGCTCCCTTTCCATAGAGGCCCGCCCGCCTATATATAAAGTAGGCCAAGACAGAGGTATAGGCCAAAAGGGCCCCTGGATGGCCGAAGAGACTGATCTTCCTCCCCACCCCGGCCTCGGTCACCCAACCGAGGGCACTTTCGACCTGGGGGAAGTGAACGGCGAGCACCGCCTGATTGAGGAGATGATGCAATGGCGGCCAAAGTTCAGCGGCGGTGACGATGAGGATGAGGAGGAGATAGGCCGAGATCGCCACCCTTAGCCCCATCTTGGAGGCCTTCCAGGGGGCTGGCTTTTGCCCTCGATAGGGAGCGAGGCGGCTCACCCCAAAAGCGGCCAAGAGTCCAGCCATCCCCGCTACGAAGCCGGCTAGGTTCCAGAGACCACGGGTGGCTAGTAAATACTGCACGGAGGCCATGACCGGCCCGATGAGCAAAAGGGCGGGCAAAGAATGGCGAAGAGCCCGCCACCCTTGGCAAGCGTGGACGGAGGCGAGGCCACAGCCGAAACAGGCTACCCCCAGGAAGAAGGCGGACCAAGGGGCTAACTCCAGGCCAGAGAGGCCGGAAGTGGCGATGAGGGCGTTGAAAGAGGAGGCGATGTCACCGAAGGTGACTGACCAAGAGTGGCCGATAGCCGGAGCCACTACCGCTGCCACCGGCTCAAAGCCCAGCCCCAGGAGAAGGGGCGCTACTACCGCTATGGGCACTCCGAAGCCGGCTACCCCTTGAAGGAAGGCGCTGAAGACCCAGCCCAGGATCAGAAGTTGCAGTGTCTTATCCTCCGTGAGACGGGAGATCCCTTCGCTGATCACCTCGATGGCCCCTGCCTCGTTCACCACGTTGTAGAGAAGGAGAGCCATCCAAATAATATAGAGCACAAAGAGGCTTAGAAGCACTCCCCTTATTTGGGAATAGAGTAAGACCTCTGGCGTCGCCCCGAAGAAAAGGAAGCCCACGATTAAAGCGGTGAGCCAGCCCGCAGAGCCAGCCCTGTCAGCCCCCCACCTCAACCCTACCATGAGGAAGAGGATCACGGCGATAGGGGAGGAGGCCAGGAGCCCACCGGACAGGTTGAGAGGCAAGTTTTCCATACCCCACCTTTCTCTAAGATACCATTTTTGCGCTCTCAGTCTACTACATCCTAAAGGGGTTGCCAATGTTCATCCCAAAGGGGTATGAAGGTGGCTTTTGTCTCTTCTATCTTAGGGTGATAGACTTTTGATTGTGGGTGTGAGATATCGGGATGCGCCCCTGGCGAAAATACGGTAACCTTGTAAGCGAGAGGAGGTGAATGGTTGCAAACGCTGAGGCTGCAACGAGGGGTGATATATGGCCCCGTCGATTCGCGAAGGTTAGGCCGTTCATTAGGTATCAACATCTTGCCTACCAGTTATAAGTTGTGTGCCTTCGACTGTATCTACTGTCAATATGGGCGCACGAAGGTATTAACGGCCAAAACGGAAGAAAGATGTTTCCCCACTGTTGAGGTTGTGCTCTTTAAGGTGGAGGAAGCGTTGCGTCAAGTTCCGGATCTGAACTATGTAACCTTTTCTGGAAACGGGGAGCCTACTCTCCACCCCCGTTTCGATGAACTTGTAGAAGGTGTGGTTCATCTGCGGGACAAACTTCGCCCTGAGGTGAAGAGCGCTATCCTCTCCAACTCGGCTTTGGCCTGGGGGGAAGATATCCGTGAGGCTTTAGCCAAATTGGATATGCGCATCATGAAGTTGGACGCCGGCGACCCTCTTACCTGGCGGGCTATCAACCGTCCCGCTCCCTCCCTCGACTTCGAAATGGTGGTCGCCGGCCTAAAGGAAATGGATGGGGTCACTATCCAGAGCCTCATCCTCGATGGCCCGGTCCAAAACGTGCGTGGTAAGCCCTTCGACCGCTGGGTGGAAACGGTGGCCTGGATCGCCCCTCAAGAGGTGCAGATCTACACCACCGACCGGTGGCCGAGGCCAAGGTGGAGAAGGTACCAAAAGCGGTCCTCTTAGAAGTGGCAAGGGAAGCGGAAGCGAGAACAGGGATCCCCGTGCGGGCCTATTGACCGTAGCCAAGTGAGTTAGAAGCCCTGGGCTATTCGCTCTCCAATAGATCGTTCACCCAACTGAGGGCGGCCATCGTGCGGGGGAAGCCCACCGTGGTCATAGCCAAGAGCACGGCGTGACGGATCTCCTGAGGGGCGATGCCCTCGGCCAAGGCGCGCCTAGTGTGGGAGTGAACTGCTCCCTCGAGGCCCGCTCCTATGGCTATCCCCAACTTCACCAGGCGACGCACCTTCGCCTCTAGGGGCCCTGCCTGGTGGCATTTCTTCGCCAAGTTGTCGAACGCTTCCCAAATCGGGGGAAAATCCTCCTGGAACCGTTGATAAGAAGGGGGTAATTCCCTCATCGTTGCACCTCCATCGCTTTGCGTCGCGCGGCCAACTGACGGCGGATCTCCTCGTGCTTCTCCCGGGTGATGGGGTAAAGGTAAGCGAAGAGGATGGAGAGAAGCAGAAACACCGCGGGCACTGGTCCCATCAGGATGCGGATGGCCCACAACGCCGATGTAGGCTGAACAGGGTAGGGCACCGCATCCGTAGGTTTAAGATAGCCGCTCCATTTCAAAACCTGTCCGGTCACCAGGAGGTTGGCGGCAAAGGCAACCTTTTCCAGAAAGATAATCAGCCCGTAATAAACGCCTTCCCGCCGCTCTCCACTCTGCACCTCCTCCTCCTCTAAGACATCGGGTATGATCGACCAGGGGAGGAGGTGAGCCACGGAGATGCCGATGCCGGCCAGGAAAGCCAGTATGTAGGCAGCGACTACCGCTCCTGGGGGCAGGAAGATCAATACCACCTGCACCCCCGCCCAGAAGGAGATCCCCAGGGCGAAAGCCCATCTTTTCCCTAGCCGTTCCGAGACTTTGACCCAAAGGGGAAGGCAGAAGGCCGCGGAGATGAAGACCATGGCCATGATATAGTCGCCTTGGGCTTCCTCTATCCTCATCCAGTCCAAGAGGAAGAAGCGGAAGATGGCTTGCACGATGCTCACCGCTGTCCAGGTCAGCACATAGAGGCCCATGACTATCACGAAGGGTCGGTTACGGAGGGCGTCCCGCAGTGCTTCTCTCAAAGGTGTGCGAGGGATTTCTTTTTGTAATTCCTGCTTTTCCCTTGTACCAAGGAAGACGATGAAAAAGGGGAGAGCGCAGATGACACCGAAGATGAATCCCATGGCCGTGTATCCCTGGCGGGGATCGGGGAAACTCCCCACTATCTCTTTCACAAAGATGAAGGGCAATAGCCCGGTGATAATGGAGACGGCCATGCGATAGGCGTTAAGGGAGGTGCGCTCATCATAGTCGGCGGTCAGTTCCGGAGTGAGGGCGGTGTAAGGAACGGCAACAGCGGTGAAGGCTGTATCATAGATGATGAAGGCTAGGGCGTAGTAGGCGCAGAGGGCTAATTGATTCTGAAAGGGAGGCTTAAACCACAACATGGCGAAGCCCAAGGCGTAGGGGATGGCAGCGAAGAGGAGAAAAGGTCGCCGCCGCCCCCACCGGGAGCGGGTACGATCGGTGAGGGAGCCCATTAAGGGGTCATTGATGGCGTCCCAGGCTTTCCCGATAAAATAAGCCACTGAGGCCAGGAGGGGGTCTACACGAGCGATGTTGATTAGATACCAGAGGAACCAGAAGCCAACTATGGTGGTACCGACGCTAGGTCCAAGGTCGCCGATCCCGTAACAGAGTTTGGTCCGCACAGGCAGCCGTTGGCGAGCGATAGGTTCGGCCATCTAGAGCCCCTTTTCGTAGATGCGATAATGACGATAGAGGCGCGCGCCTAGTCTATTTATGATGCGGTTCATCATCACATTTTCCTCGCCGGTCACCGAAAAGTCCATCCGCTGGTACCCCTTCTCCCAGCACTTCTTGGCAGTCTCCAGCATCAAGAGGGCCTCCAGGCCGCGCCCTCGGTATTCCGGTAACATGGCCAAGACTTTACAGGAGGCCACATCGATGCGCCGCATATACCACCATAGTTTAGCCCACCCCAGCGGGAAAAGACGCCCATCAACCTTTTGCAAAGCCTGGTTGATATCGGGCAAAGTAAGGATAAAGCCTACTGGCTGGCCTTCTACTTCCACAACGAGGGCTAAGTCGGGGTCGAGGAAGGGGCGGAAGGAAGAGGCGAGGCGGCTGAACTCCTCCTCGCTTATCGTCACATGGAGAGGGAGGGTGCTAAGGGCGGTATCGTAGATGTAGTGAGCGAGGGCTACCTCTTCGTCCCACCTTTTTTGGTCTAGGGCGCGAATGGTGGCCTTAGTACGGCGATAGGCGGCCTCGGCTACGCGTAACATCTTGGGAGGGAGGTTGGCTAGATCACCCTGGATATCGGAGCGATCCCCTTCGTAGGCGTAAACATCCCTTTGCTTACTGAAACCCAAACGTTCGATCAGAGGCACATAGTAGGGCGGGTTATGGGCCTCGAGGAGGGCAGGACGGCTGTTGTAGCCGGCGATAAGAAGACCGTGCTCATCGTTGGGGGAGAAGTTTATCGGCCCCCGGATGGTATCCATGCCTCGCGCCCGGAGCCAGTCGCCTGCCGCGCCCAGTAGCCCCTCGGCCACCGCCAAATCGTCTATAGTCTCAAAAAAGCCGAATAGACCAACCCGCTCATGCAACTGTTCATTACTACGATGATCGATTATGGCGGCCACTCGGCCTACTACCTCGTGGTCTCGATAAGCCAGAAAACGGGTCGCCTCCCCGCCCTTGAAAAAGGGGTTGCGCTGGGGGTCGAATTTCGCTTCCACTTCGCTCAGCAAGGGGGGCACCCAGTATGGATCATGGCGGTAGATGCGCCAAGGGAAATGGAGGAAAGAACGGTGATCCCGCTTGTTTCGAACGGAGCGGATTTCTAAAGGCAAGGTTCCTCGGTTCACGGCCCCTCCTCTCCTTTATGCATTGAAGGTAAGCCCTAAGGGGGGTATGGAGCGCCTGGCCCAATATAGCGGGGCAGGCTCTCTAAGCCTCTAAGTTTTGACGCGGAACGCCTCCAGGCCCGGATACCTCGCCGCATCGCCCAACTCCTCTTCGATGTGCAGGAGCCGGTTGTACTTGGCTACCCGCTCGCTTCGGCAAGGGGCTCCCGCCTTTATCTGTCCGGTGTTTAAGGCCACGGCCAGGTCGGCGATGGTCGTATCCTCGGTCTCCCCGCTACGGTGGGAGATGATCTGCGTCCAGCCCGCTTTCCTGGCCATCTCCACGGCCGCTATAGCCTCAGAAAGAGTCCCTATCTGGTTCACCTTGATGAGGATGGAGTTGGCTGCCTTTTCCTCGATAGCCCGCTTTAGACGCTCGACATTGGTTACCAAAAGGTCATCGCCCACGATCTGAATCTCGTCGCCTAGCCTCTGGGTAAGGAGCCTCCAACCTTCCCAATCGTCCTCCGCCAAGCCATCTTCGATGGAGATGATGGGGTAGGCCTTGACCCAATGGGCATAGAAATCGACCATCTGGGCGCTTGTCAACTTCCGCCCTTCCTTCCTCAGGTGGTAAATCCCTTCTTCATAGAACTCGGTGGCTGCGGGGTCGAGGGCGATATATATATCCTCTCCGGCCTCATAGCCGGCCTTCTCTATGGCGGCCAGGGTCACCTCGATAGCCTCCTCGTTGGAGCCCAACGATGGGGCGAAACCACCCTCATCGCCTACGTTGGTGTTGTAGCCTTTTTTCTTCAAAACCGCCTTCAGGCTATGATAGACCTCCGTTCCCCAGCGCAGGGCCTCGCTGAAAGATGGCGCTCCGGTGGGCACAATCATGAACTCCTGGAAGTCGGTGGAGTCGGCGGCGTGTTTCCCCCCGTTGAGGATGTTCATCAGGGGGACGGGCAAGGTATTGGCCCCTACGCCTCCCAGGTAGCGGTAGAGGGGCAAATCCAGGGCGCTCGCCGCGGCTTTGGCCACAGCCAAGGATACGCCCAGGGTGGCGTTGGCCCCCAGGTTCGACTTATTGGGCGTGCCGTCCAGCCCCACGAGAAAGGCGTCTATGGCTGCCTGATCGAGAGCGTCCCAGCCGACGAGATCCTCGGCGATCTTCTCGTTCACGTTTTCTACCGCCTTCAGCACCCCTTTGCCCCCGTACCGCTTCTCCTCGCCATCACGGAGTTCCAGGGCCTCATGGCGGCCGGTGGAGGCGCCAGAGGGGACCGCCACCCGCCCCACCGCCCCACCAATCAAGAGGACCTCCACCTCCACGGTGGGGTTGCCCCGGGAGTCAAGGATCTCCCGGGCGTATATGTCTTCGATCATAGTCATGGTTGGGCCTCCTTATCGTAGATATACTGTATAGTACTTCGGAGCTCTTTCAGGCGAGTTGCATCTACTTTCCGCTTCTTTTGGACTAAGAGCCTCCCTAAATGAATATCGAAACAAACGAGATGCAGCCAAAAATCTGCTATATATTCATACAATGCGCAAGGCGTATTGATGTCTCCACTTTTGCCCCCGGTTAACTGGTTTGTTAGAGCCCATCGATAACTGTCAAGAACAGCATAAACCCAATTGAATCGTCTTTCCTCGATATACACGCTCTCTGTCCAGAAAAGATGTAGAGATTCACCTGGAACGATCCTCTTGCACTATGCGTGTTTCAATCCCAACGCCTTGTAGAGCCCCTCGAAGTCGAAATATTTTTCTAGTAGTTTCTCGAAGCGTTCGATTTTCTGCTTTTGGTGGAAGCGGGTCTTCCCGAAGTAGCGCTCGATGATCTCCACCGTGGTTAGCGTGTCCTGGCCGACCAAAATCATGGGCACCCCTAACTCCTCTGCCCGGGCCAGGATAACGGCGTTGGGATGGAGGTTACCGGTGAGGATTAAACATTTGGTAGAGGTCTCTAGGGCCGCCAGTTGAATATCCAGCCGGTCGCCGCCCGTGATGACCGCCTTGTTGGGTTTCCGGCGGAAGTAAGAAAGGGCGCTATCCACGCTCATGGCTCCGATCATCAGATGTTCTACTAACTCGTCCGCCTTCTCTGGGGAGTTAAGTATCCGCCCCCCTAGGACCTCCGCCAACTCTCCCACGCTCATGGAGAGGAGGATGCGCTCTTCCGGCAAGATAGCATAGACCTTTACCCCCCGATCTTCGAGGAAAGGCTTGACTGTCCTCCGGACATATTCGAGCCTCCTCCTAGAGACGGCGTTGAGGACCGCCCCCAACATAGATTCGCCGAAGACCTCCTGGCGCAAAAGCAGGCTATTGAGGGATAGATCGTCCTCATATCTGATGATGACCAACTCCCAGGCCCCCAGAAGTTCCGCCACCTTTTGAGATGGGAGACCAACCAAGGCTCCGTCGTTCAGGGAGGCGCCGCCTCCTAGAAGCATGATGTCCTTCTCCTTAGAAGCCTCTTCGTAGGCTTTCTTTATGCGTTGTTTTACGTCTATCTTCTCTCCCTTGAGGATCGATTCCAGGGTAAGGGGGTCGAGGCAGACAGGGGCCAGGATCTCTAAATCTTCCTCCAGTTGAAAGAGTTCCTTGATGAACTCCACATCTTCATCTATGACGCGTCCCTTTATCCGCTTGGCCGTGCTGCTTATGGGCTTCATATAGCCCACGCGGAAGCCATCGCGGCGGAACCTCAAACCCAACCCTACACATAGCGAGCTCTTGCCGGAGAAGGCCTCCGCCGAAGTCACATATAGCGCCACCGCCTTTTCAGCCATTTCTCCTCCTTCGCGAGCGAGGCAGGAATAGCCTCCTTAATCATTGGAGAGCCATCCTCAGATCGACAGCCACCGCTCCCTTTCCCTCCTCGCAGACTATGAGGGGGTTTATATCCAGTTCTACGATCTCTGGGAAATCGGTCACCAGTTGAGAGAGCCGTAGGATGCAATCTACGATCGCTTCTAGGTCCGCTGGCCTCTCCCCTCGCATGCCCCGCAGCAAGTTATAGCCACGGATCTCGGAGAGCATCTCCCTTACTTCCCAGCGGGCCACCGGAGCGATGCGGAAGGTCACATCTCTGAGAGCCTCCACATAGATACCGCCTAAACCGAAAGCCAAGAGGGGGCCAAATTGTGGGTCGCGGCTCATCCCTACTAGCACCTCGTGGCAACCCTCAATCATCTCCTGAACCAGCACCCCCCATATCTCGGCCTCAGGCATGAAGCGCAAGGCTCGATAGTGCAGAAGGTCGAAACTATCCCTAACCTCATCAGGACCCCTTATATTGAGCCTTACTCCTCCGATGTCCGTCTTATGTAGGATATCGGGAGAGGCTATCTTCATAGCCACGGGATAGCCGATGGTTTCCGCCCCCTCAACCGCTTCCTCTGGGTTCCGGGCCAATACCGACTGGGGCAAGGGGATACCATAAGCCTCCATGACCCTACGAGCCTCAGCGTCCCCTACCGTAAGCCTTCCCTCAGAACGGACTTGCTGGAAGAGCTCTTGCACCCATTGGGAGTGGACCTCGAACTGCTCAATCTTCCGAGGGGGGTTGTCTAGAAATATGCGGCGTTGATACATGGCTAGCATGGCTCTTACCGCGCGCTCGGGAAAGGGGTAGTTGGGAAGACCATGGTCTCTCAGGACCTCTATCCCCGCCCGCGATATCTTCCCTCCCATGAACGAAGCGAATACCGGCTTCTCAGACCCCTTTGCTATCTTAACGACAGTCCGGGCGATATCCTCCATGTTTATCACCACCTGAGTGGTGAAACTGGCGATTACCCCATCCACACTCTCATCTTTGAGTACCGTCTCTAGGGCGTATCCGTACCTTATGGCGTCGGCATCCCCAAGACAGTCGACGGGGTTGTAGATGTTAGCCTCAAGGGGCAGACGCTCCCTCAGCCGCTCTATCGTCTCCCGAGAGAGGGAGGCCATCTTCAGCCCCACTTTCTCTACCTCATCTGAAGCCATTATCCCTGCCCCCCCACCGTTAGTGACGATAGCGATGCGGTTACCTTGGAGGAGAGGCTGTTGGGAGAAGGCGAAGGCATAGTCGAAGAGCTCCTCCATGGAGTTGGCCCGCACGATCCCCGACTGCCTCAGGGCCGCATCATAGGCCCTTTCCGAGCCAGCTAGGCTACCCGTGTGAGAGGAGACAGCCCTGGCACCGGCTTCGGTGGTCCCAGCCTTGATGACTACGACGGGCATCTTAGGAGTGACACGACAGGCTACCTCCATGAACCTCCTCCCATCCTCGACCCCTTCTAGATAAGCGGCGATCACTTTGGAGTAGGGGTCTTCCCCCCAAGCCTCTAGTATATCCACTTCGTCGACATCTGCTTTGTTCCCCAGGCTCACCACCCGGGAGAAGCCCATCTCCTCGGCGACCGCCCAATCGAGGATGGCGACCAGAAGGGCTCCCGATTGGGACATAATGGCGATATTTCCTCGTTTGGGCATGCTGGGCGAGAAGGTGGCGTTGAGGGAGGAGAGGGTATCGATGAGGCCTAGACAGTTGGGGCCGAGGAGGCGCATACCGTAGCGGCCGGCTATCTCTTTTAACCTCTTCTCCTCCTTTAGCCCCTGGCCACCTACCTCCCGGAAGCCAGCGGTGATGATCACTACCCCTCGGATGCCCTTCTGGCCAGACTCCTCCAAGACCTGAGCCACTATAGGAGCCGGAACCACAACTACCGCCATGTCGATCTCCCCAGGGACGTCGAGGACGCTGGGGTAGGCTCTAAGACCTAGGATCTCATCGGCTTTGGGGTTGATGGGGTAAACCTTACCTTTATAGCCGTATTGGAGGAGGTTTTTTAAGACGCCGTGGCCTAACTTCTCCTCATCGCGAGAAGCACCGATGACGGCCACAGATTGGGGAGAAAAGAAGAAGTCGAACATGTGCCTTTAACCTAGCGCCTTGCATATGTTACCGCAAAAAGAAGTATAAGGCAATTGACAAGGGGAGGGAAAAAGGTTATAATTTTATGCGATTATTCTAATATATAGCCAAAGTAGGAGGACAAATGGAGAGAGATGCTTACCGCTTGTTAGCCAGAACTATAAAGGCCTTGGCCCACCCTACCCGTCTCGCCATTCTCTCCTTACTTCGGAAGGGGGAGGTTTGCGTCTGCGACCTCGAGCCGGCCCTCGATCTCCGCCAACCGAATATCTCGCAACATCTAGCCCTCTTACGCCGTGCAAATCTGGTGAGAAGTAGGCGGGACGGCTTGAGGATCCTCTATCGAGTGACGGATCCTAGAGTTTTTGAGGCGTTGGAACTATTATCCTCTATCGCGCGCGAGCAGCTGGTTGAGGCCACTGAGGCTTTGGCCTCGCTAATGCCGTCGAACTTGCAAGGAGGGGTTTGAGTGGGGAAAGGGGCTTTGCCTTGCAGATGCAAAGGGCCCCCCTTTGCGGATCTTCCTCCCGAATTGCGGCCCAAGGTAAAAAGAAAGGACTCCTTACGACAGACGAGGTGCCCCCTCTGTGGGAAGGAGTATTGGACCAATCGGAAGACCGACCACTGTTTCGACTGTGAAAGAACGTCTAATCGGAGATCTGCTGAATAGCCTCTCGAAATTCAAACACAGATTACGGTTTATCGGCCTCCAAATTTAGTGAGAAAGGAGATCTATGGTCGAAATGGAGTATCTGGAAGCCCAAATTGACAAGTTCATCTTTAAAGTGAAGAGGGGTTGCTACTACACCCAGGGAGGAGTATGGGTACAGGTCGAGGGCGATCTGGGCAGGATTGGAGTGAGCGATTTCCTACAGCAGAAGAGTGGCGACGTGGCCTTCGTGAACCTCCCCCAGTTGGGCACACTTTGAGGCAGGGAGAGAAGATGGGGAGCATCGAGACGATCAAGGCCGATGTGACTATGGGTTCTCCTATCTCTGGGGTTATTCAAGAGACGAACAGAGAACTGGAACTAAAGCCGGAGTTGATCAATGAAGACCCCTACGGCGAGGGTTGGCTCGTTCTCGTAGAGATGGGTGATTTCGAGAGCGATCGCAAGAACCTCTTGACCGCGGAGCAATACCTGGCGGTGATGAGATCTCAAGCCGAGGAGGAGGCGAAGAAGCGATGAGTGGTAAAAAGGTGCTGATTATCCCCTGTAGTGGAATCGGGAAGGCTTTCGGCTCCGTGGGACGAGAGGCCATGTATATGGTTATCGAAGAGATGCGGCCGGAGGATTCAGATACCCTTTGTCTTTCCCTCCTAACTCTTGGAGACGAGGAGGCGAAGGAGCGTGTCCAGTGCAATCCGGTGATCACGATCGATGGATGTCCCAAGGGTTGCGCGGAGGTGAACGTTAAGAGTGCGGGTGGCCGTAGCGCGGCTAATTTCAGGGTGGTAGACGCCTATCGGGAGCACCCTGAATTGAAAGTAAAGTCAGTACTGCATATAGGAGAAGAGGGGAAGAAGTTGGCCCGTTTCCTAGCGGAGAAGTTGGCAGCGACAGTTGATGCCATCAAGGCGAAAGGGGAGATAATAGATGGTTGATTTGCCGAAGAGGAAGGTGGGTATCATTGCCTGCGCTGGCGAGGAGATCCCGGAAGGGACTATCTCTCGCGTGGCAGCCCGCATGGTTCTGGAGGAACTGAGGACCGAAGATACCGTCACCCTCTGTCTCCCCCTCTTCCTGGCTGGGGACGAGCGGGAGAGGGCCTTCGCCAGATTCTATCCCACCATCGCTGTTGATGGCTGCGAAAAACTCTGTGCTAAGAAGGCTACGGAGAGGTATAGCGCCCCCGTTTCTAGTTATATGTGGTGGATAAGTTGATAGGGATGCGAGGCCTCTCCCCAGGCGAAAGCAGGCGCGAACTGGATGAACTGGGCCAACGAGCGGCGGAGGTTGTGGCCCAGGAGATCGTAAACCAGGTGGAGCACATACTGGGAAGGAAGAGGGCTGTTGCAGCCGTGCCGAGAGTAGCACCGACGGCGCAGGCTGGTGTGGGGACATCGTGTGCTTGCGCCTCAGGTATCCCCATCACCCAGGTCAAGATTGGCGGCGTATCTGTGGGCTTGGTCGCGCTGGAGCCGATATTTGAGCAGTTCTGCCAGGAAGGTCGTCAGAATGGGCCTGGGTTTGACGAGGAGATCCTGAAGGCTGTCAAACTTTACAACTATATCCCTGCCAGAGCGGAGAAGTTTTACAAGGCAGCCCTTCTGGAAGAATACGAGAAGTTCTGCCGCCGTAAAGGGGGATAGATGGCCATCTACACCTACGAGACGACGGTGATTTGGAAGGGGGGGCATTGGGGCCATCTAAAATGCGGCAACGGGCCGGAGATGGAGTTCTCGGCCCCTCCAGACTTACATGGCCATGCTGGGGCCATGACCCCAGAGGATGCGTTCGTGGCGGCAGCAAATATGTGCGTGATGATGATGTTCCTTTGGGCGGCGGAGAGGTTCAAGATCGATCTAATCTCCTATGAATGCAAGGCCGAGGGGGAGAAGAAGATAGAGTTGGACCGGACGGAGATCTTCACCAAGGTTACCCTATGGCCCAAGATAAGGGCTAGAGGTACCGAGGAGAAGCGCGTGAGGCGAGCTCTTCAATCGGCGATCAAATATAGTCTAATTGCAAACTCCATCAAGGGCGAGGTGATCGTGGAGCCGGAAATCACGATCGTTTAATTCTTATTTGCACTAAGATTCACAAGGAGGACTAGTGTTACATATTAAGGTTCTGGGGCCTGGTTGTCTTAACTGCTATCTCGTGGAGCAAGTGGCCGTGGACGCCCTAGAGATGTTGGATGCAGAAGCAACGCTGGAGCATGTTACCGATTACCTTGAGATGCGTAAATACCCCATTATGTACACGCCGGGCCTGGTGATCAACGAGGAGTTGGTCTGTGCGGGGCGCATACCTTCCATAAAAGAGGTGATCTCCTGGGTAAAGGAGGCTTTGGCCAAAGAGGAGGAAAAGGTGCACCGAGAAAACTCCTAGGGCAATAAGCAAGACCTTTTTGGGGGAATTAAATGACCGTGCAAAATCTGATTGTCATCTTTGGCCTATCTGTCCTCGCCACCATATCAGGGATGTTGGGTTTGGGAGTAGCCTTTGCCGCCGTCCCCTTCCTGGGGTTGTTTCTTCCCGATCTTGTAAGGCAGGTCCAACCCCTAAGCCTCTTGTTGAACGGATTAACCGCTTTATTTGCCACATTCGGGTTTGCTAGGAGCGGATACGTAGATTGGAGAAAAGCGATTGTCTTGGCAACCGTTACCACTATTTCAGCCCCCATCGGCTCCTACCTCGCCCACATTATCCCTCAGATATATATCTGGTATGTGTATTTTGCTTCTGTGCTCTATCTGTCATACAGACTTTTCAGGCCGATAAAGGAAAGACCAGGCGAGGAAGAGTTTAAATTGGCCTGTATTCTTGCCATACCCATCTCTATTTTGTCTGGCTTTCTCGGTGTAGGACCTGGATTCTTGCTAATGCCCACCCTCATGATATTGGGCTTTGAGGCGAAGAGAGCCGCGGGGATAAACGCCTTTGCGGTGACTCCGCCATCCTTTTCGGCGCTGATCCCCCATCTCTCAACTGCTCAGTTTGATATGAACTTAACCATTGTCCTTCTCATCGTTGGAGCAATCGGTTCTTTCTTGGGAGCGAGAATCACCAGCCTTTATGTTCCAAGCGGTAGGATTAAACAACTATTTGGAATCCTCATAGTCATTATGACGGTGTACAAGATCTATACTTTGCTGAAGCTGTAGCCCCCCTGCTATTGGGCCTCTTCTCGGTCAAGGAGAACTCAAGGGCTGCGCTATAGAGATCAAGTGGCCTGAAAAAGCCTGTCCAACTGGACAGGCCTTCTTCTGGGAACAGGGATGAGGCTTATTCTCCCCGTTTGGCCAACTCCTTCCAGCCCCCTCTGATGGCCTCCACTAAGTTACCCTCAACGGCCCTTTTGGCCTGGCCGATGGCGCTGACCACAGCCGGCGCTTTAGAACGACCATGGCCTATCACCACTACGCCGTTCACTCCCAAAAGGGGCATCCCCCCAATCCTCGAATAGTGGTGTCTTTTCCGCATCTCTCCTAAAGTGGGCCGGAGGGTTGAATCTACGATCTGCGGAGGCAACACTACGGCTAGTTCTTCCTCGACCATGGTCAGCAACCTAGTTGTGAGCCCCTCCGTCAATTTCGCCACCACGTTCCCCACCAGCCCGTCTGTGACCACTACATTAGCTCGTCCAAGAGGTATATCCATCCCCTCTATATTCCCGATGAAGTTTAGGTCACTCTTCGCCAGGAGAGGGAAAGCCTCGATGATCGCCTGGTTGCCTTTGCCCTCTTCTGCTCCGTTGCTTAAGAGGGCCACGGTGGGGTTCTTGATCCTCATCATCCTTTCAACGTAGAGGCTGCCCATGAGGGCGAACTGCAGGAGGTGTTCTGGCTTGCAATCGACATTGGCCCCACCGTCTAAGATGAAGGTCTGCTCTTGGATCCCCAGATATGGGCCCCCTATGGTGGGGCGGAGGATCCCTTCGATGGGGCCCAAGAGCCAGAGAGCGGCGATCATAGCCGCCCCGGTATGGCCCATAGTCACCACCGCATCGGCGGCTCCTTCCCTAATCAACCGGGTGGCCACCACGATGGAGGCCCCTTTCTTGCGGCGAACCGCCTGGGCGGGGTGCTCCTCCATGCCGATCACCTGGGGAGCCTCGACCAAGGAGAAAAGAAGACCTCTCGTCTCCGCCTCCGCCAGTTCCGCCTCTACGGCCTGGGGTTGCCCTACCAGGATCAGTTCGACATCGTGTTCCCGCGCTCCCGCAAGGGCCCCTTTTACAATCTCTTGCGGGGCGTAATCGCCCCCCATACCATCCACCGCTATCTTCAATTCACCCTCCCCTTTCAGTTCTTAGAACACCTACTATCGTGCGGGGTTGCGCTTTAAGCCCTCTCTTCGTACCCACCTTACACCTTCCGTGTTATACTGAAAAAGGCTTTCAACGTTGTCATGTCCAACCCCGACTTGAGCGGCTACAGCCTTTCCCTGACCGGCGAGAGGGGGTAGAGAGATTTGACTAAATATGCGCACATCGTGGGCTGGGGAAAGTACGTCCCAGATAAGATCCTCACCAACCGCGAGCTGGCGGAGTTAGTCGATACCTCCGATGAGTGGATCTTGGCCCGGACGGGGATATCGGAGCGACGGATCGCTGGGCCCAAGGAATCGACTTTTACTATGTCTTTAAGGGCAGCACGCGAGGCCCTCGAGGTGGCTAACATAGACCCCCGAAGGCTGGATCTCATCATCGTCTCTACCGCCACTCCCGACTATTCATTCCCCGCCACGGCCTGCTTGGTGCAAGACGCCCTAGGGGCTACACGTGCCGGAGCCTTTGACCTGGAGGCGGGCTGTGCGGGCTTCGTCTATGCCCTGAGTATAGCCAGCGAGATGATCGCGGCTGGAGCATACGAAAATGTCCTGGTCATCGGGGCTGAAACCCTCTCGCGCATCCTAGATTGGACCGACCGCGCTACCTGTGTCCTCTTTGGAGATGGAGCGGGGGCCTTTCTCCTCCAGGCGAGCGAGGCCCCAGGAGGGGTGCTCTCCTTCGTCTTGGGAGCCGATGGATCTGGGGGCCAACTCCTCATCATCCCCGCGGGAGGGAGCCGTCAGCCGGCGAGCGTGGATACGGTGAGCCGTCGGCTCCATTTCGTGCAGATGAGGGGGCGAGAGGTCTTTCGTTTTGCCTCCCGCATCATGAGCAAAGCGGCCAGGGAAGCGGTCCGCGCGGCCAAACTAACCATCGATGATATCGACCTCTTTATCCCCCACCAGGCAAATCTACGGATCATCCTCTCCGCAGCCAAAGAACTGGGCCTTCCTATGGAACAGGTTTTCGTTAACGTAGAGAAGTACGGCAACACCTCTGCGGCTTCCATCCCCATCGCCTTCTGCGAGGCGATCGAAGAGAAACGGTTGAAGCCTGGGGATAATCTGGTTATGGTGGGCTTTGGAGCTGGGCTAACCTGGGCGGCAGCGGTGGTAAGGTGGCAGGTTCCCCTGCCTGCGCCTCCAGCCCCTCGTAGAGGGCGTCTCTGGCGCTTATTGCGCTACCGGTGGGCTAGGCTTAGATCTCTCTTGCGCCGTCTGAGGCGAAGGGTTATCCTCTGGTGGAGCAGGGTCAGAAGGGAGTGGCCCTCTGAGTGGTGAAACCTCCCATTATCGGTATCGCCCTCCCGCATTCAGGACATCTCCCCTTTTGGATCCGGTAGGCAGCCACCCATAGACCGTACCGCTGAATCAAGAGTTCTCCACATTGGGGGCAATAGGTATTCTCATACCGATGGCCCTGCACATTCCCCAGATAGACGAACTTGAGCCCCTCTTCTTTTCCAATCTTCCAGCCCCTCTCCAGGGTGGCGAGGGGGGTAGGTGGCTCATGGAACCTATAAGCGGGGAAGTAGCCACTCAGATGCCAGGGGGTCTCCTCTCCTAGTTGGTCGCTGATGCGGGCAGCGATGGCCCTTAGCCCCTCCTCGTCGTCGTTCACCCCCGGTATGACCAAGGTCGTAATCTCCAGATGCACCCCCCTCCCCTTGGCCAGGCGGCAGTTCCTCCAAACCACCTCCACATCGGCTTTGCAGTACCTCCTCACCACTTCTTTTGAGCCTTTGAGGTCCACGTTCATGCCATCGAGGCCGGCCTCTATCAAGAGGTTAAGGGCCTCTGCGGTCATATAGCCGTTGGTGACATAGGTATTATATAGACCCCTCTCCTTGGCCAATCGAAAAACTTCCAGCGACCACTCGAAAGAGAGGGTGGGCTCGTTGAAACTGATGGAGGTCCCCTGGCAGCCTCGAATTATCGTCTCCTCCACGAACTCCTGCGGCGACATATATCTTAGACCTTTGGGTTCGGCTTTGCTTATATCCCAATTTTGGCACCAGGGACAGGCGAAGTTGCAACTCCAACTGCCACAGGTCAAGGCCAGGCTGCCGGGGTAAAAGTGAAAGAGGGGCTTCTTCTCGATGGGGTTAGAGGATAAAGAGGAGATGTCGCCGTAGATGAGGGTATAGATGGTGCCGCCTTCGTTTCGCCTGGTCTTGCACCAGCCTACTTGCCCGTCGCGGAGGGCGCATCTGCGCTCGCAGACGAGACACCTCGTGCGCTCGTTCAACCTCTCTTGGAGCAAGCCTTCCCGGAGAAAGGGGCTATTGTTCAGGGAAAAAGCCTCTTTGCCCATGCGGGTGGGATTATTCGTAGTGAGATAGCCTCTTAGCACCAACTTATCGGTCAAAACAGAGTCAAAGCGTTGACTCAAAAATTTTAAGGTTCTAACTATTGACTTTTACGAACAGACGTGCTATTATTATAATGAAAGGTTCCTCCCCGATGAAAGTGGCCATGGGCCACTGCCTTAGGGCTAGTCGGGGAGGTCGTTATTTAGTACCAGTTCATCGATCCATGCGCAAAAATAGGGAACTCACTTGCCACCAAATGCTTAATTGAGTTATAGGGGCGAAGTTCATCTCTTTCCCACTTTACATAGATAGCCCAATTGGTATAGTCAACGAATTGAAGATATGGGTGAGACATTGAAGCATGCATGCAAATCTCGTAGGGGACACCCTTCAAGTAGGGTTTAATGTGCGCCTTTATTGCTTTCTTCAGGACTTCTTGCTGGCTTTTTGTTGTGGAGGCTCTATCGGCAAAGATGAAGACCTTCTCAAAGGTTCTGATGTCCCAACCACGAGGATCAAAGAGATACTGAAGCAGATATTTCATCATCATGGGATAGAATTTGTTCAACGGACGAATCGAAGGCGCCGCCTTCCTTTTCTCTACAACTATGCTATCTATCCTGATGTGATCAAGATTAGTAAGAATGGAGAAGACCTCATCCCGCACTGCCTGTCGGTCTTCAGAAGCGTGAAAGTATTCGATATCTGTACCAAAATCGATTAATTTGTGTTTCAAAACATATAGTTCAATGACCCCTGGATTGATGTCCGTTGCTGACAGGCAGGTGAGAACCCAATGAGCAGTCCCTCCTTTGGAAAAGTCGTAATTCCCTCCCTCGTCGACAAAGACATATAAATAAGCCATTTCTCTCTTGCCCTAACTTGACAGCACGGTCACCTTGGCCATACCCTTTTATCCCTTCTTACATTCCAATTAAAGATTCTGCGTTCCCTTGATACCCCAGCAACGCCAATTGCCATAGTATTGCACAATGGACACCTATGATGATTGCTCGTGGGACGGTAGGTATGTCTTAGCCGTCGCTATGGTCAACCCCACATAGAGCCAGAAGAGGGAGACGGAGTGGGGGAAATCGAGGTTGAAGAAGTAGTGGTCGAAGACCCCTCCCACCATGGCCCCTGCTATGGCCGCCAGAAGCCCCAAGAGAATGGCCTCCCCCTCGGGGTCGCTGGCTAAAGCCTTACGGGCCCCCCAACCGTGGAGGAAATAGAGCGCCATTATGAGGAGGAAAGATGATAACCCCACCAGGCCCATATTCTCGGCCATGAGGAGGTAGACGCTGGAGACCCCTATATAGAGGTCGATGGTGGGGGCGCCGCCGAAGCCCACCCCAAACCAGGGGTAGCGGGAGATAAGGGTTAGGGCGTCCTTGTACTCGCCCATGCGCATCTGGGTAGCCAGATCTTGGACTCTAGCCCCTGCGACAAAATGTTGTACGTAGAACCGGGTTTGAGGCAGGATGAGGATGAGGAGGCCCACAACCGCCAAGACGATAAGGAGACGTCGATAACGGAGAGTACCCAGGAAGAGACAGGCCGCAACCAGCCCGGCGAAGGCGCCGCGGGAGAAGGTGAGAAGCAGACAGGAGAGCATCACCGCCAGAATGGGAGCCACGAGGATCTTCTTCAAGATAGGGCGCTCGGTGAATAGTTGGGGAGCGGTGAGAGAGGTGACCAAGATGAGAAGGCCTCCAAGGACATTGGGGTCGATGGAGGTGGAGATGGCCCGCAGGGGGAGGAGAGGGTTGTCCTCAATGAAACGAAGGACTCCCCAGCCCGAGGGGTAATGGAATATCCTAAGGGTAGAAAGGAGCCGGACGGTCAACTCCCGAGGGAGGAAATATAAGAGAACACCAATAGAGGCAGAGGCGAAACCGGCTAATATGAGGGCCAAGACTGTCCATTTAAGCCTCTTCTTTTCGCTGACGCTATTCACCACCACGGTGTAAAGGGCGATAGCCAAGACCACCTCCACGAAATGGCGGACGATATCTTTAGTTAGGCCCGCATGAGCCGTCCCGGCGACGAAGGAGGAGAAAGCCAAGATGATAAATATTAGGATCGGCCCATCGAGAGGGGAACTCAGGAACTCCTCCTGAGTGCGAGTGAGGAGCCTAGCCAGCCAGACGCCGAAGAGAGCCAGAAGGGCTACATCGAGAAAGGTGGGGTAGAAGCCCAGACTGATGGGGATGACCCCGAAGGGGAAGAGAGTAGCCACCCCGATGAGGAAGACGAGCCCCACCTGCACGCTCCTGAGTATAAAAAGCCCCCCCACGAAGCCTACTACCAAGGCTATGGTCATAAAGGGGTGGAGAAATACCAGGGAAAGGCCACCCAGGGTGCCTAATATAAGGGAGATGACTATGAGGCCTAACCGATAAGGCCATCCGCCTTCCCTTACCCTTTGGCGTAAAAAATCAACCGCGGCACTCATCTTAACTGCGGAATATGAGGTAAACTCCCAGACAGACGAAGATCGTTCCCATCACCCTGAGAAGGGAGAAAACCTCTCCCAGAAAGAACCAGGAGGTGAGGACCACAAAGAGGTAGCCTAGGCTGAGCATAGGATAGGCCCAACTCAGATCCACCCGGGAGAGCACCGCTAGCCAGATGAGGGATCCAGAGAAGATGAAGGCGAACCCGGCCAAAATTCTGGGGTTAGAGAAGGCTTGCAGGAGGCCAGATATGAAACCCTTGGGGGTCAAAGAGAGCACCCCCACCTGATTCATCCCCGCTTTGAGAAGGAACTCCCCGGTGACGGAAAGGGAGATAGCGAAAAGGAGGAGAAGAAACGCCTTCCACGGGCCTTCACTCATGGCTAAACTCCTTGATAGACTCGGCTACCATCTCCACCTCCTTTTGGGTGATCTCCGGGTATAGGGGCAAGGAGAGGACTTGACGACAATGCTCCTCCGCCTGGGGGAAAGTTCCTAGGCCATAGCCCAAATCGCTATAAGCCTCCATGAGATGTATGGGAAGCGGGTAATGTATCAGGGTAGTTATCCCTTTCTCTTCGAGGAAGCGCCGTAGTTCATCCCTACGCTCGCTTCTAACCACATAAAGATAGTAGATATGTTCACCGTAAAGTGATTCCTGGGGCCTGACCACCTCCGAACCGCTCAGGAGTTCATCGTAGAGGCTGGCCCACCTCCTTCGGGCCTCGTTCCACTCCTCTAGGTGCTTCAGTTTCGCCCTCAAGATGGCCGCTTGGATTTCATCTAGTCGGGAGTTGAGGCCCTTGATAGAACTGATGTACCTCTTCTCCCACCCGTATTCTCTCAAGAGCCTGACCCTCTCGGCTATCTGGGCCTCATCGGTGACCACCATCCCTCCATCCCCATAGGCTCCTAAGTTCTTGGTAGGGTAGAAACTGAAGCAGCCCACATCCCCTTGGGGCAGTCGTCGCCCTTTGTAGGTCGTGCCGTGGGCTTGGGCCGCATCCTCTACCACCATCAACCCTTGCCCCTCCGCTAGAGAGAAGAGGGGATCGAGGTCCGCTGCCTGGCCGTAGAGATGGACGGGCAAGAGGACTTTGGTGCGAGGGGTGATCCTCTCTTCCACCTGGGAGACATCCATATTGTAGGTCACCGGGTCGATGTCTACAAAGACAGGGGTAGCGCCTGTCAGCTCGATGGCTGCCACCGTGGCCACCGCGGTGTTGGGCACGGTGATCACCTCATCGCCCGGCCCCACCCCACAGGCTAAGAGGGCCAGATGGAGCGCTTCCGTCCCTGAGCCGACCCCTACCCCATAGGCTGCCCCGCAGTAGGTGGCGAACTCCTCCTCGAAGGCTGAAACCTCCTCCCCCAATATGAACCAGCCCCGGTTCAAAACCTGGGCCACGGCCTGGTCGATCTCCTCCTTTATGGAGAGATACTGCCTTCTCAGTTCGCAGAAAGGGATGCTCATTGCCAATAGTGCTCCTTATACCGGCGATAGAACTCTATCGTTTTGCTGAGGCCCTCTCGCAGGGGAACCTTGGGCTCCCAACCCAAGACCGCCTTTATCTTGCTGTAGTCGCCGTAGTAGTCGCCGATATCGATCTTCTTCTTCTCTGGGGGGAAGGGCACCAATTTATAAGAGGCTTGGGGGGAGAGTTCAACTAGGAGTTTGGCTACCTCCAAGAGGCTAAAGGGCTCTCCGCCCAGGTTGAATACCTGGCCGTTGGCCTCCTCGCTGGCCGCAGCCAAAAGGAAAGCGTGGACCACATCGTCGACATAGTTGAGATCGCGCTTCTGAGTCCCCTCTCCATAGATGGAGATCTCCTCTCTGTCGACGGCCAGACGGATAAACCAACCGATGAACCCCTGGCGGTTATGCTTCACCAGTTGACGAGGGCCATAGGTATTGGTGAGCCTCAAGGAGGTGGCCCGGATACCATAGACTTTGTTGTAGAGGATGTGGTACCACTCCCCAGCCATCTTATTGATCCCGTTAACATCGGTGGGGTGGAGGAGGTGTCCTTCATCAACGGGTAGGTAATCTGGGACCCCATAAACCTGGCGGGTGCCAGCGAAAACTATCTTCACCTCAGGGTTATGGTGGCGACAGGCCTCCAGGAGCGATAGTTGGCTGCGACAATTTATCTCCAGATCGGTGTATGGATCCCTCATGCTATCGATATGGCTCACCTGGCCTGCCAGGTTGAAGATGTATTCCTGTCCCCTCACCAGGTAGTCCATGCCATTCCTGTCCCGCACGTCGGCGATATTGATCCGTACCCGATCCTTAATCTCCTCTACGTTGAATAGGTTGCCTCCGTAGTCGGGGATGAGGGAATCGACTATCACTATATCGGCGCCTAGGGAGAGGAGTTTATGAGCCAGGTTGCTCCCTATGAAACCCAGCCCACCGGTGATCATCACCTTCTTGCCAAAGAAACTCTCTTCTAAGTTCACCTCTACTCCCGACCCATGAGCTGAGGCCAGCGCAGCCGCCACCAGAGTTTGAAAAGGTCGGAGAGGGCCCGGAAGATACGACGGAAGTTGAAGAATTGCGACATCCCATAGGCTCGAGGGTAATGACGAACGGGCACCTCAACGATCTTAAACCCCGCATCCTGGATCTTCTTCATCATCTCCACACAGATGACCCCACTATCGTGCTCTAGGTGGACTTTATCGAAGACCGACCTTCGTATTAGGCGGAAATCACAATCCACGTCCCGAAGGCGCAGCCCGAAGGCCAGTTTGGCCAACCAATGGTACATGCGTCCGATGATCATACGATAGAAGGGATCGGAGCGGCTCACTTTGTAGCCGTTCACGACATCGACCTCCTCTCCTATAGCCTCCCAGAGCCTCCGGAGGTCGCGCACATCATATTGGGCATCGCCGTCGGTGTAGAATACGAAATCTTTGGTGGCGCTGGCAAACCCGGTACGTAAGGCCCCACCATACCCCCTGTTCTTTTCGTGGTGGATTACCCTCACCCTCTCGTACCTTTTTTCCAACTCGTCCAAGATCTCCTTGGTGTAATCGCTACTCCCGTCGTTAACTACGATCACCTCGTAATCGGAGGTGAGGGGCTCCAAGACGAGGATAGCCGAGAGCACCATGCTGGCTATGGTCCCCCCATCGTTGTAGGCAGGGAAAAAGACGGAGATCCCCACCTGCCTCCTCACACCCTCAGACATGTCTCTCCTTCAGGTACCAGATGGTACCATATTAGTCCCCCCCAGGCAAGGTTGGCGCATCAGGGAGCCACCTCCACGATCCTCAGGAGTATCCTGTCCCCCACCACCTTCCCTTCTTCTAAGACGGGAAGCCTTTCGCCCGTAGAGAGGAGGTACATACCCACTTCCAAGAGGTATTGGCCCGGAGGAGCGCCTTTCTTCACTAGTAACTCATACTCATCTTTCACTGTCTCCCCTACATCCCAAAAGGATGTAGGGTAACTACCCCCTAGGGGCTCATTATCCTTTTGACCCCAAATCCTCCCCTCCTCATCTATCAGATGAGTAAATACCGTGTAATCTCTCTCTATCTGGGCTAGGGCTCGCCAATAAAGGGTCAATTTTACCCTCTCTCCAACCTCTACCTCTCCCTTTTCTATATCATACCCTACTAGTTCTACTTGGTTCCCTAAATTCACCTCTAAAGGGTGTGAAATCACATACTTTTGGACCTCGCGAGGGACAATCTTCACCCGCCCAATGATCACTCGGTCAACCGCTTGCCCCCCTTCTCCGAAGGCGGCCAAACCTCTCATGGTCTCTCTCTCATAGAGACCCACCTCTATGAAGGCCGCAAAGGGAGGCTCTACCGGCCTCTCAATACCTAGAGGATAGGTGTCTTTTATTATATCCCCCTCCCGCCAAAGGGTGGTCGGAAAGGAGCCGAGGCCAGGATAGGTATCGGTCTGCCCTATCACCTCGTGGTTGGGTCCAAAGAGTTTCAAGTATACAGTGTAATCTCGCTCCATGACCTTTAGGGAGTGCCAATAGAGGGTGATATGCAGGAATTCTCCCGGTCTAATCACCCTCTCCTCGATATCGTAACCTAAGAGCCTGATCTCTCCTTCATAATTGATCTCCGGTTGGTGAGGCATGGAACCGAGATCCCCCTCGGACAACAAGGAGGGCCTGGCATAGGCGGGAGCGATATAACGGAAGGGGCAAGATAGGGCTATAAGGAACATCAAGACGATTGAGGAGCCCAAAAGGTATCGACGGTACCTTTGCTCTACCAGCCGTTCCAAACCCAAAGCCAGAAAGAAGGACAAGGCAGAGATAGCCGGAAAGAGAAGCCTCCCGCTCGAGGCTTTGGTCATCTGGGTCCAGCGCAGCAAACCGATCAGAAGCATTACCACCCAGAGGCCCAGAAGGAGGAGAGAAGGGGCTCGCTCCCAACTTCTTTTCATCAATCCCCTTATCGTCGCGATGATCAGGCCCGCCAATGCCAAGAGCCCTAAGATATCGAAGAAGGCATAAATCCATCTATCAGCTAAAATGTTGAAGCCTCCGAAGACCCCCCAGTATGCCATTCTGAACCCCTGGAACTCGCCTAGGAGTTGGGCCAAACTCGGTTGCTTGAGCCGGGGGCCAGCGATAGCCGCCATTACATTTAACCCCAGAGGGTCTCCGTAAAGGGCACAATTCCTCGCATACCACCAGGAGGCCAATATCAAGATGGGAGCCGATACTAAAAAGCCCCTCTTGAGGAAAGATGACCATGATCTTTGGCGAAAGGCTAGATACCCTAGGGCGAGGAAGGTCAGGGGAACTAAACCAAGGGCGCTGATCTTGGTTATGGCCGCCAGGCCGATGATCGAACCCAAGGCCACGAAGATCCACTTTGAAGGAGGGCCTTTCATTAGGCGAAGGGTGAGCAAAAGGGCAAGAGAGCAGAGGGGTACAACCAGGTTGTCGTTGGAGACCGAGCCGCTTATGAAGATAAACATGGGGTTGAAAGCATTGATAGCCGCTGCACCGATAGCCAGGCTCTGGCGAGAGGGAAAGAGTTCCAAGGAGATAAGGTAAGTTAAAAGCACAGTCGCTGCACTCATCAACACCGAAAGGAAGCGGATGATGTGAACGGCCAATGTCGTTCCTCGATAGGGGAATGATTCTCGTGCGGTGTGGATGATCATGTTCTTATTCCCCTCGGCCAAGGGGACCCCGATCTGGACGTGGGGGTTCCGCCAGATCAACCCCGCCATATCGCTCGTATCTATCCAGGAGGTAGCGAGGGCCGCCACGATGTAATATAGCGGTGGCTGACTTCCCTCCTGTCTCCATGGCCCTTGTACCTCCGGCCTCTGCATAGGAAGGGTACCTGTGGCGGCGATATGTTTAACCACAGGATAGTGCCATACCTCGTCAGAGGCCTCGAAAACGGGGGTCACTAGGCTATAGGTGATTCCCAGCCCGATAAAGGCGAGGAGGATAAGCCCCATAGCCCAATGTGTTCGCCAAAGCGCCCTAACCTTTCTAGCCATTTAGAACCTCTACTCCACTCGCAATCTGGCTAAGGTTATCCGATCCCCTTGAACCCGTTTCCCCTCTATAAAGACTGGCAACCTTTCCCCACTTACCGGGTTGTAGATGCCCGTGGTCAACAGGTACTCCCCGGCAGGGATTTCCCCCATGGCTATCTGGTAGTCGTCTCGAATGACCTCTCCCTCCACCCAACCGGCGGTAGGACGAGAGCCCTCTACCGGGGGGTTATCCTTTTGGAACCAGATCTCCCCCTCTTCACTCAAGAGATAGATGAAGATATGATAGTTGACCTCCATCTCGGTTAAGGAGCGCCAGTAGAGGGTAAGGGCGATGCTCTCGCCTCGCTCAACCCGGCTCTTATCTAGGTCGTAGCCGAGAAACTCAACCTTGCCCCCCAAATCGGCTCGCAGGGGGTGCTGAGCAGAGGGCGGTTGGAAAGTGCGCTCCTGCTCAGCCACGGTTAACGTGGCTAAAGCCACGCCATACCTTTTTATTGGCCACCAGTTGGGACCTAGGGGGAGAAACCTCTCCGTTTTCTCCTCTCGCACTTTTAGAATCAAATGGACTTTCTCGCCCTCAGCGGCCGGGGAGATTAGGAGATCGTACTGACCCCGTACCAGGTAGCCCACCGTCCACTGCCTAGTGGGGTAACCAGCCTTAGATGGATGGTAGGCTCTCTCTCGAAGCACCTCTCCTCTCTTATCCACCATTTGCAACACCACTTCGTAATCCTTGGTCAGGCTAACCATAGCCTGCCAATAGAGTTCCAGGTGCAGGTTCTCTCCGCCGCGCCACTCTTTGGCAGGCAACTCGTACCCCAGAAGTCTCATTTGGCCTCCGAACTCCTCCCGACAGAGATGTTGGAGAGAAAGCGCTTGGAGGCTGGGAATTGGTGAGGGGAAGAGTTGGAACTCTCCTAGGGTTACGGCGGTTCCCGCAGGAACCCCCTTCTCATCTAACACCTCTAGCTCCTGCCCATCTCGGCGGGAATATACCCTCAGGGATAGTCGGTAAAGCCCAGGGGGCGTAGTAGGAGGAAGGAGGATTATGACGGGCTGGGCTATCACCTTGTGGGGTTCCCAATGGGAAGTGGGATAGAGGTCGTTAAAGGGGATGACATCGTTCTGAACCCATAGTTGTCCCTCCTCGTCCATAAGCCGGAAAGAGAAAGCATATTCTTCCGTTAGCACCTCTTTGACCTTCCAAAGAAGGGTCAAATACACTTTATCGCCAACCTCTGGCCATTCCCTCTCATAGCCGAGGAGGAGCAACCTTTCGCCCAGGTTGGCTCCTACCTCCTCACCCATGGGAGGCGGGCTCTCCAGGATAGGGGAGTTAGGGAGGTAGTAGGCCACTGCGAGTAAGGTAGTGGTAGCGGGGAATAGCCTATCATCCGCCTTGAAGAGGTGTTCCTCAAACCACTTTTTCACCAAACCAGAGCGGTCCCGTAGAGGCTCCCCAGGGCCGACCAGCCATATCCCCTTATAGGCTTCGGATAGGCGCTCCATCTCTTTCACTGTAGCAGGGCTGAACTTTTCCGGATATTTGGGTAGAGCGGTCCAGTCGAGATCGCTCCGGGTGTAATATTCCCATAGATGAGAGATGACTGCATCGTTGAAGACCACCAGATCCTCGGGCCTGGAATATTCCTCTATATATCGCACCATAGAGCGAAAATCATCCTTCATATACCTCTCATCGAAATAGTAGTTATAGGTGGAATAGGATAGGCCTCCCAGAAGAAGGATAGCCACGGGGGGCAAAAGCGGCAAGGCTCTCCTCCTGAGGGAATCCAAGCCTACTCCCAGGGCCAGGTAGTAGGCCGGCGAGGTGATGATGAGATGGCGCACCCCCTGATACATGGGTTTAATGTGGGAAAGGGTGTAGAGGGTCAAGATGGGGACAAAAAGATAGCCTAAGAGGAGGAGGGATTTTCTCAGCCTGGCCTGGGAACCTCCCTGGTCGAGCGTGGAGCAGCCCAAAAGGAAGAGGGCCAAGAAGAAGAGATCTAGCCACAAAACCTCTTTCATACGTACGGATATGCCCAGACTAAAAGAGTTCCAAAGGTCTCGTAAGATAATGAAAAGGGGGACAAACCTATAGCCTCTCTCCACGCTGGCCGTAAGTAGCCGGCGTATAGTGAAGGGGGATAAAGGGAGAGCCATCAGCAGAACCAGGGCAAACAAGCAAAGGAGCGTCCACTGGCGGCGTAACAGGCCTACAGCTAACAGGATCAGAGCCTCGAAGAAGAGGAGGAAAAAACCGGTGTAATGGGTGTATACCATAGCCCCCGCCACTAGGACGTAAAAGCCTAACCAGCGCCAGTTGATCTCTGGACTATCCTCGCCCATCCCAAGAGCCCGCAACATGGTGTAAAGAGAGAGGAGCCCTAAAAAGACCAATAAACTGTACATGCGGAGTTCCTGGGCATACCAGAGGTAGAGGGGTGAAAGGGCGGCCAAGGAGGAGGCCCAGATCCCTGCGGCTCGACCGAAGAGCGTTTTCCCTGTTAAGTAGGTCAAGGGCACCAGGAGAACGCTGAAGAAGAGGGAAAGGAAGCGCCCACTGAACTCGCTTCGACCAGCGAGCCGGAAAACCAAATGTAAAAGGATAAAATATAGGGGTGGCTGGGTGTCCTGTGTAGGATAACCTTGGATGAAGATGGTGTTAGAGAGGATGAAAGGAAGGCTTTGGCTGGCTCGGTAGGCGCTGAGTCCCTCGTCTTGCCATAGGTTTTTGGCCTCCAGCCGATAAAGGCGCAAGCCAAAGGCCAAGAGGATGAGCACCCCCATGATGAGGAAAACTTCCAACCCTCTTCTATACTTCAATGCCACTCTCCAGAGAGAAAATGGTACCTCCACTTTAACATGGCCAGCGCGAAGCGCAAATGGGACCTATGGAGTAACCTCAACCGCCCCAAGAGGAGCCGGTCGCCCGGAAGCCTCTCTCCGTCCCTCCCGTAGAGCGCTACCCTCGGCTTTCCTTTGTCCCCGTTTGCCATACCGATATCTTCTCGATTCGCCAACCTTTGACTTTAACCCTCTATCTAGGTTGATCGCTTTCCCTCATCCCTTTATAACCCTCCACAGCGTAGAGGAGCCCTCCTATCAGACCGGTGACCACACTTATACCATAAGTGCAAAGAGACATAGCCAAGGCTAGGGAAGGAGGGACTCCCGCCTGGGTGAAAAGGTAAACATACGCTCCCTCTCTCACCCCCAATCCGCTGAAGGAGATGGGCAGGATGAGGAGGAAGGAGATGAGAGGTATGAAAAGTAGAAAATAGACAGGGGGGATTTTCACCCCTAAGGATAGGGCTACTAGATAGTTTATGATCATGATGAGGATATTGAAAGCCAAAGAGATAGCCAAGGCTGTAGCGAAGGGGCCTAGAGTGTAGGCTTGTGCTGACTCATATAGTTCTCGCACCCTTCCCCTCCGGGCCAGGGAAGGAAGAAAGGGTAACCCTTTTAACCTTTGCCAGATGGCCCGTTGAAAGAAAGCCCAGGTGATGAACAGGCTTCCCAAAAAGACAAAAATGATGGCTGCTCTCACCTCTGGAGCAACTAATTGGTAACTGAAGGCCAAGGCCAACGAGGCCATAGCGAAGAGGACAAGAAGGCCGGTGAACCTATCCACCACCACCGTAGTAATGGAGATAGCCGGACGCTTACTATACTGCGCGAACTCATAGACCCTCACCGCGTCTCCACCGAAGCCAGTAGGAAGCACCTGGTTGAAGAAGGAGCCGATGAGGTAGAGAGATACCAACTTGGGCAAGGGGGTCTCTACCTTCTGGGCTCGAAGCAGGAGCTGCCACCGATAGGATTTCAGCACTAGGCCCACAAGGTAGATGGCCAGGGCGGCCCAAAAGTAGCGCAGGTCCATGCTTTCCAGGGTCTCCCGCGTTTCCCTTACCCCTACCTTGGTGAGAAGGAAAGCCAAAAGACCCAAACTGACCAATATCCTCAGGAGGCTGAAGAAAAATCGACGCATCTACCGCTGCACCTCGACCGGGGTCAGAGGTATCCGATTATCGGGCAGCCGCTTTCCCCCTGCATCGAAGGCGGCAAGCCTCTCCCCGGAAATCAGATCGTACATGCCGATCTCAATGGTGTACTCCCCAGGGGGAGTATCCCCTCGCAACGGTATATCGTAGTCGTCCACTACGATCTCGCCTACCAACCAGCCCGAGGTGGGTCGCATCCCCCCTGCGGGGAAGTTATCTTTCTGCCCCCAGATCCGCCCCTCTTCATCTATAAGATGAGTAAAGACGGTGTAATCCTTTTCTATTTTGGCTAGGGCCTGCCAATAGAGGGTCAGATGTAGGGTTCCACCCGAATGAAGAGTGTCAGGAGTGAGGCCGTACCCCAAAAGCCTGACCTTATGAGCCAGGTCGGCCTGAAGGGGGTGAGGGATAGAAGGGGGCTTAAACGACCTCCCGGGGGCAATTGTTTGGCCGTCTCGGACCTCCAACAATTGGAGGGCTGTTTCCTCATCGAAAGGGGAGACCACCAGGGTGGAGGTCACCACCTCCAAAGGCAATCTATCTTCGACCATCCCCCAATCCTCTCCTCCTATCACCCCTAGCCCCACAGAAAAATCATCTCCCACATCCCAAGGGAGGGTCTCCATCTTCACTATCTCGCCTACCTTCCATCTGCTAGTAGGATACCAGAGGGCGGCGGTCATCGGCCTAAGGGTAGTATCCTCGATGATCCGCCCTTCTTCATCGTAGAAGAAGGGGTATATCCGGTAATCTCGCTCCAAGGGGAGAAGGGGCTGCCAATATAGGGCTAGGCTACTCATACCCTCATTTTGGTTTAGGTCAAAGCCCAGAAAGCGGAGGAGGCCTCCAAAATCTACGGCCATCTGGTATTCGATCTGGGGCTCTTTCGCCCTGGCGAAGTCGTAGAACCCCTCTGGCAACTCCCGGGAGTGGGAAAGGCCTCGTTGTAGGAGGATATACCCATCCTTGGCGGCCAGGATGCCGAACCCCTCCTCGCTTATAAGGGTATCGAAGAGCCTCTTTTGGTCGTTGGGATGGATGGGCCAAGAGTCGACGCTCACATCGAAGAAGACGTACTCGGCGTCCTCAACCGTGGGGAAAAGGTATATCCTCTCCCTTTGGCTTATATGAGGAGCCAGCCTCGATTGGGCGGAGACGGTCGCCCCCTCAGGTATCAGGGTAATTAGTTCGTTAGCCAGACGGTCGTGCATCGTTACTCGGAAGGTGGGGAATCGGATAGACAAGGGGGTGAAGCCGTGATACCGGTGATAGGATAAACTGGAAAGCAAAAGTATGATCGCAAACCAAGTAAGGAGATGATCACGGGCCACCTTTGACTTCTCAGAGAGCCGCCTGGTAAGGAACTCGGTCCCATAGACAGCGGAGATTATGACGAAGGGGACAAGGGGGCTGCCATACTGAAACCTCTCCAGTTCGTTCATGGGAGGGTATGTGCTAAGAAGGTTAATGGCCAGGGAAGGGGTGGCTAGGAGCAACGTTTGGGGGCTAAATAGCGAAGTAAAGGCTACTGGAGCGAGCAACTTACCTAAGTAAAGGAGCTTCTCTCCCAGATTCTGCCATATGAGCCACGGCTTGAGAAGAACGGCTCCCATTATCTCCAAAGGGTTATCGCCAAGGTAGGCGTAGAAGGATAGATAAGGAGATCCTTCTCCCTGGCTGAAGTGGGGGATAACGATGAAAAAGGCCACAAAGAACCAAAAAGCAGCCATGGCCATCGTCGCCACCCCTAACTTTAAGTTGCGTTGGGCCAAAAGGAGATAAAGCCCCATCATAAATACAAGAAGTGGCATCTCCTCCTGGCAACTCATCAGCAGTAACGAAAGGAGGAAAAACCAAGGATAGCGCCTCTTTTGCAGAAAATAGAAGGTGAAAAGGATGAGGCTAGCGGAAAGGGTTGCAGGGTGAAAATCGAAGATATTCGCCGCTTCCAAGGCTGGAAAGAGGAGGTAGATGATGGGGAATACCAAGGCGACGAGATGACCTCCCAGCCGCTCCCTGGCCAGCCAGAAGGCCGGTAACGCGCCTAGAGCGATAACCACGCTTTGCAGGATCAGCAAAGTCTCAGGGCCGCTGTGCAGGAAGTACAAAAGCGAGATGAGGATTAGGATCGGTTGGACATGTTGAGCCAATAGATTCTCCGCCCCCTGGGTAACGTTGGATGTGGCTAAGATCCGTGCGTGATGGGTATTCCATACCGCCTGATCAAATATCGTCAAGTCGAAGTAACTGCTTTCGAAGGCCTGATGTCGACGGATGGTGAGAGCGCTAAAGGTGAGGGCGTATAAGGCCATGGCCGCAATTAAGAAGCCCATCGTGAGTTTGGAACGATCCCAATATTGAGTTCGATTCTTCGAGGCCATCGTTACCCGCCTATTTATCCCCTTTTCACCTGTCGCCCATCTAAACTATCTCTTCACCACTACCTTGCTCAAGAAAACTGTATCCCCTTTGGGCTGGCCTTCTTCATCGAGCAGGGGCAAACGTTCTCCCGTCGAGAGCAGGTACATCCCCCCAACGACCATGTATTCGTCCTCCGGTGTCTGGGGAGGGATGGTTAAAAGATGCTCGTCGAGAACCACCTCCCCCTCGTCCCAAAAAGAAGTGGGGTAGAAGCCACCCCAGGGTTGACTGTCTGTCTGGCCCCAGATCTTGCCGCTTTCATCTATAAGATGAAGGAAGACGGTGTAATCTCTCTCCATAGGAGCCAAGGCTTGCCAATAGAGGGTGAAAGATATAGCCTCTCCCGGGGCAGCCGACAAGACGACCTTCTCCTGCTCACCTGCCACCGAGCCTGGAGCATCCGTGTCATATCCCACCAGCCTTACCCAGCCGGCCAAATTAGCCCCTATGGAGAATGTGGGTAAGGAGGGTTTTTCCGCCTCTGTCACGACCTTCACATAGTCGAGAACGACCTTGTCATCTATTATCTTCCCCTCTTGATCTATCACCGTTAAGCGCTCGCCACTCTCAGATAGATAGAGCCCGATCTCCATTAGATATCTACCCGGGGCGAGGTCTGGGGATAACCTTAGAAGATGTTGATCGGGGATGAGTTCCCCCTCCTGCCAATAGATGGTAGGATAGAGTCCCCTCATCGGCTTCGCATCATCTTGGGCTATGATCTTACTTTCCCTATCTAGAAGGTGCACAAAGATTACATGTTCCTCTTTAAGGCGAACTAGAGGTCGCCAATAGAGGGTTACGCGCAGTTCATCCCCTGGCTTCAACACCGCGGTATCGAGATTATACCCTGAGAGGAGGATCTCGTGGCTAAAATTGACTTGTAGAGGTTCTATCGCCCCGGGTTGAGAGGCTACTTGACACTCTTGACAAAAGAGAACTCGGACTCCTCGTGCCTGATATACCGTCTCCATCCTCTCAGCAAGATGGCGCAAGAAATCGATATCGTAGTGAGTGGCTAGGCGCCACCCGTCAACGACGAACCAGGCCCGGGGGTTATCGTTCAACACCTCTTCTAGCAAGGACGGCGAATTCAATAACTGGGCCCCCGTGTACCGGTCGATTAAGATCCCATCTCTCTCGAAGACGTATTCTTCGTAGTCTAACTGAGTAGCGTAATAGTCGCATCGCTCCAGATAGAGATCGCAAGCATAAGGGGCTATCGTCAGCACCACATCCCCCTCCTGCCAATGTCCTCTTACGTAGTCGAAAGCCAAATCATATCCCCACACCTGTGTTCTAGTCACCCCATAGGCGGAGGGAAAAGAAAAGAGCATCAAGAGAATTGCCAGGGAATAGGTCGAGGTTACCACCGCCTTCTTTTGGAATGGGGGAGAGGTCTTTAATTTCTGGCTTATGTAGACTACGAGGGTTATCGCCACCTGCGAGGCTATCAAATAGAAGATAGGTAGCATGATAAAGAGGTATCGAGGGTTTCGCCAAGTCTGCCCCACTAAAAGTATCATCTCCAAGAAAGTTGTGCCAAAGATGGTATATAGAAACGCTAAGGCTCTTAGATCCCTCAGGAAACCTTCCTCAACGCCCTTTCTCCCTCCTCTATCTAGGGCGAAAAGGAGCAAAAAGATGAGACCCAAAAGGCCCAAGAGGGTTATAGGGAAGCGTTCTAAGGAGAGGAAGAATGGGCCGAAGGGTTTAACATTCCCTATCAAGTTGAGAGAGGGCTCTAGAAAGGGCCGAACTTGGCCTATCGCTTCCAGTTGCCCTGGCTGTCCCAATTTCTTCAATGCGAAGGGTATAAGTGTCGCTACGCCAGCCAGAGAGAATTCTAAGAGGAGACCACTCCTTAGAAACCAAGAGCCTCTTCGTAGGAGAAAGACTCCCAGGAGGAGGGGGAAGAAGATAATAACCGTCAGGGAATGGGTTAAGATGGCACAAAGGTAGCAGAAAAGGAATAGATGGCGGGAACGAGCATCGTCGTCCTGAATAGTTCGATATAGGAAGTAGACACAGAGAAGAGCCCAAATCTGCAGTAAGGGATACATCCGGGCTCGCCCTCCCCACATAATGGCCTCGCTACTGAGGCTCAGAAGTGCGGCCGCGATGAGGCCCACATTCCGAGAGAAAAGCCTCTTCCCGACAAAATAGAGTAGGGGGATAGTGAGAACGCTTAGGAGCAGGCTAAACGTCCTGGCCACCCTGATGCTGAAGCCAAATAGGTAAAGGGTTAGCGCCTCCAGATAGGAGAAGAGCAAACCTTGATCATAAAACATGCCTGACGGCAGTCGAGGAAGGCCTCCCTGGAGAATGCCCCTCACAGCCAACAGGGTGACGAATTCGTCCTCTTGAAGGCTAATATTATGGGCATAGGCGAGTCGAAGATAGAGCCCTAGAAGGGTGAGGAAGAGGATCAAAAGTATGAAGAGCCTTTGCTCCCCCTTTTTCCTCGTCGGAGAATCTAAGGAGGCTTTGACTACATTTTCCATCTGGTCTATGCCCTATTGTTGAACTTCCCCCGGCAACCGGATGGTGTCGAGGAATAGATAATCCCCTACTACTCTCCCGTTTTCATCCAGGATCGGCAGCCTCTCCATCGTGGAGAGGAGGTACATACCTACCAGCAACTGGTACTCTCCTAGCGGCGCATCGGGCTTTACCAAGACAGAATGCTCATCGACCACTATATCTCCCACGTCCCAGTGAGAGGTAGGGTAGAAGCCATGTAGAGGCTGGCTATCCTCTTGACCCCAAATCTGCCCCTCAGCCCCCACGAGGTGGATGAAGATGGTGTAATCCTCATCGATTACCCTTTCCCCCCTCCAATATAGGGTGAGGGGAAATGCCTCGCCGGGAAGCACCTCTGACCGGGGCAGGTCATAGCCTAGCAATCTGATCTTCCCTCCCAGGTTCGCTTCCAAGGGCTGGCTCGGCTCAAGCGTCACCTCCCCTTTTCCAACAACAGTTATATAGTCCAGCACCAAGGTATCGCCAACCGGGGTCAGGCTCTCGTCTAGAAGGGGAAGGGGATCTAAGGTCACCGGATGATAGAGGAGCATCTCCAGCCTATATAAACCTGGAGGGGCATCTGTAGGGATGGCTAGGTAATGATCATCTAGCACCGTTTGACCCACCGGCCAGATTTTGGGGTGGTAGAGTCCCTCCAGAGGCTGCTCGTCGACCTGGGCCAGGCTTCGGCCATCGATGCCCACCAAACGCAGGGAGAGGGGATAATAAGATTCAGGGTCTATGGCCTGCCAAAGCAGGCGCACCCTCAATCTCTCCCCCTCTTCCACCTCATCAGCGGAGAGTCCATAACCCTGCAAGACGATCTGGCCATCAAAGTTCGCTTCTTTTACCCCTTCGACCTGGAAGGCGACAGGCCCCTTGTACCCTGTGGACAAGAAGACCATAGCCCCTCGTTCCCGATAGACCAACTCCATCTGTTCTAGGACGAGCGTCACGAACTCAACGGTATAGCGCAACTGAAGGCGCGTTCTATCGACCACAAACCACACCCTTTGATTCGTGCGCAGGACCTCCTCCAATTGTTCCACCGACGTTAGGAGGGGTATCTCCACCCAACCATCGATCAATTTCCCCTCTCTGTCCCATACATACCCTTCGAACCCCCTCTCCATGGGCAAGAAATCGCATCGACCTAAATGAATGATGCTAGCGATAGGAAGCGGCGTCATGATTAGATCTCCCTCTTCTACATTCTCCTGCACGTAAAGAAAGGCCTTGTCATAGCCCTCCTCCTGGCTGAAAGCCGCTTCCAGCGACAGGGGCGAAAGGAGAAAGGAGAGGATGATGACCGCTAGGCAAGTGAGTAGAAGGCGCGCTTGCCTCCTCGCCCTCATGACCATCTCTGATAAAGCATCGAAAGAGCCCCCAGCGATGAGGAAAAAGAGGGGAAGCGTTAAGAAGAGATAGCGCGGATGACGCCAACTCTCTCCCACGATAAAGAATATCTCCACCACCACCAGCCCGAAAAGGAGATAGAGGTAAGGGAGAGCCGTATCTTTGACTTGCACTTCCTTAGGGATAGAAACGCGCCGCCAGATACGCCACGCTATATAAAATATCCCCAAGAGGAGGAGCAAGGTCGCGGGGAGGCGGTCGGCCTGGACGAAGAAAGGGGCAACCGCTTTGAGGGTATCCGCTAGATCAAATGATGGTTGGATGAAAGGGCGGACTCGATCGCCTCTAACTAACTGACCAGGTAAACTTTGCTTGTTGAAGAGAACCAACCTGCCCGCTATAACGAAAGCACCCACGATAAGGTCCAGGACCACCCCCCTCCTTGTGAAGAAGTGAACCCCCCGTTTCAACAGAGCAGCAACCAGAAAAGCGGGTATTAGAACCAGCGCCTCTTCATGGGAAAAGAGAGCGAGAAGGAAAGCGCAAAGGAAGAGCCCCCGTTTTCGCGCATCATCTTTGCTAATGACTCCCTCGAAGAAGAAGAGCGCACTCAGGACAACAAATAAGAGAAGTAGGCTATACATTCTAGCCCGGCCACCCCAGATGATGACCTCTGGAGAGAGGGCGAGTAGGGCAGCGGCGATTAGCCCTGCTCTTTGGGAGAAGAGTCTGTGACCGAGGAAGAAGATCAAAGGGATGGTGAGCGTGCTGGCTACGACACTGGGCAGCCTAGCCGAGACGCCGCTTGAGCCCATCAAATAGATGGATAAAGCATCCAAGTAAGAAAATAGCAAGCCCCGGCTATATATCACCCCTGAAGGAAATCTTGGATAACCATGGGCGATGATCTTTTGAGCGGCGAAGATAGTGGTATACTCATCTACGTAGAGGTTAGCCTCGAGCATATATTCGGCTCGCAAGAAGAAGCCGAAGGCGATCAATGTGAGAAGCAGCAAGGTGGAGATAACCTTCTCCCCTCCAACTTTCCCTTCATCGCCGAGATAGATATACCTTTTCACTTTTGCCGATCACCCTTTGGTCTGGAAGACGAAGACCCCTTCATCTTGAAAAACTATCATCATCTCCTCTTCCACCAACTCCTTGAAATCCCCTTTGTAACGGGTCTGGAACCGCTCTCCGTCAACTACAAACCAAACTCGCGATCCTCCCTCAAGCGCCTCACCTAACGCCTCAACCGAATCCAAAAGAGGACTCCCCACCCAGCGATCTATCCAGATGCCTCCTCTCTCCCTCATAACATAAATCTCATACCCTTGCTGTATGGCAAAGAAATCGCACCGGGGGAGATAGACCCCGCATGCAGCAGGAGCAACGGTCATCACCGTATCATCCTTTTGCCACCTCTCCCTCACATAGTGAAAAGCCTGCTCATACCCCAACTCTTGTTGCCTACTGGCCGCAATGGCACCAGGAACCGAGAAGAGGAGAAGCACGGCTAAGGCTATAGCGGTGAGGAGAGAATAGGGGGCTCCAACACCTATCTTGCCCCACGCCCTCTCCCCCTGAGAGAGGAGAGCCTCTAAAGAGATGGCTGAGCAGAGGAAGAAGATGGGCAAAAGGAGAAAGATATAACGGGGGTGCTGCCAGGATTGGCCAATGAGCGTAGCCATCTCTGCCAAAGCCAGGCCCAAGATTAGGTAGAGGAACCCTAAATTGACCCTCCCCTCACGCCTCCTCTCTAGGAGCAAAAAGCCTAGACCTCCCAAAGCCAGGATGGTAGGGATGATGCGCCCGCGGGAGAGGAAGAAGGAAGCCAGGGGGCGCAACCCCTTCACCAGATCCCAGGAGGGGGCGAAGAGGGGACGAGAACGATAGATGGTTTCAAACCGCTCCCCCATCCCTATAGCCATCCATTCCTGCAGGAGGAGGAGAGCCACCACCCCAAGGCCACAGGAGAGGAAAGCCACACCCACCTCCCATCGCAAAGCCCGTCGGGAGCCCATAAGGAGAGGCAAGCCGAGGAAAAGAGGGAAGAGGAGGAAAACGCTCTCCGCATGGGTGAAGAGGGCCGCCAGGAAGGCTAAAGAGCCTACCCAGAGGTAAGGAAATCTCTCCTCTCTCGTCCCCGCTTCGTAGAAGAGGAGCA